>Ga0193717_1001962_pt1 | contig 12203 bp, 11 predicted proteins | sample U2c2metaG_FD_145900 | JGI IMG/M metagenome (GOLD analysis project Ga0193717, IMG submission 145900) | Soil microbial communities from a riparian zone of the East river system, Colorado, United States - U2c2 | ecosystem: Environmental > Terrestrial > Soil > Riparian zone | place: USA: East River...
CCGAGTGGCCCCATCCGGACCACAGAAGTCGCGAAACCCTGTCCAGTAACCGGTTTCCGGGGGTGGTTTCGGTGGGTTCTGTGGGTGCGGGTGGTGGGCCGTGCTGGAGATCGTGGCGTGGTTCGGTCGGCTGCCGGTTTGTGGGGCCGATACCGGTCTGCTGGGCGCTATCGGTCGAACAACCTGCTATCGGCGGTGGGGCCGTCCGGGTGGATGCCGGGTCGTTGGGCCGATGCCGGTCTGTAGGGCGGTATCGGCCGAGCAGGCGGCTATCGGCCGGGCGGTTCACCGGGCGGTTCACCGGGTGGTCCGCCTGGTGGTGTGCTCGTTCCGCTAGGTGGTTCGACAGCGGGTGGCCCGGACGCCCAGCACTCAGTAACCTCCCCGCCGGGCACCGGAACCTCCCGGCCAGGCGCCGGCACAGGCGTGCAACCACTGCACCCAGGACACCGGCGGAAGGTTGCTGAGTGGTGGCGGTCCGGGAATCGTGCCCGGGCGCCGCATTCGGCCCCGCGATGCCGTCTGCCGAACCCCAATCCGCGCGGCGGACCCGACGAACCACCCGGGCAGCACCCCTCGACGGAATCCCTGAACCTGTGGCCGTACTTCTCAGCGGCTCCGGGCGTAGCTGCGTCCTTCCCTGGTCGCGGTGAGGTGTGTCAAGGGTCGAACTCGTTCGATCGCCGAAGGCGACGCCAAAGGCGCCCTTGACTCACCTCACCGCGACTAGCAAACTCACGCAGCCCGGCGACGCGAACCACCCACACCTACCGACCAACGAACCACATCCACCTACCGACCCGGGAACCACGTGCTTCCGGCGTACCGGCGTACCGGCTTGCCGGGATCTGTGGTGGGCTAAAGGACTGCGCCGCGGGGGGCTACTTCTATGGCGGTGATGCCTCGGGCGTAGAGGATTATGAGGCGTCCGCCGTGTTTGCAGCGGAGGGTGCCTGTGTCCTCGGCGAGGGCTGCGACGGCGTGGTCGATGACTTCGTCGTCGGTGGGGGTTTCGGGTTCCTCGTAGGTGACGTCCAGGTGATCACCGCTCAGGAGTCGGACTCTCAACACGATGCCTGCCATGCTCAAGCAGCGTAGGCGTCGTCGTCGGTCGTTGACAGTGTTCGCGAGGGAACCCAGGCTGCAGGCACGGATCCGCCGCGGTTCGCCCACCTGATCCGTCAGAACGGTGGTGGGCCGAGGATCTCGATCGCTCCGGTCTGCTCGGCGGCGGCACGGATCCTGGCGAAATCGACCGGCACCGGTGAACCGCCGGCGATCACGGGCTCACTCGCGAGCCGGTAGAAGGCCTCGTTGTTGCCCGGCGTCTGGAAGCACAGCAACCGCACGATCGGCGACGTCGCCATGAAGGCGTGCGGTACTCCTCGCGGAATCACGGCGACCCCACCGGCACCGAGAGACCGCTGCTCGCCGTCCACATCCAGCAGGATCTCGCCCTCGAGCAGGTAGAACGTCTCGTCGGTCGCGGGATGCAGGTGCATCGGCGTGACCTTGCCCGCGTCCATCTCGTCCTCGAAGAGCAGGAACACCCCGCCCGTGTCGTCAGCGGTCGCCTTCCAGGTGATCAGCCCGCCCCCGCAGAACCACCGTTGCTCACCTTCGCCGCTCTCGCGCACCGTCACAGCCAGCGTCTTCATCGGCCAGACCTTCTTCCGGAGCTATATGGGACTTGAGTCCCATCACGAAACTACGGTACCGTGAGATGCGTGTCAACGTCTTCGGAGTCCTACGAACAGTCGGGCCGCACCCAGCAGAAGCTGCGGACCCGCAACGAGCTGATCGCCGCCGCCCGCGCCCTGATCGCCAGCGGCGGAGCGAGTCCGACCGTCGAGGAAGCCGCGGCTGCGGCGTCGATCTCGCGGACGACGGCCTACCGGTACTTCCCCAGCCAGAAGGCCCTGCTCGCCGCGGCCCACCCCGAGACCGAGACCACATCGCTACTGCCGGCCGACATCGGTGACGATCCCGAGATTCGGCTCGCCGCCGCGGTCAAGGCCTTCGTCCAGTTGGTGATCGAGACCGAGCATCAGCAGCGCACCATGCTGCGACTCTCCCTGGAACCCGACACCGTTCCCCGAGAACTACCCCTGCGGAAGGGCCGAGCGATCGGCTGGTTCGAGGACGCGCTCAGCCCGCTGGTTCCACAGTTGACCGCGGACGGCGTACGTCAACTCGCTGTCGCCGTCCGCAGCGCCGTTGGTATCGAGTCCCTGGTCTGGCTCACCGACGTCGCCGGCTTCTCGCCTGACCGAGTGACAGAGCTCATGACCTGGTCCGCTCGCGCCATGCTCCGCCAGGCCTTGACCGAAGGCCTCCCCGCGGCGGGAGACTGGCGGAATGATTGAGCCGATTCGTGTGATCAGGGAGGGCGACCTCGTGGCCGCGGATCCGACCTCCGGGATGTTGCGGAAGCGGGCCTTCGAGCTGCCGAAGTTGTGGGCCGGGCGGGTCGAGACCGCGCCGGGCGCCGTGTCCGGTTGGCATCACCACGACCTCAACGAGTCGTGTCTGTACGTCGTTTCGGGCGTACTGCGCCTGGAGTTCGAGGGCGGCGACGACTACCTGGACGCCGTCGCCGGCGACTTCGTTCACGTCCCGGCATTCACGATCCACCGCGAGAGCAACCCCACCGACGAGATCTCGATAGCCGTCATCACCCGCGCCGGCGGCGGAATCCCCACGGTCAACGTAGACCCGCCTAGGGCATCTGGTCGTACGCCGGAATAGTGAGGAAGTCGATGTAGTCGTCGGCGTTGGCGACCTCGAGGAAGGTACTGCGGGCTTCCGCATACCGCTCAGGGTCGTCGCCTAGTTTGGCGATCTCCTCCTCCGCGATCCTGGTCACCAGGTCGGTGGTCACGGCCAGGCCGGTGTCCAGTACGACGCCGTTGTGCCGCCATTGCCAGATCTGCGAGCGCGAGATCTCGGCGGTCGCGGCGTCCTCCATCAGGTTGAAGATGCCGACCGCACCGGTCCCTTCGAGCCAGGCAGCGAGGTACTGGATCGCCACGCTCACGTTGTTCCGCAGCCCGGCCTCGGTCACCTCGCCCGGCGTGGACGCCACATCCAGCAACTGGTCAGCAGTCACATGAACGTCCTCGCGCAGCTTGTCCAGCTGGTTGGGCCGCGACCCGAGCACCTCGTCGAAGACGGCGCGACAAGTCTCGACCATGCCGGGATGCGCCACCCACGAACCGTCGAACCCGTCCCCGGCCTCACGCTTCTTGTCCGCCTCCACCTTCGCGAACGCCTGCTCGTTGACCGCCGGATCCTTGCTCGGGATGAACGCGGCCATCCCGCCGATCGCGTGCGCGCCGCGCTTGTGGCAGGTGCGCACCAGCAACTCCGTATAGGCGCGCATGAACGGCACGGTCATCGTGACCGAGTTCCGGTCCGGCAATTGGAAGTCCTTGCCCCGGGTCCGGTACGTCTTGATCACGCTGAACATGAAGTCCCACCGACCCGCGTTCAGGCCGGCCGAGTGCTCGCGCAGTTCGGAGAGGATCTCCTCCATCTCGAACGCGGCCGGAAACGTCTCGATCAGCACGGTCGCCCGGATCGTGCCGCGCGGCATCCCAAGGAACTCCTGCGCCGCGAGGAACACGTCGTTCCACAACCGGGCCTCGAGGTGCGACTCCATCTTCGGCAGGTAGAAGTACGGTCCCTGACCACGGTCGAGCTGCAACTGTCCACAAGCGACGAGGTAGAGCGCGAAATCGACCAGCGAGCCGGAGGTCTGCTCCCCGTCGACGAGGAGGTGCTTCTCCGGCAGATGCCAGCCGCGCGGCCGGACCACGATGGTGGCGAGGTCGTCCTTAAGTTCGTACCGCTTGCCGGCGTCGCTGCTGAAGTCGATCTTCCGGGTGATCGCGTCGAGCAGGTTCAGCTGGCCGCCGATCACGTTCTCCCACAGCGGGGTGTTCGCGTCCTCGTGGTCGGCGAGCCAGACCTTGGCGCCGGAGTTCAGCGCGTTGATGGTCATCTTCCGGTCGGTCGGCCCGGTGATCTCGACCCGCCGGTCCACCAGCCCTGGCGCCGGCTCGGCCACCCGCCACGAAGGGTCCTCGCGAACAGCAGCGGTCTCGGGGAGGAACCCCAGCGACCCACCTGCCGCGATCTCCTCGACGCGAGCGCGGCGCCGCTCGAGCAGCTCCAGCCGGCGGCCGTTGAACTCCCCGTGCAGCCGCTCGATCAGCTCGAGAGCACGCTCGCTCAGGATCTCGCCGTACCGCTCGCGCATCGATCCCATCACCTCGACTGCCACAGCTGACTCCCTCTGCCTAGTGAAGGACCACGACTTCGTGATCGGTGATCCGGGCTACTTCGAACCTAAACCAACCGTCCTCACCGCTCACCTCCACCTCCCCGCCGGCCACCAGGAACTCCGCGCGTCGCACGCTCTCGGGAGCTCGCAGCCGAACGGTGAACGGCCCCGTCGGGGTGAGCTCCTCCAGACGCCCCTGCCACGCGCCGCCCTGATCGAGATTGACCAGATGCAGGATGACGGCCTCGCCCTGCCGGTAAAGGTTGCAGTCGAGTACTCCGGCTCCCTCGACCGCCAGGGGAATGTCGTCCGGCGCCGCCCAGCGAACAAGGTTCGCCAGCAAATGCCCGTGATCGGGATGGTGGTGCCGCGCGTACAACCGATCCAGATCCGCCGCCAGATAGGCGACCCGGGACGACCCCAGCACCACGGCCGGTACGCCGGTGCGCGGTTCGGCCATCCACGATTTCTCCGGCGGGTAGATCGGGAAGGGCGGTACCCAGGTCAGCGCTGCCCGGCCGTCGGTCCGTACCACCTCGACCCGGCCACCGAAGGGCAGCAGATCGGTGTCCCCGAAGCCGTCCACAATCTCGCGGTCCTCGATCCGCAGGTAGCTGTGGTTGTCGTACGTCTCCCAGCTGACCGCGCCCACCAGACCATCGCCACGCTGCTCACCCGTCCAGTGGACCCCGAGCACGTCCGCCAGAGCGAAGTCGTCCCGCCGATCACCCCATTCGTCGTACAGGCTGGACTCGCCCGTCACGACCAGCCCGCCACCGCCCTCGGCGAAGGCCCGCAGTGCCTCGCATTGCTCGGAGGTGAGCACCCCGACATTCGGTACGACGATGACGCCGAGCCCGGGAGCATCCCGGGCGACCTGGTCCGCGTGCACCGGCCGGTAAGGAATCCGGGCCCGGATCAACGCATCCGCGAAGCCTCGATAGGGCAGGACGCTCCGGGTTTCCGGTTGGTCCTTGCCGTGGAAGTCCAGGCTGCGCTGACTCCACAACAAGCCGACGGTCGCAAGCGGCTCACGGTTCACCAGGTACTGCTCGTTCTGCTCGTGCCAGCGGAAGAGCGGCTCCGCCGTCGCGTACTGGCGCCGATCCTCGTGCACCGAGCCGATGTGATGCCACCAGGGCTGGATGCCACCGCCGAACCCCTCCACGGCCCACATCCGCGCTTCGGCCTCCGGCTTGCTGCCGAGGCGGAACGTGGGGGTCCCCGCGTCGTACATCGCCGTGCTCTCGGGAATCAGCGCTTGCGGACCCAGCAGCCCGTGCAGCCGCTTGCCGCTGTCCGCGTTGGCCTGGAAACCGCCGCCCTCGTGCCGGTACTGCGAGTCCAGCAGGAAGATCGGAGTCCGGTCGCAGATCGCCCGGTCGTCCCGCAACCGTTTGCTCTGGGCAACCACCTCGCCGCCGTTCATGCCGATCCACAGACAGTCGGGCCCACCTGCTCTCGTCGTCACCTCGTTGTTGAGGTCCCAGACCGCCATTCGCTGCTGGTAGCTCCAGACGATCCACCGCCGGTACGCCGGATCGTCCCAGTCAACGCGGCCCGGAAGGTCCAGGCCGGTGGCGCCCTTGAAGCCGACCGAGCAGTTCGGGCAGTAGCAGACGTGGTCCCGGTCCAGGCCGCTCCAGCTGTTGTCGGTGATCCCGTCGGGCGCGCTCCGCTCGATGATCTCCTCGAGCACGCCGGGCAGGTACTCGCGGTAGTACGGCCCGGTGACGCACGCGACGTACAGGTCTCCGGCCCGGTAGGGGTTGCCGTCGGCATCGATCGCGAACCAGTCGGGGTGCGCGTCGTAGAACTCCTGGTGCGCACGGTTCGAGTCCATCCGCGCGAGTACCACCAGGTCCTCGGCGCGGGCGGCCGCCACGATCTCGCCGTACAGGTCGCGGTCGCCGAGGAACTCCGCCCGGTGTTGCAGGGGGAACCTGCTCGGGTAGTAGGCAACGATCCCGCCGGCGTTGACGATGGCGCCCTGCACCCTGGTCCGGCGCCACTGCCCGCGCCACCAGTCCGCGTCGTACCGGGCCGGGTCCTTCTCGGTAAGGTTCGTCTGGGCCCAGCGCAGGGTGCGCCGGTACCAGGGTGCGGCCGTCATCCGGCCAGGGCCTTCATCGCCGCGCCGGCACCGGAGAGGTTGTCCAGCAGCATCTCCGAGTACTTCCGGCTGAGCACGACTCCTTCGCCGCCACCCTCGAACGCGGCGAGCACGGCGTCGCGGACCCCGTCCGGAGTACAGGCGGTCAGCTCGCCCTCGTTGTCGTCCCAGTTGGCCTTGCTGCCGACGTCAAGAGCGGGCTCCAGCCGCTGGCGCTTCACCCCGACCGGGATGTCGATGTCGATGCCGGGGTAAATCGCGCTCTGGCCGTCCACACCGGCGACCGCCCGGGCGGTTTCGCGGCGGACATAGTCGGCGGTGAACCCGGTCTGCGGCAGCTTGTCGTACGAGCCCTCGTCCAACTGCAGCAGCTTCATCATCAGCGGGTAGACATCCTCGGGCTCGGCGTCGGCGAACAGGGCGCGGCAGATGTTCTTCACCCAGGTGTAGAACCGCGGTCCCGCGCAGTTGTTGTAGATCACCACCTTGATGAAGTCCGAGAACTTCGCCATCTCGGCGTAGTCCTGGTCCGCCCGGTAGAACGGACTGAAAGAGATGTTGTGGTAGACGTGCCAGCCGACCTGGACCTCCGGAGCGCAGGCCTTGGCGACGCCGTAGATGTCGCGGTAGAGCTGTCGCTGGCTCTCGGTCCACAACGTCTGCCAGGCCAGGACCTCGGGGAAGTTCAGCAGGATCCGCCAGAACGTCACGAACGCCCCGTCGGCGGGTTTTTCACCGGCACCGACCCGCTGGTTCCACTCCAGCAGTTCGCGATAGCCCTGCTGCGCGCGAGCCACATCGATGCCCCGCGCCCGGCCGATCTCGGCACAATGTGGGCAGAAACACCCGATGTCGGCGACATCGGCCGAACCTTGCATCAGGAGATTCAGCGGCCCGGGCCGTTCGGAGCACCAGGCCAGTCCGTCCAGCTCGTAGCTCTGCACGTAGTCCTCGACGAATCCCAGATGCCAGTTCCGGTAGTCCGGGTTGTTGAAGCACGGCCGCCGCGCCGGCCGCGACCAGGCGTCCACCTCGAGCACCTTGGCGAAGTTCGGATAGCGCCGCAGTTCGCGGGCGCCGCCGCTCTCCTCCATCCAGGCGAAGGACTTCATCCCCCGCTCGCGCGCCTTCGGGATCACGTCCGCGAGCAGGTCGAACTCCGGGTGCTCAGGGGCGCGCCCGACCGCGCCGAGCACCGTGTTGCCGTAGTACTGCGGATGCGGCGTCGCGTAGTTGCCGCCCACCCAGCCCAGGTCGTACTCCGATCCGCCGTGGTCGGGGATCGGGTGTCCGGGGATCTGCCGGCCCCCGGTTCCTCTGGTCCAGGTCGGGGTGGCGAGGAACAACGCGTTCACCGCCCCCTTCTCCGCCAGCAGGTCCAGCGTCTGGTCGACACCCTCGTCGACGAACGAAACCGCTCCGATCTGCATAGCCACAAGCCTGTCCGGCAAGTCGCTCACCCCTTCATTCCCGTCATCGTGATGCCCTGGATGAAATAGCGCTGTGCAAAGAGGAACACTGCGATCACCGGTACGACGGACACCGTCGCACCGCACATCAGCAGACTGATCTGGGTGAAGTACTCGCCCTGGAACTGCGCGAGGGCCACCGGCAGCGTCTGCAGGTTCTCGGAGTTGATGTAGATCAGCGGACCGAACAGGTCGTTCCACGACTCGAGGAAGGTGAAGACCCCGATCGCGGCCAGCGCCGGCTTGGTCTGCGGCAGCATGATCCGCCAGTAGATGCCGAAGGTGGACGCACCGTCGATCTTGCCGGCGTCCTCCAGTTCCTTCGGGATGGTCAGGAACGACTGGCGCATCAGGAAGGTCGCGAACACCGGCGTGAGCACCTTCGGCACCCACAACGGGTACTGCGTGTCCACCCAGCCGATGTGCCGGAAGACGATGTACTGCGGGATCAGGTACGCGATGCCCGGGATGATCGAGGTCGCCAGCAGCACCATGAACGCGATGTCACGTCCCGCGAACTTCAACCGGGCAAAGGCATAGCCCGCCATCGACGCCACGATCAGGATGCCGACCACGTTCAGCCCGGCCAGCTTCACGCTGTTCCACAGGAAGACCGGGATCAGCTCGAACACCTGCCGGTAGTTGCTCCACTGCGGATCGGTCGGCAGGAACTTCGGCGGCACCGAGAGCACCTGCGCCTCCGGCCGCAGCGAAGCGCTGACCATCCACACCAGCGGCGCGAGGAAGGCGGCCGCGAACAACACCATCACCACGTACTGCGAAGTCCGGCTCGCGAATCTCATGAGTAGAACACCCACCTCTTCTGCAGCTTCCACTGCAGGAAGGTGACCGCGGCGATCACCGCGAACAGGATCCACGCCATCGCCGAGGCGTAGCCGACCTTCCCGAAGCCGAACGCGTTCTGGTAGATGTTGAAGATGTAGACACTGGTCGCATGTCCCGGCCCGCCCTTGGTCATCACGTAGATCAGGCCGAACACCTGGAACGAGGTGATGAACTGGGTGATCAGCAGGAACAGGAAGTGCGGCGTCAGCAGCGGCAGCGTGATGTACCGCAACCGTGCCCACGCACCCGCTCCGTCGATCCGGGCGGACTCGAAGTACTCCTCCGGCAGTCCTTGCAGACCGGCCAACAGGATGATCATCGGGTAGCCGATGCCCTGCCAGACGCTCACCAGGATCACCGCCGGCATCGCCCAGCTCGAGCTCGACAGCCACTGCGGCCCGGTGATCCCGAGCTGGCTCAGCAGCCCGTTGATCACTCCGTTGTCCGGCTGGAAGAACCAGAACCAGACGAAGCCGATCGCGACCACGTTCGTCACGTACGGCGCGAAGTACGCGGTCCTGAAGAAGGCGACCCCCTTGACCGGCCGGGCACACAGCAGCGCCAGTACCAGGCCGATCCCGATCGTCAGCGGGATGCTCGCCACCGTGAAGTAGATGGTGTTCTTGAACGTCTGCCGGAACAGCGGATCGTTGCTGAACAGGTCCTTGAAGTTCCGCAGCCCGACGAACTTCGGCGCCGAGATGCCGTTCCAGCTGGTCAGCGACGCACCCATCGAGACCAGGATCGGGAAGAACTGGAAGACCACCACTCCGACCACGACCGGACTGATGAACAGCCAGCCAACCAAGTTCTGTTTGCGTCGTGCGCGGCGGGCCTCGGTGACCGCCACGGTGCGGCCGCGTGTCATCGTCATCGTTGCCATAGGCAATCAACCTCACTGGTGTGGTACTGGTTCGGCGTCACCCCTTCAGGGCGGTATCCACCTGGGGCTTGATCTGCTGCAGGACGTCCCCGACCGGCTTCTCGCAGTTGTAGGCCTGGTCGAGCGCGGGGCGGTACAGCTCCCGAGCGCCGAGCGTGTTCTTGGTCTGGTTGGTGGCGGTGAGGTGCTTGGACGCCTCACCGAACAGGCCGATGTGCTGCGGCATCTTGCCGTTCGGCGCCAGTCCGGCCGCCGCCTTGTTGTTGATCGGGGTGAAGGCACCGCCCTGCAGGAGGATCTTCCCGCCCTCCTCGCTGGACAGGTACTTCAGCAGCGCCCAGGCCTGGTCCGGGTTCTTCGCCTCTTTCGGGATGCAGAAGACGATGACGCTCGACTCGGTCTTCTGCTCCACGTCGGCGGGCGGCGGCGCCACGTCCCAGGTGAAGTCCTTGATCGTGCTGCGCAGGTACGGCACGGTGCCGAACGTCGCGTACATCATCGCGAGCTTGCCCTGCGCGAACAGCTGGGTCTCGGCGTTGTCCTGCTGCAGCATCGACCACGGCGGCTGGACCTTGTCCTTGCAAGTCAGGTCGGTGGCCCATTGCAGGGCCTCGACCTCCTTGCCGCCGGCCAGCGTGAACTGCGTGCCGTCAGGGGAGAAGATGCCGGTCTCGCTTCCGTGGTTCACGGTGAAGGTCTGCTCGTAGCCGGTGTCGAGGTAGACCAGCGCACCCCAGCGCTTGCCCGGGATGGTGAGCTTCCTGGCCCGGTCGGTGAATGCGTCCCAGGTCCAGCCCGTGCCGGTCCAGGTGGTCGGCGGCAGCGGAACACCCGCCTGTTTGAAGAGGTCGACGTTGTAGAAGACCAGCCGCGGCTCGTACCCGACCACCCAGGCGGTGTGCGATCCGTCCGGCTGCTTCGGGAACTCGAACACCTCCTTGGCGAACTGGCTGGTGTCGAGCTGGTCCTTCTCGATGAACGGCTTGAGGTCCAGCAGTGCGCCCTGCTCGGAGAACCCGCGGACGAAGTCGTCGTTGATCCGCATCACGTCCGGCGGACTGCCGCCCGCCAGCAGGGTGCGCATCTTGGTGTCGTACTCCTGGGTGACCGCGGGCTGCACCGTGACCGACGTACCGGCGGCCTTCTCGTGCGCCTGGATCGCCTGCTCGAGCGGGGTGCCTTTGACCTGCTGCCAGTTCAGGAACGTGAGGCCGTTCTTGCCGCCCGCCTGGTTACCACTACCGCCACAACCAGCCAGCAACCCGCCGGCGGCGAGTGCCGACAGCCCGGCGAGGAAGCTGCGTCGGCTCGGTTCTGCGTGGAACGTCTGCACCGGAATCTCCCATCCGCATCGTGTCGAGATGGCCTGCGCAGTCCGTCATCCCGGCCCGCTGAGGACGTGCGGGACCACCCCGCCGGCATCGGCGGGTCGGAGTGTTTCACTGGGATGACTGGGCTATGAATACGTATACACAGCTCAGCACATCAGGTCAACGGCGAGACGTGAGACTCTCCTGCGGAGAACCTGAAAAGACCGACGGAGGGAGTACGGCGGATGGCCGGTCCGGATCGACCACCGACCAGCAGGGACCTGGCCCGGCTGGCGGGGGTCTCGCAGGCGACGGTGTCGAGGGTGCTGACCAACAGCCCACGGGTCAGCCCGGACACCCGGGCCCGGGTGCTCCAGGTGCTGGCAGAGGCGAACTACACCCCGAACGCGCTGGCCAGGGCGATGAAGACCGGCCGGACCGACACCATCGGCGTCTTCATGACCCGGGTGACGAGCCCGTTCCACGCCGCCCTGCTGGACGAGATCGGCCGGCTGGTCGGCGAGGTCGGGCTGCACATGATCCTGTGGAACATCGAGCACGACCCGGAGGAATCGGTCAGCAAGGTGATCCAGCAACGGCTGGTCGACGGCTTCATCCTCACCTCGGCGACGTACACCTCGAAGCTGCACACCATCGCCGTCGCCTCCGGTACGCCGACCGTGCTGATCCACCGCGGGATCGACGGCCTGGACTGTGACCAGGTGGTGGGCGACAACTGGCAGGGCGCCTTCGACGCGGGCCGCTACCTGGTCGAGGCGGGCCACCGCGACATCGGTCTGGTGACCCTGGAGCACACCGGCAACACCTCGCGAGACCGGGACCTGGGTTTCCGTGCCGCACTCGCCGAGGCGGGCGTCTCGGTCAAGAACCGCAACGTCATCACCACGAATGTGGCGCACGCCGACGGCCACGCGGCGGCCCGGCAACTGTTGTCCGCCAAGAAGCCGCCGACGGCGATCTACACCGTGACTGATCTGCTCGCGTTCGGGCTGCTCGACGGCGCCCGCGCACTCGGTGTGACGGTGCCGGACGACGTCTGGGTGGTCGGCTTCGACAACACCGAAATGGCGTCCTGGGAGGCCTTCGACCTGACCTCGGTCAACCAGCCCGTGCACGACATCGTGAAGGCCGGCATCGACCTGCTCCGCCGCCGGATCGCCGACCCGACCGCGAAACCGACGATCCTGACACTCCCCTGCCCCTTGGTGATCCGCGGCTCGACCGCTCACACCGTCGTCGGCTGACGCGGTCTCAGCGGTCCTGCAGCAGCGGGAGA
>Ga0193717_1001963_pt1 | contig 12201 bp, 12 predicted proteins | sample U2c2metaG_FD_145900 | JGI IMG/M metagenome (GOLD analysis project Ga0193717, IMG submission 145900) | Soil microbial communities from a riparian zone of the East river system, Colorado, United States - U2c2 | ecosystem: Environmental > Terrestrial > Soil > Riparian zone | place: USA: East River...
ATGACCACGTTTGTGGGCGGCGGCGGTCCTCGCTTCTGGAGTAGCGCTACACCCGAGGACAGGCAAACCAACTATGCTCAGGTGATTCTGCGAACGAAAGACAATCATGATACGACACCTCTGCTTACCCTTTTGCAGCCGGAACTGGACAGGCAAATTCCTGGAGCAATCATTGATACGAGGACTCTCGAAACGGGCAAGCCGGTTGGAATTCCGATTCAGGTCAGAATTTCCGGCGAAGATCTGCCACGTCTCAGAGCGGAAGCCGAGCAGCTGAAGCAAATCTTTCGAGACATCCCCATCGCCGCCAGGGTTCGAGACGATTGGGGCGAGCCGAGTGCGAGAGAAGTGGTGCACGTCGATGCGGACCGGGCAAACCTGGCGCACGTCACAAACGCAGATGTTTCCGATTCCGTCGGTGCGGCTCTTCATGGCATTACGGCTGGAGTTTTGAGAGATGGCAACAAGCAGGTTCCGATTGTTGGACGCATGCAGATGGAGGAGCGGTCCCAACTCTCCGATCTGCACAGTCTATACGTCTTCTCGCGGCAAGATACCCCTCCAGTGCCTCTCGATCAGGTGGCGACGACTGTCCTGAGTCCGGTAACGCCTAAAATCCGACGCTTCGATCAATACCGGACCATTACCGTGCAGTGTTGGCCTATGCAGGGGCATTTACCTTCGGAGGTAATCGCAGCGGCTATGCCAAAGCTGGAGGCATTCCAGAAGCAGCTTCCCGACGGGTTTATATTCCGCTTCGCAGGCGAGCAAAAAGAGCAGGTCAGCGGCTTTGGTGACCTTACAACAGTGCTGGTGATTTGCGTATGCGCCATTTATCTGGCTCTGCTTGCGCAGTTCAAGCATGCGTTCAAGCCACTGATCGTCTTTGCGGCCATTCCGTACGGCGTTGTCGGTGCAATCTTTTCACTCGCCATTATGGGCCAGCCCTTTGGATTCATGGCGTTCCTTGGGATCATCAGCCTCATCGGTGTAATTGTGAGCCACATCATTGTGCTGTTTGAATTTATCGAGGAGCGACGAGAAGAGGGCGAGGAATTGGAGTTGGCGCTGATCGATGCCGGCATCCTTCGTTTGCGGCCAGTGATGATCACGGTTGCGGCCACAGTGATTGCGCTGTTTCCGTTGGTGCACACGGCGGCCCGCTTTGGGAGCCTCTTTGCTATGCGCAGATTGGGGGACTGACGATCGCAACTTTCGTGACGCTTGGGCTCGTTCCCGTCCTCTACTCCTTCGTCGTGCTGGATCTGAAATTGATCCGTTGGGAACAAGAAGAGCAGCCTGGTTCTGCTGCTCCGGAGAAACCCTCACCGACGCCTCTAACGTCCGGGATACCTGGGTGACCACTATGAACTTTGGACACGCCATCCAATACGCGACATTGTTATCAATTCTGATGGGAGGTCTCGGTGTGGTTGTCGCGGTCTTAAATCACCGTGTGCAGGTGAAGACGCAGATCTTCCTGGCAATGTCTGCCCAGTATGACGAACTGTTGAAGAACTCTTCGGCGGCATTCTGGCTGAGTGTGCCAGTTGGCACCGAGCTTCCTAAGCGGACTGACGATTTAACCATCTCGATGTTACGATTCTGCACTCTGGTTTCATTAACCTATCTTCTATTTTGCGAACGCCGCGTACCAAAACGAATGTGGGAGTTGATGCTCCGTTCCGCTGAGCGGAGGTTCCGCAGTCCCTTATTTGTGCGTGAGTGGGAGCATTTGAAAACTGAATTTGAATCATTTCCGGAGTTCGTATCCCTCGTTGCCTCAGTGCATCGTATGCCGCCCCATACTGAAAACCTTGGCCCTGGACCCGTGCTACCCGCACAGAAAGAAGGACACCAGTCGCCATGCTGACATCCTCGGAGTTGAAGAAAATACCAATCTTTTCTTGCTTGAATGACGCGAACCTTATGTGGCTCTCGCAGCAGGCTGCCGATCTTCATCTGGAACCGGGTGAGTATCTCATTCACGAAGGGGAGCCCACCCCTTTCTTTGTAGTGCTCGAAGGAACCACGGAAGTGCTCAAAGATGTGATGGGGCGTCGAACTGAAGTCTCAGAGCACAAGCCGGGCGATTTCTTTGGCGAATTGCCCATTCTCATGGCAACGGCGGCCCCCGCCTCCGTCCGCGCCAAGACAGCTTGTCACTTGGCACGCCTTGATCCGCAACACCTCCAGGAATTGATTCGACGCTCGCCCGAGGGCAGCGCGGTGATCTTACAGACCCTTAACGAGCGGGTACAAGTCGTGCAGAAGTACATGCTGAGTCTTCCCTCCAGCCGCGTACAGATAGTCGGATCGAAATTTGATGACGACTGCCGGGAGATTCGCACCTTCCTGAGCATGAATCGAATCCCTTATGAGTGGGCCGACCGCGATCGTAGCGCACATCTGGCTCCGACTGACCAGGCTTGCGAGGTTGCTGGCCTATCCGTCGTCGTGGATGGTTCGTTCTGCGTCAGCCACCCTCCTACGGTTCGTAAGGTAGCTGAAGCGCTCGGATTCCAAACGGCTCCCCACCAAAGCTATGACGTGGTGATTATTGGCGGCGGCCCAGCGGGACTGGCGGCTGCCGTCTACGGAGCCTCGGAAGGGCTCAGCGTTTTGTTGGTCGAGCGCAAGGCTCCCGGCGGTCAGGCCGGCACATCTTCTCGCATCGAGAATTACCTCGGCTTCCCCAATGGCATCTCAGGAGATGACCTCAGTCAACGCGCGTTCCGGCAGGCGGTTAAGTTTGGAGCCGAAGTGGTTCTCACCCGAGAAGTCCAAGAGATCATTCCGCGTCCCGATGGCGCATACACGATTGGACTCGATGGCAGCGATAGGGTTGCCACAAAGACGGTGATCTTGGCGACCGGAGTTGCTTGGCGCAGACTCGATGCTGACGGCGTCGATCGCTTCATCGGACGCGGAGTCTTGTATGGGGCCGCCGCACGTACAGAGCCCCCACGGTGGCAGGAAAGCGCGTCTTTATCATCGGCGGCGGCAACTCTGCCGGCCAGGCTGCCGTGTTCTTCGCAGATTACGCGAGTTCAGTGACCATGCTGGTCCGCGGCGAAGATCTGAGGCGCAGCATGTCGCAATACTTGATCGATCAGATTGCTCTCGTGCCGGGCATTCGGGTGGAGACGGAAACTCAGGTGGTCTCTGCAGACGGCACGGATTGCTTGAAAGCAATAGAAACCCGGAAAAAGGGGGAGCCTGTCATCCGGCGGGCTGCAGATGCACTGTTTGTCATGATCGGCGCCGATGCAGTGACCAATTGGTTGCCACCTCAACTCCAACGGGAAAACGGCTATGTCCGAACGGGACGCGAGGTGAGCGACAAGCCAGGTTGGGCGGTAGATCGTGCCCCATTTCTGCTGGAAACAAATCTTCCGGGCTTCTTCTGTGTAGGTGACGTTCGATACAACTCGATCAAGCGCGTATCCAGCAGCGTAGGAGAAGGCAGCATGGCCATTGCTTTCGTGCATCAATATCTCTCGTTACCGCTGAAACCTATTCCACAGTGATTGGGTTCGCGTTTCAACCGTCGCCTAGTGGCTCGACTCAGACCAGTCAAGTAACGGAACTAGCCTCTAAGCCGCCGATCTCTGGTCGCCCAATAAGGGGCGCCACTGTCGAGCATCCGTTCGCAACGATCAAGTACAGGATCTTCGGACATCCACGTCTGTTGATGCGCGGACTGGCCGGTACAAGGATTGAAATCGGCCTCGCGACGATGGCATACAACCTCAAGCGCATTACAAACGTGCTCGGCGCGGTCAAACTGACGCAAGCGCTCCATCACGCCTGATAGGCCCGGCGACGGAACGCACAATTCCAAAATCCTGAGTGTGTTACCGAGAGCAATTGTGCCCTTCGACAATCTCCTGAACTGAGTTTTGTAACAACCTCGTACCAGTGCGAAGAGCTCCCGTTGTAGGGACGGACGTAGATTTCGTTCTCGACGACTTCGGACCAAATCCACGTCGACGTCCCATACGTCACTCCATCCTCACGAAACGGCGAAATATGCAAATCGTCCGTGCAGCCTATCCTCTCAATTCATCTCCTGTCCAGGCGTTCATGTTTCCTCCTTTGTCGCTCGTCCGCATCGCCTATTTCTGACGCTTCTCAAAGACTTCTTTGACGACTGGGAGAGCGGAAAAGGCATTTGGTCAACCAGCGTAGAAGGCGATGTGGATGAGGACTTCAGAAGCCTGCGGCTGTGTCAGGCCGTTGTCCATCGCACGATTCAGGTGATAGGTGATCTGTGCAACCTGCCCCGATGCGATAAGCGCATTCACCGTCACAAGACTGCGGTCGCGAGGCGCCAGCGCAGGGCGGAGCCACAACTCGCGGAAGAGCAGATCCGTGGTGTTCTGTACGAGTCCGGCCGAGACATGCCCGAAGTTGTTGCCTACCTGGGTGGCTCGTTGGGCTTCAGCCTCTTCGTTCAGCGGCAAGAGTCTATCCTTCGCGGGCGGGAGTTGATCGATGCCGACACTGCGTTGATGAAAGATATCTTTCGCCACCGCAACGGCGGACATGGCGTTGGCCCATCCGGAGTAGAACGCGAGGTGCGTAATGATTTCGGAGAGTTCAGCCGGTTTCACTCCGTTATCGAGCGCTAATGAGAAATGAAACGGCATCTCGATCGTCTGGATGCGCGCAATGAGAGCCGCTACGGTGACGACGCTGCGGTCACGCGGCGAAAGCTCGGACCGCTTCCACAAGCCGTCTAGGAGCGGTCCCTTTGTGTAGTGCTCTAGGGAGCATCTGCGCAGGGGTCTGATTTGTTGATGACGGCGATCCTGCATTGAAGAAGGGGTGATTTGGTTGGGTTGGGTGGCCCGCCTTCAGAAACTCGCGCCGGTCCGCATCGTCCAGTGCGTCTGATCTTTGAAACGCACTCATGGTTTAGCGCATCACGTAGGCGCCGTCGACGGAGATCGACTGGCCGGTAACGTAGCTTGCGGCATCGCTGCAAAGCCAGAGGACGGCATAAAGAGGTTGATATCGCAAAGCATCATGCATACCATTCATGAATCATGAGGAACGATTTAGCCGAACTATCGGCATTTGCGGTTGTTTCCGCAGAGCGCAGTTTCACACGCGCCGCCGCCCGGCTTGGACTTTCACAATCTGCCCTAAGTCATTCGATTCGCGGCCTCGAACAGAGATTGGGAGTCCAACTGCTTGCGCGAACCACACGAAGCGTCTCTCCGACAGCAGCCGGATCATCGACAACCGGGGATGGCTGACTCCGAAGCAGCCGGTCGTAGAGCAGCGTAATCTGGCGCCAGCCTGTGGATACAGCGGTAGGAGCCTCGGCGTGAACTGCCGCAATGGCCGCCTGCAGAGTGTAGGCACCGAAGCGATGCGATGCGAGAGCACTCTCGGTGAGCGAAATGCCTTCAGCGATCTGGTCCCTGTTCCACAACGACCGATCCTGCTGCTCCAGCAGGATCAAGTCTCCGTGAGAGGTTCTGGTGGCGCGGCGCGACTCCTGCAGCAACATGTGTCCAAGCAGACTCTTCACCTCGGGTTCCGGAAGCAAGTCGAGCAACAGCCTGCCAAGACGGATCGCCTCGCAGTTGAGTTCGGCGCCTGTTATCTCGGCCGAATATCCCTCATTAAAGATGAGATATACGACCTGAAGGACAGCTCCCAAACGAGCCGACAATTCTTGGGAGGCTGGCACCTGGTAAGGAATCGCCTTATCGCGAATGAGAGCCTTCGCGCGCACGATGCGTTGGGCGAGCGTTGCCGGTGTCGCCAGAAATATGCCCGGGCAATCTCCTCCGTTGTCAGGCCGCAGATTTCGCGAAGAGTGAGCGCAACCCGTCCTTCCGGAGGCAGAGCGGGATGGGTGAAGATCAGACGGAGGCGATCGTCCTCGATCTCTTCATCCTCGAGGGGAGCGTCGTTGACGCGCGATTCCATGTGGGCAACAAGAGCTCTGTGCTCCATCGAAGCGCGCGCGTCGGCGCATAGCATCTATGGCCTTGAAGCGTGCCGTTGAAATCAGCCACGGGCGTGGCTTGTCCGGAATGCGAGCCAGCGTCCAGGACTCCAGAGCAGCAGCGAACGCCTCGTGCATCGACTCTTCGGCTAGGTCCAAGTCCCCCAGGAGGCGCACGAGCGTCGCCAGAACCCGGCCCGATTCCGACCGGTAAAGAGTCTCAATGGGGTTGCTGAGTTGTTCGGGCACAGGCAGCGGCATCTACGCCAAACTAACAAACGGAGTGGCTCGACACAATCGCGCTCGGGCTTCCCCTACCCACAATTCAGTGGCCCGCCACTGCGCTGATCGGGCTTCGATGTTACGATCTCCTGCGGGTCGTCAATAAGCTCATTATCGCCGAATCACTCACCGACAAATAGCAGCGAATTCACGTGTCTGTAAAGTCGGACAGCGACAGAGTTATCGGAGATGCTGAAAAACACTCGCCAACCTATGCGCATGAGTGGGTGGTAGCTAACACGACTACCAGATAGTGTCTGAGGAATCGGTTTCCTTCTCTGAGAATGTCGTGTTATGGGACAACGAAGCATACCCCAGGGGCTGAAGGCCGCTTTGTTGTGGCCCAAGGATGCCAAGGCTAAAGCCTTGGCCTACCTAGAAGCAAAGACAAAGGCGCCCATTAGTCGAACACAATCTAATGATTAAGGTGATGCGCCCGATAAAGGGTGTGTGGACGACCTGACTAAAGAATTTATCGCAGAGAGCCAGGAAGGGCTGGACCGCATGGAGCGGTGCCTGACTGAGCTTGAGACGCGGCCCGGAGATAGTGACCTGGTGGGAGAGATCTTCCGCGCGGTCCATACGATCAAAGGGACGACGGGGTTTCTGGGGTTCGACCGGCTGGAGAAGCTGGCTCATGCGGGGGAGCATCTGCTGGGCTCGCTGCGAGACGGCAAGCTGGCGGTGACATCGGGGCTGATCAGCGGGCTGTTGCACCTGCTGGATGGACTGCGCGCGATCCTGATGCTGATTGAAGAGACGGGTGTGGAAGGCCAGCGCATCGACGATGAAGACAGTGCGTTGATTGCCGAGCTTGCGGCGTTGAACGGAGCTGCTGCGCTTGCAGTGACAGACTCGGCCTCCGATGTGAGTGGGAGGGCGATACAACAGGCTGTGGCGTCGCCTGCGCCAGTTGTCATGGGGCCCGCTGCGGGATTGAGCGATAAGACGCTGCGAATCGACGTCGAAGTGCTGAACCGGATGATGAATCTGGTGGGCGAGTTGGTGTTGACGCGAAACCAGATGCTGCAGAGCGGGGTGGAGGCGACAAACTTTCCCGAGCTGGCTCGGCGACTGGACAGCGTTACGGCAGATCTGCGCGAGACGGTGATGCAGGCCCGGATGCAGCCGGTGGGAAATCTCTTTGGGAAGTTCCCAAGGATGGTGCGCGACCTGGCGCAGACATGTGGCCGCAATGTGCGGATCGAGTTTTCCGGGCAGGAGACGGGGCTGGACAAGAGTTTGCTGGAGGCGATCAAAGACCCGCTGACCCATGCTGTGCGGAATGCCGTGGACCACGGGATCGAGTCGCCTGCGGTTCGCGTGATGGCGGGGAAGCCTGCCGAGGGTTGCGTGCGGTTGCGGGCGTTCCATCAGAGCGGATCGGTGGTGATCGAGGTCGCGGATGATGGCGCTGGAATTGGGATTGAGCGCGTACTGGCGAAGGCGGTAGAGCGCGGGTTGGTGACGGCGGAGCAGGCCGCCGGGATGTCGGAGCGGGAGGCGCTGCAGCTTATCTTTCTGCCGGGGTTCTCGACGGCTGCGGCGGTGACGACTGTTTCGGGCCGTGGCGTTGGCATGGATGTGGTGCGGGCGAACGTTGAGAAGGTCGGCGGTAGCGTTGAGGTGGAGTCGAAGGTTGGCGTGGGGACGACGTTGCGTCTGCGGGTTCCGTTGACGTTGGCGATTGTTCCGGCGCTGGTAGTTCGCAGCGGTGGACAGAGCTTCGCGCTGCCGCAGAGTGCGCTGGTGGAGCTGGTGTATGTGCCGAAGCGCGATGAAGAGAAGGCTGTGGAGCGGATGGGGACGGCGGAGCTTTATCGGCTGCGCGAGCGGCTGCTGCCGGTCGTATGGCTGGACCGGCTGCTTGGCCTGGAGACGGGAGGTGCAGAGGAGGCACATGGGTTCTACATGGCCGTGCTCGAAGCTGAGGGCTGTCGCTATGGGCTGGTGGTGGACGATCTGCTGGCCCCGGAGGAGATTGTGGTGAAGCCGCTGTCGGCGGTGCTGCGAGAGATTGGGTTGTTCTCTGGGGCGACGGTGCTGGGCAGCGGAATGCTTGCGCTGATTCTGGATGTCGGTGCAACGGCGGCTCGGGCGGGTGTGAAGCCTGTAGAGGAGGAAGTGGTTGAGGCCGTGGGAGAGAAGATCGAGGAGTCCGAGATCTCGTTGCTGGTGTTCGAAGACCGGGTGCGCGAACGTACTGCACTGCCGCTGGATGTAGTGGAGCGGATTGAGAGCGTGCCGCTGGAGCAGATTGAGTATGCGGGTGGACGGGCTCTGCTGCAGTACAGGGGTGAGCTGCTGCCGCTGAGCGATGACGGCAATGTGCTGGCGGAGCTGGAGCAGGAGCGCGGCGAGGATATCTCGGTGACGGTACTGATATGCGGCACCAAGGGCGCAGAAGGACTGCAGCGTAGAGGCATGATCGTGCGGAGGGTGCTGGATGTCTCCGGAGGAACTTTGATCGACAAGGATGCCGAGGAGGGCGAGATGGAGCTCGCACTCGTGAAGGAGAAGCTGACGATGATTCATCGCGAGTTCAGTGTGAAGGCTGCACCGGCATGGAAGGAGGTCGCATGAGGATCGTGGGGCATGATGAGGTCGAGATTCAGGATGAGAACGATGCGGTGTCGCTGTGCTCGATGTTCGCGGGCGACGAGAGCTTCGGTATCGACACGAAGAAGATTCGCGAGGTGTTAGGTAAGCGCGATCTGCAGCGGGTGCCGATGGCACCGGTGTACATCGGAGGCGTGGTGCCTTATCGCGGCGAGGTGCTGACTACGGTGAACTTTCGTGCGCTGCTTGGCAAGGGAGAGCTGGCCGAAGTGAACTGCGTGCTGGTGCTGGAGGACGAGGAGTCCGGAGAACGGTTTGGCCTGGTGGTGGATGCGGTGGGCGGAGTGGTGACGGTGAGCCGGAAGATGCTGGAGGCGAACCCATGCACGCTGGAGGCACGAGCGAAGTGGCTGTTCGATGGGGCGTACAAGATGCAGACGGGGTTGATGGTGCAGCTGGATCCGCAGAAGCTGCGCCCGTCGCGGCTGGCAGAGACGGGGCTATTCAAAGAAAGAGCAAACGGGGAGCAGGCATGCGAGCGTTGATTGTCGATGATTCGAGTTTTATCCGCGAGTACCTGCATCATTTGTTGGACCGAATGGGAATCGTCTGCAAGGAGGCGGTGGACGGTAACGATGCGCTGACGGTGCTGGCGGCGGAGCAGGCCTTCGACCTGATGCTGCTGGACGTCAACATGCCTGTCATGAATGGGCTGGAGTGTGTGAAGGCTTTACGCGAGGCGCAATTGAGCCCGCAGATGAAGGTGATGATGGTAACGACGGAGGCGGATAACTCGTTCATCTCAACCGCGCTGGACAATGGCGCGGATGAGTTTTTGATGAAGCCCTTTACGCCGGAGAGCCTACGCGAAAAGATGCTTTTGCTTGGATTTGCAGCGGCTTAAACAGGAAGACAAGGGATGCCAGGCATGAACGTTTTGAAGGAACGGACACTTCGCATTCTTGCGGCGGATGATTCAGCGGTCATGCGTGGCATCATGCGAAATTTATTCGTGGCACATGCCGAAAATCGGTCGAGCGAGCTGCCGCGCATGGAGCTGTGCGGGGTTGCGCGGGATGGTGTCGAGTGTCTTGAGGCTGTGAAGGAGCTGCGTCCAGATGTACTGGTGCTGGACCTGGAGATGCCACGGCTGAATGGATTGGAAGTTCTTGAGAGATTGCGGCAGGAGAGTCTTGAGCTGCCGGTGATCATGTGCAGCTCCTATACGGAGCATGGGGCGAGGTCGACGCTGGAGGCGCTGGCGCGGGGAGCCTCTGATTATGTGATGAAGCCGAGCGCACAGCGCAACCTTGCCGAAGCGCTGCAGTCGCTGTCGCAGCATCTGTTGGCGAAGATTGCTGCGCTGGCTAAGGGAGAGAACCGCAGAGAAGGAAGAGTCCACGAGAGGGACGAGGTAACAAAGTCTCTGCGAGCAAGGTCCAGCGAAGGGCGAACGCGGCCAAATGCACCGATCGAGGTGGTCGTGATTGGGCTATCTACCGGTGGACCGTCTGCGCTGGAGCAGATGTTGCCGAAGTTACCAGCGGAGTTTCCTGTGCCGGTGTTGATCGTGCAACATATGCCGAAGTTGTTTACGGGTGCGCTCGCGGAGCGGTTGGACAGATGCTGCGCGCTTCGTGTGGAAGAAGCATACGAAGGCGCGGTCCTTCGTCCGGGGACGATCTGGCTGGCTCCTGGAGATTCGCACATGGAGGTAGCCTCACGGAGAGCTGCCCCCGCTGAAGAGGGCGGGATTGCCGCTGGGCGAAGTGGCAGAGTTCGCTTGCATCGGCAGGAGCCGTTGAATCATTGCAGGCCATCGGTTGATTATCTATTCCACTCGGCGGCGCGGACGTATGGCGCTGGGGCGCTCGCCTTGATGATGACGGGAATGGGGGCGGATGGACTGGACGGCGCACGCGCTATTCATGAAAAGGGCGGGGTGGTGCTTGCTCAGGATGAGGCTAGCTCCGCGGTATGGGGGATGCCGGGGCGGGTTACGGAGGCCGGTATCGCCAATGCAACACTGCCGCTGCGGATGCTGGCGGGTGAACTGGAGCAGTGGGTGAACGCCGGCCGGATCGTGAAGCCTGAGGCTGCGATTCATGCAGGTTCTGCGCCGACTTCGCGACGGGAGGTGATACATGGCCTGTACTGATTCGGACTACGCGTATCTGCGGGAGCTGGTGCTGGAACAGTCGGCGAACCTGATCGATCCATCGCGGAATGCGCTGTTCGATATGCGGTTGACACCGATTGCGCGCTTGGCGGGAGCGTCGAACCTTGGAGACCTCGTCAGCATACTGAAGGCGGACAGGCCGGCGCATCTGCATCGTGCTGTCGCTGAGGCCATGACGATCAATGAGACGAGCTTCTTCCGCGATCTGACGCCGTTCGAGATGTTGCGGAAGACGATTCTGCCCAAGTTGATCGAACACCGCGCGGAGAGGCGGCAGTTGCGTCTATGGAGCGCGGCGAGTTCGACCGGGCAGGAGGCGTATAGCCTGGCGATGTTGATTGCGGAGGACTTTCCTTTGCTCGCTGGATGGGATGTGAAGATCTTCGGGACAGACATCTCGCGGCAGGTGATCGATTACGCGCGGCGTGGCAGATATCGCCGGCTGGAGGTAAACAGGGGGCTGCCGGCGCGGATGCTGCTGAAGTATATGGAGCGCCACGGGGAGGAGTGGGGGGTATGCGCGCGGATCCGTTCGATGTGCGAGTTTGAGTATGCGAACCTGTGCTCGCCGTTGCCGAAGCTGCCTCTATTCGATCTGGTGATGTTGAGAAATGTGCTGCTGTATTTTCCGCAGCGGGATCGCAGGCGGCTCTTCAGGGAAGTTCATCGACAGATGGAGCCGGATGGGTGCCTGGTGTTGGGAAATGCGGAGCAGGCAGAGGACTCTACGAGGCTGTTTGAGGTTGAGTTCGCCTCTAACTCTTATTTTTATCGTCCTATCTTCTCTGGATTATGAGAGGTGGTTGTAGCCGTCTAGTGTACGTGGCGCGAGAGGGCTGAGGTGCATCCTATTGATGTGCGGTAGATTATCCTGCTGAGAGCACATTCAAGATGCCGAAGTCGTCGTCCAGTTCGAAGAAGGCAGTTGCCGCTAAGGCCAAGGCTGCAACGTCACATGATTCCGCGACCGCGGCCGATGCTGCATTGGGCCTGTTCCATCCGATTACGGCAAAGTGGTTTCGTGCGGTGTTTGATGCGCCGACGGCTCCGCAGGTGGAGGGCTGGCCGGCGATTGCGCGTGGGGAGTCGACGCTGATTCTGGCGCCGACGGGAACGGGAAAGACGCTGACGGCGTTTTTGTGGTGTCTGGATAAGTTGATGTTGCGGACTCCGCCTGAGAGCGAGCGGGGTTGCCGCGTAGTGTATGTTTCGCCGC
>Ga0193717_1001964_pt1 | contig 12199 bp, 12 predicted proteins | sample U2c2metaG_FD_145900 | JGI IMG/M metagenome (GOLD analysis project Ga0193717, IMG submission 145900) | Soil microbial communities from a riparian zone of the East river system, Colorado, United States - U2c2 | ecosystem: Environmental > Terrestrial > Soil > Riparian zone | place: USA: East River...
AATTCGCGAGGCAAAAATTTCTCCTCAAACGATGTTTGCAATGGATTGTGATTGGCAGCGGATTTTCTTGTGCATCCTCTGATGCGGAGTTGCCCGCCGCGAGTGGCCTAAGAAAAAACAAGATGACCAAAAGGGGGCCTGGGAAGTTCTATCTGCGATCTTTGATTGTTCAAGGAGCACCGAAATTCTACGGGTTTTTCGCGTCAATTGAAAATCTAAAACTGAGAAACGGTCAGGGCATTCTCAATTGTGCGCCAAACCTGATCCCGCCCACGTCCGGTTTTGGCTGAGAAAGCAATCACGCTGTCATCGCCAAATACACGCTTGACGCGGCCCATGCTCTCCCGCAACTCGTTGTTAGACAGCTTATCGGATTTCGTGGCAACAATTAATCGTGGCTTTGCACTTTGTTTTAGCCAGTCGTGAAGCTGCAGGTCGAGTTTTGTGGGTTCGTGGCGCGAATCAACGATATGAATTGATAACACAAGCTGAGTACGCTTGGCAAGGTAACTGGTAACCATCTCGCCCCAAGTGGCTTTAATGCTCTTCGGAACTCGAGCATACCCAAAGCCTGGAAGATCAACAAAACGGAATTGGCCATTAATTAGAAAGAAATTCAACGATTGCGTCCTGCCCGGCGTGGATGATATGCGAGCCAACCCATGGACCCTTAGCAGGGAATTTATCAAGCTCGACTTTCCCACGTTTGAGCGACCCATGAAAGCAATCTCTAATACCTGGTCGCGCGGCCAATCGGGCTCTGAAAAAGCGCTCTTGATAAACTCCGTGCTGGAGACCCTCATTGTCTTGCCACACAGTTCCGGTTGCCACCCGGTCGCTACCGCTCCCGGTTCTGACAAGGCGCGGGTCGAAACTCTCCAGCGTCAGCTTTGCGGGGCCGAACCCACAGCCGCCGCGGCCTGGGTGTTTGCCGTTCGCTCCTGGCGCATATCTGCAAACTTTTTCATGCGCGCCCTCATGGCTATGAGTTTTTCCTCAATATTCGGTATCCGCTTCACCAGGGTCTCGAGATTGCTCAGGAACTCGGGGTTAGCAAACAGTGTCCGGAGGTCCTGTAATACTGGCTCGATCTTGGAGTAGACGAAGATGTGTTCACCGTTAGTTTCGTTGAACAACGTCTCATCGATCGCGCCGTTGTTAACCAGGGCCGCCGCCATATCCCAGTAACTAATCACCATGCGATAATGGGCGCCGTGCTCGCCCAAGAGCGTGTCGATAACGTCCTGGATGCCGGTGGGATTGAAGGTGAAGATCCAATTGCGGGCCTCGCGCATTACCGGTTCGCGTCTAAGGTCATAGAGCTTAAGGATCAACTCAGCATCATCATGTTTGCTCATGTGGGTCTCCTGAGAAAAGTAGTCAGTTAAGAATTAGGCAAGCAGCGTTCAGAGGATCTTCGTCTCCAGACGAAAACCCTCCGAAAGCCAGGCTTGATTTCCCGCTTGTTAGCTTGTAGGAATTCCCTGCGAAGGCTGCTCGGTAGTCCAAAGAGGTGGCGTCTTCGTGTCAGGTGCGGAGTCCGCATCAGTTGGGCAGACGTCTTCCAGCGCGAGTGCCAGCACCTCATCAATGGTTTCAACCAGATGAATCGTCAATGCGTCGCGCACTTCCACCGGCACTTCGGGCAGATCCTTCTCGTTGTCTTTCGGCAGAATAATCGTATCGATTCCGAAGCGGTGGGCCGCCAGGAGTTTTTCTTTCACGCCACCGATTGGCAGGACGCGACCGCGCAGAGTGATCTCCCCGGTCATTGCCACGTTTCGCCTGACCGCCGCGCGGGTCAACGCCGAGGCCATGGCAGTGGCCATCGTGATGCCTGCGGATGGACCATCTTTCGGTATCGCGCCTTCGGGAATATGGATATGCAGATCGCGCTTGCGGATAAAGTCGAGACTCATCGCCAGCCGCTCAGCTCGGGCCTTGATGCACGTGAGTGCCGCCTGCGCCGATTCCTGCATCACATCCCCCAGCTTGCCAGTGAGGGTTACGCCGCCGCGGCCCTTAACCAGGGTCGCTTCGATTTGGAGTACCTCACCGCCGACTTCGGTCCACGCAAGTCCCGTTGCCAGGCCGATTTCACTCTCAGCCGCAACACCCTGCTGACGGAATTTAATGGGGCCGAGCATCTCACGGACGCGGTCCGCGTCGATTGTGTCTTTGATCTCCGACGCCACAGTCTCGGAAACAAACTTGCGGGCCAGCTTGCGGCAACATGAGCCAATCTCACGTTCCAGGTTGCGCACCCCCGCCTCGCGGGTGTAATGCCGGATAATTTCCAGCAAGCCCTCATCTGAAAAAGTGAACTGTTCCGCCTTGAGGCCGTTCCCCTCGGCCTGTTTCGGCACCAGGTGACGTTTGGCAATCTCGAGTTTCTCCCGCTCCGTGTAACCCGAGAGTCGGAGAATTTCCAGTCGATCCTGTAGCGCCGGTGGAATAGTGTGCAGTACGTTAGAGGTCGCTATGAAGAAGACCTTGGACAGATCGTACTCAACATCAAGATAGTGGTCCTGGAAGGTATGGTTCTGTTCGGGATCGAGCACCTCGAGCAAAGCCGCACTCGGGTCGCCACGGAAGTCAGCACCAAGTTTATCGACCTCATCAAGTAAGAGAACAGGATTAACTGTCCCGGCCTTCTTCATCATCTGAATGATCTGGCCCGGCAAGGCCCCGATGTAGGTACGACGATGGCCGCGGATCTCTGCTTCGTCACGCACGCCTCCGAGGGACAATCGTACGAACTTCCGGCCTGTGGCCCGAGCGATGGATTTACCAAGGCTCGTTTTCCCAACCCCCGGCGGGCCGACAAAACAAAGAATCGATCCCTTTGGGTTTTTGACCAACTGGCGCACGGCGAGATACTCCAGAATCCGCTCCTTGATCTTCTCGAGGCTGTAATGGTCTTCGTTGAGAACCTCTTCGGCCTTGGACAGGTCCCTGATCTCTTTGCTCTTCTGTTTCCAGGGCACACTTACCAGCCAGTCGATATAAGTACGAGAGACTGTGCCTTCTGCAGACATCGGAGGCATTGCTTCCAGCCGATGCAGTTCCTGCAACGCCTTCTCTTTCGCCTCGTCGGTCATGCCTGCCTCTTCGATCTTCTTTTTCAGATCCTCGAGTTCGGCTTTCTCGTCTTTGCGACCGAGTTCCTTATGGATGGCTTTGATCTGCTCGTTGAGGTAGTACTCTTTTTGCGCCTTCTCCATCTGGCGTTTGACGCGAGTCTGGATGGTGCGGTCGAGCTGGCGCTTTTCAATTTCCATCTCGAGTAGTTCAATCAACCGCTGCAGACGAGCCTGTGCGGAAAACAGTTCCAGCAATCCTTGCTTGTCTTCAACAGAAATGCGCAACTGCGACGCCAGCGCGTCCGCCAGGTGGGAAGGCTCCGGGTTACGGAGTGCCGTTTGGAGCGCATCAGTCTGCGTGTCTGGAGCCAGACGGAGATGCTGCTCAACCAATTGGCCAACCTTCTGAATGAGCGCATCCAGGCGGGCACCTTCTTCATTAACCACTGGCGCACGTTTCACCAGCGCATTAAAAGTCCCATCAGTGTTCTCGACGCGAACGGTAGTCGCACGCTCGCGACCTTCTACCACGACCTTGATCTGACCGTTCTCTTGTTTCTGAGACTGCAATATGCGGCCGAGCGTACCCACACCGTAGATTTGTTCGGGGGCGGGCTCATCAACCGTCGCATCGTGCTGAGTCGCCAGATATATGGTGCGATCCGCGGCAAGGGCCTGCTCCAGTGCTCGCACTGAGCCCTTCCGACCGATTTTGAAAGCTACCTTGGTAAAGGGGAAAATCACGACGTCGCGGATCGGCACCATGGGGTACCAGGCGACATCGGCGGGGGAATGATCTGAGTATTCTTCCATGTTCTTATTAGACGATTAACTCTACTCCGTTTGCAGGAGGGGCGAGCCGCTCAAATTGGCGTCTCGCCCCTCAATAAGCTGGCTCAATTGTAAATCATTTCCCAGGTACGCGCCACTTTCAGGATTTCAGCGAATTCGTGGGCAAAAACACATTAAGCCGCGGCGCCATCAACGCCTGTGAGACCCTCACCCGGAATGGCCCTGCGCCGTTCAACCATTTCGCTGTTAATGACAAACTCCTTTATGCGTTTCTGCGACGGCAAGGTGTACATGGCATCAAGCAGCAATTCCTCCAGTATCATCATTAGACCTCGGGCGCCGACCTTGCGCTCGACCGCCTGCCGGGCTACTGACTTTAGCGCGTCGTCCGTGAACTTCAGTTTCACGTTGTCGAAATCGAACTTCTTCTGATACTGCTTCACCAGCGCGTTCTTTGGCTCGGTAAGAATCTTGATTAGCGCACCCTCATCGAGCTCGTGTAACACTCCGCAAACAGGTAGCCGGCCTACAAACTCGGGAATCAATCCAAAACGGATCAGGTCTTCCGGTTGCACCTGGGCCAGGGCTTCGGCATGGCGATGCGATCCGGATTTAACCTCGGCATGGAAGCCGAGCGACTTGTTGCGCAAACGTCGTTCAATAACTTTTTCCAGGCCGACAAACGCGCCACCGCAGAGAAACAGGATGTTGGTTGTGTCTATGGGAAAAAATTCCTGATGAGGATGCTTTCTGCCGCCCTGGGGAGGAACATTGGCAACCGTGCCTTCGAGTATCTTCAAGAGCGCCTGTTGCACACCCTCACCCGAGACATCGCGAGTGATCGACGGGTTCTCGTCTTTGCGGCAAATCTTATCAACCTCATCTATATAGATGATTCCTTGTTGTGCTCTTTCGACGTCCCCGTTAGCCGCTTGCAGGAGCTTCAGGATAATGTTCTCAACATCTTCTCCGACATAGCCCGCCTCAGTCAGCGTGGTAGCGTCAACAATGGTGAAGGGCACGCTCAGCAGCCGCGCCAGCGTTTGGGCCAGGAGCGTCTTACCGGTTCCTGTGGGCCCAATCAGGAGGATGTTGGCCTTTTGAATCTCTACGTCAGAACGACGGCGTCCGATTTCGATCCGCTTGTAGTGCTGGTAGACCGCAACCGCGAGACGCTTCTTCGTCTCATCCTGTCCAATAACATACTCGTCCAGAAAACTCTTAATCTCGCCAGGCTTGGGAAGAGGTGGGCGAGTAGCTACGGACTCGGCTTGCTGGTCGTCGGTGATGATCTCATTGCAGATGTCGATGCATTCATTGCAGATGTAAACGGTCGGACCTGCAATCAGCTTCTTTACCTCGTTCTGTGACTTGCCACAGAATGAGCAGCGCAAAGTGTCGTCGGTTCGTCTTACCATATGTGTAGGGGAGCTCCTTCGAACTCAGGGCTACTGAGGAACCACCACCGGCGTTTTGGAAATCTCTGTGCCGGTGACCATCTGGTAGTAACGGCGCACGCACTCATCGCAGATGAATGCGCTCTTGCCAATCATTTGTCTGGGAACACCCGGTATGCGCTGAGGCGTTCCCGTCATAATGTTCGCCCCTTCGTCTTTTGACCTGCCACAAAATGAGCAGCGGAACCCTCTGGCTTTCATCTTCGCGATCATTCGATCAGGTCTCCAACCACGCGCGCTATTCCCGATGCGCGATCACCTCGTCTATTAAACCATACTCCTTGGCTTGCATAGCAGACATTATTTTGTCGCGTTCAACATCGCGCTCAACCGTCTCATAGGATTGGCCAGTATGTTTAGCAATGATTTGGGAGGTGAGTTCGCGCATTCTGAGGATCTCTTCGGCTTGAATCCGAATATCGGTTGCCTGACCTTGAGAACCGCCAGTGGGCTGGTGAATGAGAATGCGGGAGTTGGGGAGGGCAAACCGTTTGCCTTTGGCGCCTGCAGCCAGGAGCAAGGCGCCCATCGAGGCGCACTGGCCAACGCAGATCGTGGTCACGTCCGGGCGAATAAACTGCATCGTGTCGTAGATTGCCATACCCGCGGTAATCGAGCCGCCCGGCGAGTTGATGTATACATTGATGTCTTTTTCCGGATCTTCAGCCTCGAGAAACAGCAGCTGCGCCACAATCAAGTTGGCGATCTGATCGTCGATGGGCGTTCCCAGGAAGATGATGTTGTCTTTCAGTAGTCGCGAGTAGATGTCAAAAGCGCGTTCACCGCGCGACGTCTGCTCGACGACCATTGGGACTAGGGCCATATGATCCTTTCAAAATAAAGACTTAGAATTTTCCATTTATCATTTTCCATTTCTCATTTGTCATTGTGGGAGAATCTTTGGTAAATGAAAAATGAGAAATGGAAAATCTATTCCGCTGCCGACTCGCTAGTTTCTGTCTCTGAACTGGTGGCTTCCGGCTCCAAGCTTTCTTCAATCCACGGTTCGTCGGTTACGCGCGCATTTTCTCTCAATACGTCAAGCGCTTTGCGATTTCGCAACCTGTTCGCGATGCTACGTTCGCCCCCATCCTTTGTCAAGACGCCACGCACTTGTTCTTTCGACTGTCGTGAGGCCTTTGCAACCGCATCGATCTCAGCTTCGATCTCTTCATCGGAGACGTTGATTTGTTCCTCTTCAGCGATGCGCTCGAGGAGCATCGAGCCGCGCACATCTTCTTCCGCCTGGGCCTTCAACTCTTCCCGCGCGCCTTCCCAGTTCAACTCCTGACTGCGTGGATCGATGCCTCTTCCGATCATGTCGCGCACGACACTTTCGAGACGGTATTGAGTCTGATGCTCGACCATACTCTGCGGTACTTCAAACTGGTGTGTTTCCAAAAGCTTGCGCATTATTTCGCTGCGCAGACGAGTGTCGGCCTCGGCAATGGCGCGTGTTTCCAGGTCCTCGCGAATCTTCGCCCGCAGCGTCTCCACTGAATCAAACTCATCTCCCAGGCTTCGGGCCCATTCGTCGTCCAGTTCGGGAAGCTCCTTGACGCGCACAGCGCTTACTTTCGCTTCCTCGTCAGAGCAGCGGAAGACTCGCGCAATCCTTCGATCATGCGATCCGTGTCAACGTCCGTGACCGGTCGCATCCGGCGGGTTGCCTCAATGCCTTTGTATTGCCCCAGTTCCACCTTCGGCAGAACCTCGACACCGACGTGAAACGAAATCGCAGCCTCGCCTATTCGCTCTAAAGCCTCGTTAGTGTCGAGATGAACGTCCGGTTCGCCGATGGCTGCCAGTTCGTGTTTTTCGATGGCATTGTTGACGGCATCTGGTATCAGCTCGCGCAACACGTCGCCTCGAATCTCGCTCTTGAAGCGAGTACGCACCACGGCGCGCGGGGCATGTCCGGGCCGAAAGCCAGGGACACTCGCTTGCTTGGCGTAGCGATCACTAATGCGGTCGAAAGCTGCGCGCACCACTTCCGGCTCAACCTCGATTTTGATCTCCTTGCGTGTAGGAGAAACATCAACCAGTTCTGTCTTCATAGATAGTCCGTTGTCAGTAGTCAGTAGTCAGTTGTCAGTAGTCAGTGGTCCGTTGTCAGTAGTCAGTTGTCCGTTGTCAGTAGTGAGTCATGTGAGCTCAGGACTTAGTCTTTGCAACTTAGTGCTTTGCACGCTATTCGATCGCCGTAGCCAAAGTTCAATATTGAGCGGAAACAAAGTACAAAGCACAAAAAGTACAAAGAACTAAGTACAAGAAACGAGAATCCTAATAAACTGACAACTGACAACTGACAACTGACAACTGACAACTGACCACTGACCAATGTTGGTGCGAAAGGGGGGACTCGAACCCCCACACCTTGCGGTACCAGATCCTAAGTCTGGCGCGTCTGCCAATTCCGCCACTTTCGCACTCTGAAATCCTTATTCGGGGTAGCGAGAGAATATCACGTGTGTTTACCTTCGTCACAACGCGGGAAGAGTTCGCTACTGCTGGAGTGGCGAAGGAGCGTTCGCCATTTTTGCGACTCAAGTTCCGCAAAATTGCAGGTCAGGAAGGCGGATCATGTCCCCGCTTCAAGCTTGAATGCCACTCAGTCTAAGAGCGCGGACAGGGTCCGCCTTCCCTGACCTGAGAGATAAGGGTTGAGAGATCGATTGGGAGTTGCAGGTCGTGGCGGAACTGTTATGCCACGCGGTACGTGGTCTTGGGCTGTCCGAGAAAGTCTTTCCCCGTTTCTTTGTTGATCAGTCCGGAGCGTTCCAGTTCGAAATAAGCACGCTGGATCTCGCCGCGATCGACTGAGAGTTTCTTGGCCAGCGCCGCGGGAGAGGGGAGGGCTTCACCAGAAGTAATCTGTTTACTCTGAATTTGACTCTCGATCTCCTGTCGCACTTGCGCATAAACAGGCCCGTGAGAATTGTCTTTCAGTTCAATGTTCATATCGCGGATCTTGCCGGTTTCATTTTAGGAATCGGATAACATTACAACGTCCTTGTCACCTTCGACAACGACCTGGGAGCGTCCGGATCCAAACCCTTAGCCTCAGCCAGTAGCGCTGCAAACAGTTGGCCGGGGATCATGTAAGGTATGGGCGCAAGAAACTCATCAATCTCACGGGGCATAATAATCGCGCGCGAACAGGAAGCCGCAGCTTCGAGGTCTCCGGTAATGACCAGCGTATCAGCATGCAGTTCCTTTAGACGTCCAATAAGGTGTTTGACTCCTGGCAACATTACGCCTGAGGGTGCGAACAAGATCACTGGGAAGTGGCGTTCAACCATGGCCAGCGGTCCGTGTAAGAAATCCGCAGAGGAGAATCGCTCCGCTACTACATAACACGTTTCCATTAACTTCAGAGCCAACTCGTACGCATTCGCATAAGCCAGGCCGCGACCAACCACGACGCAATTTTCCATGAAGACATACCGCTGTACCAGTTCAACCAATGCAGGCTTCTGCTCGAGCGCCCTGGCCGCAAACTCGGGAATTGCCTCGTACGATAAATTGGGAGAGCTGCTGCCAAGTTCTGCTGCCAGCATATAGAACAGCATCATCTGTCCGGTAAATGTCTTGGTCGCAGCCACCGACCGCTCGCGCCCGCCATGCATCACCAACGTTTCATCAACGATGTGGGTCATCGAGGATGTTGGTTCGTTAGTGATGCCGACAGTGTATGCGCCACAACTCCGGGCGTTTTCCAGTACCAGGTTGATGTCCTCACCTTCACCTGATTGAGAGACACCAATGACCAGCGCATGCTGGAGTTTCAGTTTAGCTTTGTAGAGAGTGTGGACCGAAGGGGCCGACAGCGAGACCGGAATGCCGGTCTTAATCTCCAGCAGGTAGCGACCAAAAAGGGCCGCGTTGTCGGAACTGCCGCGGGCCACCAAAACGATTAGATCGATGTCGCGGTCCTTAAGGAACTTCCCTAGCCTGGCAATCTTCGCCCGTTCGGCGTCAATCGTGCGAAGGAGTCCTTCGGGTTGCTCGGCAATTTCCTGAAGCATTAACGACAAACTTATCCTCACCCAATCTGCGCGAATGCGCGTGTAGTGCGCGGCCCGTTGTTTTCGCGCGCGTTTTCAGTTAAAAGGTGGTCCGTCTTGCTAATACCAAACTGGACTCCATTGAACTACAGTCGCTAATCGGTCGTCTCGATGACAAACACTCTAACACGGGGTGCAACTGATCGACTGATCTCGCTGGATGTGTTCCGCGGGCTCACAATCGCCGGGATGGTCCTGGTCAACAATCCTGGATCATGGGAACACATCTACTGGCCGTTGGCACATGCGGTGTGGCACGGTTGGACACCCACCGATCTGATATTCCCATTCTTTCTGTTTATCGTCGGCGTAGCGATTCCCCTGGCTTTCGGAAGACGGGTTGATGCCGGCGGCACGCAAAGGGATCTTTATCTGAAAGTGATCAAACGAACGCTGATCATTTTCGCACTGGGACTATTTCTTAACGGGTTCCCCTATTTCAATCTGTCGACAGTTCGAATTCCCGGCGTGCTGCAGCGAATTGCGGTGTGTTACCTGCTCGCTTCAATTGTATTTCTCAAGACCAGGGTTAGAACTCAGTTAGTAATCGTGGTGGTGTTGCTGTTGGTTTACTGGTTGCTGATGGCTGTTCTGAGTGCGCCCGGTTTCGCTGCGGGTGATTTAAGCAAGGAAGGAAGCGTCGCTTCGTTTATCGACCGGGTCATTCTGGGTAGCCACATCTGGTCACAGGGCAAGGTTTACGATCCCGAAGGACTGCTGAGCACAATTCCCGCGCTGGTTACCACTCTGTTAGGTGTGCTTACCGGACAGTGGCTGCGCTCGGGCAAATCGGACTACGAGAAAGTTGCCGCGATGTTTGCCGCCGGAATGTGTTGCGTGGTTATCGGTTGGGCGTGGAATCCTTTCTTTCCCATCAACAAGTCGTTATGGACGAGTTCGTATGTCTTATTCACGGGCGGCCTGGCTTTGCAGCTACTGGCGTTCTGTTACTGGCTGATCGACATCAAAAACTATCGCGCCTGGGCCAAGCCTTTTGTGGTCTTCGGCGTCAACGCGATTGCTCTGTTCGTGGGTTCAGGCATCATGGCAAAGCTGTTAGGGATTATTAAGATACCCCAGGCGGACGGCACGCGTCCGGCGCTGAAGACCTGGCTGTTTACAAATCTTTTTGCCTCGTGGGCGTCACCCAAAATCGCCTCGCTGGCTTTCGCTATCGCTTTTATTTTGCTGTGGCTGGGACTAATGTGGATACTCTACCATCGGAAGATTTTCATCAAGGTGTGACGCGGTCAAAGTCCAAAGCTTTGCGCGGATGATTGATCATGGACATGGGACTTGGGACGTTGAACATTGGACTTTCTTGAAAGGAGACAAGATGGCAACCTACATTGCATTGATGCGTTGGACCGAGCAAGGGATCGCGAAGGTCAAGGACAGTCCGAAACGCCTGGACGCAGGCCGCAAGGCCTTCAAGAAACTCGGAGTGAAAATACAAGGCACTTACCTGACCATGGGCCGCTATGATCTGGTTTGTATTCTGGAAGCGAAGGATGACGACAGTTTAGCCAAGGCGCTGCTCTCACTCGGCTCTCAGGGGAATATTCAAACCGAAACTCTAAGAGCCTGGACAGAAGACGAATACCGCAAGATCACCGGCTCCCTGTGAATTACAGAACCGCGAGCGGTAGCGACCGGATCCAACACTTAACCAGCCTTGTGGTTTTATCGGATGTTGAGTGTTGGATCCGGTCGCTTGCGGTTCTGTAGAGCGGAGTATCACGGCCCAAAGCGGTCGCGATACTCGCCGGAGAGGATGAATGCCTTGACCATTTCGGCGTTGACGAAATTACCGCCGAACATGTTGAGCTTCGTCAACCAAAACTGGTAACCGTCGTCATTCCCGTCAGGAGCGTCCGTAGGATTTCTTCGCAGATAGCCGTAGTACTGCAGCAACACAAACGCCGGGTTGAGCTCTGCGTTGGTCAACGATCCTGACCCAACCACGCTGCGCAGCGCCGCCACCCGTCCTGACGTGCCTCCTGTTCCAAAGGCCGTGATCGCCGCCTGTCTCTCCATCGCTGTGGGAGTGACCATCGAGGAGAAGAAAAGAGAGTCGACGTATTGATCGGCGCTCAGCCCGATCGCAAATCTGGCAATGAAGGCTGCGCTGGTTACGATCTCCATGGCGTAAGCCTGCTTGTTGGCTTCGAGCTGTGCCTCGGCTCCCGGTTCTCCAATGACGACGCCCGCCCCGACCTTCCGCGCATCCCTGATGAACTCCTGATACATGAAGCGCAACGCGGCAGTGTCAGACTTGCGGCCGAAAGCCGCGCGTTGGGTGCGGATAACGAAGAAGCCGGTCTCCTGGAACTCGATTGAAAGGAAGAAAGCCGCCGACACGTTGATACGCCGAATAGCGACACACTCCGTGTCTCCGCCGCAAGATGTGATCTCGTTAATCCAGAAGGCGAGACCTGCGACATCGGGCTGCCGGTTGAGGAAGTCGTGATAGTGCTGGCCGACGAAGGTGGCGGGATCATCATTGACGTTGGTCGTCGGCTCGATGGCGTCATCCGTAATCTGAATGGTGGCCGTGCCTATTGGTCCGATCCCCGCGCCACCGGTGGGGTTACTAAGGGTAACGGTCAATGCCTCCAGCCCCTCAATCTTGGAATCTTCACTTATCAAGATGTCCAGACTCTTGCTCACCTCGCCTGGTGCGAAGGAGAGAGTGCCTAGAGCTATGGTGAAATCTGTTTTCTGTGTCGCAGTACCGTCAGTCGTCGCGAAGTCAACAGTCGCCGCTCCCGAATTGTTGCCCGCACGGAAAACTGTGAGT
>Ga0193717_1001967_pt1 | contig 12193 bp, 11 predicted proteins | sample U2c2metaG_FD_145900 | JGI IMG/M metagenome (GOLD analysis project Ga0193717, IMG submission 145900) | Soil microbial communities from a riparian zone of the East river system, Colorado, United States - U2c2 | ecosystem: Environmental > Terrestrial > Soil > Riparian zone | place: USA: East River...
GACCACCTGAGAGCTGGTGCGGGTACTGCTTGAACCGCTCCGGCGGGTTCGGGATGCCGACCATCTCCAGCAGCTCGATGGCGCGCGCGTCGGCGGCGGCCTTCGAGATGTCCTGGTGGGAGCGCAGCGACTCGCGGATCTGCCAGCCGATCGTGTAGACCGGGTTCAGCGCGGTCATCGGCTCCTGGAAGATCATCGCGATCTCGTTGCCGCGGATCTTGCGGAGTTCCTTCTCCTTGAGCCCCGAGATGCCGTCCTCACCGAGGCGGACCTTCCCGGAGATCGTGCTCGTCTTGGGCAGCAGCCCCAGCACCGACATCGAGGTCACGGACTTGCCGGACCCCGACTCGCCGACGACGGCGACGATCTCACCGGGGGCGACGTCGAAGCCGATCCCCTTGACCGCGTCCACCGTGCCGTCTTCGGTCCTGAACGAGATTGTGAGGTCCGCAATGGACAGTACGGAACCTGACGTGCCGACAAGGCTCGCCGACGATGCTTCTGTGCTCACCAGATGCCCTTCGTGGGGGTACGGGTTGCCATGAGGTGTACCCACGACTTCGTGTGGGTGTCTACCCACGACTCCGCGCGAGAATAACCGAGGTCGGGCGGGCAGGGCTCGGAGCACAGCAATTAATCTGAACCCGTGACCTCTGCGAGACACCGCAAGCTGCTCTTCGTCCATGCCCATCCCGACGACGAGAGCATCACCACCGGCGGCACGATCGCGCGCTACGCGGCCGAGGGTACCGAGGTCACGGTGGTGACCTGCACCCTGGGCGAGGAAGGCGAAATTATCCCGTCTGACCTGGCACAACTCGGCTCGTGGGCGGCCGATCAGCTGGGTGGTTACCGCTCCGGCGAGCTGACGTCGGCGGTCGCGGAACTCGGCGGGATCGGGCACCGGTACCTCGGCGGGATCGGGCGCTGGCGGGACTCGGGAATGGCCGGGACGCCGTCGTCGGCCCATCACCGCGCCTTCACCCGGGGCTCACAAGCGGAGCAGGTCGCGCAACTCGCCGCGATCCTCGACGAAGTCCGGCCTGAGGTCGTTGTCACCTATGACGATTTCGGGGGATATGGCCATCCGGATCACGTTCGTACCCACGAAATCACCATGAAGGCCGCGTCGAAAGCCGAATCCGTCCGGCGGGTGTTCCATACGGTCCACTCCGAGGAAGCCACCGCGCGCGGGCTGGCCGAGCTGCGGTCGAGCGGGGCCGGGTCGTTCCGGGTGCCTGCCGACGGCGAGCTGCCGGTGACTTCCGACGCGTTGATCACCACCCGCGTCGACATCGGCGCGTACCGGCCCGCGAAGGCCGCCGCGCTGCGCGCCCACGCCACCCAGGTGACGGTCGTCTCCGAAAGCTGTTTCGCGTTGTCCAACAACATCGCGCAGCCGATCCCGGCTCACGAGTTCTTCGTGCTCGCCACCGGCCCGGCCGAAGGCGCCGAGACCGACCTCTTCGGCGGCCTGGCGATCGAAGCGGGCGACGACAATGGGTGAACCCTTGACCGCGGAACGCCGCGGCCTGCTGGTCGTGCTCATCGTCGACGCGGTATTGCTGGCCCTGCTCGAACTGTTCTTCCTGCCGCTGCGCCTCGACGGCATCGTGCTGCCGAAGCTCGGTGACTTCCCGGTGCCGATCACCGTCGTGCTCGCCGTGGTCACCACACCGTGGCTGGTACTGAGGACCGCGAAACTGGTTCGTCCCGGACTTTCGTGGATTCCGCTCGTGGTTTGGGTACTCGTAGTCATGGTGATGGGCCTGTTCGGTCCCGGCGGGGATCTTGTCCTCCTCCAGGACTGGCGGGCGCTGTTGCTCCTCGCCGGCGGGGCGTTGCCGGGCGCGCTGGCGCTCGGCGGCGGACTCGCGTCGGCGGTGCAGGCTTCGGCGGTCAAGAATGCGGCGGGCAAGGGAGGCACGCAAAAAGGAGGCAAGGGTGGCTGAGGCCATTTCCGACGCTCAGGTGGTCGCGGTGCTGCGGCCGTTCGTACGCGGCTGTGGGCCGATGCTCGACGCGCTGCGCGAGTCCGACCCCATGGGCCTGCGGGCCAGGAGCGAGCGCGCGGAAGCCGACGACGAACTCGCCGCGCTGGAACACGGCCTGCGGGAAAAGCTGCTCGACGGGCTCACCTCGGTCAAGGTGCCCGGTACCGCCGCGTGGGCGGCGATGGACGTCGACCAGCGCACCCACTGGTGGGTGAACCGGGTCGGCCGCTTCACGGCCCTGCTGACCTCGGTCCCGGGCCTCGGGGGAGCGCTGGCCGACAGGCTGCCCATCCAGGACACCCTCGGCGCGGCCGCGCAGGGCCTGCTGTTGTGCGCGATCGCCGGCGAGCACGGGGTGGTGGACGTCGGCGACCGCGTTCGGCTGATCGCGTGGGTGCTGTTCGACCGGGACGTGGATCCGGTGCTCGCGGCGGGACCGGTCGTCGAAAAGCGTGCACACGACGCGGCGGAGGACGCGGCGACGGAACAGTTGACCGAGGAATTGACCGAGTCGAAGAAGAAACACGGCAAGATCACGCTCAAGGCGGCCGTCGGCACGCTGTGGCGGCTGGGCCGCTCGCTGCTGGGGATCGTGGAGGAATTGGAAAAGCGCCCGCGCGGACGCCTTTTTCACCGTGCACTCGGCATGTTGCCGATTGTCGGGATGGCGGGCGACTACCTCGGCGAGCGGTCAGGGTTGAAGCGCGTCGCGAAACGCGCGCACCAGTGGTTCGAGACGCAGGGCGGCGTCACCGCCAGAACATGACCACGTATTGCCCGTACTGGGCGATTGCGCTGTTGCCGCCGATGGCGTCGAACAGGGAGAAGGCCGCGCGCCACAGCAAGTTGCTCGCTCCCGGCACGGCGAAGAGCAACGCGAAGAGGATGAGCGGCGCCCACGGACGGGCCTTCGCGCCGAGTTCCCGTGCCTGCGGCGAAAGGTAGGGCTCGATCGCGCCGTACCCGTCGAGCCCCGGCACCGGCAGGATGTTGAGGATGAACGTCACGATCTGAAGCAGCGCCAGGTAGGACAGCCCGACGGCGAGTCCCACCGGCAGCGAGACGAGCGAGACGACGAGTGCGAGCACGATGCCGATGCCGAGGTTGCTCAGCGGGCCGGCCAGCGACACCCAGGTCGACACCGAACGTGAGCGCAGGGCGCCCCGGTTGATCCAAACTGCCCCTCCGGGCAACGGAATCCCGCCGATCGCGAGGAACACCAGCGGCAACACGATCGACAGCACCGGGTCGGTGTACCGCCGGACGTCCATCGTCAGGTAGCCCTTGTCGGCGACGCTGTAGTCACCGCCCTTGTACGCCACTAAAGCGTGCCCGAATTCGTGCAGGGTCAGCGACAGCACCCACCCGCCGATCACGAGCAGGAAAACCCCGAGTACCAGCAATGGGCTGCGGTCGAGGACGTCGTCGAAAGTGCCCAGCGCCGCGATCACCCCACCGACGACGGTGACCGCGAGGATGCCGAAGAAGACAGGGCTCGGGCGTACTGCTGATCTCTGCACTCCTCCAGTCTTCCGTATGGCCTTTGTGAACTTTCGTCGCACCCGGTCGATCTCCTACGGCGTGTCCCCTTGCGCAACGCCGTTCGGGTATCCCCCAAACTTGGTACTCGGCTTGACCTGGCCGCACTACACAGGTGTAATCACATGGATGTCATTCGACGCTCCAGGGGGAGCGGCGGAGGACGTTTCGACACCGCCAGCCTGGGGAGTGCGTGGAAGCGAGGAGGCGGACGTGCGGTTGGACGCCGAAGGAAAGGAATGGGGGCACGTAGTGGGTTGGGGAGAAAAGCCGGAGCAGGAGCCGGTAGATCTCACTGATCTCTTCGATGCCACCGAGGAGCAGGAATGGCAGGAGCGCGCCCTTTGCGCGCAAACGGATCCGGAGGCGTTCTTCCCTGAGAAGGGCGGCTCCACCCGTGAGGCCAAGCGGATCTGCCTGGGGTGTGACGTCAAGGATGACTGCCTTGAGTACGCCCTGGCGCATGACGAACGCTTCGGCATCTGGGGTGGCCTGTCGGAAAGGGAACGCCGCAAGCTCAAGAAGCGAGCGGTTTAGCTCTCGAATCGTGGGTTACCCGTTCGGCGACGGGGCCAGGTCGTAGGGTGGCGATGACCATCCGCCTCCTGTCCAGGAGTGATAGTTGCACCGCACTCCCGCGCCCCCGTCGTTGCGCACCGCTCCGGTACTGGCAGTTCTGGTCTGCCACAACGGGGAAAACTGGTTGCCGCTAGCGCTTTCGGCCTTGCGCCGAAGCACGATCAGACCGCGTCACGTCTTGGCCGTCGACACCGGTTCCAGTGACCGCACACCGCTTTTGCTTGCGGAGGCAGCAGATCCGGAAGGTGTGGTCGCGGGTCCCGGCTCGTATCCGGTACTGGACGGCGTTGTCACTCTTTCGAATGAAACGGGTTTTGCCGCCGCGGTCAATGAGGCCACGGCGCAGGCCGTCGAGCGGTGGGGCGACCCCGGCGCGTGGATTTGGCTTCTCCACGACGACTGTGCGCCGGAACCCGACTGTCTCGCCGTTTTGTTGCGGGCCGCCGAAGCAGCTCCATCGGCGAAGGTGCTCGGTCCGCTCGCGCTCGATTGGACGGACCCGCGGCTCATCGTCGAGTCCGGGCTTTCCACCGACGCTTCGGGACATCGCCAGCAGATAGCCGCGCTCGACGCGCAGAGCACCGAGGTGCTCGCGGTGCCGAGTGCCGGCGCGCTGATCCAGCGTGAGCTCTGGGAAACACTGGGCGGCTTCGACCCGGGTTTCCCGTTGCTGCGTGAGGACATCGACTTCGGCTGGCGGGCGAACACCGCCGGCAGCCTGGTGCTTTCCGTGCCCCCGGCGCGACTTCGGCACGCCAGGGCCGTCACCACCGGGCAGCGCAAGGCCGACGCGCTCACGACGTCGGTCGCCGCCGCGAACCGCGCGCACGGGCTGCGCGCGTTCCTGGTGAACTGTTCCCCTTTTTCGTTTTGGCTGGGACTGATCCGGCTGCCTGTGCTGTCAACGTTGCGGGCGTTGGTTTTCCTGGTGCTGCGCCGTCCCGCGGAGGCCGGCGCGGAGTTCGCCGCCATCGGATATCTGTTGGGGGGCAAGGCAGACCTGCGTGTCGCGCGGACACGCCGACGCGGAACCGGTTCCGGTTCGGTACGGGGTTTGTTCACCGGCAGGCTGACGCGGTTGCGCAACGCCGCACGCGCGGGCGTCGTGGATCTGGTGCGGCGGCGGGTGGCGAGCGAAGCCGCACTGGGCACGTTGCCGGAAACTTCGGCGCCGGAAAGCGCGTGGATTCCCCCGGAAGCCCTGCACGGGGAGAAATCTTCGAAGGCCGTCCGCCCGGTCGGGCCGGACGCGTTGCCCGCCGGGGCGATGCGGGGCGCGGGTTCGCGAGGCTCCGGCCTGCGAAGGCCGAGCGGGGTGGTCGCGGTCGCCCTGCCCGATCGGGCACCGAAGGACGCCTCATCGGGTCGAGTTCCGTCACCGTCGCGTAAGCCTTCGCCCACGCGCCGATCGGCGGACGGCACCCCGTCGGAGCCCGAACTCGTTTTCGTGGAGGTGAATCGGCGCCGCGTGCTTTCGGCGACGCTGTTCGCCCCGCCGGTCGTGCTGCTGATCGTGTTGACCGCACTGGGTTTGGTGATCAACGGCGGCCGCCTCGGGCTGGATCTCGCCGGCGGGAAACTGCTGCCGCTCGGCGGTCTCGGCGAGCTGTGGTCGACGTATTTGGCTTCGTGGCACCCGATCTCCGGCGGCACGGCGAGTCCGGCACCCGCGGCACTGCCCGTTTTCGGGATCCTCGGCGCGGTTTTCGCGCCCATCGGCGGGCCGGCGGCACTGGCCGCGGTGCTGCTGATCGGCGACCTGCCGCTGGCGGCGCTGACCGCTTACGCCGCCACCCGACGGCTTCGCGTGCACCGCTGGGCCCGCGCCGGGGTGGCCGCCGCGTACGCCGTGCTGCCCGCCGCGACGGCGTCTGTCGCGCAGGGACGGCTGGACGTCGTCATCGTGCACATCGTGTTGCCGGCCGTGATCGCCGGAATCGCCGGACTGCTCGTGCGTGCCGACACGGGATGGCTGCACGGTTCCGTGCTGTGCGCGCTCGGTGTCGCGTTGCTCGGGGCGTTCTCGCCGCTGGCGCACGCGTTGGCGTTGCTCGGCCTGGTCGTGGGTTTCGTGGTGCTGCCCGCGCCGACGGGATTGGCGCGGCGGGTCGCCGGGGTCGGCATCGTCGTGGTGCTCCCGCTCGCGCTGCTGCTGCCGTGGCCGTCGGCGCTGCTGAACCATCCGGAACTTCTGGTGCAGGGCCTGGGCGGCGCCGCGCCGCTGACTTCCGCGACCGAGCTCGTCGGGCTCGACCCCGGCGAGGCGGGCGCGTGGCCGGTCGGGATCGCGATCGTCGTGGCGGCACTGGGTGTCTTCACGGGGCGGCCGTCGGCGCGGGCCGCCGGTGGGCTCGCGGTGGTGGCGCTCGGCGTCGGCGGACTCGTGCTGGTGCGCCAGGTCGCGGTGACGCCGTTGCAGGGCGGGGCGCCGTCGCACGGCTTCGCGGGCGTTCCGCTGCTCGTCATCGGCGCCGGTCTGCTGTGGGTCATCCTCGCTTCGGTCCAACGCGCGCCGTCGGTTTCCGTGTCGTGGCTGCCGAGGGTGGCTGCGCTGTGCGGTGTGGTCGTGCTGCTGGCGCTCGGCGTCGGCGCGGTGGCGGCCGGACGGCAGGGGCCGCTGCACGCGGGCGGCGACGCGACCCTGCCTTCGGCGCTGGCCGTCGAACTCGCGTCGAGCGGGCGTTCGGTGCTGATCGTCGGGGACGGCTCGGAACCGGTGACCCAGACCGGTGGACGGCTGCCGCGGTTCGGCGACGACCTGCTCGCGCCGACCCCCGGTAGTCCCGAGCGGCTCGCGAACTGGCGACGAGACCTGGTGACAGGCACGCCTGACGCCGTCAAACAGGCCTTCGCCGCGGCGACCGCGTCCGGGGTGCTGTTCGTGGTGCTGCCGCCGGGCGCGAACCCGGACGCTTTTGTCGCGCTGGCACCGGAACTGGCCGGCGGCGCGCCGCCGATGTCCGACGGCAGCCCGGTGTTGCGGATGCTCGCGCCGGGCGGGCAGGCCGCGCTGATCTCCCCGGAACTGGCGAAGCAGGCCGTCACCGGGCAAGGCGCTCCCGGCAACGCGCCGGGTGTCGTGCCCGTTCCCGCGTCGACACCTGACGTGCGCGTGCGCGTCTCGGACGGCCCGACCGGGCGGCTGCTCGTGCTGGCCGCCGAACAGGAGCCGGGCTGGCAGGCGACGGTGAACGGTCAGGCCGTGCCGATCGTGCCCGCGTGGGGGCACCAGGTGGCGGTGTCGGTTCCGGAGCGGCAGTCGGACGTCGTCGTCGACCATCCTTCGTCGCTGCGGAACCTGTTGCTACTGGGGCAGATCGCGGCCGTGCTGTTCACGTTGCTCACCGCCGTCCCGTCCCGGCGCCGGGACGGGTGAGTGAGTCAGTCGCCTTCGATGACGTCGGGTTCGACGCCGAGGTAGACCGCGACCTGCTCGACGAGGACGTCGTGGACCAGTTCGGCGAGTTCGCCGGGGTCTTTGGCGCGTGCTTCGAGCGGGCGGCGGTAGAGCACGATCCGGGCTCGCGTCGGCAGGCCCGCGCGGTCGACGCCGGTGGGCACCAACCGGGAGAGGGGGACGGAGCCGTCGTGCAGCACGCCTTCGGACGGATCGGCCTTGCCGTCGCGCCGGACTTCGGGCACGTCGTCGACGGCCACGTCCAGTTTGGTGAGCTCGTGGCGCCAGCGGGCCTCGATGGGTTCGAGCGCGTCGAGCACGAGCGCGTCGAACTTTTCCGCGCGGCTGGTGGCCGCCGGGAGCGTCGCCGGATAGAGCGCACCACGGAGCCCGCGCCCATGCCTGTCCCGGCGCATGCGCAGTCGCTGTCGGGAATCACGAGCCGTCGCCACGAGGGAAGGGTACGCGCTCGAAGACTTCCAGCGCGTGTCGCCGGTACGCCGTCGCCCGGACGCGCTATCGTTCCGAAGGTGCGGAGCGTACGGAAGTGTTCGCGAACGGGTTGTCTAGAGCCCGCTGTCGCCACGCTGACTTACGCCTATAGCGACTCGACAGCGGTTGTCGGTCCCTTGGCGACAGCGTCCGAGCCGCATTCCTATGACCTTTGCGAGGTCCACGCCCTGCGGCTCACCGTCCCCAAGGGATGGGAAGTCGTGCGGCACGAAGGGGAGTTCGCCCATCCGGAGCAGTCCGCGGACGAGCTGACGGCGTTGGCCGAAGCCGTGCGCGAAGCGGGCCGCCCGGATCGCGCGCCGGTGGCCCCCGAGCCCGAAGGTCCTTCCGGACGCCGCGGTCATCTGCGCGTCCTCCCCGGTCGCTCCTGACCCCCTGCCCGGTCACCCCTGTGTCACACCTTCGCCGGTAGGGTTGCCCAGGCGCATCGAGCGCAAGGTCAAGAGACTCTCGGGGAGAGGTTGTGGCAGATCTTTCGGGCATCGTGAAGGCCTACGACATTCGCGGAGTGGTCGGTGAGCAGATCGACGCGGCTCTCGTCCGCGAATTCGGCGCCGCCTTCGCGCTGCTGATCAAGCCGGACTCACCGTCTGGGTCTGATGACTCCTCAGCGGGAAAAAGTGCTTCGTCGGTGGTCATCGGGCACGACATGCGCGACTCCTCTCCGGGGCTCGCCGCGGCCTTCGCCGACGGGGTGACTTCGCAGGGCGTCGACGTCGTACTGATCGGGCTGGCCAGCACCGACGAGCTCTACTTCGCCTCGGGCTCGATGAACCTGCCCGGCGCGATGTTCACCGCGAGCCACAACCCGGCCAAGTACAACGGGATCAAGCTGTGCCGCGCCGGGGCTTCCCCGGTCGGGCAGGACACCGGGCTCATCGAGCTCCGTGACACCGTCGAGCAGGGCGTTCCCGCCTTCGACGGACAGCCCGGCCAGGTGACCGAGCAGGACGTGCTCGCCGATTACGCGGCCTACCTGCGCAACCTGGTGGACCTCTCCACCAGCCGTCCGCTGAAGATCGTGGTCGACGCGGGCAACGGCATGGGCGGCCACACCGTCCCGACGGTCTTCGACGGCATGCCGATCGACATCGTGCCGATGTACTTCGAGCTCGACGGCAACTTCCCGAACCACGAGGCCAACCCGCTGGACCCGGCGAACATCGTCGACCTGCAGGCGAAGGTGCGCGAGGTCGGCGCGGACGCCGGAGTGGCGTTCGACGGCGACGCGGACCGCTGCTTCGTGGTCGACGAGCGTGGCGAGCCGGTTTCGCCGAGCGCGATCACGGCGCTGGTCGCCGTCCGCGAACTCGCGAAAGAGCCCGGCGGCACGATCATCCACAACCTGATCACCTCGAAGGGCGTCCCGGAGATCGTCACCGAGCACGGTGGCAAGCCGGTCCGCACCCGCGTCGGGCACTCGTTCATCAAGGCCGAGATGGCCACCACCGGCGCGATCTTCGGTGGCGAGCACTCCGCGCACTACTACTTCCGCGACTTCTGGCGTGCCGACACCGGCATGCTGGCGGCCATGCACGTGCTGGCGGCGCTCGGCGAGCAGGACGGCCCGCTGTCCGCGCTCACGGCCGAGTACTCGCGTTACGCGGCGTCGGGCGAGATCAACTCGACCGTCACCGACCAGGTGGCGCGCATGATGGCGGTCAAGGACGAATTCGGCTCGCGCCAGGGCGTGACCTTCGACGAGATGGACGGCCTCACCGTCCAGCTTTCCGACGGCAGCTGGTTCAACCTGCGCCCGTCCAACACCGAGCCGCTGCTGCGCCTCAACGTCGAAGCCGCCGATTCCGCAGCCGTCAAGACGCTCACGGACGAGGTTCTGGCGATTATCCGTGGGTAACGTGGTCTTACACGTGGTAAGGAAGAACGATGGCCGTCACGCTTGACGCACAGCTGCTGGAGATCTTGGCCTGCCCGTCGCCCGATCACGCCCCGCTCCGGGTGGGTTCCGGCACCGATCCCGAGGCCGACGCCCTGACCTGCACCTCGTGCGGGCGGGTCTACCCGGTCCGTGACGGCATCCCGGTGCTGCTGCTGGACGAAGCCACGGACCCGGCGTCCCCGGATGGCACCCATGACGACGGTGCTTGACGACTCGCTGCTCGACGACCCCGCGCGGTTGGCCGAAGCCGACAGCGCGGGGCTACTGCGCGCCGCGGCGATGGCGGGCGCACAGGTCCGCGCGACGGCCGAGGCCGCCGCGGACGTCGGGCTGAGCGACCGGCTCGACGTCGGCCGTCCGCGTGCGCTCGTCCTGCTCGACCGGCCAGGGATCAGCCGGTCGCTGACCAGGATGCTCGCCGCGTTGCTCACGCCGTCGTGCCCGGTGCCCGTGGTGATCGCGGAGGTCGTGCCGAGCTGGATAGGCGCGCTCGACGTCGTGTTCGCGCACACCGACGACCCCGGCGACAGGGAATTGGCCGCTTCACTGGACCGCGCGGCGCGGTTCGGCGCTCGGGTGGTGCTCTCCGCGCCGCCCGAAGGCCCGGTCGCGGCTTCGGTCGCCGGCAAGGGCCTGGTGCTCGCGCCGCGGATTCCCGTGCCGCCCGAGATGGCCTTCCCCCGGGGACTGGCCGCCGGGCTGCTGACGGCGAACGCGCTCGGCCTGCTCGTTTCGGACGTCCAGGCGCTGGCCGACCAGCTCGACGCCGAAGCCGAGAAGAACTACCTGGCGAGGGAGACCTTCGCCAACCCGGCCAAGGCGCTCGCGCTGCGCGTCGCCGACCGGATTCCGCTGCTCTGGGGCCTGGACCCGGTGGCGGTCGCGGTCGGCGAGCACGCGGCGCACGCGTTCGCGGCGCACGCGGGCGTGGTGTGTGACGTTGAGGACTATCGCCAAGCTCTGGCAAGACCCGCATTGCGCCGGGCGGCTTTGGCAGGCAACAGTGAGCGCGACATTTTCGCCGACCCGGACGATCAGGGCTCCGGGCCGCGGCCGAGGGTGTTGCTGCTCGCGGTGCGGACAGGGCCTGCCGCCGAGGCGGCTCGCTACCAGGCACAGGACATGTTGCCCGGCGTCGACTGGATCGCGGCGGCGGAAGAGATCGACGCGGACGAACCGATCCGTGCCGGTGTCCTCGCGTTGCGTTTCGAGCTGGCGGCCGTCTACCTCGGCCTGGCGGCCGGGAGCATCGGGGACGCGGGCCGGTACACGTCCGTCACGGCGTGAGACGAGAGCTAGGGCCGGCTGTGCCCGGCGAGGAGTTGAGGTGACAGTGGAGCTGCTGCGCAATGCCGTGCGGCCCTACGCGTGGGGATCCCGGACGACGATTCCCGAGCTGCTGGGGCGACCGGTACCGGCGACGCACCCGGAAGCGGAACTCTGGATGGGCGCGCACCCTGGCGATCCGTCCCGGATCGTCGGCCCCGACGGAGTCGAGCGAAGCCTGCTCGAAGTCGTCGAGTCGGACCCCGTGGGCCAGCTCGGTGAGCAGTGCGCGAAGCGCTGGGGCGGACGGCTTCCGTTCCTGCTGAAGATCCTCGCCGCCGAAGAACCGCTCTCCATGCAGGCGCACCCGTCGGCCGAGCAGGCCGCGCAGGGACACGCGCTGGAGGAGAAGGCCGGCATCCCGCGAACCGCGCCGAACCGCAACTACCCGGACCCGACGGCGAAGCCCGAGCTCGTGTGCGCGCTCACGGAGTTCCACGCGCTGGCCGGGTTCCGCGATCCGCTCCGGACGGTGGAGCTGCTGCGCGCCCTCGAGTCGCCGGGCCTGGCGAAGTTCGTCGGCCTGCTGGAAGCCCAGCCGGACGCCGACGGCCTGCGCGCGCTGTTCACCACGTGGATCACGCTGCCGCAGCCGACGCTGGACGAGCTGCTGCCCGAGGTGCTCGACGCCTGCGTCCTGCACGTCAAGGCGCACGGCGAGTTCGACGTCGAGTGCCGGACCGTCCTCGAGCTGGGCGAAGCGCATCCGCGCGACGCGGGCGTGCTGGCCGCGTTGCTGCTCAACCGGCTCACGCTGGCCGCGGGCGAGGCCATCTACCTGGCCGCCGGCAACCTGCACCTCTACCTGCACGGCACCGCTGTCGAGATCCTCGCGAACTCGGACAACATCCTGCGCTGCGGGCTGACTCCGAAACACGTGGACGTACCCGAACTGCTGCGCGTGGTCGACTTCGGCAGTGGTGAGATGCCGGTGCAGACCGGCGA
>Ga0193717_1001968_pt1 | contig 12191 bp, 10 predicted proteins | sample U2c2metaG_FD_145900 | JGI IMG/M metagenome (GOLD analysis project Ga0193717, IMG submission 145900) | Soil microbial communities from a riparian zone of the East river system, Colorado, United States - U2c2 | ecosystem: Environmental > Terrestrial > Soil > Riparian zone | place: USA: East River...
TCTCGTATGCCCCATCCAGTGCGGCCAACGCCCCGGCGACAGCATCGGGCGTATCCGTGTGCAGCTCCATCAAAGGCTCACCGGCGACGACCCGATCCCCGGGCTTCGCGTGCAGGACCACTCCAGCAGCGGCCTGCACGGCGTCCTCCTTGCGCGCACGCCCGGCACCCAGCCGCCACGCGGCCACACCCACCCCCAACGCGTCCAACCGCCCCAGCACGCCACTGCGCGGCGCGGAGACGACCGCCACGTGCGCAGGCGACGGCAACGCCGCGGCGGGATCGCCGCCCTGCGCGGAGATCATCGCGCACCACGTCTCGTACGCCGCCCCGGACGCCAGCACCTCGGCGGGATCGGCGGTTACCCCGGCCAACGACAGCATCTCGGCGGCGAGGGCGACGGTCAGCTCGACGACGTCCGCCGGCCCGCCGCCCCGCAGCACGGCCACCGACTCCGCGACCTCGACCGCGTTGCCGACCGCACGCCCCAGCGGCACCGCCATGTCGGTGATCAGCGCGGACACCCGCTGCCCGTGCTCCGCCCCGATCGCCACCAACGCGGCGGCCAGCGCGCGCCCGTCGTCGAGCGTCCGCATGAACGCCCCGGACCCGACCTTCACGTCGAGCACCAGGGCGCCGGCGCCCTCGGCGATCTTCTTCGACATGATCGACGACGCGATCAGCGGCACGCAGTCGACGGTGGCGGTCACGTCGCGCAGCGCGTACAGCTTCCGGTCCGCGGGCGCAAGACCGAGCGTCGGCGCGCAGATCACCGCGCCGACCGACGACAGCTGCGCCTGGATCTCGGCCGTGGACAGCGAAGCACGCCACCCGGGGATCGACTCCAGCTTGTCCAGCGTCCCGCCCGTGTGCCCGAGCCCGCGCCCGGACAGCTGCGGCACCGCGACCCCGCACGCGGCGACGAGCGGCGCCAGTGGCAGCGTGATCTTGTCGCCGACGCCGCCGGTGGAGTGCTTGTCGACCGTCGGCACCGGCCACGACAGGCGCTCGCCGGAATCGATCATCGCCCTGGTCCAGCGGGCGGTCTCCGCCGCGGTCATCCCGCGCAGGAAGATCGCCATGGCCAGCGCGGACATCTGCTCCTCCGCGACATCCCCTCGGGTGTACGCGTCGATCACCCAGTCGATCTGGGCGTCCGAAAGGACTCCGCCGTCCCGCTTCGTGCGGATGACATCAACAGCCGTGTACATCACGGTGTCACGGTAGGTCGCCCGGCCCGAAGGCGTGCGGCAGGACCGCCGACATCGGCGCCGGGCCGGCCGGGGTGTCCATCAGGCACTCCGCCCCACCGAACTCGTACAGGATCTGGCGACAACGCCCGCACGGCATCAGCAGGTCGCCCTTGCCGCTGCGGCACGCGACGGCCACGAACCGGCCGCCGCCGGTCAGCCGCAACTGCCCCGCCATCGTGCACTCGGCGCACAGACCGACCCCGTACGACGCGTTCTCGACGTTGCAGCCGGTGACGATCCGGCCGTCGTCGACCAGCGCGGCCGCGCCGACCTGCAGCCCGGAGTACGGGCAGTAGGCCGCCTGGGCCGCCTCGGTCGCGGTCGCCCGCAGCTTGTCCCAGTCGATGACGCCGCTGGCGCTAATCGCCCTCACCTCTCCGGTACGGCACGCCGTCGGCGGCGGGCGGACGCAGTCGTTGCGCGGCGAGCGCCAGCACCACCAGCGTGATGATGTGCGGCGTGTACGGCAGGAACTCGGTCGGCAGCTCGTCGGTCGCGTAGTACAGCGCGTACACGACGACCGCGCCGACCGCGGCCAGCGCGGCGGTCGTCCACTTGCGCCGGAACAGCTGCCAGATCACCAGTGCGCCCGCCGTGATCACCGCCGCGTACAGCAGCGCGTGCACGGTCTCCGGCCCCGACGACAGCCGCAGGCCGTCCGCGTAGCCGAACAGGCCGGCGCCGGCGAGCGTGCCACCCGGCCGCCAGTTGCCGAAGATCATCGCGGCGAGGCCGATGAAACCGCGGTTCGCGGTCTGGCCCTCCGAGTAGATCGACGGGCTGGAGCCAAGCACCAGCGCGGCGCCACCGACGCCGGCGAGCGCGCCGGACGCGATGACCGCGAGGTACTTGTGCAGGTAGACGTTGACGCCGAGCGACTCGGCCGCGATCGGGTTCTCCCCGCAGGACCGCAGCCGCAGGCCGAACCGGCTGTGCCACAACACGAAGTAGGTCGCGATGACCAGCAGGATCGCGATGATCAGCATCGGCGACACTCGGGTGACGAGGCCGCGCGTCAGCCCGGCGACGTCGGAGATCACCACACGCTGCTGCGACTCGAGGTCACCGAGCCAGTCCGAGAAGCCCCCCGCGGAGAACGTGTCGAACCGTTCGATCGGCGGCGAGTCACGCGGGTTGTCCGACAGCGGCTCGAAGATCAGCGTCGACAGGTACTTGGCGACCCCGGCGCCGAGCAGGTTGATCGCCACGCCGGACACGATGTGGTTGACGCCGTAGGTGACCGTCGCGATCGCGTGCAGCACACCACCGAGCGCGCCGAACACCGCGCCGAGCAGCACCGCGAGCCACGGGCCGCCGTGCAGGCCACCGAAGGCGGCGCCCCACGTGCCGAGGATCATCATGCCCTCGAGGCCGATGTTGATCATGCCGGAGCGTTCCGCCCAGATACCGCCGAGCCCGCACAGCAGGATCGGCAGGCCGAGCGTGACCGTGTTCTGCATGGTCGACGACGACGTCAGGGCCGGTTCCCCGGTCAGGTAGGACGTCGTGGCGAGCACCAGGACCACCGCGACAATGCCCAGCGCGAAGATCGCCCAGCCGGGCAGGATCCGCCTGCGGGGCGGCGGCGCCATCGTCATGCCTGCCGGAGTCGACGGCTGCACTTCCACCATGCTCATGACGCCACCTCATCCACTCCGCGGCGCCGGAACGCTCCGCACGCTCCGCTCATGACGAACTCCCCGCGGGTTCGGTGGCCGTGCCCATTGCCTGGCCGACCTTGCGTTGCTCCGCGGCCAGCTCCACGCGCTTCACGATCTCGTAGGAGACGACCACCGAGAGCACGATCGCGCCCTGCATGATGGTGGCGATCTCCCGTGGCACACCGACGTTGTCGAGCGCGACCTTGGACTTGTCCAGGAACGCCCACAGCAGCGAGCCGAACGCGATGCCGACCGGGTGGTTGCGGCCGAGCAGCGCGATGCCGATGCCCGCGAACCCGTAGCCGGTCGCGAAGTTCAGCGTGTACGCGTGGTCGCGGCCGAGGATCTCCGGCAGGCCGACGAGCCCGGCGATCGCGCCGGACACCAGCAGCGAGACCACGATCATCCGCTTGGCGTTGACGCCACCGGCCGCCGCCGCGGTCGGCGAGAGGCCGGACGCCTTCAGCTCGAACCCGAACCGGGTCCGGTTCATCACGACGCCGTAGACCGCCGCCGCGACGACCGAGAGGAACACCAGCCCGAAGATCGTGCCCCGGTCGCCGAGGTCGATGCCCGGCACCTGCCCGGACTCCGGGATCGGCTTGGTGGAGACGTTGTTGCCGATGAGGATGCCGAAGTTGTCCCGGCGGATCAGGTAGGCCGCGAGGCCGAACGCGATCGCGTTCATCATGATCGTGGAGAGCACCTCGTGCACGCCGCGGGTCACTTTGAGGATCGCCGGCAGCGTGGCCCACGCGGCGCCCGCGACGGCGGCCACGAGGATGATCACGAGCCAGTGCAGCATGGGGGGTAATGCGAGCGCGCCGCCGACGATGGCCGCGACGAGCGCGCCGACCCGGTACTGGCCCTCGATCCCGATGTTCAGCAGGTTCATCTGGAAGCCGATGGCGGCGGCGAGCGCGGCCAGGATGTAGATGGCCGTGCTGTTGACGATGTCGACCGCGACCTGGCCCTCGCCGACCTGGCCGATCATCACCTTCAGCGCGCTGCCCGGGTTCGCGCCCGACGCGAGCAGCGCGACCGCGCACAGCAGCGCGGAGAACAGGATGGCGAGCGCGGGCGCCAGCAGCGACGAGCGCAGCCGGGCGTTCATGGGGTACCTCCGTCAGCGGTCTGGTCGGTCACCAGCAGACCCGAGTCGTCGACCACGCCCGCACCGGTCATGGCGCAGCCGAGGTCCTCCGGGGTGACCGAGCTCGGCTCGGCGTCGGCGACGAACTTGCCGCGCAGCATCACCTTGATGGAGTCGGACAGCCCGATCAGCTCGTCGAGGTCCGCGGACACGAGCAGCACCGCGAGCCCCGCGGCGCGTGCGTTGCGGATGTGGTCCCAGATGGCGGCCTGGGCGCCGACGTCGACGCCGCGGGTCGGGTGGGACGCGATCAGCAGCACCGGCTCGCCGGACAGCTCCCGGCCGATCACCAGCTTCTGCTGGTTGCCGCCGGACAGCGACGCCGCGGCGACCTCGATGCCGGGCGTGCGCACGTCGAACTCCTCGACGATCCGTCTGGTGTCCTTGCGCGCGCCGGCCACGTCGAGGAACGCGCCTCTCGAGGTGGGCCGTCTGGTCTGGTAGCCGAGGATCCGGTTCGCCCACAGCGGCTGCGTGAGCAGCAGGCCGTGGCGGGTGCGGTCCTCCGGGATGTAGCCGATGCCGGCCTCGCGACGGGCGAGCGTGCCGGCCTTGGTCAGGTCGCGGCCGTCGAGCAGGACCTTGCCACCCGCGGCCTTGCGGATGCCCATGATCGTCTCGACCAGCTCGGTCTGGCCGTTGCCCTCGACGCCCGCGATGCCGAGCACCTCACCGGAGTGGACCACGAGGTCCAGCGAGTCCAGCAGAGGCCTGCCGTCCGGCGTGCGCAGGGTGAGGCCGTCGACGCGGAGGATCTCCTTGTCGGTGACCGTGGACGTGCGGGTCTCCGGGCTGGGCAGCTCCGAGCCGACCATCATCTCGGCGAGCTGACGGGACGTGACCGTCTTCGGGTCGACCGTGCCGACCGTGGTGCCGCGCCGGATGACCGTGATCGAGTCCGCGATCGCGCGGACCTCGTCGAGCTTGTGGGAGATGAAGAGGAAGGTGTAGCCGTCCGCGCGCATCGTGCGCAGCGTGTCGAACAGCTCGTCGACCTCCTGCGGGACGAGCACCGCGGTCGGCTCGTCGAGGATGACGATCTTCGCGCCGCGGTAGAGCACCTTGAGGATCTCCACGCGCTGCCGGTCCGCCACCCCGAGCCGCTCGACCAGCGTCGACGGGTCCAGGTCCAGCCCGACCGCGCCGGCTAGGTCGCGGATCCGGGCACGCGCCCGCTTGCCGATGCCGTACATGCCCTCGGCGCCGAGCACGACGTTCTCGAGCACGGTCAGGTTGTCGGCCAGCATGAAGTGCTGGTGGACCATGCCGATGCCGGCTCTGATCGCGTCGGACGGCGACTTGAACCGCACCTGCTTGCCGTCGACCTCGATGGTGCCCTCGTCGGGCGGCTGCATCCCGTACAGGATCTTCATCAGGGTGGACTTGCCGGCGCCGTTCTCGCCGCACAGCGCATGTACCTCGCCGACGCGGACGGACAGGTGGACGTCGCTGTTGGCGACGACACCGGGGAACCGCTTGGTGATGCCGGCCAGCGCGACCGCGGGCACCGCGGGGGTGTCCGAGGTGGTCGCCGGGTCGACGTCGGTGTCGGTCATGGATGACCTTCCTCTGTATTCTCGCGACCTCGCGCGCTACCGCAATCGCGCCGGCAGGGCGATCCAGCCCCTGTCGCCTCCACCAGCGTGGTCCCTGCCACCGCGATAGCGGGCCTTCGGCGAGAGCGCGCCCAGTGGTCAATCTGGCGCCGCGAATCCACTTCTCGCGCCCACCAGATCGGAAAGACCCGTGGGTGCGCGGCTGGTTCGCCGCACACCCACGGGCGTCACACAGTGGTACGTCAGCCCGGAGTGTCCGAGACCTTGATCTTGCCCTCGATGATCTGCTGCTTGTACGCCTCGACCCAGCTCTTCGTGTCGTCGTCGATCTTGCCGCCGGACGTCGAGTAGCCGACGCCGTCCACCTTCAGGTCGAAGACCTTCGGCAGGTTGGCGAGATCGTTCCCGCCGACCGCGGCGATGTAGTCGAACACCGCGACGTCGACGCGCTTGAGCATGGACGAGATGATGATGTCCTTGTACTCGGCGACCGTCTTCTGGTTGTACTGGTCGGAGTCGACGCCGATGGCCTGGACGTTCGCCTCCTTGGCGGCGGCGAACACGCCCTTACCGGAGGCGCCCGCCGCGTGGTACACGACGTCGGCGCCCTGGTCGATCAGGCCCTTCGCGGCGACCTGGCCCTTCGGCGCGTCGGTGAAGCCGGTCAGGTCGCCCGCCTCGGTGATGTACTTCGAGACCACCTTGGCGTCCGGCGCGACCGTCTTCACACCCTGCTCGAAGCCGGCCTGGAACTTCTGGATCAGCGGCACGTTCACGCCGCCGACGAAGCCGATGGTGCAGCTCTTGCTCTTCAGCGCGGCGATGACGCCGACGAGGAAGGAGCCCTCCTGCTCGGCGAAGCCGAGGAAGGTGACGTTCGGCGGCGCGTCGGGGATGAAGCCGTCCACGACCGCGAACTGCGTGCTCGGGAACTGCGGCGCGATCGCCGCGGTCGCCTCGGAGTACGCGAAGCCGACGCTGACGACCGGGTTGTGGCCCTCGGAGGCCAACTGCCGGAGGCGGGTCTGCTTCGAGTCCTCGCTCTCCGCGTCGGTGGCGGTCAGCTCCTTGGTGTTCTCCTTCTTGACGCCGAGGTCGCTGATGGCCTTGTCGAGGCCCGCTGCCGCCGAGTCGTTGAAGGATGCGTCGCCACGGCCGCCGATGTCGAAGGCGAGGCCGACCTTCAGCGCGCTGCCGTCCACGTCGGAGGCTGCGGCGCTGGTGGTCTCACCGCCACCGCTCGCGGCGGCGGGCTTGTCCACGGTCTTGCAGCCCGCGGCGCTGTCGCCATCCGGCGTGTTGTTGGAACCGCCACCCGAATCCTTCGTACAACCGACCACGGACAGCACGCTGGCCAGAGCGATCGCGGTGACCGCGACTCCCCGCTTGAAACGCAAGGCTTTCTCCCTCCGAGCACCACTAACCACGTCCGGCGAGCGCCGAACGTAAACTTATTCGCGAGAACCTACTCTGCGGTTGCACGGGCGCTACCGCCACGTAGACGCGCGTGACCCAATCGTTCTTTCTGCGCCGCATAACTAGCACCGATAGTGATCGCGTACGTGCGTTGCGGTCATTTGTGACGCTTCTGTTTCCCAAGATCCGGTCCGGTTCGCCCGATTCTCGCGTAGGCGTCGGCCACCGCGGCCAGGCCTTCCTCCGCGATCCGCTCCGCGAGGCGGAAGTCGGCCTCGGTCGTCGCCATCGCCAGCGTCGCGCCGGTCGTGTCGTACCGCTCGCGCGCGGTCCGCAGCAGCGCCGCGGCAGCCACGTCGTCGACCTGCTCGACGCCGTCCTCGACGTAGTGTCCGAGCTGGTGGTAGCGCGACCGAGCCGCCACCGCCTCGTCGTTGCTGCGCAGCGCGTTGTTCCGGCCGGACAGCACCGGCACCAGCGCACCCGCCGCCACCAGCACCACCGCGATGGCGACCCACACCCAGATCACCTGGCCGCCTCCTTCTCCAGCTCGGTGAGCCGCTCGTCGACCCCGGCACGGTCGGCCCTCGACCGCGCCTCCTCGAAGTCCCGCAGGACCAGCACATACTCGCCCGCGAGGTCGGCCTGCCGGCGCGCGTCGGCCGCGTCGGCAGGCGGCTCAGGATGCAGCACGGCGTCGGCCAGCCGGTTCAGCCGGGCGCTCATCGTCTCGTTCCGGTTCCGCGCGTCGGCCACCCGCGCGCCCCGCCGCGCGACGACCCGCCCGACCAGGCGCAGCCCGACGAACACGGCGATCGTGCCGAGCAGGATGCCGGCCAGTGACAACACGATCTGCCAGGTCTGCGGCGTGTCCGGGCTGGGTGGCGGCGGGACGACGACCGCGCGGCGCGGCACCCCGCCCGGGTAGTCCTGCGCGGCCTGCTCGTCGAAGGCGAACACGAACTCCTCGACCTTCGGGAACAGGTCGTCCTCGGTGATCCGGTACTTCCACGCCGACTCCGCCTTGGCGATCAGCACGAAGTCGTAGTTCGCCGCGTCCACCGGATTCTGCGGGTTGGCGAACTCCGGGCCGACGCAGTAGGCGCTGTCGTACTCGCCGTCGGGTCCGGTGGCGTAGAGCAGGACCAGCGACGTGGTGACGACCGAGGCGATCTGGTCGCACAGGTCGTAGCTGGGCTGCTCGAGCGGCTTGCTCGGCGGCGGCAGCCGCCGGTCGTCGAGCAGCACGAGCACGATCGGCCGGTCGCCGATCAGCTCACGGGCCCGCTGCGCGTCGATCTTGCCCGGCGCGCCGGGCGCCTCGTAGACCGACGTGGTGCGCAGGCCGTCGACGATCGTGTGGACCTGCGCGGACACCGGCGCGGGCGCGTCGCCCGGCCGGCCGAACGTGCCGTAGCCGAGGAGGATCGCGACGCAGAGGCTGACGACGAACCAGCGGGGCATGCCGAGCCAGGGGCCCTTGCGGAGCTTGATCGACAGGCGCTTGCGAGTGCTCTTCTTCACGACGTCACCACCGTCGGCATGGCGATGCCCTCGTCTGCGACGTTCGCGACCTCGGCCATCGCCGCGCCGGTGAGCGCCTCGTCGTAGAGGGCACGGGCGGTCGCGTGCCGCTCGGCGGCCTCGGGGTTCGCGGACTCGCCGCGTTCCTCGACGGCGAGCAGACGAGCGCCGAGGTCGCCGATCCTGGCCATGGCCTTCGCGCTCTCCCTGCGCATCGACCGCTTCTCGGCGTCCGCGCGGTCGACCTGGCGGCGGCGCCACGTGTACAGGCCGGCGCCGCCGAGGACCAGCGCGGCGCCAAGCAGCACCCACGGGGCGAACGTGCTGATCGTGCGGCGCACGTCGAAGGGCCGCGGTCGTGGCTGCGGCTGCGGTTGGGGGCGGCCGTAGGCGGTGTCCCTGAGCAGGAACCGGAGGCGTTCGAGGACCGTGCCGACGCGGTCGGTCATGGCGCTGCCCCGGCTGAAGCTGCCGCCCTCGTAGCGGCCGTAGGCGTAGTCGCGGGCGGAGACGGCCTTGGCGCGGTCGGCCGCGGCGACGTCCAGCCAGCGGCCCTGGGCGACCATGACGACCTCGCCGGGGAAGCGTTCGAGCAGGGCCGGCGCGTAGTCGACGAGCGGCTCGCCCTCGGTGAGGACGGGGAACGCGGCGATGCGGACCGTGATGCCGTACTTGTCGGCCAGCCGCGCGGTCCGCTGGTCGATCGGGTCGTCGCGGCCGGGCGCGTTGTAGACCGGCGTCGTCCGCAGGTGGGCCGTGAGGTCGTCGAGCTGCTGGCCGGTGGGCGGCACCGGGGTCGCGTTCGGATAGTCGACCTTGACCGCCTCGTCGACGCTCATGCCGCCCGCGCGGCGGGCGAGCACGAGCACGGCCTCGGTGACGTCCAGGTAGGCGGTGGTCTGGCGCAGCTCGGGGATGTCGGAAGGGCCGACGCCGATGCTGTTCTCGCCGGCGAGGGACGCGTCGATGCCCTCGATGAAGATGACCTGGGTGTGGTTCGCGGCCGCCCAGTCGTCGAGCGGTTTGGCGAGCTTGTCGTAGTGCTCGTGGTCGCCGGGGTAGTTGTCGGCGGCGTAGGGCGCGACGAGGACCCGCGTGTCGGGCCCCAGCGCGGCGCGGACCGCGTCATCGTCGAACGTCGCGACGGCGCCGGGCGCGCGGTAGATCTGCTGGTCGGGCAGCTCGTCGAGGGCCTTGGCGAGGTCGAGCGCCGGCGGCTCCGGTGGTTCGGCCCAGCTCGGTGGTGTCGCCCCGACGAAGAAGCCGACGGCCGCGAGCAGGCCGGCGAGCGTTCTCAGTACACGCACGCCGGCAGCCTCTCAGCTCCGTTCGCGCCGGTCACACCGGCCCCGCTAGCACGACCCACCGACAGTTCCGGCCCATCGGCGTCTTCGTTGGACCAGTTGTCCACAACCACCTCGGTTGTCCACAGCTCGGCAACTGACACACCCTCTCGCCGCCCGCTCCGGGCACGATCGACGCATGCCAGCTACGACGACAACACCTCGAACTTCAGGCCGGCGCGCACGAGCCGGTTCAGCAGCTTGTCCCCCATGGCGACGGCCGTCGTCACCTGGCCGGACGACTTCGGCAGGTTGTCGAAGGCGATGCACAACGCCGACTCGGCCAGCATCTTCGACGTCTCCCCGTAGCCGGGGTCGCCCCCGCTCACCTGGGTGACCACGCGCTTGCCGCCACCCTCACCGACGAACAGGACCCGGAACCAGGCCTTCTCGCGCTGCGCCTCGGTCGGGCCGTCGCCGGCCGTCTTCCTGCCGAGCAGCCAACGGCGGGCCGGCGGCACCTGCGCCAGCAGTGCGGCGGCGCCGACCCCACCCACGACGGCGGCCGCGATCGGCAGCTTCTTGATCGCGACGTAGTGGCCGTAGGTGAACGCGGGGCCGTAGCGGTCCAGCGCGCGTGCGGAGCGAAGCACCACCTGCGGGTCGATCGTCGGCGCGGGCAGCACCCAGGCGTCCACGGCCTTCTCGTGCCGGGGTCGGCCCTTCTCGCCGCGCACGCGCCGCGCGTCCGGCCGAGGTTCGGCCTCGCGCCGCTGCCTGGCGACGGCCGACATCTCCCGCAGGCGGGAGAACGCGGTGATGGCGGAGTGGTACGTGCCGGCGGAGAAGGTGGCGGACGCGGAGACGAACCCCTGGAGGTGGATGGGGACGTCCGCCGGCAGCTGCTGGACGGTGAAGTAGGCGCCGAGGTCGTACGGGATGGAGTCGAACCCGCAGCAGTGCACGAGGCGGGCCCCGCTCGCCTGGGCGGCCTCGTGGTGGGCCAGGTACATCCGGTCGACGAACTCGGGCTCGCCGGTGAGGTCGAGATAGTCCGTGCCGGCGGCCGCGCAGGCAGCCACAAGCGGCTCCCCGTAAGCGAGATAAGGCCCGACGGTGGACACCACCACCCGACTGCGTACGGCCACGTCCGTGAGCGAGTCGCGGTCCGTGACATCCGCGACGAGCAAGTCGAGATCCGCACACGAGGGGTTGATTTCGGCCAACCGTTCCCGCACCGCTACGAGCTTCTCCCGGCTGCGACCGGCGATCGCCCATCGACAGCCGTTGGGCGCATTCGCAGCCAGGTACTCGGCGGTCAACGCCCCGGTGAACCCCGTGGCTCCAAAGAGAACGACGTCGAACTCGCGCCCCACTGACATGCGCAAACACCCTTCCAACCCGGCCGGCTACCCGCGAGTAACCGACCCTAACCCACCCCCGCCCGAACGGGCGCGAGCCCGCCAACCCGAAGTTAGGATCAGATCGTGGCCTCCCCCGAAGCAGCCGCAGAGCTGAAACGCCAGAGCACCCAGAATCGCAAGGACATCGAAGCCCTCTACGGCCTTCTCAAGACGACGGACGAGACGGTCAAGGAGACGAACACCAAGGTCGACAACCTGGCCGAGGACGTGGGTCAACTACGAACCCAGGTCGGCGTACTCGACACCAAGGTCGGCGACCTGACCGAGGACGTAGGTCAACTACGAACACAGGTCGGTGGCCTCGACACCAAGGTCGCCAGTCTCGACACCAAAGTCAGCGACCTCGACACCAAAGTCGACAGTCTCGACACCAAAGTCAGCGACCTCGACACCAAAGTCGACAGTCTCGACACCAAAGTCAGCGATCTCGACGCCAAGGTCGACAGTCTCGACACCAAGGTCGACAGTCTCGACACGAAGGTGGATGCCGGGTTCAACAAGTTCGAAACCAGGTTCGACCAGGTCGAAACCAGGTTTGACCGGCTTGAGTTGCTTCTCGGTGACCGTTCCGACGGCCGCACCGCTCCGCCGAGTACGGACGTCATGCGCACACCGCAGGAGAAGAAGCTCGGCGTCCTCGAGACGAAGATGGAGCTCTATCGAGGCGACACACTCGACAACAAGCTCGAGCTGGAACGGCACAACGGAAGGTTCGATCGGTACGACGAACAGTTCGACATTCTGAACGGCCAGATGACCGAGGTGCTTGGGATCCTGCGCGACAAGTCGGCGTGACTCAGGTGCGCGGGGACCGGTCGGCCGGTCCCCGCGGCCACTCAGGTCCAGAAGACGGCGATCCCCACGTTGACGACTACCAACCCGAGCAGCGTCGGTGGCAGCCACTTCGGCGCGGGCACCTTGC
>Ga0193717_1001969_pt1 | contig 12185 bp, 8 predicted proteins | sample U2c2metaG_FD_145900 | JGI IMG/M metagenome (GOLD analysis project Ga0193717, IMG submission 145900) | Soil microbial communities from a riparian zone of the East river system, Colorado, United States - U2c2 | ecosystem: Environmental > Terrestrial > Soil > Riparian zone | place: USA: East River...
TTGGTCGCGGTCTCCAACGTCTCGCACAGTGCACCGGCGGCCAGCAGGGAGTCCCGCAGATACGGCGCGCCGAAACGGCCGTGTGCCCAGGCCCGCGCCGGACCTTCGCCAAGCGACGTACCGCCGTGCGCCTCGAGCACCGCCCTCGTTTCGGCCTGCCTGCTGTCGGCGTGTGCCGCGGTGCCCTCGAACGCCGTGATGGCCAGGCAGCCACCGGTGATGGACTGTTCTCCGATGGTCTCGGTGGTGGCCAGGTTGACGCCGGTCTCGGCCTCGTCGGAGAGTCGGATGACGGTCGGTCCGGTACCGGTCTGGATGACGGCGCGCAGCGCGGCGGCACCACTGACGAAGTCGGGGAACGACCACGCTTCATAACGCGTGACTTCCGGGACGGGGTGGACGCGCACACGCACGCGGGTGATGACACCGAACACGCCCTCCGACCCGAGTATCAACTGACGCAGGTCGGGGCCCGCTGCCGACGCCGGGGCGCGGCCGAGGTCGAGTAACCCCGCCGGGGTGATGGTGCGGACGCCGCGGACCATGTCGTCGAAGCGGCCGTAGCCCGCCGAGTTCTGGCCCGACGACCGCGTCGCGGCATAGCCGCCGATGCTGGCGAACTCGAAGCTCTGAGGAAAGTGGCCGAGCGAGAAGCCCTGTGCAGCAAGTAATTTCTCGGCCTCGGGTCCGGTAAGACCGGCGCCGAGTTCGGCCTCTCCTGAGACCTCGTCGAGGCCGTGAAGTTCGTTCAGCCGTCGCAGGTCCAGTGACACGACGGCCTTGAAGTCGCCTCGGTTGGGGTCGAGGCCGCCGACCACGCTGGTGCCGCCTCCGAAGGGCACCACCGCGATGCTCTGCTGCGCGCAGTGGCGAAGGACGGCGGCCACCTCGTCTTCGCTGCCAGGTAGTAAGACTGCGTCGGGGGCATCCTGAATGCCCGTGTCCTTGCGGCGAAACAGATCTGGCGTGGACTTGCCGCCTGCCCGCAGCAGCCGCCCCTCGTCGCCGGATATGCAGTGGGCGGGCCCGACGATGTCCGAGAACGCCGCCCGGTCGGCGTCGGACAACGCCGAAGGGCGCAGCCGAACCTGGGCGGCCTGTAGCTCGGGGCCGGGGGTCACCTCGACGCCAAGCGCCTGCTCGAGCAGTGCTCGGATGCCGTCGGCGAGCGGTTTGGCCGCGGCGGGGTCGCCCCACGCGTTCCACTTCATCGGGGGCAGCAGCTGGTCATCCGGTCGCATCATGCGTTACAGTATTACATATGCTGTCAATCAGTAACGAGAATTCGTCTCAGTCGGTCGAGGAACGGATCCTCGACGCCGCGGCGAGTTGCGTGCTCGCATACGGCGTCGATCGCGTCACGCTTGCCGAGATCGCCAGGCGGGCCAGCGTCAGTCGCCCGACGGTGTACCGGCGCTTCCCGGACACCCGATCGATCCTGGCCGCGTTGCTCACCATGCGGATCACCCATGCCCTCGACGACGTACCCAGTAGGGGAGTAGGCCGCGAGCAGGTGGTCGAACGCGTCGTGGCGGTCGCAGGCCGGCTCAGACTCGACGACGTCATCATGGTGGTCCTGCACGAGGCGCCGGACCTGGCGATGCTCTACCTCTCCGAACGTCTAGGCACTAGCCAACAGATCCTGCTCGACACGGTCGCCGGGGAACTGAAGGCCGCGCAGGACGAGGGCAGCGTGCGCGCAGGCGACGTCCGCCAGTTCGCGGCGATGTGCCTGCTGATCACCCAGTCGACCATCCTGTCCGCACAGCTGGTCTCGCCGATTCTCGACGGCCCCGCGTTGGCGACCGAGCTGTCCCACTCCTTGAACGGATACCTGAAACCATGACCCGATCCACGGCTGCGTCCACCCGGCTCAACGCCACACGACGGTCCGTCGACCTGGCCGCGGTCGCCGACGGCACCGTCGACGTCGTCGTCATCGGCGGTGGCATCACGGGGACGGGCATCGCGTTGGACGCCGCGACCCGCGGGCTTTCGGTGGTGTTGGTCGAGAAGCACGACCTGGCGTTCGGCACCAGCAGGTGGAGCTCGAAACTGGTGCACGGTGGGCTGCGCTATCTCGCTACCGGCAACGTCGGGATTGCCCGCCGCAGCGCGATCGAGCGCGGAATCCTGATGTCGCGCAACGCTCCCCACCTCGTCAAGGCGATGCCCCAATTGGTGCCGCTGCTGCCGTCGATGAACCAGGCGTCCCGCGCGTTGGTGCGGTTGGGCTTCGTCGCAGGCGACGGGTTGCGCAAGCTGGCGGGTACGCCCGCAACGACGTTGCCGCGCTCACGGCGGGTCGATGCGCAACGCGCAATCGAAATGGCGCCGACCGTGCGGAGGGCGGGTCTCGATGGCGCACTGCTCGCCTACGACGGCCAACTCATCGACGACGCGCGACTGGTGACCGCGGTGGCGCGCACGGCCGCCCAGCACGGTGCGCGCATCCTGACCCGGGTGGCTGCGTCCGACGCTACCGGCACGTCGGTGCGCTTGACCGACCAGTTGACCGGTGAATCGATGGACGTCACGGCGCGGGCGGTGATCAACGCCGCGGGGGTATGGGCAGGCGATGTCGACACCTCGATCAAGTTGCGGCCCAGCCGCGGCACGCATCTCGTGTTCGATTCGGAGGCATTCGGCAATCCCACCGCGGCGCTGACGATCCCGATCCCCGGTGCGCTCAACCGCTTCGTGTTCGCGATGCCAGAGCAGCTCGGCCGCATCTATCTGGGGCTCACCGACGAGGATGCCCCTGGTCCCATTCCCGATGTGCCGCAACCGACGTCGGAGGAAGTCAGCTTCCTGCTCGACACGGTGAACACGGCGCTCGACGTCGCGCTCGAGCCGAGCGACGTCATCGGTTCGTATGCCGGGCTGCGGCCGCTGATCGACAACGGAGCGGGAGCCACGGCCGACGTATCGCGGGAACATGCGGTGATCGAGTCCGCCAACGGCCTCGTCAGCGTCATCGGCGGCAAGCTGACCGAGTACCGGTACATGGCGCAGGACGTGCTCGACCGGGCCATCACGCTGCGCGGGCTGACCGCGACGCCGTGTCGGACCCGCAATCTCCCCCTGGTGGGAGCGCCTTCGAATCCCGTGTCCACCCTGCGCTCGCCCGCCGACCTGCCGTCCTCGCTCGTCGCACGCTATGGAGCCGAGGCTCCGAACGTCATCGCCCGCGCTACGTGCGACCGTCCGACGGAGCCCGTCGCCGACGGAATCGACGTCACGCGAGCCGAATTCGAGTATGCGGTCACACACGAAGGCGCATTGACCGCCGACGACGTGCTCGACCGGCGCACCCGCATCGGCCTGGTTGCAGGAGACCGGGAACGCGCCACACCCGCCGCGAACGAGCTGGTCGCGGGTGTGGGCTAGCACCTCCCGCCGAGCAGACGCAAAAGCCCCTGAATCGGCTGGATTCAGGGGCTTTTGCGTCTGCTCGCGCAGAGAAGGTGCGTGGGTTATAGCGGGATGTTCTTGTGACGTCCGCGGCGCGCGGGCGCCTCGGCCAGCGCCTGGGTGACCTTGCTCCGGGTGTGCGCCGGGTCGATCTTCTCGTCGACGACGCCGATCTCGATGGCGCTGTCGACGCCGCCCGCGATCCGTTCGTGCTCGGCGGCCAGCTCGTCGTGTAGGGCCTCGCGGTCCTCGGGAGCGGCGGCCGCCAGCTGGCGCTTGTGAAGGATGCCGACCGCTGGCTTCGCGCCCATCACGGCCACTTCGGCATTGGGCCACGCGAACACCTTCGTCGCACCCAGTGAACGGGAGTTCATCGCGATGTAGGCGCCGCCGTAGATTTTGCGGGTGACCAGGGTGACTCGTGGGACGGTGGCTTCACCGAACGCGTGCAGCAGCTTGGCGCCGCGGCGCACCACGCCACCCCACTCCTGATCGACACCGGGCAGGTATCCGGGCACGTCGACGACGACCACGATCGGAATTCCGAACGCGTCGCACAGCCGCACGAAACGCGCGGCCTTCTCGGCACTCTCGGAGTTCAAGCATCCACCAAGTCGGAGCGGGTTGTTGGCCAGCACGCCGACGGAGCGGCCCGCCAACCGGCCCAGCCCGACCACCATCGACGGGGCCCACTTGGCCTGGAATTCGTCGAACGGCGCGTCGGCGTCGAGTAGCGCGGAGACCAACGGGTGCACGTCGTAGGCGCGTCGCGCTGAGTCGGGCAAGAGTGCTCGCAGATCGGAGTCACCCGCCTCGGCCTTCGCGCGATCGAAATGGCCCTGCTGGCAGAACAATCCGACCAGTCGACGGCCGCGCTCGTACGCGTCGGCCTCGTCGTCGGCGACGATGTGGCAGACGCCCGACTTCTTGTGATGGGTGTCCGGACCGCCGAGCGACGCCATGTCGACGTCCTCGCCGGTGACGCTGCGCACGATGTCGGGTCCGGTGACGAACACGCGACCTTCCGGCGCCATGATGACGACGTCGGTCAGGGCAGGCCCGTAGGCAGCGCCGCCGGCCGCGAAGCCGACGACCACCGAGATCTGCGGGACGTAGCCCGAAGCCCGGATCATCGCTTCGAAGACGAGTCCGACTGCGTGCAAGGCCTTTACGCCTTCAGCCAACCGGGCGCCACCAGAGTGCCAGATGCCGATGATCGGGCTCTGCTCCTCGATGGCGGTGTCGTAGGCGTCGACGATGTGCTTGCAGCCCTCCACACCCATCGCGCCGCCCATGACGGTGCCGTCGGTGCAGAACGCGATGGTGCGCACGCCGTTGACGTTGCCGCCCGCGGCCAGCACGCCGGACTTGTCGCGCTCGTGCAGCAAGTCGACGGTGCCGTCGTCGAAGAACGTGGACAGCCGCAGGAGCGGATCGCGAGGATCCAGTGCTTCGTCGACGGTATCGGGGGCCTTGTCGGGCATTATGGTCGTCATCTCAATCTCCTAAGCGTCCTGTGCTTTTCGCTGCGTATCGTGCGATTGCGGTTAGTATCTGCCAAAGGCGAGAGCGACGTTGTGCCCGCCGAATCCGAACGAATTGTTCACTGCGTACTGATAATTGCCCGGCCGCGGTTCCCCCGCGACCACGTCCAGATCGATCTCTGGATCGAGGTTGTGCAGGTTGCGCGTCGGTGGAACGACGCCGTCCCGCAATGCCATCACGGTCAGGATGGATTCCACCGCTCCGACGGCTCCGACCGAATGGCCGAGGGCCGACTTGGGTGCGTAAACCGGCGGCCTGTTGCTGCCGAGGGCATTGTTGATGGCCTTGCCTTCGGCCACGTCGCCGACGGAGGTCCCCGTCGCGTGCGCGTTGACGTGGTCGATGTCCACAGGCGCCAGCCCGGCCAGTTGGATGGCACGGGTGATCGCGTGGCCAGCCTGGTCCCCGGTGGGATCGGGCGCCACGATGTGGTATCCGTCCGAGGTGACGGCGGCCCCCATCAGTCGCGCCAGGATGTCGGCGCCACGGGCCTTGGCGTGCTCCTCGGTCTCGATGACCAGTAGCGCCGCGCCTTCACCGAACACGAAGCCGTTGCGGTCCTTGTCGAACGGCTTGCAGGCGCCCGCCGGGTCGTCGTTGGTGGTGGACAGCACGATCCGCATCTGTGCGAATCCCGCGATCGGCACCGCCTCGATCCTGGTCTCGACGCCACCGCAGATGGCCATGTCCGCCTCACCGAGCACGATGTTGCGCCACGCGTTCGCGATGGCCTCGGAGCCCGATGCGCAGGCCGAGACCGGGGTGATGACTCCGGCCTTGGCCTTGCGCTCCAGAGCTACCGCGGCTGCGGGCGAGTTCGGCATGTACTTCTGCACCGCCAGCGGAGAGACGGCCTTGCAGCCCTTCTCCCGCAGATCGTCGTGTGCGTACAGCAATTCCTCGCTGGAGCCCATCCCGGTGCCGATCGACACCATCAACCGCCTGGTGTCGACCTCGGGCGAGCCCGCGTGGGCCCAGGCCCGCCTGCTGATGATGGTGGCCATCTTCTGCAGGTAGGAGAGCCGACGCAGTTCGACCGGCGTCAACTCACCGTCGAAGTCCTCGAGCAGGTGCCCACCGATGCGCACCGGAAGGTCGTAGAGCTCGACGAAGTAGTCGTCCAGCGTGCGGATGCCACTCTGACCGTCCAGCAAGGCCTTCCAGGTGCTGTCGGCATCGGTTGCCAACGCCGTCGTCATCGCATATCCGGTGACGACAACGTTGGGGAAACCGTTCCCAGTAGACAACCCTGCCATTACAGCTCCGAACGTCCCGCTCGTCTAGTAACGCCCGAAGGCCAGGGCGACATTGTGTCCCCCGAAGCCGAACGAGTTGTTGATGGCGTACTGGTAATCGCCATATCGAGGCTCACCCGCTACGACATCGAGATCGATCTCGGGGTCGGGCGTCTCGTAGTTGAGCGTCGGCGGGATGACACCGTCGCGCAGGGCCAGCACTGTGAGGATCGACTCCAGGGCGCCGACGGCACCGATGGAGTGGCCCAGCGCCGACTTCGGCGCGTAGACCGCGGCGTGTTCGACGCCTGCGTTCCGGATGGCGTTCGCCTCCGCCACGTCACCGATCGACGTGGACGTCGCGTGCGCATTGACGTGGTTGATGTCCTTGGGGGACAACCCCGCCGTCTCCATGGCGCGCTTCATGGCGTGTCCGGCCCGCAGACCGTCCGGTGCGGGCGCCACCATGTGGTAGGCGTCTGAAGAGATGCCTGCACCCATGATCCGAGCCAGCGGCGTGGCGCCGCGGGCCTTGGCGTGCTCCTCGGTTTCGATGATCATCATCGCCCCGGCTTCGCCGAAGACGAAGCCGTCACGGTTCTTGTCGAACGGTCGCGACGCCGCCTCGGGGTCGTCGTTTCTGGTCGACATGGCGCGCATCATCGAGAACGCCGCGATGGGCAGCGCCTCGATCATGCCTTCCACACCACCGCAGACGGCGATGTCGGCGTCGCCCATGACGAGCTGGCGCCATGCGTGCGCAATGGCCTCTGAGCCAGAAGAGCACGCCGACACCGGGGTGATGACCCCGGCGCGGGCCCCGAGTTCGAGCCCCACCACCGCCGCCGCCCCGTTCGGCATGACCATCTGAACGGCGAGCGGCGATACCTTGCGGGGGCCGCCCTCGTTCATCGCGTCGTACATCTCGACGATCTTCTCGCCGCCGCCGAGGCCCGTGCCGATCACGACCGAGAACCGGTCGGGATCGACCTCGGGCCTACCCGCGGACTCCCACAACTGGTTGCCGACGTACTTCGACATCCGCTGCACGTAGGACATGCGACGCAACTCGAGCCGGGTCATCAGTGGGTCGAGGGCCACCTTGAGGTGCCCGCCGATCTTGACCTGCAGGTCCCACTTTTCGACGAATGGGTCATCGAGTACGCGGATGCCGCTCTCGCCGGCCAACAAGCCCTTCCACGTGCTCTCGATGTCCGGTGCAATAGAAGTAGTCGCCTCGATGGCAGTCACCACCACGCTGGGGAAACCGCCATTAGCAGTGGAAGGACGGGTCACTGTGCGAACTTATCGCGGAGCGCTGCGGCGGCCTCGGGGTTCTCTTCCTCGAGCTTCTGGATGTAGGACACGACGTCGCCCACGGTGCGCAGACCGGCAAGGTCCTCGTCGGGGATCTTCACGCCGTACTTGTCCTCGGTCTGCACGGCGATCTCGACCATCGACAGCGAGTCGATGTCCAGGTCGTCGACGAACGACTTCTCCGGGGTGACCTCGGAGGGCTCGATGCCGGTGACCTCTTCGATGATCTCGGCGAGACCGGAGATGATTTCTTGCTGACTGGCACCCATTGTGGCTCCTTCTATCTTTTCGTGGTCCGACGCTCCCGAGTGGAGCGCCTTCTGATTTTGCGGTGGTTCTGGTTAAAGCTCGGCGAGCCCGTCCAGGTCTGCGGGGGTCTTGACGGCGTACGTCGGCACGCCCCGAAGTTCACGTTTCGCGATGCCGACGAGCGTTCCCGCCGGCGGGAACTCGATGATCGCGGCGACCTCAGCATTTTCGAAGCGCATCCGCATCGTGTCGGTGCACAGGTCCCAGCGCACGGGCTTGGTCATCTGCGCCACCAACTTGCTCATCGCGTCGGCGGCCGACGACACGACCTGACCGTCGGAGTTGGACAGCAGCACTGCCGTCGGCGCGTCGGTGGCGATACCTTCGGCGGCGGCCGCGTAAGCGTTCAGCGCGGAGGCCATGTACCGGGTGTGGAAGGCGCCTGCGGTGGCCAGTGCGCGGACGCGGGCCTTGGCGGGCGGATCCTCGGCGAGCTTGTCGAGGGCGGCCAACGCGCCTGCGGCCACGATCTGTCCTGCGGCATTGCGGTTCGCGGGAACCAGGTCGAGTGCCTCGAGCCGCCCGAGCACCTCGGCCTCGTCCCCGCCGAGCACCGCGGACATGCCGGTCGGCTCGACCGCGCACGCCTTGGCCATCTCGGATCCGCGGGTAGCGGCCAGCGAAACGGCGTCGTCGGCCGAGATGACTCCGGCGATCGCGTAAGCGGCCAGTTCTCCGACCGAGTGGCCCGCCACGACTATTTCTCGCTGGCCTGGGCCCCCAGCCAGCAGGCCTCGCTTGGTCAGCTCCTGGTGCGCAAGCAGCGTCGCCGCGACGACCAGTGGCTGGGTGACTGCGGTGTCGGTAATCTCCTCGGCGGTCGCCGTCGTGCCCAAGCGGGCGAGATCGAGGCCAATGGCCTCGGACCACGCGGCGACAATCGCGTCAGCTCCGGGCAGCTCAAGCCAGGGGGCGAGCATCCCGGGGGTCTGAGAACCCTGTCCGGGCGCAAGCAAGGCAAGCGTGTTCTGGGGCACGGATTAAGAAAACACTGTGAAGACGGTTTTGTGCGGTGTAAGAGATTATGAACCTGGTCTTATGTTTTTGTAGGTAGTCCACAAAACGGCATGTGTTGCGACGTCATCGACACCTGAATGGGACCTTCAGCCCAGCTGGGCAGCGCCAAAAGCGCCGACCGCGGCACGTGTTAATTGGGCCACACTGCCATTTTGCGTGTTGGACTGCGAACCGTGTTTGCTCAGTCGACCCACCGTCGTGGCCACCCGCAGCACGTACGCGTCGCGCGGCACGGTGGGATCGCGCCCGGTGAAATCAGTGATCCGTTTGAGCCGGTAGCGGACCGTATTTGGATGAACGAACAATTTGCGCGCGCACGCTTCGATGGCGCCCCCGGAGTCGAGGTAGGCATCCAGGGTCTCGGCGAGTGCCGGGCCTGCCTCCGCGAGTGGGCGCATGACATCGACCTCCAGAGCGGCGAGTGCCGTGGAATCGCCAAGGAGGGCGCGTTCGGGAAGGAGTTCCCGCGCAGGTACTGGCCGCGGTGCGCCACTCCAGCCCGCCACTGCGTTCATGCCCGCGATCGCCTCGGTGGCGCTGTAGTGGGCTCCCGCCAGTGACGACGCCACCGGTCCGATCACGATCGGGCCGTCCGCGAAGACCTCGAGCAATTCGGCGAGGAACCGGTCCGTCGGGGACAGCTGGCCCGATACGATGGCCACCAGCCACGCCCCGTGCACGTCGGTCAGCGCGGCGCGGCCGTGGCGACTGACGATCACATGGACGTCCTCGCTGGTGAAGTCGACGCGATCCGGCTTGGGCAATCCGACGATCACCGTCGCAGGCGCGGTGGCGTCCCAGTTCAGCGCCGCCGCCTGGGACTGGAGTTCCGGACCGACGTCGCCGCGTACGACGGCGTCCACCACGTTGGCTTCCATCCGGGTGTCCCACGCGCCGCGGGCCTCGGCCGCGTCCGCGTATCCCGAAGCCGCTGCGAACGCAAGGTTCCGGCTGTAGCGCAGGATGCCGATGGTGAGCGCCGTCATCTGCTCGTCGTTGCGGGCCAGCATCGGCACGGCTTCCTCGAAGTGCTCCATCGTGACCCGCACCATGTCGACGGTCTGTCGCAGTGCGATGCGTCGGGTCAGCTCCTGTGGCACCAGCGCGAACGCCTCGGCGGTGTAGCCCACGTCGCCGCGCGGGTTGCGCATCCACTCGGCGAAGTTGACCAACGCCGTCTGCACGACGAGTTGGACACTGGCGCGCTGCGACGCCTCCAAGTCGGCGAAGAACGGGAGCCGATCGCCCATCACGTGGACGGCCTCGGTGGCCAAACGCCCGGAATACTGCTTGACCCGGCGCAATAGCGACTCCGGAACGGAATCGAGCAGTTCGAGCGACGTGCGGGCGCCCTCAGTCGGGTTGTCGGTCACCCCTAAAAGCTACGCCATGTTTCTGGTGGATTCCTCCAACTTCGCCCACCCCGGCTTCGCCCGCCCGACCAACTGTGCCTCTATTGCTCCTCGCGTCCGCTACGCCCCCGGGCCGGGATCAGACATTTGCACCGGCGCCGCCATGACGTCGTCGATCTGATACTGCTTGGCTGCCGCGATGGCCACTGAAGGGTCGATCTCACCGTCGCGCGCCAGCGCCTCGAGTACCGCCACGACCACCGATTCGGCATCGGTGTTGAAGTACCGACGGGCCGCCGGACGCGTGTCGGAGAAGCCGAAGCCGTCGGTGCCGAGCGTGACGTAACTGTTGGGCACCCATGGCCGGATCTGCTCGGGTACCGCACGCATCCAGTCCGACACGGCGACGGCCGGGCCCGCCGTGTCGCCGAGCACCTTCGTGACGTACGGGACGCCCGCGGGCTGGTCGGGATGACGCAGCCGGCCCTTGTCGCACGCGACACCGTCGCGGTTGAGCTCACCCCAACTCGTCACCGACCACACGTCGGCCGCCACGTCCCACTCGGCCGCGAGCATGTCGGCCGCCCGCAGCGCTTCGGGCATCGCCACCCCGGAGGCCAGGATCTGCGCGACGCTGGTGCGCTTCTCCGCGGCGGCCCGGTACCGGTAGATGCCGCGCAGCAGACTCTCGGGGTCGAAGTTCTCCGGCTCGGGGGGCTGCACATACGGCTCGTTGTAGATCGTGATGTAGAAGAAGACGTTCTCGGGGTGCTCGCCGAACATCCGCGACAGGCCGCTCTCGATGATGTAGGCGACCTCGAACGCGAAGGCCGGGTCATAGGTGACGGCGGCCGGATTGGTCGACGCCAGCAGCAGCGAGTGCCCGTCGGCGTGCTGGAGCCCCTCGCCGGTCAGCGTCGTGCGGCCCGCGGTGGCTCCGAGCACGAACCCGCGGGCCATCTGATCGGCTGCGGCCCACAGCCCGTCGCCGGTGCGCTGGAACCCGAACATCGAATAGAAGATGTAGATCGGGATCATCGGCTCGTTGTGCGTGGCATACGAGGTGCCGACCGCCGTGAACGACGCCGTCGAACCGGCCTCGTTGATGCCCTCGTGCAGGATCTGACCGATTTCACTTTCCTTGTAGGCCAGCATCAGCCCGGCGTCGACGGCGGTGTACAGCTGGCCGTTGCGGTTGTAGATCTTGAGGCTTGGGAACCACGAGTCCATGCCGAACGTGCGCGCCTCGTCGGGAATGATCGGCACGATGCGTGGGCCAATCGTCTTGTCGCGCAACAATTCCTTGAACGTGCGGACGGTCGCCATGGTGGTGGCGACGGCCTGGGTGCCCGAGCCCTTCTTCAGCGCCTTGTAGGTGTCGCGGCCCGGGATGGGCAGCGCCTTGGTCCTGGTGCGGCGCTCTGGCAGGAAGCCGCCGAGGGTGCGGCGACGGTCCAGCATGTACCGGATCTCTGGCGCATCCGGGCCCGGGTGGTAGTACGGCGGCAGGTACGGGTTCTCTTCGAGTTCGGCATCCGAGACTGGAACGCGAGTCGCGTCGCGGAAGCCCTTGAGGTCGTCGAGCGCAAGCTTCTTCATCTGATGGGTGGCGTTGCGGCCCTCGAAGTGGTGGCCCAACGTGTAACCCTTGATGGTCTTGGCCAGGATGATGGTCGGCTGGCCCTTGTGCTCCATCGCGGCCCGGTACGCGGCGTAGACCTTGCGGTAATCGTGGCCGCCGCGCTTGAGGTTCCAGATCTCCTGGTCGGTCATCGGCTCGACGAGCGCCTTGGTGCGCGGATCGCGGCCGAAGAAGTGGTCGCGGACGTAACCGCCGTCGTTGGCCTTGTACGTCTGGTAATCACCGTCAGGGGTGGTGTTCATCAGGTTCACCAGGGCGCCGTCGCGGTCGGCGTGCAGCAGCGCGTCCCACTCGCGGCCCCAGACCACCTTGATGACGTTCCAGCCCGCGCCTCTGAAGAACGATTCCAGCTCT
>Ga0193717_1001970_pt1 | contig 12184 bp, 13 predicted proteins | sample U2c2metaG_FD_145900 | JGI IMG/M metagenome (GOLD analysis project Ga0193717, IMG submission 145900) | Soil microbial communities from a riparian zone of the East river system, Colorado, United States - U2c2 | ecosystem: Environmental > Terrestrial > Soil > Riparian zone | place: USA: East River...
GTCCTTCGTCGTTCCCGTCTGGGCGAAGAACAACTTCTTCAGGCCGCGCTCGAAGATCTCCGCGGCACCACCGGACGGTTCGACGTAGACCATCCCGTTGCGCTCGGCGATGGCGGACGCGGGCAGGTTGAGGAACGAGGAGAAGGTCCCGACCAGCAGGTCGACCTTCTCCTGGCTGATGAGCTTGTTGTAGTTGGCGACCACGGTGTTCTGGTCGAACCCGTCGTCGAGGATCACGAACTCCACCTGGCGGTTCAGCAGCCCGCCGGCGTCGTTCACCTTCTTCTGCCACGCCTGGTAGCCCTGGTGGCCGGGCTTGGACACGTCGGCGACGGGACCGGTCAGCGGCAGGGAGGCGCCGATCCGGATCGGGCCGGTCGACGACGAGCCCGTGGACGGGGCTCCGCAAGCGGCCGTGACCAGCACGACACCGGTACCCAGAAGGAAAGTACGTCTTCCGAAAGCAGGAATAGTGGCGGGAATGCGACGTTGCATGGCGACCTCTGTTCGAACGGACGGTGGTCAGCGAAGGCCTGTCGGGTAGTCGACGCCGGTGAGACCGGGCACGATCACCTTCGCCGGGTCGTTGTCGTGCGTGATGAGCTGATCCACGGCGAAGTCCGTGACCGCGCCGGACAGCAGCTGGCGGGGGTCTTCCAGCACCATCCGCATGCGGGTGATCATCGCGTCGAAGTCGGTGGGCGAGTGGATCACCGGCATCTCACTGATCACCGCGTGCTGCCGCGCCGTGAGATCCGGCGCCTCGAAGGAGTTCGGCTGGAACGCGGGATAACCGGGGAACATGGTCCGCCCGAGTTCGACGGTGACCCTGATGAAGAACCAGAGTTCGCGCATCGCCGGCTCGATGGCCGCGACCCCGGACAGGTCGCCGTCGGCCGGGGTGTCGAAGACCGGTGCGTGCGGCGCCATATACAGGCGTTCGAGGGGCAGCCGTTTACGGGAAGCGCCCACGATGATCGTCGCGACGCTGCTGGTGTTCCAGGTGACGCCGGCGGTGGGCCGGCCCTGCCTGCCCGCGACCAGCACCATCGCTTCGTGCCAGTCGATCGGGTGCCGGTCGAACCACCGCATCACGCGGTGCGCCGCGTCCATCCCGGCCAGGAAGAACGTCGCCACCATCATGTGGTTGACGGGCACGGGAAGGTCGGCGGAGCCGTCTCCGGCCAGGTAGTCGGTGCGCAGTGTCGTCGAGTTGAGGTAGCTGTCGTCGGCGAGAGCTCGGCGCAGGTAGCGCGCCGTCACCGCGCAGGAGTAGTCGACCATGTCGGCGATCGACTTCTCCATGCCGCGGAACGCGTCCACCGCGATCTCGTCGCGCCACACCTCGACGTCGTTGGCCGCGCGAGCGATTTCGACCTTGCCGAGCAGGCGTTCCGCGTCGGCTCGCCACGAGTCGTCCCCGCGCAATTCCTTGGTGAGCACCAAAGAGGCGATGGCGGGGCCCAGGTGGGAGACGCCCGCGAGTTCCTTGAAACCCCGGTTGCCCATACGAAAGCTCTCGACCTCGGGCGCGGCGCCGTTTCCCGCGAACAGCGCGATGTCGCGGCCCGTGGCGACGATCAGCGGGTGGGCGTGGCCACGGTCGGCCCGGGCGGCGGTCAGCCTCGCCCCGATGGTGTCGTGGCCCGCGGTGTAGGCGTGCATTTCCGTCGAGTGCAGCGGTGTTCATCCGTTCCTCTAGTCCGTGAACTCGTAGACGACGGTCTCGGCGGTGAACCGCACGTCCGCGGTCAGGCTGTTGGACACCGCGACCAGCAGGGTTTCGCCGTCGTCGTCGACGGTGGCGTCCGTGCCACCCGTGGTGGGAAAGCGTTCGACCTCGACGAGCCGCGAGTCGTCCCAGCGGTAGAGCTGCGAGTCGACGGCCGTGACAGGGTTTTCCCGGCCGCCCACGATGAAGTTCACCCGCACCAGGTAGAGCCCGCTCTCCCTGGCGATGACCGCGAACTCCCGCGCACCGGCACCGGGCAGGTTCTGGTGGTGCCCGAAGCGCTCGCCATTCCATTGGTGTACAACGGAATCCGCTTCGATCACGGCGCACGCCAGATAGGTTCGCCCGTCGGCCTCGAAGGTGGCGAACGCGCGGCCGCCCTGGTCGACGAGGTCTTGATGGTGGACGAACCGCTCGCCGTCCCACCGGTACAGCCTGCTCGGCTGGACGTGGTCCGCGTGCGCCAGGAAGAAATGACCGTCCAGCTCGAAGAAGTGCCAGTTGTAGGCCCAGGCGGACTCGATCTCCTGGAACGGCTCGAACTTCTCGCCGGACCATTCGAAGATCACCGACGGGCGGTTCGAGGCGAGGTACTGCGGCAGGGAGACGCCTTGGGCCAATGCCAGGAAATGCCTGCTTCCCAAGGTGAAGTGGCGCCATTGCTTGGCGGCGAAGGTCGGGAACACCTGGAACGGCGTGAATTCCGCGCCGTCCCAGCGATGCACGACCGAGTCGACCGCGTATTCGTAGGGACCCCGGCCCGACCGGATGCTCGCCACCGCGAGGAAGGCCTGGTCGTCGATGACGAAGAACTCCGCGTCCTCACCGCCGGGCGCGAACAGCGTTTGGTGCTCGACGTAGCCGTCTGTCTCCCGGCGCAGGATCAGCAGGTCCGTGTCGCTGTCGCCGCCGTTCATCCCCGCCGGGGTCCCCGGCGCGTCGCGGGAAAGTTGCGGGATCGCCAGCAGGTCGTGGCCACCGGCCCGAAAAGACTCCACTGCCCTGGCTCCGGACGTCGGGATCCGATACCTCTCGCGCAGGTGCTTCCCCTCCACGGCGGACTCCTTCGTCGCATGAATCTGAATTCACTTTCATTTCGGACATTAGCAGCTGCCCCTTCGTCGCGCCATACCTTCACCAGAGCCGAACCGGCCGATCAGGTGGCAAGCTCGGCCGTCAGGCCAGTGCGCCGCCGTAGACGAAACGGGCGAGCGCCTCGATCTCCGCGTCGTCCCGGCCACCGTTGTCGCCGACCTCGGCGCCGAGCATGACGGTGTAGCAGTGCTGCTCCAGCAGACTCCGCGTCATCAGGGCGATCCGAGGGGCATCCTCGACGGACTTGCCATGGTGCGCGCGCAACTCGCGGAAATGCGCGGACCAGATGGCGATGTCCCGATCACGCATGTCCCCCCAGATCCCGGCGAACACGGGATCGGACATCGAGGCCTGGTAAATGGCGATCATCTCGGGGAGGAATTCGCGGTAGGTCTTCCAATACGCCTCGACGTGCTCGCGCACGTGCTCCGCCGTGGTCATGGCATGGGCATGCCCGGCGCTGCCGGCCACTCGTTCGTGCAACGCCGCGATGAAGTCGTCGGCGAGTGCCTTCAGCACCGCGGCCTTCGACTCGAAATACCGGTAGATCCCCCCGGCCGCCCGGCCGGCCTCGGTGGTGATGTCGGTGATCTTCGTCGGCGCGTAGCCCTGGCGCGCGAACACCCGGCGAGCGGCAGCCTTGAACTCCGCCTCGGCACGATTGGACTTCGTTTCCCCCGCCACAACGCCCCCGTCCGACACTGGTTGTGAAAGTGACGCCACTTTCATTCAGGTCAGACGATAGCCCACGGCACCGCTGTGAACGACATCCGCACATGGCCATGCTGGCCGACCTCACCACCCGATGACCCCGGAAGTGAGCCTCGCGATCAGCTCTCCCGGAACGCGCTGACCTCGTCACGTCCGGCCGGCCGGGTGCGGCGGGAGCGGACCAGCGCCAGCCCGCCGAGGACCATCGCGATCAGCCCCACCGCCAATGCCACGACGCCCCCGACTATTCCGTAGCCGGTGCCGGGACCACCGTCGGCGGCGGCCACGACCAGCCCGCCGATGACCGTGCCGGTCAGCCCCGCCACCACGGCCACGATGGCCCCCTTTCTCCCGTTGCCCTTGCCGATACGGCCGGCGGAGCGGGCCAGCGCCAGTCCGCCGAGGACGACGCCGGCCAGCCCCAGCACGATGGCGACCAAGGACCAGAGACGCCCGGCGGTCATGGCATTGGCGGCGACCGGCTGGGCCAAGACGTGCGCGGCCGCCGGGGTGGCGAACCCGGAAACTCCGAGCAGGGCGGCGGCAAGCAGGTAACGAACGGACATGAGGTGCTCCTTTTCCTCCTACGACTGGACATCGCTGAGCATGTCCGCTCCGACCACCGCCGGTCGTCCCGCCAGCGCGGGCAATTCGCGCTGCCGCGGTTGCTGTAGAAACGGCGAAAGTACCGCGTGGGCGGTAGGCGGCAGATCATCCGCGCGCGGGAGTCGCCCGCGCGAACATCTGGCTAGGGTTCACTCATGCGCGGGGGACGGATCGGTGTCAGCGACTGGGGGATCGCTGCCGGCGTGGCGGCGATCTTGCTGGTCACCGGGCTGTCGACGGAACATCCCCCCACGAATCTCGACCCGCTGGGCTACGCGTTGCTGGTAGCCGGTGGCCTGGCGCTGGCCGCGCATCGCCGGGCTCCGGTCACCGTGCTGGCCGTCACCGGGTTGTGCGTGCTGGGTTACCAGGCCGTCGGTTTCGACGTGCCCGCCGTCGCGTACCTGGTCGCGGTGTACGCCACGGTAAGGGCGGGACACCACATTGTCGCGGTGGCGGGTTCGGTGGTCATGGTGGTTGCTCTTGCGGGCGCGGCCCTGGTTTCTCCCCAGGACTTGTCCGTGGGCGAGGCGTTCACGCAGAGCCGGGACGTCCTCCAACTGGCCTGGCTGATCGCCGCCGGTGCGGCGGGTGAAGCGCTGCGACAGGCCGAGCGCCGGGCGGACGAGGCCGAGCGCACCCGCGAGGAGACCGCGCGGCGCCGCGCCGACGAGGAGCGGCTGCGCATCGCGCGGGAACTGCACGATTCGCTCACCCACCAGATCTCCGTCATCAAGGTGCAGGCCGAAGTCGCCGTCCACCTGGCCCGCAAGCGGGGTGAACCGGTGCCGGACGCCTTGCTGGCGATCCTGGAGGCCGGTCGCGAGGCGACCCGGGAGCTGCGCGCGACCCTGGAGGCGTTGCGAGACGACGAAAAGCACCCGTCGCACGGGCTCGACCACGTTCCGGATCTGGTGGAACAGGCTCGGGCGACCGGTCTGGACGCGAAGCTGACGATCGAAGGACAGCGACATGACGTGCCGGTCGCGGTGGACCGGACCGCTTACCGGATCGTGCAGGAGTCGCTGACCAACATCGCCCGTCACGCCACCGCCGCGACGGCGTCGATCCGGATCGACTACCGCCCCGACGCGCTGGCCATCCGGGTCGATGATGACGGCAAGGCCACGCCGGACACCGCGCAGCTGCCCGGCGTCGGGCTGCTGGGAATGCGCGAGCGAGTCACCGCCCTCGGCGGCCGCCTGCGCGCGGAACCGCGAGCCGAGGGCGGCTTCTCCGTGCACGCCGAACTTCCCGTGGACCGGACGTCGTGATCCGCGTCCTGCTGGTCGATGACCAGCCGCTCCTGCGCAGCGGATTCCGCGCGCTCCTTGAGGTCGAGGCCGACATCGAGGTGGTGGCCGAGGCGGCCGACGGGAGCGAGGGCCTGGCGCTCGCCAGGAAACATCTGCCCGACATCGCGCTCATCGACATCCAGATGCCGGTCGTCGACGGCATCGAGGCGACCCGGCGCATTGCCGCGGACCCGGCCCTGGCCGGGGTGCACGTGGTCATCCTGACCAACTACGGCCTGGACGAATACGTCTTCGACGCGTTGCGCGCCGGCGCGGCCGGGTTCCTCGTCAAGGACATCGAGCCGGAAGACTTCCTTCATGCCGTACGGGTCGCCGCGCGCGGCGACGCGCTGCTCGCGCCGTCGATCACCCGCAAGCTGATCAACCGGTACGTCACTCAGCCGCTCCACCCGTACGCCGACGCGGTGCTCGAACAGCTGACCAACCGCGAACGCGAGGCCGTGGCCCTGGTCGCGCAGGGCCTGTCCAACGACCAGATCGCCGACCGCATGGTGATCACCCCGATGACCGCGAAAACCCACATCAATCGCGCCATGACGAAGCTCCACGCCCGCGACCGCGCCCAGCTCGTAGTTCTCGCCTACGAATCCGGTCTGGTAACGCCGCGCAACTCCTGACATCCACGGGTGCCGAGGTCACCGTCGCGGCTGGAACAGCTCGACGAGATTCCCGGCGGGGTCGATCAGCAGGATCTGACGGCCGCCGGGCCCGGTGACGACGTCGTTGCGGAAGCGGACTCCGGCCTCGCGCAGCCGGGCGACCTCGGCCTCCAGGTCATCGACGACGAGGTGGATCCGGTTCCAGCCCCCGGCCTCGGGGACCTCCCCGTCGGGCATGGGGCGCCCCGCGGAACTCGCCGGACCGGACAGCAGCAGCCGCAACGGCCCGCGCACGACGTCGGCGAAGGCCGGGGCCGCCGACGAGAGCAGCGTGAACCCGAGGTGGTTGGTATAGAAGTCGACAGCGGCCTGGACATCGTCGACCAGATAGCGGACGTGCGCGAGTTCCTCGGTCATGATGGTGTCTCCGGTGAGTGAGAGTGGGCCAGGTTCTGCAGCAGGACACACCTCGGAAGCTACATCAACCGGCGTTTGTCCTGGTGATCCTCATCGTCGCGACCGCCTCAGCCGCCGGACTCGCCGGGTACCGGGGTGGAGCTGAATTGACCCTGCCACGTCGCCTGGGCGCCGGAGTCGCCGATCCGGTAGATGTCGTAGATCGCGGCGCCCGCCGCGAGGACCGAGAGCACCATGACGACCACGGTGACCACAGACGACGCCGGTGCGAGGAACGTACGGCGTGGGACGAAGCGGCTTTTGCCCTGGGGAGAAGCCGCGGGCGCGGTGTCCGCCTGGGCCTGTTCGGGTTGTGCCACGGATGCCTCGCGGTGGCGCCACCAGACGACCAGTGCGAGGACGGCCACCGGGATCGCGACGAACAGCGCCGTGTCACCGAGTTCGACGTGGTCACGTACGAGTGGGGTGGACGCCACACGCTTCTCGAGCCACTCCCCCGCATCGGTCGTGATCGGGACCAGGACGACGAGGATCAGCGACAGCAGGACATTCGGGCCGGCCAGCTTGCGGCGTACCGCCGGCCAAAGCGCGCACAGCACCAGCAGTACCGCGGCGAGCGGCAGCAGGACGACGATGGCGTGCACGAGCAGAATGTGGGCGGGCAAGCCGTTCAGCGTGGTCATGAAGTCCTTCACAAGGGTTCGGCGATTTGGACGAGTGCGCACATCTTGGGGTAGTTCGGCGGTTCACGCTCGTTATGGCCCGACGCCCAGTGCCCGGTAGTCGGGCGCCCGGGCGCGCAGCCAGCTCACGACGTCCCCGCCATGGGCGAATCCGGCGGTGGCGTAGATGTCCGCCCAGAGCAGGGTCGGTCCGGTCACAGTCACCGCGAGCAGCTCGTCCGGGCGGTCCCCGGTATGCGGATCGATGATGTGCGCGCCCCTGGCCGCACTGCCTGATGTGGCCACCGCACCGGTCCGGATCTCCTGCACGGCAAGGATCCGCGTGCGATCCCTGGGGTCTTCGATACCCACCCGCCAAGCCGGCGAGTTCGGGGAGCAGACGCTGGTCACGATGTCGCCTCCGGCGTTCAGACAGCTGTCGCAACCGTTGAGTTCGGCCAGCAGGGCCGCGGCACGTTCGACGGCCCAGCCCTTCACCAGGCCCGAGGGGTCGAAGCCGGTGGGCAGCCATGCGTCGAAATAGCCGTCCGTTCGTCGGCGGGCCTGTTCGCACAGCCCGACGACCTCGTGCACCCAGGGGTGCCAGTGATCCGGAGTCAGTTCGCCACGGCGGATCCTGCTCACCTGACTGTCGGAGCGGTAGGTGCTGAAGAGCCGGTCGACCGCGCGCAACTGCTCGAACACCTCGGCCACCACCTGCGGCACCACAGGATCGCTCCGGACTCCGGCGCCGCGCAGGTGCACGCTGATCGGCATGCCCATGATCTGCCGCACCCAGGATCGGCGCTCGGCCGTGACCTCGAACCCGGTCACTGGTGCACCCCGTCGATCGCGGACTGCAGCGACTGCGCGTAGCCCTCCGAGGTGTAGGTGGCACCGCTGACGGTGTCGATCCGCGCGCTCTGCGCCTGCACAGTCTCGTTGTTGAGGATCGGGACGGCGGCTGAGTTGATCCGGCGGTCCTTGCTGCTCTGCTGGGGTACCTGAAGCGTCCGGGCCGACGTGATCCTGCCGCCGGACACGATGATCTGCACCTGCACCGGGCCGTACCGGGTGTCTGCGGCGGCGCCCGTGAACGTCCCATTGGTACCGCTGCTCGGCGCCCCGGATGTGGAGGGTGCGCCGGGAGTCGCCGGCTGGGGCGCGAGGGGCTGGTCGCCGACCACGGCGACCGGGTCCTGGTTGGTACTGGTGTGGTAGCTGAACAGCAGCACCACGATCGAGACGGTGGCCGCGACCGTGCTGGCGATTCTGCGCATATTTGACCTTTTTCCCCGGCCTACCAGCCGAATCGTTCGGAATGGATCTGCCCGGCAGGCACGCCGGCCCGGCGAACCGAAGCGATCACGGTGCCGGCCCAGGCATCCGGGCCACAGACGAACACGTCGTGCTCGGCGAGGTCGGGTACCACGTGGCGGAGCACCGTTTCGTCCGGCGCGGCGGCAAAGCCCGCCGGGAGCCACGAAGGCCGGTCCAGATCCCGAGGTCCTGGCAGGTACAGGATCCGCACGCCGCGATGGGCGGCGATGGCGTCGAGTTCGCGCCGGAACAACAGGTGCGCCGGAGTGCTCGCCCGGTACAGCAGCACAGCTTCGCCGGGCCGGTACTCCATTTCCTCCAACAGTGCGCGCAGCGGGGTGATCCCGATCCCGGAGGCGAACAACGCGACCTTGCGTCCACTTCGGACAGAGTCGGTGAGTCGGCCGTAGGGGCCTTCGAACAGGACCCGGGCGCCGACCGGCAGCGTGGCCAGGCGGCGGCTTCCCTCGCCGAGGTCTTTGGCCGTGATACGCAGGTGCCTGCCGTCGGGCGCGGCGGACAGCGAGAACGGGTTACCGCGGGTCCGGCCGGGGCCGTGCAGGAACCGCCAGACGAAGAACTGACCGGCGGCCACCGGCAGCCGGTCGAGGTGTCGGCCCCGCAGATGGACCGAAACGACGCCGATGCCTTCCCGCACCACGCGGTCGACGACGAGCCGGTGGTAAGCGTTGCGCCACAACGGAAGTCCGAATCGGAACAGCAGGATGGCACCGGCCGCGGCGCAGTACACGCTCCACCAGAACACGGTCGCCACGGGAGAACCGGTGAAATCGGCCCCGGTCCAGAGCTGATGTGGGAGAGCGAGCCCCACCCCCACGTAGGCGTACAGATGCAGCAAGTGCCACGACTCGTACCGCAGGCGACGTCGCGCCGCCTTCATCGAGGTGACCGCCACCATGACGAGTGCTGCCGTCCCCGCGGTGGCGAGCAACATGCCCGGATACGTGGTCACGAGACCCCATACCTCGGACACGAGCCCGGTCTGATCGGTCGCCGCGTAGCCGAGGCTGATGAAGACGACGTGCCCGCACATCAAGGTGAAGGAGGAGAAGCCCACCAGGCGGTGCCGGCGGGCCAGCTCGTCCTGTCCATAACTGCGCTCAACCCAGGGGATCCGCGCCATCATCAGTACCTGCAGCAGCAGGAGATCTGCCGACAGCAGGCCGGTCAGCCGGCCGGTCGAGGTGAGCACCCCGGCGAGCGTGCCCAGCTGCTGCAACCCCCGCCCCGCCACCCACAGCGCGACCACGAACAGCAAGCTCAGCCACGCGGCCAGCCCCGCGACGTCGCGCCACCACGCCCTGGCCGATAACGGCCTGGCGGGCGACGGTCGGCGGTCCGGCCGCCGGAACGCCTGAGTGGTCATGGACATCGAGTGCTCCCAGTGGTGTGTGCTGTGGTCCACCCTGGCCGAGCTCGGTTAGTCCGCGACGTGACCCGGTTATGAGTGAGGTAAGAGAAGATCCGCGCCGACCGTGAAACCCACCACAGCGCCGCCGCCGGAGCGTGGCCCCGCGAAGACGTCACCGCCGTGCGACCGCGCGACCTCCCGCACAATGGCCAGGCCCAGGCCGGAACCGGGCAGGGCACGCGCCGCGTCGGCCCGGTAGAAGCGGTCGAAAACGCGGTCGGCGTCTTCAACGGCGATGCCGGGACCTCGGTCGAGCACCTCGACCCGGCCGTCGCGGACGAGGACCGATACCGCCTCCCCCGAGTCGGGGGAGAACTTGACCGCGTTCTCGATGAGGTTGGACATCGCGCGCTCGAGGCCTTTGGCCCGGCCCTGGAGCTTCGTGGTGTCCGCGTCGACGTCGATGACCCGTCCAGACCTGCGGTACACACGCTCGGCCGCCCGGCGCACGACCGCGGCCAACTCGACCGGCGCGGGTTGCTCTCCGTCGTGCTGCCGGGTGGCGAGGTCGACCAGCTCGTTGACCAGGTGGGTGAGCTCACGGGTCTCGCCGTCGACGTCGTCGAGCAGCCGACCCCGCGCGTCGGGCGTCAGCTCACCGAAGCGGCGCAGCACGCTGGCGTTGGTGCGCAGACTGGTCAGCGGGGTGCGCAGCTCGTGGGCGGCGTCCTGCACCAGCCGTTCCTGGTCGTCCCGGGCGTCGGCCAGCCGGACGAGCATGCGATCGAACGACGCCGCGAGCCGCCCGACCTCATCCTTGCCGCCGGTCGGCACCGCGACGTCCACCAGGCCGCCATCGCTGACCTGCTCGGTCACCCGGGTCAGCCGCACCAGCCGCCGGGTGATCTGGCGGGCGATCAGCCAGCCCGCCAGCGCGGCGGCGGTCAGCGCGATCGCGCTGACCACAGTGATCCGCGTTGCGAGCGAGCTCAGCACATGCCGGGATTCGTCGACGTCGATCGCGAGCTGGATCGCGCCACGCCCCCCGCCGAGCGCCACCGTGATCACCCGGTAGTCGTCCGGGCTCACCGTCAGGTCCCGGTAGCGGTGGTCGCCCAGGTTCCCGGTCGCGGCGAGAGCCCGGTCGGCGGGGTCGACGGCGAGCTGGATCGGCCGCCCGCCGATCGCCCGGACGACGCCGTCCTGGCTGATCGCCTGCGCCGACATCGGCTGGGCTTCGTCGTGATCGTTGTCGTCCGGGCCCCTGGTGACCGGGCTGGGCGCCAGCACCTGCGTCGCCCCGGCCGCGATCTGCGCCGACATCGTCAGCAGTGAGCGGTCGAGCTCATTGTCGATCCGCTGCGACGCCGTCTGGTAGCTGAACACCCCGACCAGGATCGCCACCGCCGCGCCGACACCGGCGAAGGCGACCGCGAGCTTGCTGCGGAGGTTCATGGCGAACGCACCGAATAGCCGACTCCCCGCACGGTATGGATCAGCTCCGCCGCGCCTGTCTTCTCCAGTTTCCGGCGCAGATAACCTATGTAGACCGCGAGGTTCTTCGATTCGGGCCCGAACTCGTAACCCCAGATCCGCTGGTAGATGGTGGCTCGGTCGAGCACGATCCCCTCGTTGCGGACCAGCAGCTCCAGCAGGTCGAATTCGGTCTTCGACAGGTCGATCTCGGTGCCCTGCCACCACACCCGCCGGGCGGCCGGGTCGACGGCGAGATCGCTGAACCGAAGCATGCGCTGTGCCGCGGAGCCGGCCTCCGCGGACGTGCGGCGCAGCAGTGCGCGCAGCCGCGCGAGCAGCTCGTCCAGTTCGAACGGCTTCGGCAGGTAGTCGTCGGCCCCGGCGTCCAGCCCAGCCACCCGGTCGGCCGTTTCCACCCGGGCGGTCAGCATCAGGATCGGTGTGGCGTCACCGTCCGCGCGCAGCACCCGGCACACTCCGAGGCCGTCGACCCCCGGCATCATGACGTCGATGATCAGCACGTCGAACTCGGCCCGGCGTGCGGTGGCCAACGCGGCCACCCCGTCGGCGATCTCCGTGACCTGATACCGCTCGAGCTCGAGAGCGCGCACCAACGATTCGCGGATCGCGCGATCGTCGTCAGCCAGCAGAACTCGATAGGGCACCTCGCACCCACGACGCGTCATATTCACCTTACCCACCTATAAAACGTAAATACTCCTACGCTTTGCCCCAGCCGCCGGCCAGCGCCGGGTAAACGCACGGCAATTCCTTACGTCCGGTGCCGACCGTCACCACCCTTATCGTCCACAACGGACATATCGATACGAGGCAGATTTCGTTGTCACACCACATTTTTCGGTGGATCCACCATGGTG
>Ga0193717_1001971_pt1 | contig 12177 bp, 9 predicted proteins | sample U2c2metaG_FD_145900 | JGI IMG/M metagenome (GOLD analysis project Ga0193717, IMG submission 145900) | Soil microbial communities from a riparian zone of the East river system, Colorado, United States - U2c2 | ecosystem: Environmental > Terrestrial > Soil > Riparian zone | place: USA: East River...
CGTTCCAGGACTCGACGCGCGAGGTCAACGATTTCCTGTCGTCGACGCGCACGTTCGACCTCAAGCGCAAGGCCGCCGAGCTGATCAAGGCGTACGGCTATTCGATGGTGCTCAACTGCGTGATCCATCGCCTCAACATCGACCATGTCGAGCGCATCATCGAGCTCGCGGTCGAGCTCGAGGCCGACTACCTGGAGCTTGCGAATACGCAGTTCTACTCGTGGGCACATATAAACCGCGACAAGCTGCTGCCGACGCGGGAGCAGCTGGTACGCGCCGAGGCCGTGACCAACGAGTGGCGCGCGAAGCTCGGCAACAAGATGAAACTGTTCTTCGTCGTACCCGACTATTACGAAACGCGTCCGAAGAAATGCATGAACGGCTGGGGCAACGTGTTCCTGACCATCGCGCCCGACGGCGTAGCCCTGCCCTGCCACACCGCGCGCATGCTGCCCGGCCTTGCATTTCCGAGCGTGCGCGAAAGCAACGTGCGCGAAATCTGGTACGACTCCGAAGGCTTCAACCGCTACCGCGGCACCGGCTGGATGAAAGAGCCGTGCAGGACCTGTCCGGAGCGCGAGAAGGATCTCGGCGGCTGTCGCTGCCAAGCCTTCATGCTGGCGCAGGATCCCGCGGCGGCCGATCCGGTCTGCGACAAGTCGCCGCGCCACGCGGAGCTCGTCGCCACCGTAGCGAGCCTGCAGGTGCAGCGCGAGGAGATCGCCGCGATACCGCTCGTGTTCCGCGGCCGCAAGGAATCGCTCGCAACCGAGCGGCAGTTCTGAATCGGATCGGTTGCGATCACGATGGTTATCGCATCCGCCATGCCGAATCCCGATACCGCACCCTCTGCGATTGAACCGATCCGTTTCGACGCGCGCGATCTCGATCCGTCGACGAGCCCGCGCATCGACCTCGATGCGTTCGTCAATACGCGCTGGCGCGCCGCGCACCCGGTGCCGCCGGACCGCTCCTGCTGGGACAGTTTTGCAGTCCTCGCCGAGCGAGCGCTGCAGATCCAGGCCGAGCTTGCGGCGACGGCGGCGCGCAGCGAAGCGCCGCCGGGCAGCGCCGAGCGCATCGTCGGCGACTTCTGGGCCGGCGGCATGGATGCGTCGGCCGCGGATGGTCTTGACGTGCTGAAGGCCGAGCTCGCACGCATCGACGCCTTGGACACTCCCGCTGCGATCGCTGCATACGTGTGCGATCGCCACGCGCGAGGCTGCGGCGTCCTGTTCCGTTTCGATGTCGAACCCGATTTCGCGGATCCCGGACAAACGATCGCGTACATCAGCCAGGCCGGACTCGGGCTGCCGGATCGCGACGACTACTTCGACGCGGCGTCGCACGGCGTCGCACGCAGGCTGGCCTACGCGGCTCACATTGCTGCGCTGCTGGAACTTTCGGGGATCGCACCGATCGATGCTGCGTTGCAAGCCGAGGATGTATTCGCTTTCGAATCGCAGCTCGCCGAGGTTGCGATGTCGCGCTCGACGCTGGCGCGTGACATCGGTGCCCGCTTCCGGCCGATCGATATCGAGGACTCCGACCGGCAAAGTCCCGCGTTCCGCTGGAGCACGTTCTTCGCCGCGCAAGGCATCGCGGCTCCCGCGAGATTCTCGTTGGCGATGCCCGATTTCCATGCGAAAGCGGCGGAGTTGGTGCATACCGCGCCGCCGTCCGTCTGGCGCGCGTATCTGCGGTACCACACGCTGGATGACGCCGCGCCCTATCTCGACGAGGAGTTCGCGCGGCTGCACCACCGCTTTCACGCGGAAACGCTGCGCGGCCAGAAAGCGATTAAGCCACGCTGGAAGCGTGTGCTCGATGCGATCGATGCGCACGTCGGCGAAGCGATGGGCCAGCTCTATGTTGCGCGCTGCTTCACGCCGCAATCGAAGCAGCAGGTCCGCGAGCTCGTCGAGCAATTGCGCATCGCGCTCGCATCGAGGCTGAAAAACCTTGCGTGGATGAGCGACAAAACAAAGGCCGTCGCCCTGCGCAAACTCGCCGCGCTGAATGTCAAGATCGGCTATCCGGATCGCTGGCGCGACTGGACGGGACTTGGAACCTCCCGCCAAAGCCTCTACGCGAACGCGCTGGCTGCGCGCGCCTTCGAGCAGCGATGGCGCGTCGGCCGGATCGGCCAACCTACCGACCGCGCGCTGTGGCCGATGTCTCCGCAAACCGTCAATGCCGGCTACGATCCACAGCGCAACGAGATCGTGTTTCCGGCGGCCCTCCTCGCACCGCCATTCTTCGATCCCGCGGCCGACCCCGCGCTCAACTATGGCGGCATCGGCGCAGTGATCGCGCACGAGATGATTCACGGCTACGACGACCAGGGCAGCCGCTTCGGCCCCGACGGACGCTTCGAGAACTGGTGGGCCGATGACGATCGCGCGCGCTTCGATGCGCTTGCGGCGCGGCTCGTCGACCAGTTCGATGCGCTGCTCACCAACGGCGGCGACCAGGTCGACGGCAGACTCACACTGGGCGAGAACATCGCCGATTTCGGCGGCCTTGCGGTTGCGAGCGACGCATTGAGGAATGCGCTGGCCGATGACGACCGTCACGATCCGATGATCGATGGCTACACGCAAGCCCAACGCTTTTTCCTCAATTGGGCCGCCATCTGGCGACAAAACCTGACGCTCGGCGAAGTCTACTTTCGCCTGAGAACCGATCCGCATGCGCCGGCACCCGCGCGTGCGAACGCAGCGCCTTCCAACCTGACCGCGTATGCCGAGGCGTTCGACTGCGAGCCCGGCGATCCGATGATGCGATCGGCGGACGCGCAGGTTCATATCTGGTAACGACTCGCTTACGATGCCGTGCGATCCCTGTAACCAGGAGAGCATGTCATGCAGCGCGAAGCTTCCCTCGGACTCAGCCGTTGGACATTGCGAATCGACGGGCTCTTCCTGGCCCTTGCCGGCAGCGTCGCCCTGATCGCCGAAACCGCCGGACATTTCTTCGGCGTGGGCCCGCTGGCCGCGACGCTCGGCTCGCCGCACACCATCGGCGGCTTCGAGGCCCACGCGCTTGCGATCATCATCGCCGTCTTGCTGCTTCGCGGCGCCGCGCTCGCCGACCGGCGGCCGTGGCATGTGCTCGGCTTGAGCGTCCACTTGCTGCTGGGCCTGGCCAACTTCCTGTTCTGGTCTTCTTTCGTCCAGCAGGATCTTCTCGCGGTCGGCTTCGTGACCACTGCGCTGCACATGGTCTTTGTCGTTGCTCACGCTGCGTGTTTATGGATCGCTGACGAGCGCCAAGCGTTATAGGGTGCGCCTCGGCCCACCATTCGTGGCAACGGTTCGGTTGCGGTGGGCTGAAGCCCACCCTATGCGACTGAAGTCCAGTCTCGCCTTTCGCGTAGACATGTTGGCGTTCATATAGCGAATATGCTATGTTTGAAACGTGACCTGGACTGTCACCTTCCATAGCGCCCGCGTCGAGTCGGAAGTCTTCGATCTTCCGGCAGGTTTCGTGGCCCGGTTCATCCGTTACGCGGAGCGAATGGAAGTGTACGGTCCCGATCTCGGCATGCCGCATACGCGGGCGATGGGCGATGGGCTCTTCGAACTCCGGATCAAGGCGATGGAAGGGATAGCGCGCGTTTTCTACTGCACGGTCGTGCAGCGGCGCATCGTGTTCCTTCACCAGTTCGTCAAGAAGAGCGATCGCACTCCGCCCAATGACCTCCGCATTGCGCGGCAACGAATGAAGCAGGTGAAACCATGAGCAGTCCCCTCAAGCGCTTCAAGGCACGCGCGCTCGCGCGGCCGGACGTAAAGAAGGCCTACGACGATGTCGCCGAGGAGTTCGCATTTCTCGATGAGGTTCTGAAGGCGCGCGCGGAATCAGGCCTCACGCAAGCCGAAGTCGCGGCGCGTGTGGGAACGACGCAGTCGGCGATCGCGCGGCTGGAATCGGCCGAGCCGCGCCATTCGCCCTCAATCGCGACATTGCAGAAATACGCGAAGGCTCTCGGCTACAAGCTGGAGATCCGCCTCGTGAAGGAGGGCCGGCGGCGATCGAGTGAACGCGCCGGCAAATCCACCGCACGCCGTTCTGCGTAGAACGCGTTCGATACCTCAGAGCCTGCCCCGGACTTGATCCGGGGGCGAACGGGAATCGCGATCTACAGCAACCCGAATCGACGGATCAGCCGCACTTTGACCAACTGCGTGAGCGCCATGTAAGCGCCAAGAATCGCGGCAAGATACAGCCAATACACGCCCGGCAACGACACGAAACCGAACTTGCCCGCCAGCGGCGAGTACGGCAGCAGCGCGCCGGCGAGACAGATCACCAGTCCGGTCAGCGTCAACGGCAGGCTCGCGCGGCTCTCGACGAACGGCAGCTTGCCGGTGCGGATCACGTGCACGATCAGCGTCTGCGAAAGCAATGATTCGACGAACCAGCCGGTCTGGAACAGCGTCGCGTGCTCGGGCGTGTTCGCTTTGAACACGAACCACATGACCGCGAACATCGCATAGTCGAAGATCGAGCTGATCGGACCGATGAAGAGCACGAAGCGCGTGATAGCGCGCATGTCCCACTGGCGCGGGCGTGCGAGGTATTCCTTGTCGACCTCGTCGGTCGCAACCGAGGTCTGCGAGAAATCATAAAGCAGATTGTTGAGCAGGATCTGCACCGCGGCCATCGGCAGGAACGGCAGGAACGCGCTGGCGCCGAGCACGCTGAACATGTTGCCGAAGTTCGAGCTCGCGGTCATCTTGATGTACTTGAGGATATTGCCGAACACCTTGCGGCCTTCGAGCACGCCCTCTTCGAGTACGAGCAGGCTTTTTTCGAGCAGGATGATGTCGGCGGCTTCCTTTGCGATGTCGACCGCGGTGTCGACGGAAATACCGACGTCGGCCGCGCGCAGCGCCGGGCCGTCGTTGATGCCGTCGCCCATGAAGCCGACCACGTGGCCGTCGCGATGCAGGGCTTCGATCACGCGCACCTTCTGCTGCGGATTGAGGCGCGCGAACACCTGCGTATCGCGCGTTGCCACGACGAGTTCCTCGTCGCCCATCGCCTCGATTTGCGGGCCGATCAGGTATCTGCTCACCTCGAAGCCGACCTGGCGGCAGACGTTGCGGGTGACGATGTCGTTGTCGCCGGTGAGGATCTTCACGGCGACGCCGTTCTCGTGCAGCGCCTTGATCGCATCCGCCGCGCTGTCCTTGGGCGGATCCAGAAACGCGATGAAACCGAGCAGCGTGAGCTGGGTTTCGTCGGCCAGCGAATACGCCGATCTGGCCTCGATCTCGCGCATGCCGAGCGCGATCACACGAAAACCGTCATCGTTCATGTCGCGCGCGACCGTACGCACGTCTGCCAGTGCCTCCAGCGTCATGTCCTCGTCACCGTCCGGCGTGCGCAGCCGGCTGCAGATGCCGACTGTCTCGGCGACCGCGCCCTTGGCGATCAGATAGTGCCGGCCGGCGCGGTCCTTCACGATCACCGACATGCGCCGGCGCGTAAAGTCGAAAGGCACTTCGTCGACAAGGGTGTATTCGGCCTGCAGGCGTCGATGCGCGTCGGCATCGACGCGCTCGAGCACGGCAAGATCGAGCAGGTTCTTGAGCCCGGTCTGGTAGTGGCTGTTGAGCCAGGCGAATTCGAGCACGGCCTCGTCGTCGTCGCCCTTGATGTCGACGTGGCGCTCGAGGATCACCTTGTCCTGGGTCAGCGTGCCGGTCTTGTCCGTGCACAGCACGTCGATCGCACCGAAGTTCTGGATCGCATTGAGGCGCTTGACGATGACGTCCTTCTTCGCCATCGCCATCGCGCCCTTGGCGAGATTGATGGTGACGATCATCGGCAGCATTTCCGGCGTGAGGCCGACGGCCACCGCGACGGCGAACATGAAGGCGTCGAGCCAGGCGCCCTTGGCGAACCCGTTGATCAGGAAGACGACCGGCACCATCACCGCCATGAAGCGGATCATCAGCCAGGCGAAACGCTGCACGCCCTTGTCGAAACTGGTCTGCACGCGCGGCCCGACCAGCGATCCGGCCAGCGTACCGAAATAAGTGCGCGCGCCGGTGGCGACGATCAGCCCGGTCGCGCTGCCGCTGACGACATTGCTGCCCATGAAGCAGAGGTTCTTTGCCTCCAGCGGCACTTTCGCGTCGCCATCGATGCCGGCGAACTTCTCCACCGGCATCGATTCGCCGGTCAGCGCGGACTGGTTGATGAAAAGATCCTTCGCGCCGAGCAGACGCAGATCGGCCGGAATCATGTCGCCGGCCGACAGGTGCACGACGTCGCCGGGGACGAGGCGCTCGATCGGCACTTCGGTCTTCTGCGCAACCGGCGCCACGGATGCTGCGCTTTCTTCATCCGTCCCGGCCGGCTCCGCAATGCGCCGCGCGGTCGCTGTGTTGCTGACCATGCTGCGCAGCTGCTCGACCGCACGCCCGCTCCTGGCCTCCTGGAAGTACGACAGGAACACCGCCATGAACACCATCGCGAGCATGATCGCAGCACCCACGGCATCGTTTCCGAGGTAAGAAACGACCGCAAGAACCGTCAGTAATATATTGATAGGATTGGTAAAAAACCTGCGCGCAATCTCGACCAGGAAGTGCCGCTTCTTTTCCTGGGCGACGACGTTGGGACCGTATTCCCCGAGGCGGGCCTCGACCTCGGCGGCCGACAAGCCATCGCCGCCGACGCCGAGACGCTCGAGCGCGGCACGACCGTCCAGACGCGCAAATTCCAGCAGAGGATGGTTGATCTGGCTGGCACGGCGCGCATCGTTGTTGAGGCGCAGAGCAGCCGGCACCGCGGCAGCGAAGAAACTCAATTTGAACATGGCGACTCCAGTTCGGGGCGGTGACGCAAGGTCACGCTGCCGCCGTGGGAATCGCCGGATCGCCGCGTATCGCGTCGCCGGGACGCGTTGCGATCTAGTCGGCTACCTGCTCCGTGGCGGCAGCGCTGCTTCGTCTGGGGCTACTGCAACAATCCACGGAGGGAACCTCTCTTCGGTCATGCGCGCGCACGTTGTCCGTGCGCGGTCGCCGCGCATGATGGTGCACCTTCCTTTCGTCCTGCTTTCAGCTCGGCTGGATCAGCTTGACTGAATCAGCTTGACTGAATCAGGGCTCGGCTGGATCCGCGCAATGAGCGCGTCGATGAAATCCGGCGGCAATTCCGCGCTGACCGGCACGCACCAGACATTCGCTCCGGCGAATGCAAAGCACTTGATCGCATCCTTCTCGGTCATCAGCACGGGTAATCCGTCGCCGAATTCGAGATCGTCTGCGGCGAAGACGTGGTGATCCGCAAACGGATGCGCGATCACATCGACGCCACGTACCTGCAGGCTGGTGAAGAAACGCGCGGGATTGCCGATCGCAGCGATCGCATGCACGCGCTGTCCGGAGAATGAACTCAGCGGCCGCGCGCCCGGCGTACCGGCGACGGCAACCGCCATGTCGCCGCTGAGCCGCATCAGGATTTCGCCGGGTTCGGCGCGCGCGCCATTGCAGACGCGGAAATCGACGCGATCGAGCCGATCCAGCGGTTCGCGCAGCGGGCCGGCCGGCAACAACCGCTCGTTGCCGAAGCGGCGCTGGCCGTCGATGACGCAGATCTCGACATCGCGCGCGAGCGCGAGATTCTGCAGGCCGTCGTCGGCGATCACGATGCTGGCGCCGCGCCGGACCAGCAGCGCCGCCGCCTGCACGCGATTGCGTCCGACCGCGACCATCGCCCGCGTGCGCCGTCGCATCAGGCAGGCCTCGTCGCCGTAGCGGCGCGGATCCGGCGCGTCATCGAGGACGCTGGCCGCGCGCTGCGTACCGCCGTAGCCACGGCTGACGATCGCCGGTCTCAGGCCGCGTGCACGCAGTGCTTCGACCAGCGCGATGACCAGCGGCGTCTTGCCGCTGCCGCCCGCGGTCAGGTTGCCGACGACGATCACCGGCACGGCGAGGCGAACGGCCTTGCGCAGTCCCGCTCGATAGATGCCGAGATGCAGCGCACGCAGCAGGCGATACACCGGCACCAGCGCCGACAGCCAGAACGGAACCGGTTCGCGGTCGTACCAGATGCGTTGCAGCCGCAGCGCGAGACTCATGCGAGGTCTCGCTCAGACGGCCGCTGGAATCACGGGCGCGGGAAGATCGTCGCGGAACTGCATCCTGTGCAGCGCGGAATATTTGCCGCCGCGCGCGAGCAGCGCGATATGCGAGCCCTGCTCGACGATGCGGCCGTCGTCGAGGACGACGATCTGGTCGGCATGCTCGATCGTCGACAGGCGATGCGCGATCACCAGCACCGTGCGGTCGCGCATCAGACGCTTCAGCGCATTCTGGATCAGCCGTTCCGATTCGCTGTCGAGCGCGCTGGTCGCTTCGTCGAGGATCAGGATCGGCGCATTCTTGAGCAGCGCGCGCGCGATCGCGATGCGCTGGCGCTGGCCGCCCGACAACAGCGCGCCGCCTTCGCCGACGCTATGGTCGAGCCCGTTCGGCAGACGCTCGATGAATTCCATCGCATTGGCTGCGCGCGCCGCATCCTCGATCTGCGCGCGCGACGCGCCGGCCAGCGAGCCGTAGGCGATATTGCGCGCGATCGTGTCGTTGAACAGCACGACCTTCTGTCCGACCCAGGCGATCTGGTCGCGCAGGCTGTCGATGCGGTAGTCGTTGAGCGCGAGGCCATCCAGGCACACTTCACCGCCGGTCGGCTCGTAGAAACGCGGAATCAGGCTGACCAGACTCGATTTGCCGCCGCCCGACGGGCCTACGAGCGCGGTGACCGTGCCCGCCGCGCAGTGCAGATTCACGCGATCGAGCGCAGGCCTGAGCTGGCCCGGATAGCGAAGCTCGACGTCGCGCAGCTCGATGTCGCCGCGGCAGCGCTCGATGCGCGCGGTGCCTTGATCGCGTTCGCCGGGCGTGTCGATGATGCTGAACAGGTCCTGCGCAGCGGCGATGCCGCGCTGCATGCCGGCCTGCACCGTGGTCAGCTGCTTCAGCGACGTCAGCATGACCATCATCGAGGTGATGACCGCCATGAACGAGCCCGGGTCCATGCGCGCGATGATGCCCGGCCGGGTGGCGACGAAGATCACCGCGGCCAGTGAACACGCGGCGACCAGTTGCACCAGCGAGGTGGACAACGCGTTGGTCGAGGCGACCTTGAGATTCAACCGGCGGTTCTCGTCGGCGACCTGGTCGAAGCGCGTGCGTTCGTAGGTTTCGCCGCCGTAGATTTTCACCTCGCGGTGGCCGGACACTACCTCGTCGACGATGCCGGTGACCGAGCCCATCGAGCGCTGGATGCGATGGCTGATGCGGCGATAGCGCCGGCCGACGAAATAAACGATCGCGGCGACCAGCGGCGCGAGCACGAACAGCGCAAGCGTCAGCGTGACGCTGATGTAGAGCATGCCGGCGGTGAGCCCGATGATCGTCAGCGAATGCAGGATCAGCGTCTTCAGCGCGTCGGTGCTCGCATTGGCGACCTGTTCGACCGTGTAGACGAGCCGCGAGATCTGCTGGCCGGACGGCTCGCGATCGAAGTACGCGGCCGGCAGCCGCAGATAACGCGCGAACACCTCGCTGCGCAGCGACTGCACGACGCCGCGTCCGATGCGCGCCATGCCGAAGTCGGTCGCGTACGTCGCCGCGCCGCGCACCAGAAACAGGATCATGATCGCGATCGGCAGCCAGAAGATCGTGCTCTGATCCTGATGGATGAAGAGCCCGTTCAACATCGGGCGGATCAGCTGCATGAATACCGCCGCGCAGGCCGCATCGAAGATCATGCCGAGCACGGCGACGAAGGCGATATTCCGGTGCGGCCGCAGGTAGCCGAGCAACCGTCGATAGATCTGCAGGAATGAATCTTGTGCGGTGCCGGCCACGGTCACTTGCCGGCTTGCGCCTGCGGAGGTGTCGTCGCGATCGTCAGGCGCGTGAAGCCGAGCTTGCCGAGCGCATCCATCGCCGTCACCACGGCCTGATGCGGCGTCATCGCATCGGCACGCAGATTGACCGGACGCTCATGATCATCGCCGGCGACGCGTTCGATCGCCTCGCTCAGCGACTCGAGACCCGGGTTCAGCACTTCGTTGTTGTCGACATAGTAGTGACCGTCGCGGTCGATCATGATGGTCAGCGCCTCCGGCTGTTCGCCCTGCTCGGACGAGGCCGACTGCGGCAGCGTGACCTTCATGCGCGCGTGCTGGACAAACGTTGTGGTCAGCACGAAGAACATCAACAGCGTCAGCATGACGTCGATCAGCGAGATCACGTTGATCTCGAAATCGTCTTCGCGGCGGGCGGAAGCGATGCGCATGCTTTACCCGGCCACGCGGGCCACGCGCGCCGGCGACGCCTGCGCGGCGGCAGCAGGCGCCGCGGTCTCGCCGGTTGCGGTCAGCTCGTCGGTCAGCAGGAACACCTGGCGCTCCATGTCGACGACGAGATCGGAAACGCGGCCGCGGAAGTAGCGATGGAACACATACGCCGGAATGGCGACGCACAAACCGGCCGCGGTGCATACCAGCGCCTCGCCGATGCCGCCGGCCATCTTCATCGGATCGCCGACGCCGCTGATCATCACCGCGAAGAACATCTTGATCATGCCGAACACGGTGCCGAGCAGGCCGAGCAGCGGCCCGATCAGCGCGATCGTGCCGAGCGTGTTGAGGAACCGCTCGAGCTTGTGCACGACGTGGCGGCCGGTATCCTCGACGCGCTCCTTGATGATCTCGCGCGGCCGGTTGCGCACCGACAATGCCGAGGCCAGCAGCTCGCCGAGCGGCGAGTTGGTGCGCAGCGCGTTCAGATGCTCCGGATCGAGCTTGCGCGTGCGTGCCCATTCGCGGACTTCGTCGCCGAGCCCGGCGGGTATCACCGCCGCCCTGCGCAGCGACCAGAAGCGTTCCAGGATGATCGCGAGCGCGACCGCCGAGCAGATGAAGATGGGCAGCATCGCCCATCCGCCGGCCATCAGGATTTCAAGCACGGGTGCACCCTTCCATTTGCCAGTACGTTGCGAGACATCGTTGAACCCAGGAATCATAGCAGCGCGGCGGCCCCGGACTCTGCGACGCGCTGCCCAGAGGCCGCATCGCGCCCCGCTCATTCCCGCCAGTAGCGCCGCCTGCGATCGCGCTCGGCGCTGACGGTCGGCGGCGCGTCCAGCGGAAATTCCAGCCGCAGCGCGCCCTGCTCCGCCGTGTTGAGCATCGGCACGCCTGCGTCGCGGTAACGCGCGACGACGTTCGGATGCGGATGCCCGAACCGGCTGCGCCAGCCGGCGGAGACGATCGCCAGCGCCGGCCGCAGCGCCGCGATGAAACCCGCGTCCGAGGAGCTGCGACTGCCGTGATGCGGCACGCCGAGCACGAGCGGGCGCGCGTCGCGACCGACCTGTGCGGCAACCGCCGGCTCGACGCGGCTGCTGATGTCGCCGGGCAGGAGCAGACGGCCGCCCCGGCCTTCGACCAGAAGCACGCAGGAGCGGTCGTTCTCGCGCCCGGCGCCGAGCGAACCGAGAGCATCATGCGCCGGCGCCACGATGCTGAATCGGACACCGTCCCATTCCCAGTTCTCGCCCGCGACGCACTGGCGCAAGTCGACGTCGCCGCGGTCCGGTTCGCCGCCGAGGCGATCCGCCATCGGATAGACGCCTGCGACAGAGATCGCGCCGCCGGCGTGGTCGTTGTCGCCGTGACTGATCATCAGCATGTCGAGGCGGCCCACGCCCAGTGCTCGCAGCGTCGGCAGCACCGCCGCCTTGCCGAGATCGAAAGCGGACGCATAGCGCGGACCTGCGTCGTAGACCAGCGCGTGCCCGCGCGTGCGCACGAACACGGACAGCCCTTGCCCGACATCGATCACGACCGCCTCGAATGCGCCGGGTTCCGGCACTGCGCGTTGCGGTACGAGCAGCGGCAGGAACAGCAGCGCGCCGAGAGCGCGCAACGGAATGCCACGCGGCAGGAGCATCCACAGCGCACCCAGCATCGCCAGCGCGAGCGTCCACGGACTCGCTTCGGGCAGATACCAATGTGCGCCGGGCACCAAGGCCATACGCTCGAGCAAGGCCCACAGCAGGTGCGCGCAGTGTGCGGCGACGATCAGGAATGGCGAAGCCAGTGCGGGCGCGACCAGCAGCGCGAGCACGCCGGCGAGG
>Ga0193717_1001972_pt1 | contig 12175 bp, 10 predicted proteins | sample U2c2metaG_FD_145900 | JGI IMG/M metagenome (GOLD analysis project Ga0193717, IMG submission 145900) | Soil microbial communities from a riparian zone of the East river system, Colorado, United States - U2c2 | ecosystem: Environmental > Terrestrial > Soil > Riparian zone | place: USA: East River...
TGGCGTTGCCCAGCAGCGATCGCAGCTGGGCGTCGCGTTCGTCGAGGGTCTGAGAGAATCGCGCGACACCGGCCAGGGCGGCCTGCAGTTGCGGCGGGGTGTCGGCGAACGTCTGCGACAGCACCGTCAGCGAGCTGGACAGCTGGTCGGTGTTGAGTCCGCTGATGGTCGCCGAGAGATCGCCGAGGGCATCGGGAAGCTGGTAGGGCGAGGTGGTTCGTTCCTGCGGGATGGTGCCTTGTTGTGTGCCGTCGCCGCGCGGTGTCACTTCCAGCACTTTGGAGCCCAGCAGTGCCTTGGTCTTGATCGCGGCCTCGGAGCGATCGCCCACGCGGATGTCGTCGTCGACGTCGAAGGTGATCAGAGCGTGCGACTCCACGAGTGCGATGCCTTTGACTTCGCCCACCTTGTAACCGGCGACCTGCACTGCGGCGCCGGTCTTGAGGCCACCGGCGTCGGCGAAGTACGCCGAGTAGGTGTGTCCCCGGGTGAAGGACAGCAGGTCTCTGAACTGAAGCGCGCCGATCACGATCGCGGCCAGTACGACTGCACCGATGACACCCAGGACTACCGGGTTGCGTTCGGAGAAGGGTTTCATCGCGGTGTGCACCTGCCCGAGTCCTGGCCGGCCAGTTTGACGTACACCGGTTGCCCACCCTTTCCGTTGAGCTTGAGTACCAGGTCACAGATGTAGAAGCTGAAGTAGTCCCCGGTCAGCGCCTGGCGGCCGAGCACTTTGTAGGCGTCGGGCAAGGTGTTGAGGAAGTCGTCGAAGTAGTCCTTGTCGTTGAGCACCGTCGAGGCCACCCGGTCGGTTTGGGTCAGCGTGTCCTTCAGCGGCGGGCGGGCTTGGGCGAGCAGGTCGCTGATGGAGGCCGAGGCGGCGTTGGCGTACGCCAGCCCGTTGCTCAGGTCCTGTTTGCGGGCCGCCAGACCGGCCACCAGGGACGACAGCGAGTCGACGGCCTTGGCGAACTGGTCGCCTTGACCGGCCAGCGAACCGAGCACGGTGTTCAGGTTGACCACGACCTGCCCGATCAGTTGATCGCGGTCGGCCAGGGTGCCGGTCAGGGCTGCGGTCTGGGTCAGGAACGATCCGATCGAGGCGCCTTGACCTTGGAACGCAGAGATCAGTTCACCGGACAGCGCATTGACCTGCTTGGGGTCCAACGCGCGGAACAGTGGGCGGAATCCACCGATCAGGGCGTCCAAGTCCAGAGCGGGCGAGGTGTGGTCCAAGCCGATGGTGGCATTGGCAGACAGCTTTCTGGTCCCACCGGCCCCCTCGAGGAGCTCGAGGTAGCGGCCGCCGATCAGATTGTCGTAGCGGATGGCCGCGCGGCTGCCTTCGGTCAGTATCACTGCATCGTTGGCGCTGAACTGCACCGACGCGGTGTCATCGCCGTTGACCGAGATGTGGGTGACCTTGCCGACCTCGACGCCGGCGACCCGGACGAAGTTTCCGTTGGCGAGCCCACTGACGTTGCTGAAGATCGCGGTGTAGGTCTTGCCGCCTTGGAAGCGGAATTGAGCGTAAATCGCCAGCAGGGCAAAGGTTCCAAGCAGACACACCACGACGAAGATGGTGAGCCGCACGACGGCGCCGGACAAGTTGTCTTTCACGGCGTCCCTTCTAGGCTCGGGTTGAACGGGCAAGTGCGTGCGTTCACGGTGACGGTGCCGCCGGTACCGGCAGCGGTGTGGCCGGCGGGTAGGGCTGCATTTCCGCCGGGTTGGGGACCACGAAGGGCTCCGATCCAGGTGGTGGTGGCCCCGGGTCCGGGGGTGACATCGGCGCGGGTGCCGGAGGCTCGCCGGGGTACAGCGGGGAGCCGTCCGGGGCGTACATCGGTGCGCCGTATGGCGGTGCACCCGGATACGGGATCGGGCCGGGAGCCGGACCACGGTCTTGCCCACGCAGCGTCGGGGGTTGGGGGTAGCCCCGAGTGGTTGGGAAGAAGTCGGTGTAGAACGGGCGTCCGATCCCGAGGTTGGGCCGGATGTCGACCCCGGTGCCCCACCCGGTGTTGGTGACCAGGTCACGGACGGGGAAGTTCTTGGCGACATCGGGTAGCGAACCGCAGCTCGGCTTCCCACCTGGACCGCCCTTGGCACCGACGATGGGAAGGTTGTCGGGGTACCGGTACTGGTCTTTGCCGAACAGGAGTGCCGCGTCCACGACCAGCGACTTGCCGTTGTCGCCGCCCGTGATGCCGGGGTAGCCAGTGTCGAGCAGGGTCTTGGCCCCAAGCAGCAGGCAGGTGTATTCGGGGTTGTACTTCGCCAGCAGCGCCGTCGTCGATTGCAAATTGTTGATGGCCGCGATGAAGTCGTCCCGGTTCGGTGCGAGCAGGTTGATGCCACTGTTCGCGAAACCGGTGACGTTGAGCAGCAACGCATCCAGTTGTTTGGATTGCCGGTTGACGGTTGCGCTGGTGGTGCTGGCCGCATCCAGGGTGGCCAGGATGTTCTGGGCCGCCGCACTGTAGGTGTCGGCGAATCCCTTGAGTGAGCGGAAGTCTGCGCGGATGGTCTCCGAACGCGGGTTCAGCTGCAAGAGCACTTGATTGAGTCCGGTGGTGGCCTCACCGATGCGTTCGCCCTGCCCCCGCACGCCCTCGGCCAGAGCCGAGAGGATGGAGTTGAGCTTCGCGGGATCGATCTGGTTGAGCAAGCCCACCAGATTTTCGAACACCGTGTTGACTTCGGTGCTGACATTGTCGGACTGCAGCACCGCCCCCGATGCCAACCGGTTCGGACTGGGGTCGTTCGGATAGACCAGCTCCACGTACTTCGCACCGAAGATGGTGGTGGCCTGGATGCGGGCGGCCACGTTGGCCGGGATGTACTTGAGCTGATCGGGAAACAGGTTCAGCTTCAAACTGACTGGGGTCTTCCCGCCGGTGATGGTGCCGACCTCGCCGACCTGCACGCCCCGCATCTTGACCTTGGCACCCACCTCCATCACCAACCCGGCCCGATCGGAGACCAGGGTCACCGGGACGAAGGAGGTGAAGCTCTTGTTGAACGCGCCCATGGTGCCGTAGACGAACGCAATGACCACCACGAAAAGCGCCAGCGCCCACCACAGCCGGGACGCCCGGCGCTCGCCCCATCCTGTCGCCACCGTGCTCAACCCGCCAAGTTGAAGTGGCCGGTCTGACCGTAGATGGCCAGCGAAACGAACAGCACCACGACCGACGCAGTGATCAGCGAGGTCCGCACTGCTCGCCCGACGGCCTCACCGACCCCGGCGGGACCACCCGATGCGGTGTACCCGTAATAGGTGTGCACCAGCATGATCACGACCGCCATCACCAGCGCCAGCACGAACGACCACAGCAGATCCGTCGTCGACAGGAACGTGTAGAAGTAGTGGTCGTAGACGCCGGACGACTGTCCGTAGTACACGGTGGTGCCGAAGCGGGCGGCGAAGAACGACGCCATCACCGCCACGCAGTACACCGGGATGACGACCACCACACCGGCGGCCACCCGGGTCGACGCCAGATACGCCACCGAGCGGATGCCCATCACTTCCAGCGCGTCGATCTCCTCGCTGATCCGCATCGCACCGAGCTGCGCAGTCGCTCCGGCGCCGATGGTCGCCGCCATGGCGACGCCGGCGGTCAGCGGCGCGATGAGGCGCACGTTGAAGAACGCCGAGGCGAAGCCGATCAACGCCTCCACGCCCACCTGGGAGAACTGGTTGTACCCCTGCACCGCGACCAGCGCGCCGGTAGACAACGTCAGAAACCCCACGATTGCGGTGGTGCCACCGATCATCACCAGGGCGCCGGTGCCCAAGCTCATTTGGGCGATCAACCGGATCAGCTCGGAGGGGTAGCGGGTGACCGCGTCGCCGACCGAAACCACTGTCTTGGCGTAGAACTGCGCCTGCGCGCCGATCCGATCGACACCGTCGACGAAACCCCGTGCTGCTCTGCTGACACGCGGAAGCCGCGGTACCGCAGCTGATCCGGCGATCACGGCGTCACCTGGAAGCCCACGGCGGTCACGATCACGTTGATGACGAACAGCGCGACGAAGGAGAACACGACCGTCTCGTTGACCGCGTTGCCGACCCCAGCAGGACCGCCGCCCACGGAGGTGCCCATGTAGCAGGCGATCAAGCCGGCGGTCAGTCCGAACAGGGTCGCCTTGATCAAAGCCACCACGACATCGCTCAAACCGGTGATCAGGGTCATCCCCGCGACGAACGCTCCCGGGGTGACGTGCTGAAAGTACACCGAGAACATGAAGCCGCCGGCCAATCCGACCAGGATCACCAGCGACGACAACAGCAGAGCAACGGTCGTGGCCGCCAGCACCCGCGGCACCACCAACGTCTGGATCGGATTGATCCCCATCACCCGCAGGGCATCGAGTTCCTCGCGAATCGTGCGCGCGCCCAGATCGGCACACATCGAGGTGGCCCCCGCGCCCGCGACCACCAGCACCGTGACGATGGGACCGGTCTGGTTGACCGTGCCCAGCGACGCACCCGTCCCAGAGAAGTCCGCCGCCCCAAACTCGACGAGCAGGATGTTGAACGTGAACACCGTCAACACGGTGAAGGGGATCGACAACATCAACGTCGGTACCAATGAAACCCTCGCCACGAACCACGTCTGCAGCAAGTACTCGCGCCATGCGAATGGCCGGCGGAACATGCACGCGAACGTGTCCAACGCCATGGCAACGAAGCCACCGAGTCCCCGGAACGGCTTCGCAACGATACCGACCGATGCCACTTAGCGAACCGTCCACGCGGGCGAAATGTATCTACGGGCATGGCTTTCGGCGTGGCGCCGCTCTGCGGTGGAGGCGGGCATCCGTGGGGCCGTGCTGCCGGAGCAGAGGCCGAAGGTGTCGGTTGGCTCGGCCCCGGTGTCGCGTCCGCGTGGATCACCGAGGACGCGGACGACGCGCCCCGAACTGTCGGTAAAGGATTTCAAACGACCTGTGTCCCTCTCCGGTCTGAACGTTCACTCGACCAGCGGTCCAGTGATCCGGCTCACTGTTCGAATCGAAATTAAACTAAAGACTGGTCGAGAAGGCAAGTACGGCCGTCCGCGAAGGGTTGGCGATCCGAGTGATGCCTGGCAAAGCCATGTTTGACGCAAACGTCAGTTGATTCGCTTGCTGGAGTGGGCGAGTGCCGCGCCGAGGGAAGACGAGCAGGGAACCGCAATCCTTGGTGGGCATCGTTGTGCGTCTGGCGACGAGCGGGCCGCCGACGAGCGGCTCACGCCTGATGAACCCGGGTGCATCAGTTGCTTCTGCAGACCCGCGCGACGCCGCAGGCGAACTCGCCACGTCGACTGGGCGTCTCGCCGTCAGTCGCCGTCTCGGTCTACGTGCAAGGTGTCAGAATCGCCTGGCGTGGGAGCGGCAAGGGGAACGATCTGCGCGACCATCCGACCGCGACGGACCACGTCGAACGATTCGCCTGCTGCCACCCGGTCGAAGTAGCACGCAGCGCTGTTACGGAGCTGCCCCAGACCGATTGTCTGCCTCATCCGGTCACCCTTGGTTACCAGCGTTGGTCTTCGGACGTGTCGAGAGAGTTCGGCCTCGCTCAGCCGCGTCAACCGTCATCGAGTTCACTCCCCGCCGCGAGTCTGGCACGTAATTTAAGTCCTATTAAACTCGATGTCCAGAGTAACGAGGGCCCCGTTGGCGTCAAGGCGCGTCCTCGAGATCGGCCACCAACGTGACAACCGCGATCGCCAGCGCGCCGCGCCGCCGAACGTCACCCGCTTCGACTGCGGCAATCCAATCGCCTCACGTGCGTGGAGGTTGGACCGCCCAGCGTGACCGGTTGCCGACGCCTCAGGCCGCAGCGCCCTACGGAAACGTTCGTGGCCGAGCGGACTACTCCGGTCGTTCATCGGCGTGCACATTGGTGCGGGACCGCGGAACGCGCCTGGCGGTTTTTCTATTCTGAATTCGCATCGGTTCCCGGGAATTGCCTGCTGGTTGACATGGGCAGGCGTGCCGCGTGAGGCAGCGGGCCGTCCAGCCAGGAGCCGTCCGCGGGGCGCCTGAACCGGCACGCGTCACGGCACGCAAGAGCGCCTGCGGGCCGACTGCGCCTTCGCTGGGTAGCATCGGCACATGGCGAGGGCGAAGGACACCAGCGATGCAGCCCTCTTGCCTGTTGGCGAGGGCGAGCCGGATTCCAAGTCCGCCCTCACTCGCCGGCGGATCCTCGACGCGGCGGCACACGTCCTCAGCGTGAAGGGTTACGCCGGTCTGCGCCTGACCGACGTGGCCAACGAGGCCGAACTCCAGGCGCCGGCCATCTACTACTACTTCCCCGGTCGTGAAGACCTCATCGAAGAGGTCATGTGGGCCGGGGTCGCCGACATGCGCGAGCACCTCCGTGGGGTACTCGACGCGATGCCGGCGAAGGCCTCGGCGATGGACCGGCTACTCGTCGCGGTCGAGGCCCACCTCCGACACGCGTTGGAGATCTCCGACTACACGACGGCTTCCATTCGTAATGCGGGCCAGGTGCCCGACGCCATCCGCAAGCGCCAGATTCTCGAAGAGGAACGCTACGGCGAGATCTGGCGCAAGCTGATCAACGAGCTGGCGCGCTCGGGCGCCCTGCGCGCCGAACTGGATCCCTACATCGCGCAGATGCTGGTATTGGGGGCATTGAACTGGACGGTGGAGTGGTGGGACTCCCGACGGGGCTCCGTCGCCGCCGTGGTCGCGGACGCACAGACACTGGTGCGTCATGGACTGACCGAGGTCCGTCCCACCAAGCGCCGGTGACGTGTGCCCGCACGGCGGGCTTGCCCCGACCGTGGATTGTTCATCGGTTTGAGCTGTGTTGAGAACTACCTAGCTGGGCCGTACCCGCATCGCTGCTTTTCGTGCACCGACGCCCGTCGGCTCGCGCAGGCCACCCCAACCGAGTGGCGCATCGACGTCGGCGTCATCCATCGTGTCCTGCGGCCTTGGCCAGCGCCGCCGTCCGACGGTTCTGCGCGAACTCCAACGCATCCGCCCATGAACACTTCTGCGCAATCATCCTGCGGTACTTCATGATCGCGGTCTGACCGTTGACGGTCAGCGCACCGACGAGGCGATCACGCTGCCGGTACAGCGCCGTCCAACGGTCGTCGGTGTCGGCATCCCCGTCGACGAGCACCACTTCCTCGGATTCGGGCACCCCGACGAACTGGATCCTCGACCCGTACCAGTCAGACCAGAAGTACGGGACCGTGGAGTATGGCTTGGCGTTGTCGGGATCCAGCGCGTTGCGCGCGGCGGCCGCCCCCTGTTCAGCGGCCGCGGTCCAGTTCTCCATCCGTTGACGGACGCCGAACATCGGGTTCAGCCAGTTCGCGACGTCGCCGGCGGCATATACACCGGGCGTGCCGGTCCACAACGTCTCGTCGCACACGACCCCGTTGTCCAGTGTCAGGCCCGAGCCCTCAAGCCAACTCGTGCAGGGGGACACGCCGATGCCGACCACCACCAGGTCCGCCTCGATGACGGTGCCGTCCTCGAGGACCACGCGTTGCACGCGGCCGGCTCCCTCGACCGCCCTGACCCCAGTGCCGCACAGCAACGAGGTGCCGTTGCGCCCGTGTAGGGAGGCGATGGCCGTGCCCATGACCGATCCCGTCGCGCGTACCAACGGTGTCGGCAGTGCCTCCACCACCGTGACGTCCACGCCCCGCTTCTGTGCGCTGGAAGCCACTTCCGACCCGATGAAGCCGGCGCCGATGACGACGGTCCGCGCGCCGTCGTCCAACGCCGCCCGGATGGCCAGCGAATCGTCCAGCGTCCGCAGCCCGTGCACGCCGTCGAGGTGCTCGGAATCCGGCAGCGTCCGAAGCTGAGACCCCGTCGCGATGACCAACGCGTCATAGGCCACTTCGCGCTCGCCGATCAGCACCACCTTCCGGGCGATGTCCAGAGCGGTTGCCGGAGCGCCCAGAAGCAGCTCGACGTCGAGTTCGTCGGCGAAGACGTCATCGCTGCGGAAGAACGGAATCGCCGCCTCCGCACCCGATTCGGTTGCTTCGAGGAATTCCTTGGACAACGGCGGACGATCGTAGGGTAGATGCCGTTCAGCGCCGATCAACATGACCTCGCCGTCGAAACCCGCCTTGCGCGCGGCCTCGACCGCGCGCAGACCTGCCAATGAGGCGCCGACGACGACCAAGCGATCGACTCTCACCGTCCGCCCCCGACCTGCGACCGCATCAGCGCTCGATACTCAGCGCTTCGGTCGGGCATCCGGCGACGGCCTCCTCGACGGATTGCAGCTCGTCGTCGGCGATGCCCTCCCTGTGCAGGACGAGCTCACCGTCGTCGTTGACCTCGAAGAATTCCGGTGCCATCGACTCGCAGATGCCCAGCCCCGTGCACTTGGCGAAATCAACGATGACCTTCATGTGCCCCTCCTCAATGGATCTGAGTCACCCCCGCTGACCAGAGCCGAATTTCAATCGCGGCCATTCGACCGCACGATAATAATCTAATCAATATTAAAATAATCGATCCGAGGTGTCAAGGTCGTGGCGATGCGCCCGCGGGTTGCATGAAATCCCCCACCAATGGTTTCTAATGTGCGTTAAACTGCCAAGATCTGCCGGCGCTGGCCGTCGGCCGCTTCGCTCGGCTTCTGCGATGGGAGAACTATGGACCTGGGACTGGGCAACGCGCGTGTCGTCGTGACCGGAGGGGCGTCCAACATCGGGCGCAGCATCGTGCACCAATTCGCCGGGGAGGGAGCGCGGATCGTCATCAGCGACATCGACGAGCCGCAAGCCGAGAAGGTGCGGGCCGAAGCCCTCGAACGTGGCGCGGCCGCCGTCGAACTGGCGATCGCCGACCTCACGGCTCCCGACGGGGCAGACGTGGCGATCGGACGGGCCGTGAGCAGCTGGGGTGGAATCGACGTGCTGGTGAACAACGCCGGATGGTCAGTACCCGGGTTCATCGCGACCGACACCGACCGGGACAAGTGGCAACGAACCATCGAGATCAACCTCTTCACGGCCATCGCGGCGACACAGTGTGCGATAGCTCCGATGAAGAATGCCGGCGGCGGATCCATCGTCTTCATCGCCAGTGACGCCGCGTTCGGCCAGATTCGTCAGGGGGTGTACGGCGCATCGAAGGCGGCGATGGTGGCACTTGCCCGCACGACCGCGCGCGAGCATGGCCGTCACGGCATCCGATCGAATATCGTCTGCCCAGGACTCGTGATACCCGATGGACCCGATGCGGTTGGCGCATCAAGCCTTTGGGCCGTCGGAGAAGACGAGGTCTTCAATCCCAAGCAGATGGACTTCATGCTCAAGCACACGCCGTTGCGGCGACTGACCACTGCCGACGACGTCGGTCGCGCCGTGCTCTGGTTCGCCTCGCCGCTGGCCGCCCGGCAGGTGACCGGACAGATGATCTCGGTCAGCGGCGGATACACCATGCCATGAACGGCACCTATCCGTTCACGTGCAAGCGCTGACCGATGGCCAGGAGAACGGGGCGTGAGACCGCCACCGCGAGTGCGCCCCTGAGGCCCGGAAGCGGTGCAGACTCCGATGGTGATACGAAGTATGCCCGCACTCGGGTTCGCATACTCGACGCTGCCGCCTACGTACTGAGCCGTCAGGGCTATGCGGGCACTCGATTGTCGGACGTCGCTTCACGCGCAAGCATTCAAACCCCGGCGATCTACTACTACTTTGCGTCCCGCGACGACCTGATCGAGGAGGTAATGGCCAGCGGACTAGCCGACATGCGCGAACATCTCGAGTCGACTTTGGCCGCGCTGCCGCCCGGCACCTCGGCGCTGGACAAGATTCTCGCCGCAGCGGAAACGCATCTCCGTCATGAGCTGGAGATCTCCGATTACACAACGGCTTCCATCCGCAATCAGGGACAAGTCCCCAGCCGGCTCCGCAAGCGCGGAGACCGGGAGGCGGACCGCTATGGCCAGGTGTGGCGACAGCTGTTCGACGAGGCCAGTCGTACGGGACAGTTGCGGCCCAACCTCGATCCGAGGATTGCCCAGCTGCTCGTGCTCGGCGCGCTCAACTGGACCGCCGAGTGGTGGGACCCACGACGGACATCGCTCGACGCCATCGTGGCCACCGCACAGAAGCTCATCCAGGGCGCGCTCGAACACGAAAGTCTCGTTGGGAACGGGCGTGCGGAGTGCACTGACTCGCCCGGTCTCCGCAACCCGAAAGGCTAGCTCGTCGTTGATCATCTTTTTGATTCTATGTTAAATTAAGTTCATGGCTGAAGCTTTCATCGTCGACGCGGTCCGCACGGCAGTCGGGAAGCGGGGCGGGGGGTTCTCCGCCGAACATCCCGCCGACATGGCCGCCCACGTCATCAAGACCCTCGTCGGGCGGCACGACGTTGATCCCGCCGCCATCGACGACGTCATCCTGGGCTGCCTCGACAACATCGGTGCGCAAGCCGGTGACATCGCCCGCACCGCAGCACTGGCCGCAGGGCTGCCCGAATCCGTGCCGGGTGTCACGATCGACCGTCAATGCGGCTCCGCGCAGCAGGCCGTGCATTTCGCCGCCCAAGCGGTCATGAGTGGCACGTCGGACCTGATAGTCGCGGGCGGCGTCCAGAATATGAGCCAATATCCCATCCTCAGCGCCTTCGGGGCCGGCGAGCCGTACGGCAGCACGGATCCATGGACCGGATGCCGCGGCTGGCGCGAGCGCTTCGGCGACCAGGAAATCTCCCAATTCCGCGGCGCGGAGATGATCGCCAGTCAGTGGAAGTTGAGCCGGGAGGACAACGAACGGTTCGCGCTGGAGAGCCATCGCCGCGCCCTCGCCGCCATCGCCGATGGTCACTTCGAGCGGGAGATCGCTCCCTACGCAGGCATATCGACGGACGAGGGACCGCGGGCAAACACGTCGCTGGAGAAGATGGCGACCCTGGCGACCCTCACCGAAGGCGGCGTGCTCACCGCTGCCGTCGCCAGCCAGCTCTCCGACGGCGCGGCGGCTCTGCTCATCGCGTCTCAAGACGCCGTCGAGCGCTTCGGCCTCACCCCGCGCGCCCGGATTCATCACATGTCGGTGCGCGGCGCGGATCCGGTGATGATGCTGACGGCGCCGATCCCGGCGACCCAACATGCCCTCAAGCGGATCGGCATGTCGATCGACGACATCGACGCCGTCGAGATCAACGAAGCCTTCGCTCCGGTCGTGCTGGCCTGGTTGGCCGAGTTGGGCGCCGATCCGAAGCGGGTGAACCCCAACGGCGGCGCGATCGCGCTCGGCCATCCGATCGGCTGCACCGGAGCGCGCCTGATGACCTCACTGCTGCACGAGCTCGAACGCACCGGCGGCCGGTTCGGTCTGCAGACCATGTGCGAGGGCGGCGGTCAGGCCAACGTCACCATCATCGAGCGGCTCTGAGCGTGAAACGCAACCTTTACGGAGCCGACCACGAGACCTATCGGGAAACGGTGCGCGAGTTCCTGTCTCGCGAAGTCGTTCCGCACCAGGATGACTGGGATCGTGAGCACTGGATCGACCGGGAGGTCTTCGCCCGGGCTGCCAAAGCCGGAATCTACGCGCTGCAGATCGGCGAGCAGTACGGCGGCGCCGGCGAGCCCGACTATCGCTACCGGATGGTCGTCAGCGAGGAGATTGCGCACATCAACGCGCTGTCGTTCGGGCTCACGATCAGCCTGCAGGACGACCTCGTTCTGCACTACCTGCTCGACCTCACCAACGACGAACAAAAGCAGCGCTGGCTGCCGGGGTTCGCCGCTGGTGAGGTCATCGGCGCACTCGCCATGACGGAGCCCGGCGCTGGCAGTGATCTCAAGGGCATCCGCACCACGGCCCGCCGAGACGGCGACCGCTGGATTCTCAACGGCCAGAAGACCTTCATCTCAAGCGGCATCATGTCCGATCTCGTCGTCGTCGCCGCCCGCACCAATGCCGAGGGCGGGTCCGGTGCCTTCAGCCTGTTCGTCGTCGAACGCGGAACCCCGGGGTTCGAGCGGGGTCGTCAGCTAGAGAAGATCGGCTTGCCGGGTCAGGACACGGCTGAGCTGTTCTTCAACGACGCGATCGTTCCGACGGCCAACCTTCTCGGCGAGGAGGGCCGCGGACTCCCCTACCTGATGAGTCACCTTCCTCGGGAAAGGCTTGGGGTCTCG
>Ga0193717_1001974_pt1 | contig 12165 bp, 9 predicted proteins | sample U2c2metaG_FD_145900 | JGI IMG/M metagenome (GOLD analysis project Ga0193717, IMG submission 145900) | Soil microbial communities from a riparian zone of the East river system, Colorado, United States - U2c2 | ecosystem: Environmental > Terrestrial > Soil > Riparian zone | place: USA: East River...
CGCGCGCTCGCCGAACAGGGCTATACCGAACCCACACCGATCCAGTCGACCGCGATTCCCGCGGCAATGGCCGGCCACGATCTCACCGCCGGCGCGCAGACCGGCACCGGCAAGACGGCCGCGTTCACGCTGCCGCTGCTGGACCGCCTGTACATTTCCAATCGCCGCCAGGCCATGCCGAAGACGCCGCGCGCGCTCGTGCTGACGCCGACGCGCGAGCTCGCCGCGCAGGTCGGCGAAAGCGTGCGCAACTACGGCAAGTACGTCGGCGCACGTTCGGCCAACGTGTTCGGCGGCGTCGGCATGCAGCCGCAGGTCGATGCGCTGCGTCGCGGTGTCGAGGTGGTGGTGGCGACACCGGGCCGCCTGATCGACCACATCGAGCGCCGCAGCATCAATCTTTCGAACATCGAGATCCTCGTGCTCGACGAGGCCGACCGCATGCTCGACATGGGCTTCCTGCCCGCGATCAAGCGCATCCTCGGCACACTGCCGCGCCAGCGCATCACCTGGCTGTTCTCGGCCACGTTCTCCGACGAGATCAAGGCACTCGCCGCGCAGTTCATGCGCAGCCCGCAGCACATCCAGGTCGCCAAGCCGAACAGCGTCGCGGCCACGGTCACGCATCGCGTGCATCCGGTCGATGCGGCACGCAAGCGCGATCTGTTGCTGCACCTGCTCGAGAACGATGCGCGGCAGACGCTGGTCTTCGGCCGCACCAAGCACGGCGCGGACAAGCTGACCCGTCATCTTGAGAAAGCCGGCCTGCGCGCCGCGGCGATCCACGGCAACAAGAGCCAGAGCCAGCGCACGCGCGCGCTTGCCGATTTCAAGAGCGGCAAGATCGCCGTGCTGGTCGCCACCGACATCGCCGCGCGCGGTCTCGACATCGACCAGCTGCCGATGGTGATCAACTTCGACCTGCCGATGGTCGCCGAGGGACTTGCGATCTCGCTGGTCTCGCACGAAGAGGAAGGCCAGCTGCGCGATATCGGCCGCATGCTCAAGCAGGACATCGCGATCGAGACGATCGTCGGTTTCGAGCCGGTGCGGCCGCTACGGCTGGATGGTGCTTCCGCCAAGCGCGGCAACTCGCGCCCGTCGGCGCCCCGGCCTGCGCACCGCGCGCACGGTCACGTCAAGAGCGGCAACGATGGTCCGCATGCCGCACAAGCGAGAAAGCGCCGGCCGAACAAGCAGCGCTTCTCAAGACCCGGCGCACCCGGACGCGGCTGATCCGATGGCGGGCCTCGGCCCGCCATTTGCGTCTCGACACCCGGCATTTGCGTTATAGGGTGGGCCTTGGCCCACCGTCAGCGCATCGGTGGGCCAAGGCCCACCCTATTTCACGGCTGCGAGGCAGGGCGCCAGTATTTTTGCGATTGCCCCGCGGTGGCTTGCGATCGGCGCCTCGACCTTCAATGCCTCGCCGTGCTTCAGAGGTTTGACGACGAGACGCAGGCGCGCCTGATCGGACGCGACGAGACGCTTTGCCACTCGCGCAAGCTCGGAAGGCCTGCCGGATTCGCGCGCGGTGGACAGCAGAAAGCCGTCGCCATCGACGCCGCGCCATCCCGAGATCGAAGTCCGCGCCCGCGCCGGCTGCTTGGCGCCGCTGACCGACCATTCCGCCAGCTTGTGCGTTTCGCCGACCGCGTCCGGCCCTTCGAATTCCTCCAGCGGGAACGACTTCAGTTCTTCCGGAGGCGGCAGGATCAACGCTATCGAGATCATGCCGCCCTTGCCGGTCGTGCAGGCGAATTCGAACTGCGTTCCCTTGATCGGCGTCGAGCCGATTTGCGCATGCGCGGGGATGCGCAGCTTCCAGGGCGCGTCATCGGTGGCGGCAGACACGGGCATCGCGATGCCCGATGCCAATGCGCCCAGCATCAGCAACCGCGAAATCTTCCACGTCCGGCACGATCCGTAAGACATGCCCGTTTCCAATTGGTGATGCTGGTGCCGCCAGCTGATGTGCGCGTCGCCGATGATACGTTGTCCAACCATTAGGGCGGCGGCTGGTCCGGTTCGCGCTCGTCGTCGGGTCGCCTGAACCAGCGTTCGAACGGTCCGCCCAGCAACATGACGATCAAACCGAGCCCCAGCGACACGATGACCGGAACATAGGCACCGGCTCCGCAACCGAGACCGAGTATCGCCGCGAACCAGATCGCCGCCGCGGTGGTGAGGCCGGTCACGTGGTGCGTCGCCGAATTGTGCAGGATGACTCCGGCGCCGAGGAATCCGACGCCGGTGACGATGCCCTGGATCACGCGGCTCAGCGCATCGTAGCGGTGCGTCATGTCGTCGCCCGGTGGTGCGATCACGATCACTGCCAGCGCGGTGCCGAGGCTCACCAGCGCATGCGTGCGCACGCCGGCAGGTTTGCCGTGCATGTCGCGATTGAGGCCGATCACCGTGCCGACGACGATCGAGAGCGACAGGCGGGCCGTGATTTCGAGCCATGCGTCGAGCATGCGGATCCCGGAGCGTGAATGCGCGGCGGTGATCTTGGCTGGAGATGGCGGGCGCGGCAAGGTCCGTGCAAGAGCGCCCCCTTCCGCCCTCCGGGCACCTTCCCCCGCTGCGCGGGGAAGGAAAAGCGATGACTAGCGGAGCGAATCCTTCCCCTGCGCAGCGGGGGAAGAGCCTGCCCCGGACTTGATCCGGGGTGCCCGGAGGGCGGAAGGGGGCGCTTTTGTCCCGCTCTTGAGCAGGGCCTGCAACGCCTTTTTGATTGCTCGCGGCTCGCAACGTTCGATGCGTACCCGCGGCGTCGCGTGCCAGTCCGCGCACTCCTGAATTGCCGCGGCTACGCCATCGAGCAATGCATCCGTCGGCACTACGCCTTCCTCGAGATACAGCACCTTGACCTCGAACAATCCTTCCGCACGATGCGCCTTCGCGTCGAGCCGTCCGATCATTCGCCCGCGATGCAGGATCGGCAGCACGTAATAACCCCATTGCCGCTTCGGCGCCGGGACGTAACACTCCAGGCGATAGTCGAAATCGAACATCGTCGCGGCGCGTTCGCGATCCCATACGACCGGATCGAACGGCGACAGCAGCGTCGAGCGCGTCGCGCGCAGCCGCCCGCTCGCGGCCGCGAGGCAGAGTTCGCGATTATCGGCGTGCACGTAGGCCGGCGCCTTCCATCCGTCGACCTCGACGCGCAGCAATTCGCCGCTGTCGACGAACGCATCGAGCTCGACATCCTTGACCCGGCGTCCGCTGCGGAAATAGTCGGCTATCCAGCGCGCCTGCGTGATGCCGAGCGCGCGCACGGCGCCGAGCACGAATTCGCGCTGCATCGCCGACGAGGACGGCAGGTCGGCAGGATCGCGCGCGGATTGCGCGGCAATCCGCTCGAGCACGCGTTCGCCGAGATCGTAGACGCGCTGGAAGTTCTCGCGCTTCGCGATCAACAACTCGCCCAGCGCAAACAACGCCTCCAGCCAGCGTTTCTCGGCTTTCCAGCCCCACCAGCCGCCGGCGACGCGCTCGCTGCGCTCGAAATCGGCGGCTTTCACCGGCCCGCGCTCGCGTACGCGCGCGAGCAGCGCATCCATTTCGCCTGCGTGCTCGCGACGCATACGCAATGCGTGCTTCATCGCCCAATGACCCAGGCGATCGAGCGCGTGGCGGCGGTGCAGCGCATAGTCGTCGGCCGGCGCGAAGCACGCTTCGTGCGCCCAGCATTCGAAAAGCGCGCCTTGTTCGAGCAACTGATCCAGCCACGGTTGCTGGTACGCGCCGATGCGCGAGAACAGTACGAGATACGGACTGCGCGCGACGACGTTGATCGTGTCGATCTGCAACATGCGCATGCGCCGGATCGCATCGAGCACATCGGGCCGGCGCGCGCGCCGGCGCGGCTGCGCAAGCAGGCCCTGTGCCGAGAGATGCACGAGGCGCGCACCCTGCGCGCTGAGCCGGATGGCGGAAGTCACGCTGCGCTCGCGCAGTTATCGCCGCGGCGCGAGGATCGCACCGAGCCGATCGGGCGTCCCGGCGATGCGTTCCAGGCGCGGATATTTCGGGCCGCCGTGGTAGTCGACGCGGAACGTGCGATAGGTATCGCCGTTCTTCACCAGCAGCTCGATCGGCGCGCTGCCGTTTGCGGCGGCGGCGATCGCATCGTTCAGGCGTTCCTGCGTGTACTCGCGTCCGCTGACCGCGATGAGCGTCACGCTCGAGGCGATGCCGGCCTTGAACGCGGGGCCGTCCCAGAGCACGTCGGTGATCTTCGCGTCCTTGGTGGACAGCGTCAGGCCGATCGACGTCGAGTAATCGGCGAACTTGCCTTCGGCCTCGAGATTCTTCTGGTATTCGCTCGGCTTGTCGGAGTAGACGAGCTTCCAGCCGCTGGCGGCGAGGCCGTCGAGCGGCGGCGCGTTCGCGTCGACGCGGCTGCGCAGGAACGCGGCCCAATCGTACGGCGCGACGGCGTTCAATGCCTTGACCACGTCGTCGAACGTGTACGGATTCACGGTCCAGCTCGTGTTGTCGACACCAAAGAATCCGCGGGCGAAATCGTCGAGCGAATGCCGGTCGCGCGAAAGCTCGCGCAGCTTGGCGTCGACGGCGAGCCAGATCAGCTGTCCTGCGGCGTAATAGTCTTCGCTCATCTGGTAATTGCGGTAGGCCAGCGGGCGGCGCCCCGCGGCGACCGGATCGTTGGTCGTGTCCTGCACCGTGCGCCAGGCGAATCCCGGCCGGTTGTCAGCGTAGCGCGCAGCCACCAGCGCCAGCGCGTCGCGCGTCTGATCGGCGCTCCACAAGCCGGATCGCGCCGCCAGCACGTAGCCCCAATACTGCGTCTGCCCTTCGTAGACCCAGAGCAGGCTGTCGCCCATCGGCACGTTGAAGTTCGGTGTCGCGAGATCGGCCGGACGGCGGAACTTGCCGTTCCACGAATGCGTGTATTCGTGCGGCAGTAGACCGCGCTCGGACGCCATCTTGTCCCATGCGGTGAAATACGACGGGTTCACGCCGTTCTCGCTCGACCGATGATGCTCGAGGCCGATGCTGGATATCTTGTCCGTCAGCGCCAGCAGGAAATCATAATGATCGTAGTGATGCGATCCGTACAGTTTGGACGCCTGCTGCACCAGCGCCAGATGCGGCTTGAGCTGCTCGGGCTTGATCTCGAGGTCCTTGGCTTCGTCGGCGACGATGTTGAGCCGCACCGGCACCTTGGCGCCGGGATCGAGATCGACGCGCTTGAAGTGGCGCCCGGCGAACATCGGCGAATCGACCAGCGTCTCGAAGCTGACCGGCTTGAAGCTCACGCTGCCGTCCACCGCGGCGTCGCCCGTTGTTTCGAGCGCGGTGCCGTACTGCCACCCCGCAGGCAGCTTCACGCTCGGCGCGATCGTGATGCGGCTTGCGTAGTGCCCGGCCGGGTACAGCGCGACCGTGTTCCATTGCAGGTTCAGCATTTCCGGCGTCATCACGATGCGTCCCTGGCCCGCATCCTGCGGCGAAAGAAACTCGAACGATGCGACCAGCGTGGTCGCGCCCTGCGGCACGTCGAGATGCAATGCATACACGTCGGTCGAATCGCGCGTCCACGCAACCGGTTTGCCGTCGGCTGTGAATGTGAGTCCGGCGAGCTTGTCGATCGGTCCGCGCGGCGCGTGGTTGCCGGGCAGCCACTGCGGATAGAACAGCGTCAATGGACCTGCGGCGACCGGAATCTCCTCGCGCACGCGGAAGATGCGATGGTCGAGGTCGGTCGCATCCACTTGCAGTTTCAGCGTACCCGGGTAAGCAACATCAGCCGGCGGATCGGCTGCGGCGCCATCGGCCGCGGCGGGAATCGTCCCAATGAAAATGAACGCAGCCGCAGCTGCCAGGGCAAGTTTCGTCACTACGCATCTCCACAGCAGGAATCGGCTCGACAAAGCCAGATGCACGATCGTCGAAGGACGGCACAGGCGCTCCGGCACGAGCGCCGGATTCTGGCATACGCCGCCGGGGTCTCGGGTGCGGCCGATTGCGCGCTGGGAGACGCGATCGCCTAGCAGTCTGTTGAGAAAGCGGCTTCCTGCCGCTTTCTCAATCGAACGACGCAAGCGGAGCTTGCCTACGTTCTCAGACGATCAATCGTTCTCCGAAGATCAATCACTTGCGTGATCGATCTTCGAGCGATCCATCCCTGGATCGCGCTAGCAGGGTGTTTCTCAACACCCTGCTAGAATCGACGGTTGGCGTCACCATATGGAATTCCATGCTCTACCATCTGCACGAACTCAACCGCGCGCTGCTGAATCCGCTGGTCGCCTGGTCGGGCGCCGCGTCGCATGCGTTGTCGGCGCCCGACAACTGGCTTTCGCGTGTACCGGGCATGGATCGCGTCGCCGCCGGCTACGAGCTGCTTTACCGCCTCGGCAAGGATTACGAGAAGCCGACCTTCGGCATCACCTCGGTCGTCGCGCACGGGCGCCAGGCGCCGGTGGTCGAAGAGAAGGTCATCGAGCTGCCGTTCTGCAACCTGCTGCGCTTCAAGCGCTGCAGCGACGAGCCCGATGCGTTGAAGCAATTGCGCAGCGATCCGATCGTGCTCGTCGTCGCACCCCTGTCTGGCCATCACGCGACCTTGCTGCGCGACACCGTGCGCACGCTGCTGCGCGATCACGAGGTGTATGTCACCGACTGGGTCGACGCGCGCATGGTTCCGCTCGCGAAGGGACCGTTCCATCTCGACGACTACGTCGAATACATGCGCCGGTTCATCGCGCATGTCGGCGCCGAGCGCCTGCACGTGATTTCGGTGTGCCAGCCGACGGTGCCGGTGCTCGCGGCGGTTTCGCTGATGGCATCGAACGGCGAGCCGACACCGCTGACGCTGACGCTGATGGGCGGCCCGATCGATTCGCGCAAATGTCCGACCAAGGTCAACGACCTCGCGCGCCTGCACGATTACTCGTGGTTCGAAACCAATGTGATCTTCGACGTGCCGCCGAATTATCCGGGCAACGGCCGCAAGGTGTATCCGGGTTTCCTGCAGCACGCGGGTTTCGTCGCCATGAACCCGAGCCGCCATCTCCACGCGCACTGGGATTTCTACCAGGACCTCGTGCGCGGCGATCTCGACGACGCCGATGCGCACCGCCGCTTCTACGACGAGTACAACGCGGTGCAGGATCTGCCGGCCGAGTATTACCTCGACACGATCCGCATCGTCTTCCAGGAGCACCTGCTGCCCCTCGGCAAGTGGTTCGTCAAGGGCGAGCGCGTCGTGCCGGAAGCGATCAAGCGCAGCGCGCTGCTGACGATCGAAGGCGAGCTCGACGATATTTCCGGGCTGGGCCAGACCGCGGCCGCGCACGAGCTGTGCACCGGCATTCCGAAGGCGCGCAAATCGCATATCGAGGTCCAGGGTGCCGGGCATTACGGCATCTTCAGCGGGCGGCGCTGGCGCGATGTCGTGTATCCGGATGTGCGCGATTTCATTCGGCGGTTTCATAAGGCGTAGAAGGCGCCCCCTTCCGCCTGCCGGCACCTTTCCCCGCATGCGGGGGAAGGATTCAATCGGGAGTGTGCGCCACCATACATTTGCCGGCAGGCGGAAGGGGGCGACCCGCGCGCCACCAGCTTCAGTCAGGTCGCTGCCAACACTGCGACTTCGCACACGCTATCTGATCCGGAACAAGCTAGGCTGATCACGGCGACCGAACAACGCGTCTACGGCAGCATGACTCCGCGAATCACGCTCACAGGTTTCGTTCTTGCCGCCATCACGCTAGGCGGCACTGCGGCTCGCGCGCGCTTGCCCGATCAGGCTCCGCCGCTTCCGCCGCCGGATGCCACGTTCACGATCATCAACGTCAATACGTCCCAGCAACTCGCCGACGCAAGCTGGAATCTGTCCAGCAACGAAGCCATCGTGATCGCTCCAGGCACCTATCATCTCGACGCCGTGTCGTTCCCGAACGGCGTCGACGGCCGCCTGACGGTGGGCCGCTTCGGCGCCGAGCCGATCCAGAACATCCAGATCCGCGGCGCCAGCGGAAATCCGGCCGATGTCGTGATCCTCGGCGCGGGCATGCTCGATGCGATCGTGCCGTTCGGGTTCCAGGTGTTCACGGCGACCGATGTCGTCATCGCCGACCTCACGATCGGCAACGTCTACTACCACGCGCTGGCCGTGCAGGGCGACCAGGGTGCACAACGCGTGCGCGTGTATCACGCGCGCCTGTTCGACGCCGGCCAGCAGATCGTCAAGGGCACGCCGGGCGCGGACGACGTGACGATCGAGTACTCCGAGCTGTTCACCACCGCCGGCGCCGTCAACCATCCGGAAGGCGCGCCGCCCGGCAGCTGCTATACGAACGCGATCGACGGCGTGACCAGCGACCGCTGGATCGTGCGCGACAATCTGATCCACGATATCTGGTGCCAGGACCAGAGCCTCGCCGGGCCCGCGGTGCTGCTCTGGCAAGGCTCGGTCGATACCATCGTCGAACGCAACACGATCCTGGATTCCTCGCGTGGCATCGCGCTCGGGCTGATCAGCGCGGACGACCACGCGGGCGGCATCGTCCGCAACAACTTCATCCGCTGGAATGCAGCCGCGCCATACGCGGTCGACGTGCCGATCTACACGACATCGCCGAATGCAAAGGTTCTGCACAACACGGCGCTCACCGTCGGCCGCTATCCGAACGCGGTCGAAGTGCGTTATCAAGGCGCGACGGGTGTCGAGGTGCTCAACAATCTGCTGGACGCGGCGATCCAGCCGCGCGACGGCGCCATGCCGACCGTCGCCGGCAATCTCGGCGATGCGGTCCCCTCGTGGTTCCTCGACATGGACGGAGGCGACCTTCACCTTGCGCCGGATGCGGTGCCGGCCCTCGACCAGGTCACGCGCCTCGCCGACGCAATCGACGACTTCGATGGGCAGGTGCGGCCGGCGGATCCGGGTCAGGCCGATATCGGCGCCGACGAATCCGCTACGACCGATCTCATCTTCGCGAACGGTTTCGACTGAGCGTTCTGCTTTCGGCGCGGCTTCGGGCACGCTATCGTGCGCGGCAACCAACGGGGAGCTGCGACTGAATATGCGCCATTCACGAGTCGAGCAGACAGGAACATTCATAAATCGTCGTTCCGGCGAAGGCCGGAACCCAGCGCCTTGCGGGAGGCACTGGGTCGCGGCCTTCGCCGGGACGACGAGGCTCTTCTTCGCGGCGCTGGCGTTGGGCCTCGCACTGCTGATCCCGCGGCCAGCATTGGCGGACGAACCAGCGAAATCGCCCGCGCCCCGCACGATGGCCGACGTCATCGCCGCATCGAAACCTGCCGACTGGCGCCCGCTCGATCCCGACAACACGCTCTACCTCGACCTCGCCGCCGGCCGCGTCGTGATCGAGCTCGCACCGGCGTTCGCGCCGCTGCACGCAGCGAACATCAAGACCATGGTGCGCGAGCGTTACTTCGATGGCCTCGCGATCCTGCGCGTGCAGGACAACTTCGTCACGCAATGGGGCGATCCCGATTCGGACAAGCCCGAAAAGGCGCGCGCATTCGGCAAGGCCGCGAAAACCGTCGCCGCCGAATTCGAGCGTGCCAGCGGCGGCGACTGGCCGTTTGCATTCACTCCGCTTGCGGACGGCGACGTCTACGCGAGGGAAGTCGGCTTCGTCAACGGCATGCCGGCTGCGCGCGACACGCAAGCCGGCAAGGCATGGCTCGCGCACTGCTACGGAATGGTCGGCGCCGGCCGCGATGTCGGCGAGGAAACCGGCAGCGGCGCGGAACTCTACGTGGTGATCGGCCAGGCACCGCGTCAGCTCGACCGCAACATCGCCGTGGTCGGGCGCGTCGTGCAGGGCATGGAGCTGCTGGCCTCGCTGCCGCGCGGCACCGGGCCGCTCGGTTTCTACGAGAAGCCCGAGCAACGCCTGCCGATCAAAAGCGTGCGTCTCGCCGCCGACGTTGCCGCTGCGGAGCGTACGAATCTCGAAGTCATGCGCACGGAAACGCCGACTTTCGCGGCACTGGTCGAATCGCGCCGGAACCGCCGCGACGACTGGTACAAGGTCCCGGCCGGGAAGATCGAGCTGTGCAATGTGCCCATTCCCGTGCGCCCGATTGCTGCAAGCGCAAAACCCTGACCGGGGCCCTGCGCGCGCATTCATGCGCGAGTCCGGTTCACGCTACTAGGCTGCTTCCTGGAGTTGATCTCCGGAGGACGGCCATGCGTCAGCACTGGGAATTCTTCAAGGAGCAGGACACTTCGTTCGGCGTTTTCTATCCGCTGCACTACGTCGTCGCAGTGTTCGACACGCCCGAGCGCGCCGAGCAGGTGCGCCAGGCATTCATCGATGCCGGATTCGCCGAAGACGATGTCGCCAGCGCGACCGGCGGCTTCGTCACCAGCAAGCTCGAATCGATGGAAGCCGGTAGCTGGTTCGAACGATTCAAGAGAGGTTTCTCCAGCTTCCTCGGCACCGAGCTCGGTTATATCGACGACGATCGCAAGCTCGCCCAGCGCGGCTGCGCGTTCCTGTTCGTCTATACGCCGGACGACGATTCGATCAAGCGCGCGGAAGCGCTGCTGCAGCGCGCGCATCCGCTGTCGGCGCGCCGCTACGATCATGCCGGCATCCGCCGGCTGATCTATCCGCCGCAAGCTGCGCTGTAACGCCACGGCGCATCGCCGTGACATCACGGCGATGCGCCGTCAGGAATCCCATCCGAGGTAGACGGCAGCGACCGCAACTGTGTCAATGAAACCGTGCGTGAGAATACTCGTCCACAGGTTGCGCCCGGATGCCATGTAGGCCGCTCCGAGAATCAATCCGGCGATTCCGGAATCGATGATTCCCGATGGGCCCTTGTAGTAGTGCCCGTAGCCGAACAGGATCGAGACGACGACGATGCCGATCCAGTACGCGGCCGTCGATCGCCGGCCGAGATCGGCGGCCCGCGTCAGCAGATACCCGCGATAGGAGATCTCTTCGCCGAACGCGGCGAAGGTCCAGACCAGCAGCAGCGTCGCCAACGCCCCGCCGATGTTGCCGGTAATCTCGTCGATTCTCGCGGGAGCGATCGCCGCCGGCCAGAAAATCCCGGTCAGCGGATCGATGACGAATTCGCCCAGCACGATTCTCAGCGCCGCTGCCGCGAGTGCGATCCATACGATGCGCATCCACGACGCCGGCCTTTTGAAACCCATCGCCGCCCAGCCGCCATCGCGCAGGCGGACCGATGCAAGGCCGAGCACGAACAGGATCGGAACTTCGTTGGGAACGACGCGGAAGACGTTGTGACCGATGACGATGCACGCGCCGAGCAGGAGCTCGAACGCGCTCAGGCCGTGCGAGGTTGAGAAAAAGCCGCGCCAGCGCTCGCCCGAGAGCCGCAGCATGCGCGCTACGCCGAGGATTTCACCAGCAGGTGCTTGGCCAGCGCGCCCTGCAGGTGGCCGACGCCGCGCGCGAGATGCAGCATCGCGAACAGCAGCACTACGCCGAGCACGAACACGAACGGTGTCGCAATCAGCGGCGGAACGATGACTCCGCCGTCGAGATAGATGCCGCCGCCGATCACGTCGTAATGGGAGAGCAGCAGCATGATCGGCGCAGCCATCAGGGCCACCGAGACCGATATGCCGGAGACTGCGATCGTGAAGTAGACGATGCCGAGCGGCAGCATCAGGAACATGTAGAGCAAGGTCGACCACGTGCGTGGATCGGTGAACATCTCCTTGATGCGCTCCATCACCGGCCGCCCGCGTTCGGCATAGACCGGCCGCCGCGGCATGCGCTCGCCGAGCATCACTTCGATGATGCGGCCCTCGACCAGCGAGAGCACGCGCACGGTGCCGAAGAACAGCACCGCGAACGGGATGCCGAAGATCAGCACCGACAAGCCGATCGACAGCGAGATGCCGGTGACCGCCCAGGTGAAATAGAAGATGCCGGTCGCCATCGACAGCAGCATGTAGAACAGCGCGGCGTACGCACGCGGATCGGCGCCGACGCCGAAGAAACGTCCGAGCGCGCTCGTGCGCGGCGGCGGCGGCGGCGCGCGCAGCGCCTGCTGCACCTGCTGCTCCTTGTCGACGTAGATCTCGGCGACTTCCTCGGGCGCGCCGTAGCTCGTCGCTATCTTCGCCAGCACTTCGGCTTCGGACTTGCCGGGATTCTCGGCAAG
>Ga0193717_1001975_pt1 | contig 12164 bp, 12 predicted proteins | sample U2c2metaG_FD_145900 | JGI IMG/M metagenome (GOLD analysis project Ga0193717, IMG submission 145900) | Soil microbial communities from a riparian zone of the East river system, Colorado, United States - U2c2 | ecosystem: Environmental > Terrestrial > Soil > Riparian zone | place: USA: East River...
ACATCGCTAGTTGCAGACGACCTCTGCTCCATCGTCGAAAACGAGAGCACACGGCGTATGGGTCCCCGCCTGCGCGGGGACGACTCGGTGTTTGTGGCAAGCGCAATCCGACATAACACCACGAGGCTGCGGCACGGTACCGGCTTCCGCTTTGCGTCCGGGCGGGCTAGCTTGCCGAGCAAGAACCAACCAAAAATGCTACGAGAGGCGGAAACGTATGATGTCGTTATTTTCGAGTGCCATCGCCGCGCTTGCTCTGATATCCAGCCTCATCTGCAACGCTGCGCTTGCGCAAACCCCGGCCTATCCCACCCGCACCATCACGCTGGTGCTGCCGTTCGCCGCCGGCAGCGGCACCGACACCACGACGCGGATCATTTCCAAGGAACTTGGGGTCGCGCTCGGCGTCGGAATGGTCATCGACAACAAGGCCGGCGCCAACGGCTCGATCGCGGCGAGCTATGTCGCGCGCGCCAATCCCGACGGCTACACGCTGTTCGTCACCACCAACACCACGCATTCGGCCAATCCTTACCTGCTGAAAACCATGAGCTACGATCCGATCAAGGATTTCACGCCGATCGCGCGCACCGGCGATCTGCCGTTCATGCTGGTGATCAATCCGGAGATTCCGGCGAACTCGGTGCCGGAATTGATCGCGCTGGCGAAGAAGGAGCCGGGCAAGTACTCCTATGCGAGCGGTTCGTCGTCGGCGATCGTGTCGGGCGCCACCTTTGCCCGTCTTGCCGGTCTCGACCTGCTTCACGTTCCCTACAAGAGTTCGCCGCCGGCGTTGACCGACGTGATCGCGGGACGCGTCAGCATGATGTTCGTCGACGTGCTGACCGGCCTGCCCCATGTCAACGGCAAGGTGCTCAAAGCGCTCGCGGTGACCACCAAGAACCGCTCGACGCTGCTGCCCCACCTGCCCTCGATGGACGAGGCCGGCGTCAAGGGTTTTGATATCACCTCGTGGCAGGGCTATCTCGGCCCCGCCAATCTGCCGAAAGAGGTCGTTACCCGGCTGAACACGGAAATCCGCAAGGTCATCGACCGGCCCGAGATCAAGAAGGAGCTTGGCGAGCGCGGCATGGAAGCCTTCTCGGGGCCGTCCGAGGAATTCGAGAAATTCCTCAAGGACCAGCTCGTGGTCTGGGAGAAGCTGATCGCCGACGCGGGGATCGAGAAGCAGTAGGCGTCATTGCGAGCGAAGACCGTAGGGTGGGCAAAGGCAGCGGACGCGAACGCGTCCGGTGGCGTGCCCACCATTTAATCTCGAAACCCGAAACAAGAATGGTGGGCACGGCGCAAGCGCGCCTTTGCCCACCCTACGCAGATCACTCCTTCTTCGTCCGGTAATCCCCGAACGTCGTGTCGCGCTGGTCGAGCTGCGCCTTGACGCTGCCGCCGTCGCGGCGAAACGTCGACATGTAGGCGCGGCTGGCCTCGGTGGTGAAGGCCAGCGCCTGAATTTCGGTGCCGGCGCGCATCGCCGCGCGCGCCCCCATGATCTCCATCGCGCGATGCACCGAGCGCTTGTTGAGCTGTTGCAATTCGACCGGCACCTTGGCGGCGCGCTCGGCGAAATCCAGCGTGCGCGCCTCGAGTTCGGCAAGTGGAAACGAACGGGTAGCAAAACCCCATTCCGCGGCCTCGCGGCCGGACATCGCATCGCCGGTCAGCATCAATTCCATGGCGCGACGCATGCCTACCAGCCAGGGATGATACTGCATGTCCGGCGGGCTCATCAGCCGCACCGGCGGATAGCCGATCTGGGCGTCGTCGGCGACGTAGACCACATCGCAGGCGGTGGCCAGTTCAGTACCGCCGGCGAGACAATAGCCGTGCACCTGCGCGACCACGGGTTTTGCAAGATCCCAGATTCCGAACCAGCCTTCGACCACATGCCGCGACCATTGCCCCGGCCCGCCCGCCGAGTGATAGGGCTGGTCGACCGAGTTGTCCGATGAGAGATCGTAACCCGCGGAAAAGCACGGACCGGCGCCGCGCACAATCGAGATCGAAATAGCGGGATCGCGATCGGCCGCTTCCAGCGCATCGAAAAATTCGGCGCGCAAGAGATTGTTCAGCGCGTTGCGCTTCTCCGGCCGGTTCAGCGTGATACGCCGGACCCGCGGTTTTGGGTCCTCGACGAGGATGTGCTGATAGGGCATCGGCGGTTTCTCCCTGTCGCGGGCCTGTTATGCAGGCCTCGGCATGTTCATGCCCGACACACAAGCGGAAGACTTCGGCGGAGGCAACCATCCATCCGCGAGTCGTCCCGTCGAGCTACTGCTTTCCGATCCGGCCTTGGCGATCATGCCGGCCCAAGCGGGCGAGGCCGGTCAGGAGACCACACCATAGGGGCTGGAGACGCACGGTTGTTTCCTCTGTCATGACCGTGCCTTCACGAAACTGTCAGGTTTCTGTAACCTAAGCTGCGCAGAACACGCGGCATGTGGTTTATCAAAGGAGACTCACCATGCGGATTTCCCTGCTCTGCTCCGTCGCGTCATTTTTTCTGGCTTCGACCGCTGCATTCGCACAAGCCGAAGGCGAGTTTCCGGCCACGCTGGCCGGACATGCCGTGCTGCCGGCGGAATCTTTCATCGATGCGCCCGCCGATGCGCCGGCCGATCTGAAGACCGCGGGCAAATACACGACCGGCCGCCGCATCGATGCCGTCGGCAGCGTGATGGGCAAATCCTACGAGCGGCCGACCGGCGTGTCGCTGCCGTTCAAGGGCCAGCCGCTGCAGGGCCATTCCGGCATCAAGAAGATGCCCGACGGCTCGTTCTGGGTGATCACCGACAATGGCATGGGCTCGCGCTACAATTCGGCCGACTCGATGCTGTATCTGAACCGTCACAAGATCGACTGGACGGCGGGCAAGATCGAACGGCAGGAAACCGTGTTCCTGCACGATCCCGACAGGAAGGTACCGTTCCGCATTGTCCACGAGGACACCGCCAAGCGCTATCTCACCGGCGCCGATTTCGACACCGAGGGGTTCCAGGTCGTCGGCGACGTGTTCTGGATCGGGGACGAGTTCGGTCCCTACATCATCAAGGCCGACAAGACCGGCAAGGTGCTGGCGGTGTTCGATACGGTCGCCGACGGCAAGCCGGTGCGCTCGCCGGATCATTGGTCGGTGCAATCGCCGGGAGCGCCGGGCGCGACCTACACCACCGTCAACCTGCGCCGCTCGAAGGGCTATGAGGGCTTTGCCTCGTCCAAGGACGGCAAGTTCCTCTACCCGATGCTCGAAGGTCCGTTGTGGGACGCCGAGAAGAAGGATTGGGAAAGGGTCGACGGCAAGGAAGCGTCGCGGATTCTCGAATTCGACGTTGCGGCTGAAAAATTCACCGGCCGTTACTGGCAGTATGTGTTCGAGCAGAACGGCAACGCCATCGGCGACTTCAACATGATCGATCCCTCGACCGGTCTGATCATCGAACGCGACAATGGCGAAGGCACCGCGGACAAGGCCTGTCCGCAAGGCCAGCGTGGCGAGAACTGCTTTCCGGACCTCGCGAAGTTCAAGCGCATCTTCAAGATCGAACTGTCAGACGCCAATGTGGGCAAGCCGGTCCGCAAGATCGGCTATATCGACCTGATGAAAATCCGCGATCCCGACAAGAAGTCGCGCAAGATGCTGAATGACGGCGTCCTCACGTTCCCGTTCTTCACCATCGAGAACGTCGATCGGGTGGACGAGACGCACATCATCGTCGGCAACGACAACAACCTGCCGTTCTCGTCGAGCCGCGATCCCAACAAGGCCGACGACAACGAGTTCGTGCTGCTCGAGGTCGCGGATTTCCTGAAGGCGAAGTGAACCTGTTTCTACCCTCTCCCCTGGTGGGAGAGGGATTTGCATTCGGGCCAGCTTTCCACACATGAACGTCGTCCCCGCGAACGCGGGGGATCCATAACCCGCGACCTCAAAACTTCAGCGCCTTGGCCTGCTTGACCTGCGGCAGCGTCTGCACCTGGGCCAGCACCTCCGCCGGCACCGCGCCGTCGATCTCGACCAGCGCGATGGCGTCGCCGCCCTGCTTGTTGCGGCCGAGATGGAAGGTCGCGATGTTGATTTTGGCATCGCCGAGCAGGCTCGCGAACTTGCCGATGAAGCCGGGCTTGTCCTCGTTGGTGACGTAGATCATCGACTTGCCGAATTCGGCGTCGACGCGGATGCCCTTGATGTCGACCAGGCGCGGCTGGCCGTCGGCATAGACCGTGCCCGACACCGAACGCTCCTGCCGCTCGGTGGTGACGGTGACCGTGATCAGGCTTTCGTAATCGCTCTGCGCCGCGCGTACGATCTCGTCGACCACCATGCCGCGCTCCTTGGCAACGACCGGCGCGGAGACCACGTTGACGTCGCCCAGCATCGGCCGCAACAACCCGGTCAGCGCCGCCGAGGTCAGCGCCTTGATCTTCATTTCGGCGACATGGCCCTCATAGGTGATGGTCACCTTGGAAATGCCGGTCTCAGTCAATTGCCCCGCGAACGAGCCGAGCTTCTCGGCAAGATCGATGAAGGGTTTAAGCTTCGGCGCCTCTTCCGCGGTGATCGACGGAAAATTCACCGCGTTGGAAATCGCACCGGTCAACAGATAATCCGACATTTGTTCTGCGACCTGCAGGGCGACGTTCTCCTGCGCTTCGGTGGTGGCGGCGCCCAGATGCGGCGTGCAGATCACATTGGGATGACCGAACAGCACGTTCTGGGTCGCCGGCTCCTCGACGAACACGTCGAAGGCGGCGCCGGCGACCTGCCCGGAATTCAGCGCATCGACCAAGGCCTGCTCGTCGACCAGGCCGCCGCGTGCGCAATTGATGATGCGCACGCCCTTCTTCATCTTCGCCAGCGCCGCCGCGTCGATGATGTTTCTGGTCTTCTCGGTCAGCGGGGTGTGCAGCGTGATGAAATCGGCGCGCCTGAACAACTCGTCGAGATCGACCTTCTCCACCCCAAGGTCCTTGGCGCGCTCCGGCGACAGGAACGGATCGAACGCGACCACCTTCATGCGAAGACCGAGCGCGCGGTCGGCGACGATCGAGCCGATGTTGCCGCAGCCGATCACCCCCAGCGTCTTGGCGGTGATCTCGACGCCCATGAAGCGGTTCTTTTCCCATTTGCCCGCCTGGGTGGAGGCGTCGGCCTGCGGAATCTCGCGCGCCAGCGCCAGCATCAGCGTGATGGCGTGTTCGGCGGTGGTGATCGAATTTCCGAACGGCGTGTTCATCACGATGATGCCCCTCGCGGTGGCCGCCGGAATTTCCACATTGTCGACGCCGATGCCGGCGCGGCCGATCACTTTCAGCCGCGTCGCCTTTTCCAGGATTTTCGCGGTGGCCTTGGTGGCCGAGCGGATCGCAAGGCCATCGTAATTGCCGATGATCTCGGCGAGCTTATCCTTGTCCTTGCCGAGATTGGGCTGGAAATCGACCTCGATGCCGCGATCCTTGAATATCTGCACCGCGGCAGGAGACAGCGCGTCGGAAATGAGAACTTTGGGTTTTGACATTTGGGTTTTCCATCTGTTCGTCATTCCGGGGCGCGAGCTCTGCGACAAAATTAATCAATTTTGCGCTGAGCGAGCGAACCCGGAATCCAGACGAGGTTGCAGGGCTTTTTGGAATGGATTCCGGGTTCGCGCTTCGCGCGCCCCGGAATGACGGACTTACGCCGCCCTCGCGAGCGTCGACTTCATCTCCGCGAACGCCCAGTCGATCCACTGCGTCAGCAGCGCGACGTCCTTGGCTTCTACGGTGGCGCCGCACCAGATGCGCAGGCCCGCCGGCGCATCGCGATAATGCGCGAAATCATAACCCGCGCCTTCCTTCTCCACCATCGCCACCAGCTTCTTGGCGAAGTCCGCCTGCGCATCGGCTGTGAGCTGTGTGATCGCGGGATCGACCACCTTCATGCACACCGACGTGTTGGAACGGATCGCGGGGTCCTTTGCCAGGAAATCGATCCACGGCGTCTTCGCCTTCCAGCCCGCCAGCACCTTGGTGTTGGCGTCGGCGCGTGCGATCAGCGCCTTCAACCCGCCGACCGACTTCGCCCAGTTCAGCGCATCGAGATAATCCTCGACGCACAGCATCGACGGCGTGTTGATGGTCTCGCCTTCAAAGATGCCTTCGTTGAGCTTGCCGCCCTTGGTCATGCGGAAGATTTTTGGCAGCGGCCACGCCGGCTTGTAGCTCTCCAGCCGCGCCACCGCGCGCGGGCTCAGCACCAGCATGCCGTGGCCTGCCTCGCCGCCGAGCGCCTTCTGCCAGGAGAACGTCACGACGTCGAGTTTTGTCCAGTCGAGCGGCTGCGCGAATGCGGCGGAGGTGGCGTCGCAAATGGTGAGACCTTCGCGGTCGGCCGCGATCCAGTCTGCGTTCGGCACGCGGACGCCGGAGGTGGTGCCGTTCCAGGTGAAGACGATATCGGAGGCCGGATCAGCCTTGCCGAGATCAGGAATCTCGCCATAGGGCGCGTGCAGCTTGGTGACGTCCTTGAGCTTCAATTCCTTGACGATGTCGCTGACCCAGCCTTCGCCGAAGGATTCCCACGCAATCGTGGTGACGGGCCGCGCACCGAGCAGCGACCACAGCGCCATCTCGACCGCGCCGGTATCCGACGCCGGCACGATGCCGATCTTGTAATCGGCGGGCACCTCAAGCACTTCGCGCGTCAATTCGATCGCAAGTTTGAGCTTCGCCTTGCCGATTTTCGCGCGATGCGAACGGCCAAGCGCGGCGTCCTTGAGATTGTTGGGGTTCCAGCCGGGGCGCTTGGCACAGGGGCCGGAGGAGAAATGCGGCACATTCGGCCGCAAAGCAGGCTTCGCTGCAGTCATGATCTATCCTTCCAGATAGCAAGCCTCCCGTTGGGGGGAGGTGTCCCGTCGGCGGAAATATGGCAATTGCTGCGCCGCGTCAAGCCGCTTTGCGGACATCACGGGCGATTGATGAGCCAGTGCGGCATGGCCATGCGCCAGAATGCGGCGATGTCGCCGCCGGCCGCCAACCATCCGAGGAAGCAAATCGCCACGACATGGCTCGCGGCCACGAACGCGAACATCATCGGCTGCTCATTGGTGTCATAGCCGACGCCGCGGCTGAAGATCGTTCCGCTGCGCAACGCCCGGACCAGCGTCCATAAGATGAAAGCTGCGAACACACCCACTACGATACGGCCGACCGGGTCCATGCTGCGCCTTGTCAAAACCTTATCGTCATCCCGACGTGACTCGCTTGAAACCCCAGCCGCTTATAGAAGCGCTGCGCATCGACTCTCGTGTTGTGCGTCAAAAGTTCGACCAGCTTGCAGCCTTGTCCCCGCGCCTCCGCAACGGCCCATTGCACCAACTGTTCGCCGATGCCGCGGCTGCGGTGATGCGAAGCGACGCGTACGTCCTCGATCAGCGCGCGGCACGCGCCTTGTGAACTCAGCCCCGGCAGGATGCAAAGCTGCAGGCAGCCGACCACCTCGCCGCCCTCGCCCTCCGCGACCACCAGTTGGATGTTCGGATCGCGCTCGACCCGTTCGAACGCCTGAAAATACGACGGCGGCAACGGGTCCTCTAGCCGCTCGCGGCCGCGGCCCAGGGCATCGTCCGCCAGCATCGCCACGATGGCGGCGACGTCATTGCCGTGGGCAGGCCTGATCCTGACGCGCGAAACGCCGCTCATGGATCGCTCCGGAAGTTCAACGGACCGGAGCAAGATCCAGCGCGCGCTCGGCCTCGCCGATCCAGCGCCGCACCGCGTCATAGCCGTCGAGATGAAAACCGCCCTCATGCGCGAGGCGCGTGTAGGCCAGCAGCGACACATCGGCCAGCGAGAATCGATTGCCGACCAGGAACCGCGTCGCGGCGAGCTGATGCTCCATCCGCGCCAGCGCGGCATAGCCGCCCTTGATCTTGTCGGTGTCGAGGTCGGACGCCGGCCTGCCCAGATAGACCATCTGGAAGCGGCAGACCGCGATGTAGGGTTCATGGCTGTACTGTTCCCAGAACAGCCATTCATCCATCTTCGCTTCATCGAAGCTATCTGTGGGGATCAGATCGCTGCCGCGCGCGAGATAGCGAATGATGGCGTTGGATTGCGCCAGCATGCGGCCGTCGTCGAATTCGACCGTCGGCACCTGCCCCGCGGGGTTGAGTTTGAGAAACGGCGTGGTGCGGGTCTCGCGCTTCAGCGTGTCGACGTCGATCCAGGTGTACGGCAGCGCCAGCCGGTCGCAGACCCATTTCACCTTCAGGCAGTTGCCCGAATTGCTATCGCCGTAGATTTTCATGGCCAGTCGCCGCCCTTATTGAGGCGACAGACCAGCAGCCGCAATCCGTTCTGTCAACAGGATCGCGCGGGAGGTCAGAACTTATAGCCGATGCCGGCGCGCACGGTGTTGATGGTGGTATCGACCGGCGCGGTGAAGCGCATGTATTCCCATTCGGCGCGCAGGAACAGGTTTGCAACCAGCATCATGTCGACGCCGAGGCCGCCGGAATAGCCGTAGATGAAATGTGCGTTCGCATCGTCGGTCAGACTGTGGTTGGAAGGCCCGATATTGGGCAGCGCCGGAACCTGGCTGCCGACATACCGATAGAACAGGGTGGCATCCGCCCTGCGGTTGATGTCAGCCTGCCCAAGCGCAACGCCGCCGAACAGATAAGGAAGGAAGCAACCCCAGGTATAGCCGCCGCGGACGCGCAGCGATCCGTAGTCCCTGATGTTCATCGACGAACTGGACGAGACATTCGCGGTGGTTTGATAGTCGGTCGGGAAGAAGAACGTGCGGCCTTGCGAGCCGCTGGAGCTGTTGAAGAACTTGCCGTGAATGTAGTTGAGCTCGACGCCGACGACGACGTCGGTCCACTGCGCGTTATAGCCGAAGAACCCTCCGAACCCGCTGTTCTGCGTGTTGGTCTTTTGCTGCAGGGGCCACTTTGAGATGTTGAACTCTTGTTCGACGTCGATGTTGTTGAGGAGTTTTGCCAGCAGATCCTGGCCGGAATTGGTGAAGTCCATATCGGCGGCGCCGTAGCTGGCCTGGCCGCCGATGTAGACGCCCTGCCAGTTGGTCCGCGCCACCGGCGCGGTAAAACTTCCGCGAAGAAAATCCGGCATATCGGCCGCTTGCGTGGCCGTAGCCGTTCCAACAATCGCCGCCACCAACAAGAACCGACGCATCGCAACGCTCCCATCACACTCTGACTTGGCGCCGATCATCGCTCGTTAACCTTAACCAATCGTTGTCGGGGGCCGTTCGGAAAGCATGAAACTTTCTTCGAATCATGCCGGCCTTGATCGGCATGATCTCGTCCGAAAACCGGAAATCCACTTTTCGGGATCATGCGGCAAAACAAACGGCGCGGGAAAATCCCGCGCCGTTAAGACTGGTTAAGAGAGGTGGCCGATCAGCCCTTGCGGATCAACGGCGGGGGCGGCGGCGGCACATCGCAGCAGGTCCAGCGTACGCCGAGCTTGATGTCGTGCGATGTCAGATCGTGGAACTCGAACGGACGGCCGCGGCCGGCCAGAATGCCATCGAAGGTGTCGCCCTTGCCGGTGACGGCGCTGCCGAGATCGAGATAGCGATAGGCCAGTTCGACGGTGAAGTTCTGGTTGACCTTGTAGGCAAGACCGGCATGGGCCGCCCAGGCAAAGTTGGTCTTGTTCGCCGAGTTGGCGAAATACGTCGCCGCGTTGACCGATCCGACGCCGGGGCTCGGAATCGCGCCGAAGTCGGTCAGCCCACTGAACTGGTTGACGGCGCCGCCGACGCCGACGCCGACGAACGGGGTGATGCACCACCAGGTGCCGAGATCGGCGTAGACGTTGGCCATGGCGACCCAGCTCGAATAGCCCGCGCTGTAGGTGTCGGCGATCGCGCCGAGGCCGGCGATGTTGGCAAAATCGGTGCCGCTGAAATGCACCTTGGAGCGGTATTCGCCGGTGACATCGGCGCGGAACCAGCTGTTGAACTGATAACCGACGCCAAGCCCGAACGATGTTCCGCTGGTGAACTCGTGACCGTTCTGCTGCACCGACAGCGTCGATATGTCATTATACGCCGGCGCGAACAGTTTGCCGCGCGTGTTGGTCATGCCGATATCGCCGCGCAGGTACCAGCCGCCGAAATCCTCGGCGGGCGGGGCGTAATACTGCGCCGGCGGGGGCGGCATGATGGAGGGCATGTCGGCGGCGAACGCCGCTGACGACAACAGAGACGCCGCTCCTGCGGCAATCAGAGACTTAACGCTACGCATTGGCTTCGTCCTCTTGTCCGGTGAGGCAGACGAAGCCTCACACCAAAAACTCACAAGCGGACGATGCCACCAAATTCTTAAGCGCCACTTAACCCTAATTTTTAAGGTTGATAATCTCCGAAGATTTTTTTGCGGGCGCGGATTTTGCGCCCGCAAAAAATGGCGAACCTGCCACAATCGCTAACAATGTGTTGACAAAAATGTTGAAGGACACCCGCCGATTTCGTTGAGCGTAGCCTGAGCCCGTCTATACGGCGACTTCCCGGGGCATCTCATCAAAAGTCTCGTCGCGAAACCTGCGGCCTGTAGCTTTCTTCCGGACGCCACCCCATTGCTTAAAGAAGAAGGCTGCTTCCGCCTTGCGGCAGGCGCTTTCAATTTCGCCGACCCATTCTGCCTGCATCGGCCGCGAACGGGGCCCGCTTTCCCCGCCAACGATAACCCAGTGAATATTCGTGAGATCGCACATAGCGACCGATCCCAGCAGAGGCTCGAACGAAATAAATCTGACCGCCGCTCTAACTCTACGTAGATCGTCAATGCGGACGAGAAAATCCGCGCTCTCAACACTTGTCCCGAGCCAGACGTTTTTAAGCAACGGTAACTCCGCCGTAATGTCTGCCATCCGATCCGGCCGCTTGGTCAAGATTTGATAGGTGTGCCGCGGCGTATCGCGCATCGCCGACCAGACCTCGCCGACGAATTTCGCGGGCACGCCCTCGTGGAATAAATCCGACATCGAGTTCACGAAAATCCGGCGCGGTCTTTTCCAACCGGCAGGGATACCAAGTGCTTTGCGGTCAAGCCTGACCTTTCCGGTCCAGACCGCGCGCGTTCCGCTCTTGCGGGTCAATCCACGATACTTTTCCATGCCCATGGCATCGAGCCGCGCCGCCATCCGCATCGCGTAGCAATTGGTGCAGCCGGGCGAGATGACGTTACAGCCGGCCACGGGATTCCACGTCGCATCAGTCCACTCAATAGAGGTGTCGGCCATCGTACCCTCAAAGCAGTCGCGTCTGGACACTTATATTTCGAATATCTTCCCAGAGCTTCAGACCAAGTTCATGGGCGCTGACGAACACAAGCCAATAAAGTCTCTGGCCACCAGTTGCGGAAACGAGCTCGATACCCTTTGCCGTAGAACATCGCGCCAGTTGAGGAAAATTTGCGAAACCGAGGTTAACTGAGCCGCTACTCAGACGCGCAAGTAGGTTGGTGGATTGCCCGCAATGCGTGCAGATCAGCCCCGGATGCTTCAGCGCGCAGCCTTCGGCATCCTCGGCAGGAATACCGCGAGCAGGCCGATGGCGGGGAGGAAGGCGCAGAGCTGATAGACAAACGCCAGGCCCATGTGGTCGGCGACGCGGCCGAGCACCGCGGCGCCGAGGCCGCCGATGCCGAAGGCTACGCCGAAGAACACGCCCGAGATCATGCCGAAGCGGTGCGGCATCAGTTCCTGCGCGAACACGATGATCGACGACGTCGCCGACGAGATGATGAGCCCGATACAGATCGTCAGCACCGCGCTTGCGAACAAGCCGGCGTAAGGCAGCGCCAGCGTGAACGGCAGCGCCCCCAGTATCGACAGCCAGATGATGTATTTGCGGCCGAAGCGGTCCCCGAGCGGCCCGCCGAAGAAGGCGCCTGCCGCGTTGGCGGCCAGAAATATGAACAGGTAGAACTGCGCGGCCTGGGTCGAGACGTGGAATTTGTCGATCAGGTAGAAGATGTAGTAGCTCGACAGGCTCGACACATAGAGTTGCTTGGAGAACAGCAGCACGACCAGCACGACCAGCGCGAACCGGACGCGGCCCGAACTTGGCCCATCGGGATGCGCCTTCGGGGCCGGGAATTTCTTCGACGCGATCTGCGGTTGGTACCAGA
>Ga0193717_1001976_pt1 | contig 12162 bp, 8 predicted proteins | sample U2c2metaG_FD_145900 | JGI IMG/M metagenome (GOLD analysis project Ga0193717, IMG submission 145900) | Soil microbial communities from a riparian zone of the East river system, Colorado, United States - U2c2 | ecosystem: Environmental > Terrestrial > Soil > Riparian zone | place: USA: East River...
TGTCGCAGGTCGAAGGACACTTTCCTCATGTCCACGCCGGTCACAGACCCAGCCAATCCACGGATCCAGGCTAAGAGATCGCCATCTGTCGACAGATGGCAAAGCCATGGGTCAAGAGGTGAGACCTGATTTGGTTTCGGTGACGATGCGGCTGCCATTGTCCTTGAGGGCGACGTAGGCGGCGATGATCGCTGTGGCGTAGATACCGACGAAGCGCTCGGTGGTCATTCCGGGGCTCTTCCTGGCTTCCTGCACCGCGTTGATCGTCGCCGCGGCGGCCGCGACCGGGAGATTGTTGTACGCGGCTTGGAACATGCCCCGGAGATAGGCCGACCGGTCGTAGTGCTGCTGGAAGTAATCCGCGGCCTGCTCCTGTTTCTTGAGCCGAAGGCGGGCACGCAGCCCCGTCAAGTGGCGTTTCAACCACTCCTCGGCGAGCACACACTCCGCCGCGATCACCTCGTCGTCGAGACCGGACAGGTAGAACCGCTCGGCCCAGCCGTCCCATCGCAGTTCGTCGGCGGTGGGCGCGCCGACGATGGCGGGCTGTGGCTTGTCCTGCTTGGGAAACTGGTACGTGCGGTGGTCGTCGACCGCGATGCCGAAACGCTGGAATGCCGAAGGCGCACGGCGGATCCATTCCTGAAGTTTTCCGTGCAGAAGCGTCAGCTGAAGGAAGCCCGAACTCACCACGGCACTGTCCCAGGTGTTGATTCCTTGAATCCAGCCGCCGGTCTCGACGTTCGCGATGCGTTGGAACGTATCGATTTTGTCGTCGGTGACGGTGACGAGACCGCGTTGCCGAAGCCCCCGGAGCACGGAATCCAACCGCTGCTTCTCGGCGTACTTGGCCAGGCCCCGGCCACCTCCTGCCAGCCGGAAACCGGGAGGCTGACGCGAAGGCTGCTGCGAAGGCTGACGCGCGCCCAGCAGCCGGCGCAGCTGCGCCCAGGTGTCGGGGCCGACGATCCCGTCGGGGGCGAGCCCCTCTCCAGGCTGCCAGGCCGCGATGGCCTGAGCGAACCGGGTGTCATCGGCGTTGGCGCCGGGCGTGCCGACCAACCGGGCGATGGCGTCAGCCTGGTCGCGCCAGCCGAGACCCTGGCCGTACGACTTGTTCAACCGCACCGCTTTGGCGAGCGCGTCCCCGCTCAATACCGTCGCCGCGGCGCGAGGCGGTGCCTGGCCTGCCGCGACGTCCCGGACCTTGATGACGGCGAAATGACCGCAGCCCTGCTTCGGAACCAGGAAACCCTGGGCGTCGAGCCGGTAGTTCGTTGCCTTGACCGACTGCCCGACATTGCCGCCGACCACGGTGATGAGCCGCTTCACCCGGTCGACGGCGATCACGATGTCGCCGTGGGTGGCCCATTGCGTCCGATTGTCGATGTTCTCGTAGGTCGCGCCGTGGCAACTGCCGCCGGACTTCCGGTCGGCGCAGACCAGGTCTCCCACCTCCGGGGTGACCCGGTGGATCGGATAGACCCAGAACTCGCTGCTCGTGTCACCACGCTCGGTACTGTGCTTGATGGCACTGATGTACTGCCGATGCGCGGTGGCCTCAAGAGGAAAGGTCCGGGCGCCGGCCCGACGCATCACCCAGGAGATGAAGACCGCGCTCCAAGGATGAGCGCTGTGCCACTGGGGAAGAACCGGGACCGGCTTGCCCGTGGCCGATTTCCAGTAGCCCTGCAGGATCGGGATCATCTCCTGGTCCGTCTCCTGCTTGGCACCGTTGCCCCATCGGTCGCGTTCGGCTATGGCCACCGCCGCAATCCGGGACGCCAGCGTGGCCGATCCGGGTGCCTCGAAGCCATACCCCGCCGGGAAATCGGCCTCCGGCGCGTCGGCACCGATCGGCTCGCCCACCAGGAATGCCGACCACTCGGGAGATTCCTCGTCGTCCGGTCCGGCTTCGACGTACCCGCTTTCGAAATACCCGGCTTCGCCCCTGAGGTCGGACGCGCCGTCCTCGTCGGCACCCGGGAAACCGGCGAACGGGCTGTCCAGCTCGGCCACCCACGGTTCGACTACCTGCTCCGCGTCCCACTCGGGCTCGAACGCCGCTTCGTCCATGTCCACTGTGGACTCGGGCAGCGTCCAGTCCCTGCCGCTCATGATCCGCTCACCTTTCCTGGCCGTTGCCGGACGGCGCCGCCGTGGGCAGCGCGAACGAGCCGTTGGAGGACGCCGCCGGGACCGGGACCCGCAGTGGCTGGGCACTGGCGCCGCTGCCAGCCGGCAGCGCGGAACCGGGACGGTCCTTGACCCGCTCGCCGGTGGCCGACTGCCAGTTGTTGATCACTTCGAGGACGTCCCGGAAGATGTTGCTGCCGTCGGTGAACAGGGTGGCCGCGGTCGCCTCGGTGTCGAACAGGCCGAGCTCGATCCCGCGCAGCAGCGTCGACATCGGTTCGGCCAGGTCGAACAGCTCCCGCGAGCGCAGCGCCGGGGTGATGCCCACCTTCTGGCCGAGTGCGCCGAGGCGGTCGGCCGGACTGCTCGCGGTGGCCTGCAGGTCCTCGATCAGCGTGTTGTCGGAGTCCACGGTCAGGTGGAACCAATTCAGCATCGTCACGTAGGCGAACTCCTCGCGTGCCAGCGCCCCGCTGCGACGGCGATTGCCGATCACGTCCTTGATCGCGCGGGCGAGCAGGGCGATGTAGCTGGCATCGGTCGGGTTGGAGCCCGTCTCGTTGTCCCGGTTCTCCACGCCTATCCAGATCTGGCGCAGCAGCTCGCTCCATTTCTGGCGGAAATCCTGGTTCACCGGACCTGTCTGGTTCTTCCAGTCGGTCAACGGCCCGGAGCCGGCCCACAGCGGTGGCACCGGATGCGCGAGGTCCATGCCGAACATCCGCCAGTACGCGTTGCGCCGGTTGACCCTGTCGTAGGGGCGCACATCGCTGAGCACATTGGCTACCGAGAACGTCGGCGAGGCTTGGAAGAACAGCTGCTCGGTCGCTCGCAGCCAGGCGATGCTGTCCGCCCGCAACACGCCCATCGTCTCGCCGACGACCAGTCGCCGGACCACTTCGGCGAAGATCTCGACGATTCCGGTGCTTTCCAGGACGTACGCGTAGGCCAGGTGATGCCACAGCAGCGGCGGGCAGAACAGCTCGTTCGGCCGGCCGCTCCATTCGAACGGCCCGCCGTTGTTGATCCCCGACGGCGAGAGGAACGGGTTGGCCGGACTGACCGCGGGAGGGGGCGGAAAGGGATCGCCAGGCTGACTGGGCAGGTCCAGCGCGTCGAGCACCGTGTCGTCGAAGAACGGCGCGAAGAAGGCCAGGTTGTTCTGCCCGGTGGGATCCGGGATCTGCGGTGTCCGGCGGGCGAAGCTCCACACCTCGTCGAGGAAGTAGCCGAGCTGCACCGGGTGCAGCCGGAACACTTTCTGCGTCCCGAGTTTGGCGTTCTGCTGCCCGAGGAGTTGGGCCAGTGGAAAGAACATGACAATGTCTCCGTTGTCTAATCGACGATGCCGCCGGAAATCGGCCCCAGGCACGGCCCGATCGCCACCGGTACGCCGCCGGGCGAGTTGAAAATGACGATCGAGTCGATCCGCTGAGCGTCGGCAATGGCGTTGGCGCCCTGGTCGATGGTCACGGCCTGGCCGTTCTGCAGTCCCTCCAGCACCCGGGTGGTGTTGTTGCCTGCCCGGATCTTGGCCACCGTCGCTCCGTTGAGCTCGGTGAAGGTGAGGGTGCCGAAGTCGCGGCTCACCCCCACGGTCCGCAGCTGGAAAACGCGCGGTGCACGCCGCCCCAGGACTTGGCCCAGGAAGTCGTAGGCGAACACCGCCCGGATCTCCTCCGGCGACAGCGGCCGCGTCTCACCGTCGCCGGCCGCGGTGTTCTGCTGCACCAGGTCACTGATCGATTTGGTGAGGGCGACCAGTTGTTCCAGCACCACCTTGTTGTTGTCCGGAGGAGTGGGCGGAGGTGGATTGGTCGAAGGTGGACTGTCGCTTGTGGACGTCGCGGCGGCCGTTTTGGACCGGCTGGAGCCGGCCCGGGATTCGGGTGTCTTCGGGTTCGTCATGGCGTTTGTTCCATCCGGTCAAGCGGCACGTTGGTTGGGTGGTGCGGCGTCGGCACCGAGGTCGGTGACCCAGGTCAGCAGGTGGGCCCGGTGGCCGGCCGCGGCGGCCGGGTCGAGCACCGCGCGGGTGGACAGGTAGGCGAGGATCCGCAGCGGCTCGCGCCGCCTCAGGTAGGACGACGCCAGCAGGGACGGTCCGGCCTGCGACGCGAGTGACTCCAGCGCGGCAGGCGACACGCGGCGCGGGTCGAGCAGCGCGGACAGTGGAGCACCGCCGAAAGCGGCCATCGGCTGCCTGGTGCACACGTCGACCAAGTCGGGCAGCACGGCGAGGCCGGCGCGGGTCAGCGCGCCCCCTTCCCCAGCGGCCAGTTCCGGCGGGTGCCGCCGTCGCCAGGCCGCGGCGAGGTCGTCCCACGGCCCGGCCCCGAACCAGCTTCGGCACAGTTCGACGTTGAACATCACCCGCAGGAACGGGAACGGGTGCGGATCGCCGAACCTGAGCCGGTACACCGCCGATGTCGGGCCGTCGACGACATTGGCCAACGCGGCGACCGGCGCCCAGCCCGCCTGGGCGAAGGCGTGCACATCGGCGGCGATCTCCCCGGCCCAGTCGCGCCAGACCTCGGCCAGTTCGGCGGAACGCGGGGCGAGCCGGTTGGCGATCGCGTCGGCCAGTTCGCCGGTCCAGCCGGTGAGGTGCGCGACCTGATGGCCGGTCTCGTGCAACAGCGCGGTCGGGAACGCCAGGTTGTGCCGGGTCAGCTTGATCGCCGCGGCCGGTGACGGGTGACTCTGGTCCCACAGCCGGACACCGGCCCGCAGGATCGCCGCGCCCAGCCCGCGATCCAGGTAGACCAGGGCCGGTGGTGGTTCGATACCGACCCGGGTGAGGATCGCGGCGATACTGTCGCCTGCCAGTGCGTCGTAGCCGCGCAGCAGTGCCCGCAGCGCCGGGTTGGTCCGGCTGTTCACCGCGTCACCGTAGAAGTCCAGGATGGTCTCCACCTGCAGGTATCTGGTGCGCAACCGGAGCACCGCCGGCCGGATGTCGTCGGGTGTCCCCCGGTCGCCGAGCCGCCGGTGCAGTGCCCGGCCTTCAGCCACCAGTACGGCGACCACTTCCGACAGCCGGTCCCGGATCCGGCGCTGCAGGTAGTCCTCCAGCGCCGCCCACGCCTCGGGCGCGGCCACCGCGTCGAGGTCGGCGAGCGCCTCGACCGCCAGCTGCCAGTGCGCCAGTTCGGCCCCGCCCGGATCGTGACGTTCGGATCGCCTGCCGGTGTCCCGGCGACGACGGCCGCGGAGTCGGCGAACCCGAACGTGAAGGTCAGGGTGGCGCCGGGCGCCGGATCCTTCGCCGCTTGGGCAAGCGCGGGCGCGGCGGCCGGAAGCTGCTGTGACACCGCCCGCAGCATGTCGTCGGCGAGTCGCTCGGCAAGCCGCTGGCCCGCGCCGGCCGGTGCGGCGATGCTGTGCTTGGCCAGCAGCTGCTCCAGTCGTCGCGCCATCGCCTGCAGCGCGGCCCGGTCGAGCAGCCGTCGTACGGTCGAGACGACCTGGACCAGTTTCCCGCCCTGCAGATGCGCCACGAGCTCATGGGTGTCCCGCTCGCCGATCGGCAGATTCACCCGCAGCACCGGCTGGGGCGCGGTCAGGTCGAACCGCAAGCCGAAGACATGCCGGCGACGCAGCGGCCGCCCGCGATGGCGCAACCGGAAGTAGCGGCTGCCCGCGTGGCGAGGCCGCCCCGGCTGACCCCGCCGTCCGACCTGGGCCAGCCGGGGATTACCGGCCAGCAGGGCCGCCGCGGTCTCGGTGAGCTCCTCGAACTCGCCCGCCGCGAACGCCGGCGCGTCGGCACCGTCCGCGGATTCGAACGCCGCGACATGCCCCAGCCCGCCGCCGGGCAACAGCTCGTACACCTCCACCTCGCCGTCGACCGGCCAGGCCTCGGCCCCGGCGTCGAGCAGCCGTCGCTCGAGCGTGTCGCCGCCGGGCAGGACCACGGCACGGGCCACCGGCCGGGTGATCCGGACCGGGATGACCCGGCTGTACTTCTTGTAGCGGAAGCACGGCCGGGTGGCGCGCGGCATCATCACCCACACACCGTGCTCGGCTTCCAGTTCGCGCTCGATCAGCTCGGGGCGCAGCACCGCGGCGGGCAGGTGACGGGCGGCTGCCTCGGCGAAGGCTTCCTGAACCTCGGTCTCCAGCAACAACTCCTGCTCCAGTGACTCCGGCGGCAGTGTCATCAGCTGCCGCACGGTGTCCTCGGTCGCGGCGACCAGCGCCTCGCCACCCAGTGTCGCGATGTCACTGCCGCCGACCTCCAGCCCGAGCAGGCCCAGTCCGGTACTGGCGATATGGCGTGAGAGCTGTTTCGCCGCGTCCGCGCCGACCATGCCCTGAATCAGCCGGGACAGTGGCCCGGCGATCGCGCCGACGATCCGATCGCGGCCGATGACCTTGATGCCGGTCCGGATCAGCGGCATCGCCGCCATCACCACCGGGATGAACTGCTCCAGCTGAGCGGTGGGCGGCACGCCGGGGTCGGCGTCGGCCAGCTCTCCGGCCAGCCGAGCGCGCGCCGCGTCCAAGTCGTGGCCCGCGCTGGTCTCCGTGTAGGGGTTGCGGTCGGGCGGTTGCAGCTCGGCGAGCAACTGTTGCGCGACAGCGTCATTCGGAGCGGCCACGATCTCGGCGACGCCGCGGTCGAACTCCTCCGCGAGGTCGCTCTCCCCACTGCCCCGCAGCTTGGCGGCCAGTTGGCCGGCCATCGGGCGCAGCGACGCCGGAAGTTTGCCGATAGCGCTGCTGAGCACCTTGTCCAGCAACGGTTTGACAAGCTTGCGCAGGATTCCGAATACCGGCCCCAGCGCCAGTTTGCCGACGACAGCGAGGCCCTTCTGCGCGAGCTTGCCGACTCCCGACGCGACCTTCTTCACCTTTTTCAGCAGCGATCCGAAGAACAGTTGCTGCGCGTCCGCCGGGTCGGTGAAACCCGCCAGTCCCGCGACCGCCTCGATCTCGCCTTCCTGCAGTGAGTCCGCCGGCCGGTCCGCGAAGTACGCCTCCAGCGCGCCGAGCATGCGGTCGGCCTCGCCTGCCACCTGCTCCATCCACTGCATGGTGTCGGCGGTGGCGAGCGCGGGCGCCTCGGACTCGCTCGACCACGTGCCGACCGAGCGCAGGTGCCGGGCGGCGGCGGCATCCTCCAGCGCCTCCAGCGCTTCGACGAACTCCGCGTCGTCGAGTTCGGCCAGCAGCGCCTCGGTGAACTCGGCCGCACGCTGTCCGTCACCGTTGGCGATCGACGCCTCGGCGAACGGGGAATGCAGCACCTGTCCGGGCAGCGGTGCCGCCACGGCCGCCGAGACGGCGTCGGCAGCCAGCCCGGCGGGCGCGAACGGCGACGTCGCACCCATCTCGGTGGACACGGTGTTGCCATCCACGCTGTCCCGCACGGGCACGCTCATCTGAAACCTCCATTGACGTCCGGTCAGAACTCAGCGTGCCCGCCGGAATTGCAGTGGTGTTGCAGAACGATTCACGCGCGGAGGCGCCGGGCGGCGGCGGCCGCGCCGAGCCGGTCCAAGATGGTCAGTGCCCGTCGCACGCCATTGGCGTCACCGCAGGCAAGAGCCTCGGCCTGCTCGTAGGGGCATGCCAAGCTCTCCCAGGCCGAGGCGGCCGCTTTCCAGTCGCCGGAAAGCTGGAGCCAGTACGGTTCGGCGATCCAGACCGGGATGTCCGGGCGTTGCCCGGCTCGATGCAGCAACCAGGCCAGCTGACCGGTCAACCACGGATGGCGTGCCCGCAACGCCAACGTGTACCCGTGGGCCGCCTCGGCCGCGGCCCGGTCCGGTTCGCCGCACAGCCAGGCGTGTTCGGCACGGGCGGCGGCCACCAGCGCGACAAGTTGCCACACACCGTTGGCCTCGGCACGTTCGGTCGCGCTCGCCAGAGTGTCCACAACGGACTCATCGCCGCGGCGGACTCGTAACCGGGCCAACGCGTACAGCGCGGGCGCCACACTGACTCCGGGTTGTTCGGGCTGGTCGACGACATGCTGTGCGTCTCGCTCGGCTGCCTGCCACTCCCCTTGGTCCAGCCGCCAGCACGCACGCAGTCCCAGCAGGTACTGGGCATAACCGACCAGGTCGTTGGCGTGGGTGAACGCGAGACCCCGCTCCAGGTCGAGGCGCGCCTGCCGGTAGTCACGGAACTCCAGCGCGATGAAGACGCCGTAGAGCATGGTGCGGGCGGCGTGATCGGGCAGTCCTTCGGCGATCGCGATCTCGATGGCCTGTTCCAGGTCGAGCCGTCCGGAGGGATCACCGCCTTCCAGCCGGGCCGCGCCGACCTGCGTCAACGCGTGCGCGATCGTCTCCTCGTCCGCCACCTGCCGGGCGACGGCGATCGCCTGGAGCGACCACTTGATCGCCGGTTCCAGTTTGCCGTCGAGCAGATCCCAGTCGCCCTGGTTGCTGTACGCCAAGGCCAGTTCCCGGCTGGCTCCACCGGGTTCCAGCGCGGCGATCGCCCGGGCGGCAGTCGCTTCGGCCTCGTCATGCTGCCCCGTCCACCAGTACAACCGGGACAGCCAACGCAGTTCTCACCGACCTTCTGGGCCAGGCCGGCGACCTGCCAGATCTCGAGCGCGGTCAGCCGGGCGGCCAGCGCCTCCTCGAAGAGTCCCACCGAGTACGCGCTGAACGCGTACTCCTCCAGCAGTTCCGCCCGCTGCGGATCCGGCAGGCGGCCGGCGTGGTGCAAGGCCACCCGGTAATGCTCCACCGCCTCCCGATGCGCCCCGGCCCGCTGGGCTTGCCCGGCCACCGTCGGGGCATAGCGCAGCAGGGCCTCCACGTCACCGGCCTGTCTGGCATGGTGCACCAGCCGAGCCAGGTCCACCCCCGGCGCACCGGTCAGCGCCAGGAGGGCCCGCCGGTTCAACTCCGCGTGCCGCAGCGACGACAGCGATTCCTCCACCGCCTGCCGGATCAGCTCATGCCGGAACTCGATCGTGTCGCCGGTCAGCGCCAACAGGCCTCCCGCGACAGCCGCCTCGACCACGGTCACGTCCGGCCTCAGCGTCTCCTTCAGCAACCACAGCTCGGTGCGGGTCGGGTTGACCGCGACGAAACGCACGACGTCCTGAGCCTGGGATGTCAACGCGGCCAAGCGAACCAGCGCCAGGTCGCGAACGGTCGCGGGCACGCCCGGCTCACCGGCCGCGAGCATCTCGGTCACCAGCAGCGGGTTCCCATCGGTGATCGCGTGCAGCCCGACCGCCGGCCGCCCGGCTTGACCCGCGAGCTTGGCCACAGCCGCGACGGACAACGGCGCCGGGCGCATCCGCACCGTCGAGCCGGGAGGCAGCGAGCTCAACGCGGCACGGAGCGGATGGTCCGTGTCCAGCTCGTCGTCCCGGTAGGTGACGACGAGCAGCACGCGCAGTCGCTCCAGCCGGCGGCCCACCATGGTCAGCAGGTCCATCGTGGCCTCGTCCGCCCACTGCGCGTCTTCCACCACGATCACTTGGGGACCGTGGTACCCGGCCAACTCATCCAGGAACGCGGCGAAGATCTCCTCCCGCGACGCGCCCGTGGCCAATCGTTTTTCCAGCGGGCCCCCGACCTGCCCGGCGATATCGCGAAGCGGCCCCAGCACGCGGGGTGTCAGCAGTGGGTCGCAAAGGCCGACCAGGAACCGGGCATCGCCGTCGTGCCGTTGGATGAACCGCTGTACCAGCACTGATTTGCCGATGCCGGCCTCACCCGACACCACTGCCCCCCGGCCGCCGGATCCGGCCGCGAGAGCGGCGTCCAGCTCGGCGAGCAACGTCGATCGCTCCTGCAGATCGGACGGGGCATCGGCGCGCTTTTCGAGCACCTCAGTGGTCTGCGGCGCGGTGACCAGTGCCGGATCGGAGGTGACGATCCGCTGGTACAACTCACGCAACGGAGCGGCTGGGGCGACGCCCAACTCGTCGGCCAGCCGCCGCCGCACCACCTCGTAGTGGACGAGCGCCTCGCTTTGCCGGCCGCAGCGGTACAGCACGAGCATGAGCTGACCGGCCAGCCGCTCGTCCAACGGGTTCTCCTGGACCCGGGCGGGCAGCTCGGCCAGCAGCTCGCCGTGCCGGCCCAACCTCAGTTCGACGTCATTGCGTTCCGTTTCCGCCAGCAGCCGTTGCGCGGCAACCATGTCCCGGACGGCATTGATCCACGGCGTGTCCAGCGTCGCGAAGGCCTCCCCGCGCCACAATCCCAGTGCCCGCGCGAACAACCCGGCCGCGCCCTCGTCTCGGCCGGCCGCGCGGGCCTGGCCGACCAGGTCGTGGAAGAGGTGCAAGTCCACCGCCATCGGGTCGACCACGAGGGCATAACCCCCAGGCCCACGGACGATCCGAACCTCGTCGGTACCGGCCAGGACCCGGCGTAACCGGGACACATACGCCGACAACGCGTTGCGGGCGTTGTGCGGAAGTTGATCCGCCCACACGTGCTCGATCAGCTGGTCGGCCGGTACCGCGCGGCCGGGCTCCACCAGCAGTGCCACCAGAACACACCGCTGCCGCACGTGACCGATGTCCACCGGGTGCCCGTCGATCCGGGTCTCTATGTCACCCAGGAGCCGGAACTCCACCGACACCGCTGCCCCCCGAGGTCGAAGCGAACCCCTTGGCTGGAAAGGAGCCGCCACCACCCGGCCCAGATACCTCCCGGACCTGCCTATTCAACGAACCCCGAAGGTTCACCGAAGGCCGGCGGCCCATCCTGACCGGCAATATCTGTCACGGGGAGGGGCCGATGTCATGTCATCGCGGACTTTGCAGACTTTTCGCGTCAACCGAGCGACTTCACCACCCACTACGAAGCTGACGCTGTGCGTGGTCGGCGAGTTCGCGGTGTACCGGGCCGGCAGAGCGCTGCCCGCGGCCGAAGTGGGAAGCCGCAAGGCGCGCACAGTGCTGGCGCTGGCGGCAGTGCACTACGGGTACGTGCCGGTCGACAGCATCATCACCGCGCTGTGGGGCGACGCGCCGCCACGGCACCCGGGAGCCAATATCGCGACGCTGGTCAGCCGCCTGCGGTCGGCGCTCGGACCGGACGCGATCGGGGGCGGGCGCACCGGCTACCGGTTGGGCGATCATGTGCGGGTCGACCTGATCGACGCCACGTACCTGGTGTCGCGGGCGGAGGCACGGATCGCCGCGGGACAGGCGGCTGCCGCGCTGACCACCGCGACGCAGGCCATGGCCCTGCTGGACAACGGTGCCGTGCTGGCCGAGCGACCCGACGCGCCTTGGGCCGAACCCGCGCGCGCCCTGCACGGCCAACTACTGCGACGGGCCCGGCACGCTGTCGCCGAGTCGGCGCTCCGCGTCGACGACATCCGGACAGCCCAGGCGACCGCGGAGGCCGCGGTAGCCGCGGACCCGTTGGACGAGGCCGCCTGCCGGATGGTGATGCGCGCCCACCACGCGGCCGGTGAGCCGGCCCGGGCTTTGCTTGCCTACCAACGGCTGCGCACCACGCTGACCCGCGAACTCGGCGTCGATCCGGCCGCGTCGACCCGCGATCTGCACCTGGCCGTTCTGCGGGACGCCCACGGCACCAGGGCGCTGTCGACCTAGCCCCGCTACCCAGCATCTCGAAGGAGGCGTTCATGTCCCTTATCCGATCGCGCATTGCCGCCGGCGTCGCGTTGGCAGTGATGGCCTTGCTCATGATGACGTCCGCGCCCCTCTCGGCCGCCGGCACCACTGGCCCGACAACACCGGCGAACCTCCAGGTGGTGGACCTGTTGCCCAGCTCGGTGACGGTGGCCTGGGACCCGTCGACAGACTCAACGGGCCGGACTCTCTACTACGAGGTCAGTATCGACACCCCCGCCCCGTGGACAGCCACGCCCGTCGCGACGTCGCAGCGGTTCGACGGACTTGGTGCCGGGGTGAGCTACACCTTCTCGGTTCGAGCGGTCAACCAGCTCGGTGACCGGTCGGCCTGGGCGTCCGTGTCGTTCACCACGGCGACCGGCCCGCAGTCCCCGCCCGCCGCGCCGACGAACTTGCGGCCGGTGTACGTCGACGGAATCCTGGACCGGCGC
>Ga0193717_1001977_pt1 | contig 12161 bp, 6 predicted proteins | sample U2c2metaG_FD_145900 | JGI IMG/M metagenome (GOLD analysis project Ga0193717, IMG submission 145900) | Soil microbial communities from a riparian zone of the East river system, Colorado, United States - U2c2 | ecosystem: Environmental > Terrestrial > Soil > Riparian zone | place: USA: East River...
ATTTCTGTTTTATTTATTATCTTTTTTTTTTTTTATTTTTTTTGTTTTTTTTTTTTTAATTTTTTTATTATTTTTTTTGCCAAAAAAAACGTCCGTCCGATAAATGTTATTATTTAATTATTTAATTATTTAATATTAAATAATTATTAGTATTAATATTATATGTTAATTTATAAAAAGTATGCAATTTTACTTATTAACATAAACAAAAAGAGAAAAAAAATTGATATTCTGCCCTGCCGTACGGCGCCGTATTTTTTTTGGTTATTTTTTGTTTAAAAAAAATAATAAAAAAAAGAGGCGCCGTAAGGCACGGTTTTTTTTGTTTTTGCCGTAAGGCAAAAATGGGGTGAAATTTTAATTATTATAATTATTAATTAAAGAGATTAATAATCGTATGAGAAAAAAAGAGTTAAATTTAACTAACTTCCTGATCCTCAGTAATATACTACACAGAATAAAAATAATCAAACAATATCCACAAAATGTCAATATAAGATTGATAATTCTAATCCTACGTGATGTCCACTTGTTAAATGATAATTAGAAATTCTAATAAACTGAGTATAAATAAAAATTGTTCCAATTAACACGTGCCCACCATGAAGACCTGTTGTAGCAAAAAATGCTGAACCAAATACTGAATCAGAAAAAGTAAAGCTAGCTTGAGTATATTCAATATATTGGAAATAAGTAAAAACTATTGCTAAAACAACTGTGAAAAATAGTCCAATTAATGTACCTTTTCTGTCATTTGCAATTAATGAATGATGTGCATAAGTAATAAATCCTCCGCTAGAAAGTAAGATTATAGTATTTAAAAATGGTAAAGCAAAGGCATCTAAAGCTGTAACTCCTAAAGGAGGTCATTGAGATCCTAGCTCTACTGCCGGTGATAAACTAGCGTGTAAATAAGCTCAGAATACACTTAAGAAAGCCATAATTTCACTTAAAATAAATAAATTAAAACCTTGAGAAATTCCAAATCTAACTTTTTTAGTGTGGTTTCCATTAAAAGACGCTTCAACTACTACATCTTTTCACCAGAATGCGGATCCAAGTATAGTTAATAATAAAGCTGATTTAAATAAAAGAAAACCTGTAGAATAACCGTGGAAATATTGAACAGTACCTATCATTAATGCAAATAATGAAAAACTAACCATCAATGGTCAAATTGATCTATCAACTAAATGTGATGGAAAAAATTGAAAATTCAATTTTGATGATTTTAAATTAAATGTTGTTAAATTTTTTATCATATTTTTTAATTAATAATTATTGATTGTTGTTAACTTTAAGTTAAATATTGATACCGAATATGTTATTTATTGAATAAAATTTTTTTACCTAAATCGATCAAATCTTCTGATGAAATCTAAATATTATTTTTAATATTAAACCCTTAAGGCTTAAGGCACGTAGTGGTTTAAAAAGAGTATATATTTTAAAATAAATTAAAATAAATTAAAATAAATTAAAATAAATTAAAATAAATTAAAATAAATTAAAATAAATTAAAATAAATTAAAACCATGCCTTACGGCACAGCTTTTTTTTTTCATTATTTTTTTTGCCAAAAAAAACGTAAGGCTGCCGTAAGGCTGCCTTAAGGCAGGCAGGGGTTAAAAATTACAAATTATAATTACAGCCGTAAAGACGGGAGGGGGGGGGATTAAAGATTATATATTAAAGCCGTACAGCAGTTAGGTTTGTTAAATATTAAAAATAATAGAAAAAAGGGATAAGATTTTTCTTCGTTAGACGGATAATTAATTTTAGTTAAATTAAATAATTATTATTATATAAATAATATAAAGAATTACTAATAAAATTTTAAATGTAATTGGTATATTGATTATTTTATTATATTCAATTTATTAAAAACTATAAAGCTTTAATTTGAGTTACGAATTTATAGGATGTGTTATATCCTATACTTTTAAGTCAAATTAATTCAAAATACTGCCGGGCCGGATGGCGCCTCTTTTTTTTATTATTTTTTTTGCCGTACGGCAAACAAAAAATAACCAAAAAAAATACGGCGCATTTTTAATAAGTACGGCATGGCGATAAATATTAAAGATTAAGCAGGGGTTAGATTATTTGTTATTTAGTTTTGTGATATACATTCTTATTACTTGTTGAAATGTGAACAAAGGTAAAATATATTTTGAAAAAATATAAATTAAACCTAGTAATGTTAAGAATGAAAATGAAATTTGATTCAGAAAATAAAAAGGAATTAATTGTGGCATTTTTTATCATAATATTTATTTGTTAGGCTCTATATTAAAAATAATAATAATGAATAATGAATAATGAATTTATTATTGCCAACTTCCACGTAGGAAGCATTTATTTCTGTCAGACGCACTCAAAGTTTTTCATAACGATTTGTGATTGCCTTCGGAAAGAACTATCTCTGCTATAAGAAGCTATAAACTGCTTAAAAATTATTTATCAGCCGTATTTGTTATACAAGAAATTAAAATAAAGCCGGACGGCAAAAATTTTTTTTTCCTTGCCTTACGGCACGTACGACCATAATTCAAGAAATCTTAGATTAATTTAGAATAATTTAGAATAATTTATTATAATTAGACTAATAAACTTATCTTAGTAAACAAATTACAATATTTAAATATTTAAAAACTACATTTATAAGGAGATATTGAGGGTATCTTTATTAAAAATTAAAAATATTAAAAAAAATTAAAATATTAAAAATATTAAAAAGAAAATGTAAATATAAATTAGGGCCTTACGGCGGACGTTTTTTTTTGTTGTTTAGCCGTATTTTTTTTGGTTATTTTTTGTTTGCCGTACGGCAAAAAAAATAATAAAAAAAAGAGGCGCCGTCCGGCAAATAATTAAAATAATTAAAATAATTAAAATAATTAAAAATTTAGGGGTTATAGAATATATATTTGTTATATTTTATGTGAATAAAATATTATCAGTTAATCAATTAAGATAATTAAGATTGAACTGGTAACATTTTTCATGCATGTAATGGGATTGGACTTGGTAATGATCATTCTAATGTTGTAGCAGTATCTGTTTCATTATTAAATTCTGAAATTGAAGCAAAATAAGAAGGAACTGCTCATGGATTATTAGAGCAAGTAGGTTGGTTAGCGAAAATATCATAAATAATATAACCGAATAATACAGTTGCTACTACTGATACAATTGAACCAAAACTTGATACCGCATTTCATCCACTAAATGCATCGGGATAATCTGGTATTCTTCTGGGTAACAATTTTGTTATTCCTTAATATACTTTTTTAATCATAACATTAATTATAAAAACGCAAATTAAGACTCCTTTCCTTACGGTAAAATTTTTTATTGAATATTTTTATTTTTATTTAATAATAAACCCAGGAAGCTGTGCTTTTTTTTTATTAGTTTTTTATTAGTTTTATATTAGTTTTTGATTCTTTTATATTATAATTATATACTCATTCAGTGCTTTTGAATAAGTAAAAGGTTCAGACTATGTCATTCATCAACTTAGACAAAGTCTCGCGCCTCCGCCTACACAGGTCTTTACCTACCTCTTGCTTTTTGTACACGGAGGAAGGGAGAGAAGGTGCAGGAGGTGCGAGACAAACTTTATTGAATAAAGAGATGATCGGGCGCTAACTAAATTATTGTTAATAAAATAGAGTGCAAGATTATTGTTAATACTACTCACTTGCTAGTCGTTGAACGTTTTTATTCCGGCCCCACTTAATTTTTTTAAGCATTCTTCGTTTTTTTTTTAGAAATTTAAGAAATTTAAGAAATTTAAGAAATTTTGTGGAGGTATTGAAATAAACTTCGATGCAAATTGTCCTAGTTAAGTGTTTTTATAATTCACCTTTCCGCTCCCTCCGCCTGCAACTTTGTACTTTGTAGACTGGAGGAGGGGAGTTCCTAAATAGGATGTCCTTGCAATTCACCGCGATTTACTAATGGCAAAAATTGTAAAAATAGCCATAGAGGCAATAGAAAATTAATCTACTTGTACACGTGAAAATATTTTTCCTTTTTTAAATATTTAGTTAAAGTATCTTTCCCCATTTTAAAATGTTTTGAACATTCTACTGTAGAATATTGAACGATAAATTTGCTAGTTTCAGCTTAATAACCATAAAAACCAATTTTTTGTAATTTTTTTATTGTGATTTAATTTTACGACGTAAGGCAGCCACACAAAAATTGTTTTTACGTTTTACAAAAGTTCTTATAGGAAAAAGAAAGTTCTTATAGGAAAAAGAAAACTAGCAATAAAAAAATTATTTTCAAAAGTACAAGATGTTACTTCAAACATACCAGCCAGACCTAGGAAATGTTGAGGAAAGAAAGTTACATTAACCCCAATAAACAATGTTCAGAAATGAACTTTTCCTAAGAATTCATTATATGTTTTACCTAAGATTTTGGGTGTTCAAAAATAGAATGCAGCAAATATTCCGAAAACAGCCCCCATGCTTGATACGTAATGAAAGTGAGCCCGATTAAATCAGCAAATAAATAAAGAGGACTAAACTTGCTTAAAAACTTAGAGCAGGAAGTTAGGAATCTACAAATATTTTTTGATTATGGACTGTCACTTATTCCTTAATTTATAGATTAAAGGATTTAAACGTTCAGTCTCTAAGGTATAATAATACCTGCTGGTATTTCATGATTTTACTACATTTATGTTAATTAACGTATTTGTCTTTAACACGAGTAAATCTGATTAGTTCAAGCATATAGTTTACTTTAGTCTCAACAATTACTTGAAGAGAGTCGCAGCTTAATTTAAATTTTCTCATTTGCCGACCTTTTTTTAAACTATTCCCTTAGTTACCTTAGTTAAAGGGATTAGACAGAGGAACTCTAGATACCCGATAGCCCTTGAACAATGTATTGTTGTATTGTTGTTTAAACATTTTAGAAGAGTCTGATTTGCTCCACCTAATTTTTTAATGCAATCAGCTTGACTCTTAAAAATTAAATGCAATCAGCTTGACTCTTAAAAATTAAAGTTTCTAAACTGTTTGAGTCATACGCATATATAGGATAGGTATTCTTTAATCCGATCGCTTTAACTGGAGTAAAGAGTTTTGTCAGTAGACAGCGAATTATCTGCAGATAAAATTAAAGTTGCAGACAAAAAATAAGTATTTCTTTATAATTTATTACTCTCCCTCCCCCGCTTTATACTACCTTTTTCTTTTCATTTAATATAAATATCAAAAAGAAAAAGAGGAGTGCAGTGGGAGGGAGTGGTAGTGGAAGTTCTAAAAAGGGTAATAAAGTAACCATATTAAATAAAGGGTACAAATGAGTTGTAAAAACATACCCCACTTTCCAGTTGGGAGTTGACGACATAATAAGTGGATTTGAATTAGGTAAATTTTATCCTTAAAGAAATTCATCACATAATTGAAATCGGACTATCTCTTAATTTAGTTATTTCAGTTATTTCAGTTTATAATCTTAAATTTTAGGGGTTTAGTCTCTGAAGTTGATTAATTCAACTTGCTGATTATCTTCTTATTTAATTAAGTTAACATTGTAATATTATAATTTAGAAGAAGTTCCAGCATATAACCTAATTTAACCATGACACTTATGTATCGTGGAATGAAATATCTAAACTTGCATTAGATAAAATAACTCCTGTTAACCCACCGATTGTAAATAATGCTAAAAATCCAATAGCAAAAATTAAGGGAGTAGTAAATCTTAAACTCCCTCCGTATAATGTGGCAATTCAACTGAAAATTTTAATTCCTGTTGGAACTGCAATGATCATAGTTGCTGCCGTAAAATATGCTCTAGTATCCACATCAAGACCTACACTAAACATATGATGGCTCCATACTAAGAATCCAAGGATACCAATTGAGAACATTGCGTAAACCATTCCTAGATAACCAAAGATTGATTTTCCTGAGAATGCTGACACAATATGACTAACGATACCAAAAGCAGGTATAATTAAGATATATCAATTATTTTTATAATGATATAATTATTTCGTACTATCCAAAGAAAAATTTTTTTTGCTTTGTTTCGGCCGAATTCAATAATTTTATACACTATTAAATAATAGGACTTTTTCTTTTGATTTTTGTTTCATTAAGATATTATATAAAACTCAATCTATTACGTAAAGTCTCTGAAGTAAATTAACAAAAAATATAGTTTTATTAAGTAATAAAAATCAAGCAGCCGACCGGCAGGGTTTAAATAGATATTTAATATATTAATTTTTGTTTTTATTTTTAAAGAAAAAACCAAAAAAAACGGACGAACTATCTATATTTATATTGTTTATATTTATATTTATATTTATATTGTTTACATTTACTTACGAATATACTCATTCAATTTAAAATTTTAACATATAATTGTATTTAAATCTTTAATAAAGTATTTCTCGCATATAGTAAAATTAAGAAGCATATGCATAATTTACATTATTTTACATTATATTTAAATATGTAACAATCAAATTTCACTTTAATTAAATTATGTAGTTATTTATCTTTTTTATCTTTTTTAGCTCTTAAATTTATAAGATCAAAGTTTCTGTTGACTTTCTGTTCATAGTATTTTTTCGTACGATTGATTTTAATATTTTGTGTTTGTGTTCTTGTGTTTGTACTAGCTTATTATATAATAATATTAATAAAATAGTAAAGCGATTAATAATTGGAATGAATAGAATTGTCCCAATTTAATTATTACTTTTTTTAACTAAATATTAGGTTTATGATAAAAAACGTATAGATAAGAATAAATTAATTAAATTTTTATTTGATAATATTAGATAAATAGCTATATACATTTTATATTAAATTTAAATTTAAATATAATGAAAGATTATAAATCCTCCTTTAAAACTTCTGGATGTTCAAATGTTTTTTTTTTTTTTTTTTTTTTTTTTAAATTAAAAAATTCTGCCTTACGGCTAAAATTTAAAATTTCTTACTTGAATAACTATATCTTCATCATTTAGCCTTTTATTGTATTATTGTATGAGGTATGAGAAATAAAATTTACTAGTTATTTTAAGTTTTTTTTTAATCTCTATATCAGTAAATATTTAACTATTTGGATGTTGCGCGTGTAGTCTATGAGGTTATGTGAAGTAAAATTTAATTTTTATACCTTATTTACCAGCTGATTTTTTATACCGATTATAGCGACTGAAACTAACATTTTTAACATTTTTCGTTGTCTTTATTTTATATTCTATTAGCATAAGATTAAGATTGTTAGTGCGCTAATAACTCTTTGAAAATTCGCTTTCGGCCGTAAGGCCTTGTAAAAGTAAATAAATTTAAAAAATTTCCAGCTTATAGCACAATTCTAAATTAATAAATTTAAGATTTATTCTAACTAGGGCCATCCTAAATAAAATTGACCGAAAAATCAAAATAGATGTTGATAAAGCACAGGATCACCTCCTCCTGCAGCATCATAAAAACTAGTTGAAAAATTTCTATCTGTTAGCAACATAGTGATTGCTCCAGCAAGCACTGGTAAAGATAACAATAATAAAATGGCAGTTACATAGATACTTCATACAAATACAAATCACATAAAAAATAATTTAATAATTTAATAATTTAATAATTTAATAATTTAATAATTTAATAATTTAATAAATTAATAATGAAAAAACTACATTTTATCTGATGGACTATTTCACATCAAAATTTTTCCGAGTAAGCCAGACAAATTTCCAAACCATTTCTAGGATTGCAAGTAATGTAGGATGACTGTATTTATTTGGTTATTTTTAAAAAAAAAATTTGATAATTCCGTATAGTCTCTAAGATTTTATTTTGACTTAAAATTATAGTATTAAATTCAATTTAATAAATTTAAGGATTTTAAAAATCTGTAGATAAATTAAAACAATATAAATTTTTACTTTATTATTTTAGATTTAAATTTTAGATTTTAGTATAACCAAGATAGTTCTTAAATTAGTTCTTAAATAAAAAAATCAAAATTAAATTTTTCTTATGATATACGATAAAGTATTAAAAGTTTAATAGAATTCTCTACATTTAGGAATTATTATATTATCCTTATAATAAAATTAATTATTATAATGGGATTTATCGCTATTATTTTATTTCTTCGATTAACGGTAATTTATGCATTCCCATTCCATTTGTTCTCATGTTATTTACAGTTACTATGAAATTAATTGCCTTAAAATAAAAAGATAAAAAGAAAAAATTCTTCCCACGTGCCGTAATTGCCGTAATTGACGTAATTGACGTAATTGACGTAATTGACGTAATTGACGTAAGTGACTTCATTGACGTAATTGCCGTAATTGCCGTAAGGCAAGGGAGTCAGAAAAAAAGTCATAAAAGGATTTATATATCATATCTTCGCCCTTTTCTTAATTTGTAATCCGAAAAAGGAATTATGTAAGAATTTACTAATTGGCGCAGATTGGCCACAGAATTTACTAATTGGCGCAGCTTGGCCACAGAATTTGCTTTGCTTTTGCTTTTGCTTTTGCTTTTGCTTTTGCTTTTGCTTTTGCTTTTGCTTTTGCTTTTGCTTTTATATAAATTCTAGGGTTACCCTTGCTATAATGTATAATGAATGGAACAAATCCAAATCATATTTAATAATTAAAATATTAATTAAAAAAAAACTTCTTTCACTGTAAAACAATCAGTAAAAAGAAATATTACGTATTCAGTAGAAACCCTAATCTTACTCGAAAATTTATTAAATATTAAATAATCTAAAGATGCTGGCGTAAAAAAAAATTCAATAATGAAATGACTCTTCTTTGATAACTTTTTGAATATAAACAAGTTAACTTGTTAAAAACAAAAATCCGGGTAAAATCTCGTTAGAATTACTAATTGACCATAGCTTTTTCCAGTTGCGGGTAATTTAATTTTAATTTTAATTTTATCAAATATAAGCTTACTGGGGCAAAAATGAATTAACTTATTAAAAACTAACCACAATTAACAATTAAAACTAACCACAGAAAAGGAAAATTAATAATAGATTGTTTAAAAACCTATCCTAACATTTTTGATCTTTCCTCTGCTTAGATATTAGATAAGCATCAACGATCAATAATCCAAATAAAATTCCAACTAGTTCTGTAGTTACAAAGTTACAAATTTACAAATTTACAAATTTACAAATTTACAAATTTACAAAAGTTAAGTCTCTAAGGAATTTTGTAAACTACGGCAAACCAAGGGTATTGTGAAATGTAGTATTAAAAGTAACTAAAGCAGTACAATTCGTTTGTTTAGGGAAAATTGATTTGTGGAACTATTCCACTTTTTTTATTATAGCCATTGAATAGCCCATGAAGTTAAAATATATGTAAAACCATTAATAACATATTCTTCTTTCTTTTTATTTTTAAGAACTCCCTCTTGTGAAAATATTTAAATTTTCCTACTTCGTAGAGTCTTTGAAAAAACTTGATTTTTTTTGCTGATAGAAATTTATACATTTAAATATGTATTTCTATTTTAAATTTTTATTTATTTTAATCATTAAAAAGTGTTAATACTTTATATAATTAAACTAATATTAAATATTTTATTAAATCTTTTCAGCATTTAGAAGCATAAATTATTTCTATTGCTAGAAATATTGGCACATTAGATACCTAATAATGATGAAACTCCCGCGAGATGCAGACTAAAAATCGCTAAATCAACAGCTCCACCGGAATGAGATTGGATACTTGATAATGGAGGATAAACTGTCCACCCAGTTCCAGCTCCATTTTCCACTAATGAACTAAGTAATATTAAGATTAGTGAAGGAGGTAATAATCAGAAGGAGATATTATTTAATCGTGGGAAAGCCATATCGACAGCTCCAACTTGAACTGGTAATAAATAATTCCCGAATCCCTTAATACACAAATATATATAAATTTAATACTGCTGTTTTCGGTTTTTTTTGTTTGGGTTGTCTCGCTTCGACTGCATCTGTGTAGACCGGAGGAGCGAGACGTTGTTTTAAATAAATATAAAAATAAAAATAAAAATAAAAATAAAAATAAAAATAAAAATAAAATAAACAATCGAATATCTGCCTTAACCATTGACACAGTGTTTTTTTTGACTATATAGAAAAATTAGATTTTTTGAAAAAACTATGAAAAATGGGAGTTCCGGCGTCAAAGAATTTTTGTTCTTATAAGTAAATATTTTTTTATAATTTATCGAAGGAAACGAAGACAAAATTATTTAATATTGTTATTATTTGTAATATTCTTTATTTTTATTATAAATTATTTTATTTTGTAAGATCTTTTATTTTTATTTGAATAGCAGTGAAAAAAATTTTTTTTTTTAATACGTGCGTAAAGGACTATGTCTTCGTAGTTATTAAACGTATAGGTACAGTCTCTGAGGTAGATTTATTACCTGCTAGTTTTTCTATTTAAGTTTAAATTTTAATTTTTAAACACTTAAATTTTTTGACCTGTTCCAGGTATATTTAAGAATTAAAGATATTTCCTAGCAATAAATTTTGTTTATTTAGTTGGCAAATTAATGGAGGTTTACTAACCAACTAGGGACGGCATATTTTCCTTAAATTGTCCTATAATTAAATTATAAAAAAATCAAACTTATAAGTTAACTTTTCTTTTCTATTTCCTTTAGTATTCAATGTCCTCTATAAAGTTGTTTTGACCCTGCTGAATTTAAAATCTGTCTCATTAGATGTCTATCTGATTTGCCATCTATTTCTTTGATATATAGTATATAGAGAAGCATCAGTAAGCGATCGACACTTTTTAGATAATTTAGGTTTAACAGTATGAATTAAATGAATTGGTCTAGATTTATTTTTATTATAACTACTTAAGAAAGATGAAGATTTATGATCATTTTTCATTTTTAATAGTTGTTCTAAAGTTAACATATTCTCTTGGGAAGCTGTTTTTAATAACTCCGTAGACAAAAGAAACAAATCAAGATATAAAACCCCAGTATTTAAATGAACTCTTAAAGTCTGAGGTGAAATATAAAAATCTGAATATAAAATTGTTTTAGATATAAAAAGATGTAATAAATTAGATCCTGTTGCATCGTAAACATATATAGGAATAGGATTATCTCTTAAAGGAGATAAAAGGTAAGCAATTCTAGTTATGTTAGGTCTAATTGCTCTACTTACCGATCTCATGATATTCAATACAGAATATAAGTTATCAATATAAAATTGTTCAACTGTTCGCACATCAATTAATGTGAACAAATTAGGATCAAATTGTATAAAAGTAAGATGAATGTCTTTAAAACCATATCAATTTAAGAATTGCATACCTAATCTAGTTGCCGTCAAAAGTTTAACAGGTGAAAAATAATCTTTTATTCGAGCATAGCTAGAATGAGCGGAACCGACTAAACAAATACCAGTAGGAATATAAGTTCATATGTATACAATCATATACCCTGCACAAACTTGCTTAATCTGATCTCTATTTCGAAAAGGGTCATTAATATTAACGAAAGGTAATTTACTTAATTGTGTTTGACTTTTACCTACAAATTGGGTTTTATTTTCTCTTTTTTCAGCTCAGCTTGCTTTAAAGGGACTTCTGTTTTGATTGTTTTTCTTATTTCAATCCTCCCTCCTCCTGCACCTTCTCTCCCTTCCTTCTTGTACAAAAAGCAAGAGGAAGGAAAAGACCTGTGTAGACGGAGGAGGGAGATCTGGTTTTGGGTTTTTTTTGTTTAAAAAATAAAAAAAAAAGGGAATACCGGAACCCTCATATAAATTAGACTGAGTGTGAGTTAACTTTTGACCATTTGCATGCAGATAATCTGATAACAATAGTAAATAACTTTTTTTAGTTTATATCATCAAACTATTCATAATAAAAAAATTATAGACTTAAAAGTTAAACTTGTAAAAAAAAAAATATATTATAATTATATATTTGATTATTAATTCAATTACTATTAAATTAGGATTTTTGACATATTGTAAAAAAAGGACTTTATCTTTATTCTAATGTAAATATTATAGAATATTTCACGTAATGTCTCTGAGAATAAAACTATTTCATATTTATGTTTAGTTTTTTTTTTTTTTTTTTTTTTTTTTTTTATTTTTTTTTTTTAAAAATTATTATTTTTTTTTTT
>Ga0193717_1001978_pt1 | contig 12160 bp, 12 predicted proteins | sample U2c2metaG_FD_145900 | JGI IMG/M metagenome (GOLD analysis project Ga0193717, IMG submission 145900) | Soil microbial communities from a riparian zone of the East river system, Colorado, United States - U2c2 | ecosystem: Environmental > Terrestrial > Soil > Riparian zone | place: USA: East River...
TCTGTCCGTCGGCATGCCGATCGATCTGATCTGCTACGAACGCGACAGCCTCGAAGTGCAACGGCGACGCCGCTTCGACGAAGGCGATCCCTACTTCACGACCATCCAGGAAGCTTGGAGCGAAGGCGTACGGAAGGTGTTCGGCGAGCTGCCCGACCTACGTTGGTGACCCATGAGCGCGCCATCGTCAACCCCGCACTACGCATCAAGCAGCACAAACGGGGTATTACGACCTCACTTGGTCGCCAGCATTGGCGACTTCACCTGCCAGCACCGGAGATCCATGATGCAAATCCGTGTCGGCTTCGAGATGATCTTCGACTGCCCGCAACCCACCCCGATGATCTTCAACCTCAACGTGCACTACACCCGCGTCTCCGACCTCGTCGGCCGCGACAACCTGGTGTTCGACCCGCCGGTGCCGTTGGCCGGCTACCGGGACGGCTTCGGCAACTGGTGCACCCGCATCGTGGCGCCCACTGGTGGCCTGCGCGTCTCTTCGGATGCGCTCGTCAACGACAGCGGGCTTCCCGACCCGTATGTTCCCGACGCGCAGCAGGTACCCGTGGCGGACCTGCCCGGCGACACGCTCGTATTCCTACTCGGCAGCCGGTACTGCGACACCGACCGGCTATCGCAGACGGCGTGGGACCTCTTCGGCCAGGGACCAACGGGATGGGGCCGCGTGCAAGCGATCTGCGACTACGTCCATCGCCACATCACGTTCGACTATCAGCGCGCGAGTAACACCCGCACGGCGCTGGAAGCGTTCGACGAACGCGTCGGCGTCTGCCGGGACTTCACCCATCTCGCGGTCGCGTTCTGCCGAGCCATGAACATTCCCGCCCGCTACTGCACCGGATACCTCGGCGACATCGGGATACCGCCGCAAGACGCTCCGATGGACTTCGCCGCCTGGATGGAGGTTTTCCTCGATGGCCGATGGCACACCTTCGACCCACGCAACAACACCCCACGCATCGGCAGAGTGTTGATCGCACGTGGCCGCGACGCCGCCGACGTCGCGCTCAGCAACTCGTTCGGCCCCAGCATGCTGACGGGCTTCACCGTCTGGACCGACGCAGTCCACCCTGGCTAGCCTGGCAGGATTCTCCGGACCCTGCCAGAACCCGTTCCGTGACCTGTGGTCCCCGGCTAGTCAGGCGCAGCGGCCGACACTGCACATTTGGGTAGATACGTCGAACCTCCGATTGCGGGACTTCACGGCTATCGCTGGATTGTGAGCGAATCGGTCGGCGTTCTGAAGGCACGGGCGTTTCCATGTGTGCAGGTCAGCTGGACCTGGATATCCAGGCTGGTTTATGTCGTCTCACGCGTGTGACTACTTTTCGCTGGGATTCGTTCCCAAATCGGTTCCCAATGTGGCCTCCCCCTGCTACCACTGGGTCGGCCCCGGCGGCCAACAGACGGCGCGCGGCGCCGTGTTCGGCGTTGGCCGGTAGACGACTGCCATTCGAGCCTGTTCCTCAGCACGCACCAGGCCCTTGTGGGTGACCGCGACAGCGCCGTCCGCCGTGTCCTCGGGCCACAGACCCTCGCGAGTTGACGAGTGTGGAGCGCTACGATCCCTAAGACGCCGCTCTCCTGGGAGATTGCGGTACCGACCAGATGGAGGGGGCATGGGCAAAGGAGGCCCTCCACTCCCCGAGTCAGGCGGCGGAGCTGGACCCGACGCGCCACTTCGCCGTTCCCGCCGCCCCACGATCATCGACGTCGCGAAGCTGGCCGGAGTGTCGAAGTCGACCGTTTCGGCGGTGCTCCGCGGTACGCCGGGAACCAGTCGAAAGGCGGTCGAGCGGGTGCGACATGCGATCGTCGAGCTCGACTACCAGCCGAACAACGTGGCCCGCCAGCTGGTCGGCGCGCAGAGCAAACTCATCGGGGTCGTCGTGGGTGACCTCAGCAACCAGTTCTTCGCCGAGATGGCGGTACACGTCGAGCGCAGCGCGACACACGCGGGGTTCAGCACGATCTTCTGCAACACGCTCGGCGATCCCGACCGTGAGCTTGCGGCGGTTACGCGGCTACTCCAGCAACAGGTCGCGGGCATCCTGTTCCTGAGCATGGAGGCGTCTGCGGATCTCCTACGTGTTGCAGTCGGCGGGCGCGTGCCCGTCGTCTTCGCCACGTGCCGCGGCGAGTGGGCGGACTCGGTGTGCATCGACGACATTCGGGCGGCGTACCTCGCGACCCGGCATCTGGTCGAGCTGGGACATCGTCGTATCGCCTTCGTCTCGACCGAATCCATGGAGTCGCTCGCCCACGCCGAACGCCTCGACGGCTACCGGCAGGCGTTGCGGGCCGCCGAATTGCCCGTAGGACCGGTCATGACCTGGACACCAGGCGATTCGGTGATCGAGGTGGACGGCGCGGAGCGCGACCTCAAGGAGGTGCTGGGCAATCGCCGCCTGTTTTCCGGCGTCTTCGCCGTGCACGACTTCATCGGCGTGGCACTGCTCGACTCGGCGGCCGCACTGGGATTCGCCGTGCCGGAGGACTTCGCGGTTTCGAGCATCGACAACACCAGTTTGGCCCGGCTGCGCTCGGTCTCGCTGACCACAGTTGCGCAGCCCTTTAGCGCGGCGGCCGAAGAATCGTTGTCCCTACTGATCCGGAGAATCAGCGGCGAGCTGTCCGGACCCCCGACGTTGGTCACCCTGCCGCTCGCGCTCGTGGCCAGGCGCTCGACGACCGGACGGCATTCGACGCAAGAGCCGTTCGAGGAGCTGGACGTGCTGCCTTCTGCGGTCCGCTAACGTAGCGGCCGCTTGACGCCGTCCGTGGCCCACGGATCGATCACGACCTTCATCGACTCACCGCTCTGGGCGGTCAGAACTGCCTGTTCTGCGTGCTCGAGTGGCATTCGGTGAGTGACGATCCGTTCGAACGGGTAGCGGTCGAGTCTGGCCGCCATCGCCCGCATCAACGGTGTGTAGGACTGCGCGGTCTCGCCGCCGATGCCGACGACCGTGACATTGCGGGTGCAGAAGTCGATGTTGGGATTGACCGAGACCGGACCCATGTCTACGAATGTTCCTGCCTCGACGACAACGCCGCCCATCCGCACCATCCGCAGGGCTTCCACGAAGGTCGACGGGATGCCGCTGCAGTCGACGACGATCTCGGGTCCGAGTCCATCGGTGGCCTCCCGGATGAGGGCGACCCGCTCCTCCATGGTCGTCTCGCTCGCGTCGAACCTGCGTGTGACGCCGAATTCCTCGGCGAATCGCAGCCTTTGGGCGAACAGGTCCGTCGCGATCAGCGTGGACGCTCCCAGCATGGCGGCCTTCGCAATGTGGGCCAATCCCAGTGGCCCGGCCCCGAGCACCGCCACCGAACCGCCGGAACGATTGCCTCCGAACATGCCGAGGACGTTCTGCGCGACCTCCAGTCCATGCGTCACCGCCATCACCTCGGTGAACACCGCGACCTCGTCCGGCAGATTGTCGGGAACCCGGAAGATGGGCGTACCCGGAAGGATGAACATGTACTGCGCCCACCCACCGAGCAGGTGGGGCGAGCGCTCACAGTGCAGGCTGTTCCCGTAGTCGTCGAGCCGGGTGCAGAAATAGTAGGGGTAGGCGTTCTTGCAGAAGAAGCACGAGCCGCACGCCACGTCGGCGCCGGGCACGATCCGGTCGCCTGGTCGCAACAACGTACCGTCGGTCGCGTAGACGTCCCCGCCCGTTTCCAGAACCGATCCCACGTCCTCGTGGCCGCAGATCAGCGGGTAGTGGATGTCGCGCTCGTTCGGTGTCCCCGCGTACTGCTTCGACTCACCGCGAAAGGTGTGCTTGTCGGTACCGCAGATGCCCGAAAGTGAAACCCGCATCAGCACCGCGCCCGCCGGGACGTCGACGACGTCGAACTCGCGCAAGGCAATTCGACCCGGCTTCTCGGTCACCGCGGCACGTGAGACGGTGGGTCGCGTCGTTTGCGACTCGAGCACGGTCATGCCAGCATGCCCTCGCTGGCGAGTGCCGCACGCAGCTCGGCCAGGTTGTGGATTTGATTGTCCGACGCTGCGGCCATGCTCACGGGATCGGGGAAGATGTCCTGTTCGACGACCAGCCAGCCGTCGTAGCCGGACCGCTTCACTTCGCGCAGCAGCGCGTCGAGATCGAAGTCTCCTTCGCCGAGCGGGCAGAACACCCTTCGGCGCCAGAGCGCCTCGACGTCCTCGCCATTGGCGACGAGCTCCTCGATCTGGGCGCGGTGGGCGCTCTTCAGATGTAGATGCGCGATCCGCTGCGCATGTTCAACGTAGAACGACACCGGCTCCCCGCCGCCGACGAGAAGGTGTCCCGTGTCCAGGCAGAGCTCGAACGAGGTGCGCCGGAGCACCTCCTCGAGCTCCCACGGCGCCTCGACATTGCCGCCACTTTCATTGTGGAACACCGGGGTATACCCGCGTTCGCGGCAGTACGCCGCAACCCGGTCGGCATTGCGCGCGAAGGTGGACCACTGCTCGTCGGTGAATCCCAGCGACCGGTTGTGCGCGGCCTGGCCGGGTACGTCCCGTCGCACGCCCTGGCTGGTGACTGCGATCGTCGCCATGGGCGCAGGTACGCCCAGCTCGGAGTTCACGGGTGCGGCGACGTCGAATGCGCCCAGTAGTTCGTCGAGTTCGGGCATCGATGGATCGAACTGATCGGTGTCGTAAAACGGGATCTCGAGGTAGCCACCGGCAAGCCCGAGGCGATGCCGCCGCAGATTCTCGGCAAGCGCCGCGCCGTGGCCGAGGTATCCGACCGGTCCGAGGTCGATGCCCTGGTAACCGGCCGATGCGACGGCCGACAGCACCCCCTCGCCGTCGGGAACATCGGGATAGATGCCAACCGTGAGCTCGAATGCCCCGTAGCTCACCGGGGCGTTGGCGATGAAAACCACGACAATTCTCCTTCGTTCATCTGATCCACTAGCCGCAGGTGAGCGGCGACGACGTGCTGGCACAGGCGAATGTCGGCAACGGCGTCGGCGACGGTGGTGGGCACGGATGCGCCGTCGACGACCAGCGCGTGAAATCGCTGTAGTTCGAGCTTGAATGGCTCCTGGAACGACACGGTGTCGCTCGTTACCCACGAATGCGGCGAGTCGGGATCCCCAAGCTCGACGTCAAGACGTGTCGGCATGTTGGCCAGATACGGCGACGGAAAGGTCAACGTCGCCCTCCCCCGGTCGCCGACGAACGAGAATCGCTGCTCGTAGCGTGCGAGCCCGGGCATGTCGATCCAATCGACCGAGCACGGCACGTCGCCGAAGCGCAGGGCGATCGAGATGCGATCCAGCGAGAGGTCCGCATAGGGCACCGCCGTGACTTCACCGAGAGTTGCTCGGAGCAGGTTGAATTCGTGGACCAACCCGTCGATGAGGAGCCGGCGATACACCGCCGAGACGGGTTCATCGTCGGTGGTGAGCGCCGCTCGCACACGTGCGGCGTCGTCGGCCGCGAATCGAGCCCGCACGTCTGCCGCGAGATCATCGGCGGCAAGTACCGGCCGATGCTCGAGGTAGGGCCGAAACGCCGTCTCCATCGTCATCGTCTGGACCAGTCGGATGGCGCCGATGTCGGGAAGGACCTCGCGCAGACGCTCGTATGCGGGGTCATACCGCTTCATGTAGCCGACCATGACCGGAGTTCCGGACTGCTCGATCGCGTCGATGAGCTCGGTGCCCTCCGCTTCAGAGAACGCGATTGGCTTCTCGGCGAAGACCGCCAGGCCAGCGTGCACGAAGGCGGTCACGATCGGGGCATGACTCCCCGGTGTGAGCACCAGGACGGCATCGAGCGAATGGTCGAGCAGGTCGGTCCACTCCGTGGTCGTGACCGGGACGTGGTAGCGCTCGGCACATCCGCGAAGGACGGTTGGGGAGGCGTCGCACAACGCGACGATCGTGAACAGTTCCGGCAGCGCGGTGAGATTGGGCAGATGCATGACCTGCCCAACCACTCCGCACCCGATGACGCCCACACGCAGCGGCGCATGGCTCATTTCGACACTTCTCCTTGTCCTGGTGATTTCGGCGCAACGGTTATTGCGTTGCAACAGTGAGCACTTCGGCTACGGCAGAGTCTTCACCTTGTCCTCGCCTAGCGACTTGGTAGCGGTGCTCTTGAGCTGCTCGATCGCCTGATCGACCGTCGTCGACGGATTGCTGACGAGCAGGCCGGTGGCCTCCTCGAAGCCTTGGCCCCACGCGCTGTAGTCGGCGTTCGACGGGGTTGGGGTGGCATAGTTCAAGATGTCGCCGAAGAACTCCTGGTGTGGAGCGAAGTTCACGTAGTCGGGGCTCTTGACGTACTGAGAGTTCGGCGGGACGAAGCCGGCCCAGTTCGCGGCATTGACCAGGTTCTGCTCGTTCTCCATGAGCTTCACCAGGTCCCAGGACAGGTCGGCGTGCTTGGAGCCCGAGTAGACGCCGATCGCCCAACCACCCAAGGTGCTTGCGGCACCGGGAGCCTGCCCGTCCGCGGTCGGGATCTTGGCGACGTCCATGACATCGGCGGCCTGGGGCCATTCCGGGGCGGAGACGAACTTCGACCAGTTGCCGAAGTAGTAGTTCGAGCCGACCGCGATCGCGAGCTTGCCCTGCTGGAAGAGCGTCAGCGGGACGGTGACGGCCGACGGGGAGAACAGATCAGATTGAGCCGGACCAAGACCCGCCGAGTAGATCTGCTTGTAGAAGTCCAGCGTCTGGCGAAGTCCGGGGCTGTCGATTACCCACTTCTTCGAAGCGGAGTCGTAGATCGTCGGTGTCTTCGATCCGTTGATCAGGTTGCCGCCGCCCTGAAGGATTCCGTTGGTGCCCTGGCTGGTTCCGGCCGCGAGCCAGAGTGGCGTCACACCGGGAACTGCTTGCTTGATGCGGTTGGAAGCGTCGACGATGTCGGCCCAGTTGCGGGGGTTCCACGGCACGGGGAGGCCTGCCTGGGCGAACATCTGCTTGTTGTAGAACAGCGACGACACGTTGTCGCCCATGCTGACGGCGTATGTCTTGCCGTCGAATTGGGTCTCCTCCTGGACGGGCTTGGGGAAGGTCTTCCAGAAGTCGGAGGACGCCAGCTGGTCGTCGATCTGCGCCAGATAACCCGAGGATTGCCAGTCGCCGAGCTGTCCGGTCGGAAGCTGCGCTACGTCCGGGGCGGTGGACGGCGAGCGGTAGTCCAGGCTGAGCTTGGAGACGATGTCGTTGTAGGACCCTGGGATCGGCACCAGTTTGAGGGTGGCGTCCTTGTGCGCCGCGTCGAACTGTTCCTTGATGCTATTCCAGTACTTGGTCGCCAGATCCTCGCTATCGAAGACGTAAGTCGACCCGTACGCGACGGTCAGCTCGGTCTTTCCGCCGTTGGACCCCCCGCTACAACTGGTCAGCAATCCCGCGAAAAGCGTTACTACACCTAGTGTCAACATCCATTTCCGTGCCCGCATGATGTCCTCCTTGCTAGTTGTGGGTGGAGCTCACCGATAGTTGGTTTGCCGCGATCGGCCCACCGGTGCGGGACCTGTCGAGGATTGACCGGCCACTGCCGGGACTGAAGAGGTACACCTTGGTCGGATCTATGCTCACCTGCACCGTGGACAGCACGGCGGGCTTGTGATCGGCCGGGAACCGAGCCGTGATCAGGTGCGCTCCGCAGTGGCCGGTGACGTAGGTCTCCGGCCCCATGGGTTCGACCGCGTCGACGATCAACCCGAACACCGGCCCGCGATCACTGCCGGTCGCGGGTTGCAAGTCCGCCGGACGCAACCCGACGCGAACTTCGGAGCCGTCTGTGTCGTTGGGCTGCAGCGCAGTTCGCTCGACTGGCAGCGCCACCCGGACACCAAGCACCTCGACCTCGGTGCCACTGTCCCCCGTTCGCAATGCGCCGTCGACGAGGTTGATCCGTGGGGTGCCGATGCTCGCGGCGACGAAGCTGGTCGCCGGATTGTTGTAGACCTCCTCCGGGACGCCGACCTGCTGCAGCACGCCGTCCTTCATGATCGCGATGCGATGCCCCATCGTCATCGCCTCGACCTGGTCGTGGGTGACGTACACCGTGGTGACACCCAGTTCGCGCTGCAACTTCGCGATCTCCACGCGCATCTGCAAGCGCAGGGCGGCATCCAGATTCGAGAGTGGCTCGTCCATCAGGAACAGGCGCGGAGTTCGCAGTAGCGCCCGGGCGAGCGCAACGCGCTGGCGTTGGCCTCCCGAAAGGGCTGCCGGTCGCCGCCCGAGATGTTCAGTGAGGCCCATCGTTTCAGCGACCTTCCGGACCGCGGAATCGAAGGTCTTCTTGCGCTCGCCGCGGGAACGCGGTCCGAACGCCAGGTTCTCGTACACGCTCATGTGCGGGAACAGTGCGTAGCTTTGGAACACCATGGCGATGTCGCGCTTGCCGGGGCGCAGCGAGTTCACGACCTCGCCATCGATGCGGATCTCACCGTGGGAGGCACGTTCCAGGCCGGCGAGCATCCGCAGTGTGGTCGTCTTACCGCAACCCGACGGCCCGACGAGCACCATGAACTCGCCGTCCTCGATGTGCAGCGACAGGTCGGAGACGGAGGCGATGTCGCCGAAGTACTTCCAGACGTGGTCGAAGTCAACGGATGCCATGATGGCCTCGTTTCCTCCTCTGACACAGCGACTCTCGAATGTTCACGTGCTTCGTTCCCCTCTACTTGACCGCGCCGCCGGTGGCGTAGTTGCCGCGCGTGATCCGGCCCATGACGAAGTACAGGACCAGCACCGGCAGCGAGTACACCAGCGAGTAGGCCGCGATGTTTCCCCAGCGGACGGCGGCGGCGCCGATGAATCCGTAGACCACGACGGGTGCGGTCTGGTGGGCGGGATCGCTATCGAGCACCATGGGCACCAGGAAGTTGCCCCACGTGGTCACGAAGCCGTAGATCGCGGCTGCGCAGATGCCCGGCAACGACATCGGCAGAACGACGCGTAGCAGCACCCGAGGCAGGGACGAACCCTCGATCCACGCGGCCTCCTCCAGATCCTTCGGGATGTCGTCGATCGAGTTCTTCAACATCCAGATCATGAACGGCATGCTCGTCACCGCAAGGAAGGCCGCCGTCGCGTTCATCGACGACAGCCAGCCGAGCTTGGTGTACATCTGGAACAGCGGCACCACCAGGATGTTGATCGGCAGCCCACTGAGGAACAGGATCGCGAACATCATCGCCGAGGTATAGGGCACCTGCTTACGCGAGATCACGTACGCCGCAAGGTAAGCCGCGACGGTGGCTATCAAGGTGCTGAGCAGGGAGAGGTAGGCGCTGTTCCACAGCGCAAGTCGATTGTCGGCACTGAAGACGTCGGCGAAGTTCTGCAGGGTCGGATGCGGCCACTGAATCGCGAACGACGCCTGCGAGTCGAAGGCGGCAAAGACGATCCAACAGAAGGGAAGCAGAAACGCCACCCCGATGACGGCGAGGACGAGGCCTCGGCCCGCCTTCCCCGCCGTGAGCGGACTGCGGTCTTGGCGGCGTTCGGCGTGCGGTGGCGCCGTGACGTGGGTGGTCAAGCCTCGCTCCGAGAGCTCAGTTTCGCGAAGGGTATGGCGATCACGCTTGCCACCACGATGAGCACCAGCCCGATCAGGCTGCCGTACGCAAGATGTTGGTAGGTGAAGGCTTGGCGGTAGGCGTAGACGGGCAGGATGTTCGTGGCGTCGCCCGGGCCTCCCTGGGTCATGATCCACACGATCGTGAAGTTAGCGATCGTGAGCAGCATGACGAGCACGATGTTCGTCATCAGGGTCGGACGCAGGTGCGGCAGCGTCACCCTGCGCAGCCGGTACCAGGCGCTCGCCCCCTCGATCTCGGCGGCCTCCTCGACCTCGGCGGGCATGCCGGCCAGTCCCGCCGAGATCACCAGCATGGAGAAACCGGTGGTGGACCAGACGTTCGCCAGGCACACCATCAGCAAGGGGGTGCCGGTCAGCGGGTTCGCGTTCGGCTGGCCGATGAGATGACTGACGGCGCCGCCCTGCGTGCTGAAGGCGTACCACATGATCGCGGCGGTCACGGGCGGAAGCATCCACGAGACGAGCACGATGCTGCTGACCACGGTGGACACCAGGCGATTCGCCGATCGGATGAGCAGGGCGAGTACCAGCCCCACCGCCGTCACCCCTATCACCCCGGATCCGAGCACGAACACGGCCGTTACCCATGCCGACCCCCAGAAGACCGAGTCGTGCAGCAGTTGAGTCAGGTTGTCGAGACCGGTGAACGAGTAGTTGACGGCGTTGGGTCCCACCAGCGACAGGTTCGTGAAGCCGATCGTCGCCGCGTAAATGACTGGGAAGACGAAGAATACGACCGCGAGAACAAGTGCCGGCAGAAGCAGCGCCAGCCCGGACCAGTGGTATCGGCGCCGAGTATCGGCGCGGCGCACATCTCCGGGAGGCTGCACGACTACGGCTTGCACGGTGATGCCGCCTCTCCGTCTCGTCGGCTGAGCCAGCTCGGTCGAGCCCGATTTGGAACGTTCCAGATATTCCAAGTATGTGCACAACCGTCGAGGGTCCGCAATACCAAACGGGAAAAGCGAGCACGACTCTCGGGCTGCGGCGCGGTGGGCGGACCCTCGTCGCGAGCTCGATGTCCTAATTGCCGGCCTCCTCCGGAAGGCGGTCGCGCGACTGCGCGCCATCAAGCTGGAAGTAGTGAAAAATTAACCAGGGCTGCATATTTGGCGACCTGGCCGACGTGCGATTTGAGCCGGTCCTCGACCAAGCCGGTGCCGCGGTAGTCGGAACGTATTGGTGACGAGGGTGCGACGTGCGGGCTGGGGGCGGTGATGGTGCTGGTGAGCCAGGCGAGGCGATGTTCGAAACCTCGCCTGGCTTTCGTGTCAGCCTACGGTCCGAGGTGGTGCTCGGCTCTGACGACGGGTTGAGCACTACCGTGCTCGGCTTTTGCGCTGTCTCGGATGTAGATGTGGGCCTGGTTGGTGTCGCGGCCACGGGACATCGCGACCGTACGCCACGGCGAGTGGCACCGCCTCCAATGACGGCGTGGGCGGTGTCTGCGGTGACGCCTTAGGCGGAGTGCAGGATGACGCGGGCGTTGCCGGTGAGGCGTTCTGCGCTAACCCGATTGGTGTCGGCATCACGCCCAAGACGCGCCAGCGGTTGCCGTTGCAGACCTGCCCCACATCTACGCCGATCTGTACGACGACGAACTCGACGACGTCGCCTCGGCATTGGACCGCCTCGACGACACCCGCAAGGACCTTCCGTAAACACTTGGCCGGATCGGCGGATGGTTTGGCCGGATGACTTCCGCCATCGAGTCCGAGGCTCGGTCAGAACACACCCTCTGAACTGCGGTTTCGGGGGTGGTCCCGGCTGGTATCGAACCAGCGACCTTCCGCGTGTGAGGCGGACGCTCTCCCACTGAGCTACGAGACCCGGGAGCATCGATCAGTGATCGATGGACGTCGAAGATTAACACGGAGCGATGCGTGGCCGAGAATCCAGCGCACCCAATACAGGTGCACGCTGGCGGTATCGTCACGCCATGACGCTTCGAGTCGGCCTCGTGGTGCTCGGCCTCGTGGTGCTCGGCCTCGCCTCAGGTGTGCTGGTCGGTTGCGGTAGCCAGGAGCCCGCGTCCACCCCGTCATCGTCGGCGACGACGTCAGCCGAGAAGTCGATGACCGGTACCTCGCCGACCGGCGCGGCCGCCAGCGAAACGACTGAGCCCGAAGCAATTACCGAACTCGTCAGCTTCACCGCTCCGAGCGGCAACGTGGGGACACCGCCATGGGTGCAGGTCAGCCACTGGCGTACGGCAAGTCGATCACCAAAGGTGACCTGACGTGCGAGAGCGCCGAGGCAGGCATCACATGCCGGGACAGCGCGACTGGCCATGGCTTCACGATCGCACGCGAAGCGTACAAAGTGTTCTGAGCCGCGCTCACAACCGAGAACGCCCTGGCCTACGACGGCAGGGCTGTCGCGGGCCTTCTGGCATCAGGTGCTTCGGCCTCGGTGCGGGCGGAGTAACACATCGACTGAGCCCATGCGCCCGAACGTGGAAGGGATTTGTGCGGCCTCGCGTGCGTGGACTAATGTCGTGCTTCGCGACGGGCGACGATCTCGCCCGTGGCACGCGGATGTGGCGCAGTTGGT
>Ga0193717_1001979_pt1 | contig 12159 bp, 13 predicted proteins | sample U2c2metaG_FD_145900 | JGI IMG/M metagenome (GOLD analysis project Ga0193717, IMG submission 145900) | Soil microbial communities from a riparian zone of the East river system, Colorado, United States - U2c2 | ecosystem: Environmental > Terrestrial > Soil > Riparian zone | place: USA: East River...
ACCGGGTGGCGGCCGTTAGCGAGCTTGGTGCCGCCGAACGGATCGCCGAGCGGCTTGGACCAGAGCAGGGTCGAGGCCGTGCAGTCAGCGCCCAGGGCAGGGCGGCCCTTGGCGTCGAGTGGCGCCCCGCGCCTGGTCGGCAGGCGGTCGAGAATGTCGTGCAGGTCGTGCTCGATGTCGGCCAACTCGTCCGCCTTGAGGACGCCCTCGAAGATGTAGAAGCCGCAGCGCCAATAGGCCTCGACGATGTCCGGATGCAGCGCGCCGCCGGCCGTGAAGCGCATGGGACCACGGTTGCCCAGCGCATAGGCGCGCCGCTCGCCCTCCTGCAGGTAGGCCTGCATCGCCGCTTCTTCCGGGCCGTAGTCGACGGCAGGCTTCTTCATCGGCTTGCCCATTTCGTCCTCCCTCGTCAGTCGAGAATGTCCCAGCTCTTGCCGTTGAAACGCTGCAGCTTCATGTAGGTGATGACGCGATAGTCGGTGGCGCTGGTGTTGATCAGGCTGCCTGGCAGCAGGAGACCCAGGCGGAAATTCTTGAAGTTCGCCGCCTGCTTCATGATGTTCTCGCGCGTCAGGTCGTCGCCGCACTGCTTCAGCACCTGCTCGAGCGTCTGCGCGTAGGCATAGCCCGCTTCGTTGAGGCTGTCGTTGAGATCGGCGCCGGGCATGTTCTCCTTCATCCAGGCCATCCACGTCTTGACGTCGGTGTCGTCGGCCCATTTCGGGTCGGTCACGTCCTTCATGAATCCAGCCGACAGGATTCCGGTCGATTTGTCGAGGCCGGCCGGCTTGAAGGTGGCGCCCACCGATGCCGCGCCGAGGTGCAGATAGGTCCACGGCTTCCAGGCGAGGTCGTCCATCTTGGTGATCGCCTGTGCCGCCTGCTTGGCATAGGTGAAGAGGAACAACGTGTCGGCGCCGGAATTCTTGAGCGTGATCAGCTGGCTGTCGATCGTGGGATCGGTCGCCTGGAAATTCTGCGCGTCGACGATCATCGTCTTGGCCTTGTCGCCCAGCGCAATTGTCAGGCCGTTCAGCAGGTCCTTGCCGAAATCGTCGTTCTGGTAGAGCACCGCCACCTTGGCGTCAGGCTTCCGGGCCAGCAGGTCCTTGGCATAGAAGCCCGCTTCGAGCTGCAGGTTGGGTTGCCAGCCCATGGTCCAGGGGAAATGCGCCGGATCGTTGAAGGTGGTGGCGCCGGCGGCGATGAAGAGCTGCGGCACCTTCTTCTGGTTCATGTAGGGCCGGATCGCCATGTTGAGTGGCGTGCCCAGCACGTTGAAGATCAGCGCCACTTGGTCGCTCTCGACCAGTTTGCGCGCATTCTCGACCGCCTTGGGCGGCGAGTAGCCATCGTCCAGGCTGATGAACGTGATCTTGCGCCCGTTGATGCCGCCCTTGGCGTTCAGCCATTTGAAATAGGCCGCCTCCACCTTGCCAAGCTGGCCATAGGCCGAGGCTGGGCCGCTATAGGCGATCGTCTGGCCGACCTTGATTTCGCCGGCCGAGGTGCCCGGCCCGTATTGCGCCTGGGCCAGCGCCGGCAGGGCGCCGAGCGAGAGGCCGGCAAACGCAAGAAACACCGCGCCCGTGCTTGAGAGTCGTGACATTGGGATCCTCCCGGATCGGTCGTTGCAACGCCGGACATTCGAGGCCCGTGCGCCGGACGGCGATCAGGCTATGCTCCTCCACTTGACGACGCACGCCCGGCGACGACCGCAATTTCGCAGAGGGGCCGGTCGGGTTGGTTGAGGGAGTTCGGAGAGATGTCGATCGTATTGTCGGAGAATTTTCGCGCCTTGTTCTACGCGCCCTTCTATGCCGCCCAGGCGACCGGCGCCTTTGCCGAGGCCGGCGTCGAGGTGGTGCTGAAGCCCTCGCCCAGTCCGCCGGACGCCGTCCGCGCGCTGCGTGCCGGCGAGGTCGATGTGATGTGGGGCGGCCCGCTCAGGGTGATGACGCTTTACGACACCGAGCCCGGTGCCGACCTCGTATGCTTCTGCGATGTCGTGGCGCGCGATCCATTCTTCGTCATCGGCGCGCAGCCGAGACCTGATTTCAAGCTCGCAGACCTTGCCGGCCTTCGCTTCGCCACGGTCTCGGAGGTGCCGACGCCATGGGTCTGCCTGCAGGACGACCTGCGCCGCGCGGGCCTCGATCCCACCCGTCTCCGCCGCATCACCGACAAAACGATGGAGGAGAACGAGGCCACCCTGCGGGCGGGCACCGTCGACGCCATCCAGGTCTTCCAGCCTTACGCCGAACGGCTGATCGCCGCGGGGGCGGGCCATGTCTGGTACGCCGCCGCATCGCGCGGCCGCACCGCCTATACGACCCTGGTGACGCGCCGCGCCGTGCTCGCCAAGCGCGCTGATGAGCTGCTCAAGATGACGCGCGCCTTGCACCACACGCTGGGCTGGTTCTCCAGGACGCCCGCTGTGGAAATCACCAAGGTCCTGAAAGACTACTTTCCCGATGTCCCGCCGGAGATCTTCGCTGCCTGCATCGACCGCTATCGCGCGCTCGAGCTCTGGGCCTCGGATCCGGTCGTCCGCCGCGAAGGCTACGACCGCTTGCACGCCGCGATGCGCTCCGCCGGCGTGCTATCGAAAGACATCCCGTTCGAGGTCTGCGTCGACACGAAACTCGCCGAGCGCGCCGTCGCGGGGTGACCAGCGAAAGGTCTCTCAGTGCGCGAGCAGCTTGGGGTCGAACAGCGTCGTGTCCTGGCCGCGCACCGGGTCGGCGATCGCCTCGGCGATGCTTTTCGCGCCTTTCCATTCACTCGACGGTCGGACATGGCCGTCGCTGCCGACTTGGTCGACACCCCAGTAGATCTCCAGCCGGTGGCCGTCGGGATCGCGGAATTCTATCGCGATCTGGCAGCCGGCACGGCGGCGACCGGCGAAATCAGGCGTCACGCCGTGGCGCTCGAGATGCTCCTTGGCGCGCAGCACCTCATCGAGGGTGGCGACCTCGAAGGCGATGTGATTGAGTTCCGTGCTCTTGGTCGGGGTTGAAGCGCATGAACACCATGCCGCCGGGCACCATCGTCTCGGGATAGACGTCGGAGATCTGGAAGCCGAGCACTTCGACGTAGAAACGCGTCGAGCGCTCGATATCGCTCACGTTCAGCACGACATGGCCGAGCTTGCCGATCGCGAAGGGCGTGCCCTTGGGACGGGCGAATGATTTCAGCTTGGCGATGTCGATGGCCATGTCCGATCTCCCCTCAACCTAACGATCTTCTCCGGCGATCAGGCCGTAGAGCATGACGCTATGCCAGCGGTCGGAGACGAACCAGCGGTCACGAATAGGTCCGCCCTCCAGGCGGAAGCCCAGCCGCTCGGCAAGCGCGATCGATGGCTTGTTCTCGGGCCGGATCAGCGCCTCGACCTTGTGGATTTTCAGCGTATCGATGAGATGGCGCAACAGCGCGCGGGCGGCCTCGGCCATGTAGCCCTTGCCCTGATACTCCGGGCGCAGCAGCCAGCCGACATCGACGCGCTTCTCGCGACGGTCGCGGCGGTGATAGTTGATCATGCCGATGACGCGCCGGCTGTCCTTCTCCTCGATCGCCCACAGCACGTAGGCCGAGGGTCGATAGGGGAGATGCCACCGCATCATGCGCCGTGTCTCGCTGAGGCCGGAGCTGGGCGGGCCACCCCAGTAGCGCAGATTGTACGGATCGCCGTAGAGCGCATGCAATGATTTGAGATCGCCCGGACGGAAGGCGCGCAGCCGCAGCCGATCCGTCTCTAAGATCGGTTGCTTGCGTGGAGCCGTCTTTTTGGTCTTTGTCGCGATTGGAACACCTCGATGTGCAACGCGCTTGCTAGACTAAGCGGGGAGGCGTGTCATGACCAAGCGAATCGGTATCCTGACCAGCGGCGGGGATTGCGGCGGGCTCAACGCCGCGATCCGGGCGGCCGCGCTGCGCGCCCATCATGGCTATGGCTGGACGACCATCGGCATCGCGCATGGCACGCTCGGCCTGCTCGATCATCCGGTGACGGCGCGCGTGCTCGATCCGAAGCGGCTCGACGCGGCCCTGGCCCGCCAGGGCGGTACCTTCCTGGGCAGCACCAATCGTGGCGATCCCTTCGCCTTTCCCATGCCCGACGGCACGCTCTGCGACCGCTCGGCCGAATTGGTCGAAGGCGTGCGCAGCCTCGCGCTCGATGGCATGATCGGCATCGGCGGCGATGGCAGCCTCGATCTCCTGCGCCGGCTGTTCGCGCCGACCGGCGTCAGCTTCATCGGCATCCCCAAGACCATCGACAACGACGTGCCGCATACCGAGCGCGCCATCGGCTATTCCACCGCCGTCGCCATCGCCACCGAGGCGTTGGATCGGCTGCAGCCGACCGGCGTCAGCCACGCCCGCATCATGGTGCTCGAGGTGATGGGCCGCGACGCCGGCCACATCGCCATCGCCGCGGGCATCGCCGGTGGCGCCGATGTCGTCCTGGTGCCGGAGGTCGCCTGGCGCCTCGATCATGTCGTGAAGCATATCGCGGCTCTGCGTAGCCAGGGGCGCACATCGGCGCTGGTCGTGGTGGCCGAGGCGGCGGGGCAATCCGATGAATCGGCGGCTGACGAATCGCCGATGCCGACCGACGACGCGCCGTCCCGTCACGGCATGGGCCACTGGCTGTCGCATCGCCTCGCCGCGGCAAGCGGGGCGGAGGCGCGGGCCACCGTGCTCGGCCATGTGCAACGCGGCGCCATGCCGACCGCAGAGGATCGCCTGCTCGCAGCGGCCCTGGGCGTGCGCGCGGTCGATCTGCTGGCCGAGGGCAAGGCCGACCGCATGGTGGCGTGGTGGAACCGCAAGGTGATCGACGTGCCGCTCGACAAGGTCGTCGGCCGCGCACGCACCGTCGATCCCGCGGGAAGCCTCGTCGCCACAGCGCGCGCGCTGGGCATTTGTCTGGGGGATACGGCTTAGTGCCTCATGGCTGGGAGCGCGCCACCGGAGAGGTTGTGAATTTATCGGCGAATGAGTCGTACTCTTCAAACCCCTCCCCCTGCGGGGGAGGGGCTTTAGAGGCGCGACCACATTCATCGATATCTTCGCGACCTGTGGAGTGGCGCGCTCCCAGCAAAGAGTTCTTAAGAGGGAGAGAGCGCCACGAGTTCGCTTCGGGAAATCCAGAAGACCTCCCCCTCGCTCAATTCGGTGTCGAGCCAGAGGAAGGGTAGATGCGGATAGGCCGCCTCCAGCGCGGGACGATCGCGGCCGATCTCGCACAGCAGCCCGCCCTTGGCCGTGAGGTGACGTGGCGCGCGCTCGAGCAGGCGGTGCACGAGGTCGAGGCCGTCGGTGCCGCCGGCCAACGCCATTGCGGGCTCATGGCGAAATTCTGCCGGCAGGCGGGCCATCGCCCTGGCGTCGACATAGGGCGGGTTGCTGATGATGAGATCGTAGCGCCGGCCGGCCAGTGGCGCGAAAAGTTCGCCGCGAAGGAGCGTGATGCGGTCCTTCAGCCGATGGGTCGCCACGTTGCGGCGGGCAAGCGCGAGCGCACCCGCCGATAAATCGACGGCGTCGACGCGGGCGCGCGGAAAGGCCAGTGCCGCCAGGATTGCGAGGCATCCCGAGCCGGTGCAGAGATCGAGGATACGGCGTACGCGCGTGGGATCGCCCAGCGGAAAGCCGGCGTCGCCGGCCAGCAGGTCGCCGATGAAGGAGCGCGGGATCAGCGCGCGTTCGTCGATCTCGAAGCGCACGCCCTGCATATAGGCCGCGCCCACCAGGTAGGGCATGGGAATGCGGTTCCGCACGCGCCGCTCGATCAACGTCAGAAGCCTGGCGGATTCGGCGGGGCTGGGCTTGAGGTCGAGATAGGGATCGATGCGGTGGATCGGCAGGCGCAGCGCCTCCAGCACCATGAAAGCCGCCTCGTCGACGGCATTTGTCGTGCCGTGGCCGTAGCTGAGCTTTGCCGCCCTGAATCGGTGGACGGCGTGGCGGAAAAAGTCCTGCAGGGTGACGAGGGGAGGCTTGTTGGAGCGCGACATGTCGGATTACAGTAACGGGAATGCACCTGAACCGTCGCGCTTTTCTGATCGGCGGGCTGTTGGGCTCGACCGTGCTGACACCGGCCTTGGCCGAAACGCCGCTCACGATCGTCTATATCGGCGGCGCGGACTGCCCACCCTGTCTTTCCTGGAAGACCAAATATAAAGCCCGATGGATGGCCTCGCCGGAGTTCCGCAAGATCCGCTGGATCGAGGTCGAGCCGCCCCGCCTCAAGGAAGCCTATCAAGCCCGGTTCTGGGAAGGCCCTCTGGAGCCGATCTTCGCGCAGCTTCCCCAGAGGTTCGGCACGCCCCGCTTTCTGGTCGTCCAGAATGGCCAGATCATCGACAACCAGCTCGGCGTAAGCTCCTGGCTGCGCGTCCTTTCCGAAGTGAAGACCCTCATTGCCTGAACAAATCACCGGAGCCCTTCACGGGCTCACCGTCCTCGACCTGACGAGCCATCTGTCCGGTCCCTTCTGCGCCATGCAGCTCGCCGATCTCGGCGCCGATGTGATCAAGATCGAGGGTCCCAAGGGCGACGCCATGCGCGGCGCCCCGCCCTTCATCGAGGGCGAATCTGCGCCCTTCATGCTGTGGAACCGCAACAAACGCGGCATTCGGCTCGATCTCAAGACGCCTGCCGACCTCGAAACCTTCTGGGGCCTGGTCGACAAGGCCGATGTGGTGCTGGAGAACTTCCGGCCCGGCGTCATCGACAAATTGGGCATCGGCTGGGAGGCGCTGCACAAGCGCAATCCCAGGCTGGTGTTGGGCTCGATCTCGGGTTTCGGCCAGACGGGGCCCTATGCCAAGCGCGGCGGCTTCGATCTCATGGTGCAGGCGATGTCCGGCCTGATGTCGGTGACAGGTCCCAAGGACGGGCCGCCTTACCGCATCCCGCTGGCGATTTCGGATGTCGGCGCCGGGCTTTATCTCGCCGTCGGCGTGCTGGCGGCGCTCCAGGCGCGCCAGCATAGCGGCCTCGGCCAATGGGTCGAAACCTCATTGCTCGAGGCCACCGTATCCCTGGGCGTCTATGAGGCCGCAGGCTATTTCACCGATGGCAAGCGGCCGGCGAAGATGGGCCAGTCCCATCGCGGCTCGTCGCCCTATCAGGTCTTTCAGACGGCGGATGGCTGGATCACGATCGGCGGCTCGCAGCAGAATTTCTATCAGCGCCTGTGCCACCTGGTCGGCAGGCCCGAGCTGATCGACGATCCGCGTTTTGTCAGCAACGCCAAGCGCGTGGCCAACAACGAGGCCTTGGTCGGGATCCTGCAGGAGCGGCTGCGGTTGAAGCCCACGGATCAATGGATGAAAGCGCTGGAGGCCGAGGGCATTCCCGCCGGGCCGGTCCTGTATCACGACGAGGTCTTCACCGATCCGCAGATCCTGGCGCGCGGCATGGTGGCCGAGGTCCAGCATGCCAAAGCCGGCCGCCAGAAGACGCTCGGAGTGCCGATCAAGATGTCGGCGACGCCCAGTAAAGTTCGCCGTGCCGCCCCGACCCTGGGGCAGCACGACGGGGAGATCGTCAAAAAAGCCTAGCTAAGTTGAAGGGATTCGTCTTCGCTAGACAGGTCTGCAAACGTAACTGCGACGGTGTATCAAACGTGCTCGAGGTCGATACTTCGCGCGGCGACTTCATCTCGAGTGGCAAAGAATTCCATCAGGGGCCGGCGGCATTTCGGCTCGGCGGCCCGCAGCTTGTATATTCCCGGCGTGCCTTCCCTGACCATGGCACATCATACGACTCGCGCTGGCCGTCGCACCGCCCGTTAGCTGGTGTTCCGCGCGAGCCTAGCTGGCATTCGCCCGCCTGTGACTTAGTCGACGCATCTGGCTTGCCCGACAACACGTTGCAAGCCTCAAACAGGCACCCCAGCTGAGCGCGCGCCAGGGCGCAAGACCTCGTCGTAGAACTGCCGGTATCGAGGAGGTGAGGTCGGCAGGCACGCATCCATGGTCTGCGACAGCCAATAGTGGGGAACTAGGCTCAAGAGATCTGCTGTTGCAAGCCGCGCCGCCGAGACGTCGCCGCTCAGTACCAGCGAGATCGCAGCACCGAAATGAGCGCGCGGCAGCTTTGGGTTTTCTATACGCGCGCGCGAGAAGCACGCGACGGCTTCGTCGATCTTTCCGAGCAGCAGACGAGCAAATCCCATGGTCGTCCAAAACGCGCCAACCTGCGGGCCTCGCGGGTCAAGCCGAAGGGCTGTTTCCACCGCGAGCAGCGCTTCCTTCCCCTTCCCGAGATGAACCAGCGAGTTGCCAAGGTTGTTGTGTGCGAGGGCAAAATTGCGATCCAGCGCGATCGCGGTCTCATTCGCCAGAACCGAGCGCTCGAAGTCGCCGCGCAGGACATGAACCAAACCCATGGCGTAGTGGGCACGAGCATTGCCCGGCTCGTGGGCCACTGCTCTCTCTGCCGCTCTGACGCCGCGTGTCAGCATGTCGTCCCTGTGGAGTGACGGAGCGTGGACCTGCGTCGCTTGAAGTAGAATCGCTCGGGCAAGCCGGGCCAGCGCATCGCCATGCTTCGGATCAAGCTCCACGGCTTGGGCAAATAAGCTTTCCTGCTCTTGCAGGCTTTCCAGCGATTGGGGTCTGTTGTCCACCGCAATTCCCCGCATGACGAGGTCGCAGGACTTCGGGTCGATATTGCGCGCCTCTCCGTCCCGTGCCGCAGCTACGAAGATCTCACGACCGATCGAATTGGCAATATGGCCTGTGATCCGATCCTGGAGCGAAAGAACGTCGGAGTCATCACCGTCGAACAGCTCCGACCAAACCTGTAAGCCGCTTTGCCCATCGACCAGCTGCGCATTGATTCGCACGTTTCGATTATTGCGCTGAACGCTGCCGGTGAGCAGGTATCTCACGCCGAGTTCGCGGCTCACTTGCCTGACGTCGAGTGTAGTCCCCTCGAAGGTGGCTGCGGTCGCGGACGAGATCACGAACAGGCCGGATATGCGCGAGAGGTCGGTGCCGACGGTCTGGCTCAGGCCCTGGGCGAAGTACGCTTGCTCAATGTCGCTGCTCAGATTGGCAAATGGCAATACGACCAGCGATAGCGCCTCGCCACCGGAGCTCTGCGCGAGCGGCGCCTTGGCGCCGGTGCCCGCGTCGGTCTCGATGTCGGCAACGAAGCGGTATCCTCGACCCGGAATTGTTTGCAGGCGCCGTACGAGGTCCGGCTCAGCTGCCAGAACCTTACGCAATGCAGAAATCTGTGCCGCGAGGTTGTTCTCGTCCACAACCGTGCCGGCCCAGACCTCCGCCATCAGCTCGTCCTTGGTAGAGAGCAGACCTCGCCTTTTTACCAACGCCATCAGAAGGTCGAATGCGCGCGAACCAAGCGCGACCGGCGCGCCTCGGAACAGGAGTTCACGCCGCCCCGGAAAGAGCCGGAACCCACCAAAACGAAACACCTCGGACGCTTGCATGGGTCGATGCCTGCTGGACGTGCTTCAATAACGAGCACCGACCATGGCATACGGCTCCTGGCTTCACAATAATTCAGACCGATTCAGATCGGGGCCAACGACTTCTAGTCGCCTCTGCGACACGGTTCGCATATCGCCCTCACTCCGAGGTGTCAGCGGCATCCTGCCAACGCACCGCACGATCATTGGTGGACAACATGACCAGCACACGCCGTCGCAACTTCCTGCTCGCTGCAACCGCTGTCGTCGTCTCTATGCTGATTGCCGGACCGACATATGCGCAAGACTACCCGACCCGGCCGGTGCGCGTGATCGTAGGCTTCCCCGCAGGCGGCGGCGCCGATGTTCTCACGCGAGTTATCAGCGAATGGCTGCAAGCGCGGCTGGGTCAGCCGCTGATCATCGAGAACCGGCCGGGCGCCAGCACCAACCTGGCAACGGAGGCCGTGGTTCGTGCTCCGGCGGACGGCTACACGCTGCTCGCGACGACTACGAGCAACCTGCTCAATGGAGCTTTGTACGACGACTTGAAGTACGATTTCGTTCGCGACATCGCTCCCATTGCGAGCCTCACGACTCAGCCTCTCGTTCTCGAAATAAATCCGGCAATTCCGGCAAAAACCGTGCCGGAGTTCATAGCCTACGTTAAGGCAAATCCGGGCAAGATCAACATGGGGAACTCCGGCACCGGAACGGTTTCACACCTCGCCGCAGAGGCCTTCAGGGTGGCAACCGGGATCGATTTCGTGAACGTGCCCTACCGAGGCTCTGCGCCGATGCTCACCGATCTGCTTGGGGGCCAAGTCCACGCAGCATTCGACAACTTACCAGGCTCGATCGACCATATCAGGTCGGGTAGCCTGCGCGCTCTGGCCGTCACCACCGCGGTCCGCGCCGAGGCCCTGCCGGATGTACCCACGGTCGGTGATTTCATTCCTGGATACGAGGCGTTCGCCGTGGCCGGCATCGGAGCACCCAAGGGCACGCCTGCCGACATCATCGGGAAGCTCAACGCGGAGATCAATGCTGGGCTCGCCGATCCCAAGCTGAGAGCCCGTCTCGCAGAATTGGGAGCGACAGTGCTGCTGGGCACGCCGACCGACTTCGCGAATCTCATCGCTCGCGAGACAGAGAAGTGGGCCAAGTTGATCAGATCGTCAGGTATCAAGATGAAGTGACGTTAATGATGATGCCACGTGCCCAACCGCGCCTCGGCCAGCAGCCAGTCGTACCACCGGTCAGGAGGAATAGCCCATGTCGAACGTAACCGAGTTCGTCACGCTTGCGTTCACGGCGGTCAACGGCCTGCGCGTTATCGCCTACGTCCCCCAGATCGTCCGGATCTGCCACGACAACACCGGCGCAGCCGCGATCTCCTGCTGTACCTGGTCGCTTTTCCTCGTCTCGCACCTGACCACCATTGCCTACGCAGTCGTCGTGATGGGCGATACGTGGATGGCCCTCGTCTTCGCCGCGAATTCCGCCTGCAGCGCTGCGATCGTGACTTTGGCTCTGCTGCAACGGCAACGCCGACGCGTTCTCGCGCGACCGGTCGTTCCCTATGTGAGAGCAGCAAAGCACGCCGAAGTTTGAGTGTGTCTAGTGGCGGTCGGGCCGGCCGTCGCCGTCACGGTCCTGCGATGAGCCGCGTTGGCGCGGCTGCTGCGGCGTTGGATTTTGCGGGTGCGGTTGGTTGCCGGCCTGCTGGCCGCCCCCTTGTTGGTTGCCGGACGGATGCCAGTCATGCTGCTGCGGGCGGTGATCGCCGGACTGGCCGCCTTGCGCCGGCCCGCGATTGTTGTTGTCCCAACGACGGTCGTTGTCGCCGCGGCGGTCGGGGCCGTTGTTGTTGTTCCAGCGGCGATCGGGCGCCGTCGGCACGGGCACGTAGCGGGTGTTGGTGATGACCTGCGGCCGCGCCGGCGCCTGGACGTAGTAGTTGTTCACGGGAGCAGGTCGGTAATAGGTCTGGCCGTAACCGTATCCGCCCGAATAGGCCGGTGCGTAGCCCTGTGAATAGCCTGAGGAATAGCCGCCCGGTGCATAGCCATACCCGGAGCCGTACCCGCCGGAGCCATAGCCGTTGCCGTAGGGCGAATTACAGCCCGCCAGGCTGGCAGCGAGGCCGGCTGCGACGATCCAAGTGACGTTACGCATTCTTCCCTCCGTGGGGAGTCCTGTGACCGGTCCTTCCCCACTTCAATATATGTAACGCACGATGGCGCCCGCTGGGCGCAACTGTGTCGAGGTGAGGGTATTTCAGTGCGTGTGACGTTGAACCCTTCGCGGATCCGAGATATGGGCAATTGCCCAATCATTGGGTATATGATCGCATCTGGATACGTAATGCCGCGATGACCGAGCCCGACCTCATCATTTTCGATTGCGACGGCGTATTGGTCGACAGCGAGGTATTGAGCTGTCGTTGTCTTTCGGAGGCCTTGGCAGCGTGCGGGATTACTGTCGGCGTGGATCAAGCCCTCGATCTGTTTCTTGGGCGCAGCATGTCGGCGGTGCTGGAGCATTACGCAGCGTCTGGGCAGCTGGTTCCGGAGCAATTTTCCGCCGAGCTGAAGGCAAGGGTGCGTGAGGCGTTTCTCTCCGGGCTTTGCCCCATCGAGGGCGTGGGTTCCGTGCTGGAGGGCCTGCAGATCCCACATTGCGTCGCCTCGTCCAGCGATCTC
>Ga0193717_1001980_pt1 | contig 12156 bp, 8 predicted proteins | sample U2c2metaG_FD_145900 | JGI IMG/M metagenome (GOLD analysis project Ga0193717, IMG submission 145900) | Soil microbial communities from a riparian zone of the East river system, Colorado, United States - U2c2 | ecosystem: Environmental > Terrestrial > Soil > Riparian zone | place: USA: East River...
GTGCCAGCGTGGGTACGTGGGTGCGAGGCAGGAGCGATCGGCATGGCGGTGATTCCCGGGAGCGGCCAGGGTTACGACGGATCGGCTGAGACGTCGGCGCTGAGCCTGAATCAGGACGCTACCGCCGGCCTGGCCAGGGCGTACCTGGCCACCTATCAGGGACCGCACGGCGACGCTCCCGCAGCGGATTCCGCGGTGACGGCCCCGGTCGACCAGTCCGCCATCGGGAGGTTGGTGTCGCCAGCCATGCTGGCCGCGCACAGTCGCCTCGGCGCGCGCCGCTCAATCGGCGAGACCAAGGTCGCGGTGTACCCCGCGGACGACCCCTCGGGCGTTGGTCCGGCGTTGCAGTTGGTGACCGATCAGAGCGGCATGCTGATGGACTCGGTCACGGTCTTGCTGCACCGCCTCGGCGTCGCGTACACGGCCATCATGAACCCGGTGTTCCGGGTGCGACGGGCCCCGTCGGGTGACCTGCTGGAGTTGGCGCCCGCAGTTGATCCGAACGCACCCCGCTCCGGCATCGAAGAGAGTTGGATCCACGTCTCGTTGGCGTCGTCGGTCAATGCCAAGGCCGTCCACGATGCGGCCGCGCTGCTGCCCGACGTGCTCGCCGACGCGCGCCAGGTGGCCGTCGACTCGGGCGCGCTTAACGCCACCCTGGTTGGGCTCGCGAATGGACTCGACGCGGATCTCGAGGGTCGGTTCCCGAGTTACGACCGCCGTGACGTGGCCGCGCTGCTGCGCTGGCTCGCCGACGGGCACTTCGTGCTGCTGGGTTATCAGCGCTGCGCGGTGAGCGACGGCCATGCGTCCGTCGATCCGGCCAGCCGGTTGGGCGTGCTGCGGCTACGTACCGACGTGCTGCCGCAGCTCACCAAGCCCGAGGATCTGCTGGTGCTGGCGCAGGCCACGATGCCGAGCTTCCTGCGGTACGGCGCGTATCCGTTCATCGTGGTGGTCCGCGAGGGTGGTCCCCACGGCCACAGCATCGAGCACCGGTTCGTTGGCCTGTTCACCGTCGCCGCGACCAACGCCAACGTGCTTGAGATTCCGCTCATCTCGCGGCGCGTCCACGAGGCGCTGCAGTTGGCGCAGGGCGACCCCAGCCACCCCGGTCAGTTGATGCTCGACATCATCCAGACCATTCCGCGCTCGGAGCTCTTCGCACTCAGCGCACGCGAACTGCTGAGCATGGCCAAGGCCGTCGTCGAGCTAGGTTCGCGGCGCCGCACGCTGTTGTTCCTGCGGGCCGATCAGCTCGCCCACTTCGTGTCCTGTCTGGTGTATCTCCCACGCGACCGCTACACCACCGTCGTGCGGCTGGAGATGCAGGACATCCTGGTGCGCGAACTCGGCGGCGTCAGCATCGAGTACACCGCACGCGTCAGCGAATCGCCATGGGCGGTAGTGCATTTCACCGTGCGACTGCGCGACGGCTCAGGCCCCGGCGATGTGGACGCGTCGCTCGACAACGAGACCAGGATTCAGGGCCTGCTGACCGAGGCGGCGCGCACGTGGGGCGACCGACTGCTCGGCGCCACCAAGGCCGGGTTGATCAGCAGGCCCAACGCCGAGCACTACGCGGCCGCGTTTCCCGACGTGTACAAGCAGGCCTTCACGCCGCACGAGGCCATCGACGACATCGCGATCATCGAAGAACTGCAAGATGATTCGGTCAAGCTGGTGCTCGTCGAGGGCGACGGCACCGAGACAAAGCAACTCACCTGGTACCTGGGTGGCCGGTCCGCGTCGCTGAGCGAACTGCTGCCCATGCTGCAATCCATGGGCGTGGTGGTGCTGGAGGAGCGGCCGTTCACGGTCACCAGGGCCGACGGCCTGCCAGTGTGGATCTACCAGTTCAAGATCGCAACGCACCCGTCGATTCCCGACGCACGCGACGAGCAGGAGCGCGCCACCAACGCCACCCGATTCGCCGACGCGGTGACCGCGATCTGGCAGGGCCGTGCGGAGATCGACCGCTTCAACGAGCTGGTACTTCGCGCCGGCCTGACCTGGCAACAGGTCACGGTGCTGCGGAGCTACGCAAAGTACTTGCGGCAGGCGGCCTTTCCCTACAGCCAGTCGCACATCGAAACCGTCGTCAACGACAATGCCCACACCGCGCGCTCGCTGGTGGCACTCTTCGAGGCGCTCTTCGATCCATCGGAGTCCGACACCCGTCCCGGCGCTCAGGCGGCTGCGGTCGCCGTCGCTTCCGACATCGACGCGCTCACCAGCCTCGACACCGACCGCGTGCTGCGCGCGTTCGCCTCGATGATCCAGGCGACCTTGCGCACCAACTACTTCGTCACCGACCCAAAATCGGCGCGGGCGCAGAACGTGTTGTCCCTCAAGCTCAATCCGGGCCTGATCGACGACCTGCCCTTGCCCCGACCCCGTTACGAGATATTCGTGTACTCGCCGCGGGTGGAGGGCGTACATCTACGGTTCGGCAACGTGGCCCGCGGCGGGTTGCGGTGGTCGGACCGTCGCGAGGACTTCCGTACCGAGATCCTCGGCCTGGTCAAGGCGCAGGCCATCAAGAATGCCGTCATCGTGCCCGTCGGCGCCAAGGGCGGGTTCGTGTTGAAGTGCCCACCAGCCCCGACGGGTGACGCCGCGGCCGACCGGGACATCCAACGCAATGAGGGTGTCGCCTGCTACCGCTTGTTCATCGCAGGGCTGCTCGACGTCACCGACAACGTGGACACCGCGACTGGGGCCGTCATCGTCCCGCCCGACGTGGTGCGCCGCCGCGACGGCGACGACGCCTATCTGGTGGTCGCCGCGGACAAGGGCACCGCCACCTTCTCCGACATCGCCAACGAGGTCGCCAAGTCCTACGGCTTCTGGTTGGGTGACGCGTTCGCCTCCGGTGGGTCCGTCGGCTACGACCACAAGGCCATGGGCATCACCGCGAAGGGCGCATGGGAGTCGGTCAAGCGCCACTTCCGCGAAATGGGCGTCGACACGCAAACCGAGGACTTCGCCGTCGTCGGCGTCGGCGACATGAGCGGCGACGTGTTCGGCAACGGCATGTTGCTGTCCAAGCACATTCGGCTGGTGGCCGCGTTCGACCACCGCCACATCTTCCTCGACCCCAACCCCGATGCCGCGAGTTCCTGGGTCGAGCGCCAGCGCATGTTCGACCTGCCGCGGTCCAGCTGGGACGACTACGACCGGTCCCTGATCAGCGCGGGCGGCGGCATCTACTCCAGGGAACAGAAGTCGATACCCATCACCGCCGAGGTCCGGACGGCGCTGGGCCTGCCCGCCGACGTCGACGAGGTGACGCCGCCGGTTCTGATGAAGGCGATCCTGCTGGCGCCCGTCGACCTGTTCTGGAACGGCGGCATCGGCACCTACATCAAGGCCGAGATCGAATCGGACGCCGACGTGGGTGACCGAGCCAACGACGCCATCCGGGTCAACGGGAACCAGTTGCGCGTCAAGGTGATCGGCGAGGGCGGCAACCTCGGCGTGACCCAGCGCGGGCGCATCGAGTTCGATCTCGCGGGTGGACACGTCAACACCGACGCGATGGACAACTCCGCCGGCGTGGACTGCTCGGATCACGAGGTCAACATCAAGATCCTCGTCGATTCCCTGGTCGTTGCGGGCAAGGTCGGGGCCGATGAGCGCACTGAACTCTTGATGTCGATGACCGACGAGGTCGGCCGGCTGGTGCTCGCCGACAACGCCAGCCAGAACGACCTGATGGGCACCAGCCGAATCAACGCGGCGAGCCTGCTTCCCGTGCACGCCAGTCAGATCCGGCACCTCGCCGCCGAACGGGGCCTGAACCGCGAACTCGAGGCGCTGCCCTCCAGCAAGGAGATCGCCAGGCGCACCGAGGTGGGACTCGGGCTGACGTCGCCGGAACTTGCGACGTTGATGGCGCACGTGAAGCTGGCCCTGAAGGACAATCTGCTCGCCACCGACCTGCCCGACCAGGAGGTGTTCGCTGCCCGCCTGCCCGACTACTTCCCGGAACAGCTGCGTGCGCGGTTTGGTACGGAGATCCGCAGCCACCAACTGCGCCGCGAGATCATCACCACCATGCTGGTCAACGACCTCGTCGACACCGCCGGGATCTCGTACACGTTCCGGATCATCGAGGACGTCGGCGTCGGTCGGGTGGACGCGGTGCGCAGTTACGTCGCTACCGACGAGATCTTCCGGGTCGGCGAGGTCTGGCGCCAGATCAGGGCGGCCGGCGACGCGGGCGTCCCCGTGGCCGTCACCGACCGGATGACGCTGGACCTGCGTCGGCTCATCGACCGAGCGGGCAGGTGGCTGCTCAACTACCGCCCGCAGCCGTTGGCGGTCGGGGCCGAGGTCAATCGCTTCGCGGCCAAGCTGGCAGCGCTGACGCCGCGCATGTCGGAGTGGCTGCGTGGTGACGACCGCGACATCGTGGCCAAGCAGTCCGCGGAGCTCGAGGGGCTTGGCGTGTCCGCCGAACTGGCATATTCGGTGGCAACCGGGCTCTACCAGTACAGCCTGCTCGACATCATCGACATCTCCGACATCATCGAGCGCGATGCCGCAGAGGTGGCCGACGTCCACTTCGCGCTGATGGATCACCTCGGCACCGATGGACTGCTGACCGCCGTGAGCCAGCTGCCGCGCGACGATCGCTGGCATTCCCTGGCGCGCTTGGCGATTCGCGACGATATTTACGGCTCGTTGCGCGCGTTGTGCTTCGACGTGATGGCCGTCGGCGAGCCCGACGAGACCGGCGAGCAGAAGATCGAGGAGTGGGAACTGACCAACAGTTCGCGGGTGGCGCGGGCGCGTAAGACGCTCACCGAGATCAACGAGGACGGCGAGCGTGATCTCGCGACGCTGTCGGTGGCTGCGCGGCAGATTCGCAGCATGACGAGAACGAGTGGAACGGGGTCGACGGCTTGACGCCCGATGAGCCGCTTGCGCGAAGAGCATCAACGGAGCGCTTCACCACGCCGGTGCCGGTGCGCTGGTCGGACATCGACATGTACCAGCACGTCAATCACGGGACGATGGTGACCATCCTCGAGGAGGCCCGCGTCCCGTTCCTCACCAAGCCCTTCGCCGATGACTTCGCCACCATCGGGTTGCTGATCGCGGAGGTTCGCGTGACCTACAAGGGTCAGCTGCGGCTTGCGGATTCGCCTCTGCAAGTGACGATCTGGGTGAAACGGTTGCGGGCGGTCGACTTCACGCTCGGCTACGAGGTACGTTCGGTGCTGGAGGATCCGGATTCCAAGCCGGCCGTCATCGGGGAGTCACAGCTGGCCGCATTTCACATCGAGGATCAGCGATTGGTTCGGTTGGCGCCGCATCATCGGGAGTACCTCCTGCGTTTTCAGCGGCCGTGAGCGTCCCAGGACAGCAGGAGCGCGGGCTCTGGCTCGACGACGCCGCACACCGGGAAGACCTCATCACCTTCGTCGACCGTGCGCTGCGCCTCGACGAGTCGGCGGTGATCCGGCTCAAGGAAAGGGCCGGGGGTCACGTCGTGGCCTGGGTGCCAACCGGTTTCGACGTATTGGCCAGCCGGGTGGTCGGTGGTCGCGTCAAGCCCGCCGACCTATACGCAGGCGCCGACGCGCTGGCCCACGCTCTGCCCGAGATGGACCACTCGGGTTTCGTCGAACCCGGCTTCGCGATGTCCTCGGCGTGGCGTGGGTTGCTGCCACCCGACACGGGTTTCGTGCGCCTGGACGACGTGCCCGCGCGGGCGGTCCTCGACCTCGCCCAGCGGGGCATCGCGTTGGCCAAGGAGCACCCACGGTCCGCCTGCGTCGCTGCTCGATCAGGAAGTCGTCGCCGTCAGTTCTGGCGGCGAGACCGTCGGGATTCCGATGCGGTGCGTGTTCGCCTTGACCGCAATGGGTTTCCTGCCGCAGTCGACCAACAAGGGCGACGCGTTCGCGCCCGAGTCGGTGGCACCCGACGAGGTGGTGCGGGTGCGGGTCGTGCCCAGCTGGTTGCGCATCGACGCGCGCTTCGGAAGCGTCTACCGACGTCGTGGGCACGCCGCGTTGACAATCCGCTAGCGCGCTGGCCCATCAGGCCCCTGGAGTGACTGTTCGTATTGCCCAGCTCGGAGCGACAACTCCGCCGAGGCCGCCAGGGGCTGGCTCCTTCCCAAATAGTTGGCGCTGATCACGCTGCATTGGTTGCGCTGCGTACCGCGCTGTAGAAGGTCTCGAGCTCGCCCGGGATGTCGGGCCCGGTGGGCTGGTAGATGATCTCGGTGACGCCTTGGGCGGCGATGTCGCGGACGCGGCGGCCGATGTCGTGGGCGGTGCCGGTCAGGGTGGTTTGGGTGACGGCGTTCCAGCTGCCGGCCGCCCAAGCGGCCGTGTCGGCGTGATTGAGGCCGATGAGGTGTTGGTCGTGCACCGCGAGATGGCGTTCCGCGAATGGGGTTTGCTTGATGGTGTCGAGCCACACGTCGCCGCCCGGCAGGGTGGTGACATCGCCGCCAAATTCGTAGGCGGCGTGATAGGCCAACGCGTTTCCGGGCCCCGCCGCCGCCTGCACGCGTGCCGAATCGTGAGGCTCGCCGTCTGCCAAAACGGTGCCGTGCACGCCGAGTGCGGTCCAGTCGAACCGGGACGCAAAGCTGGTCTGGCCGTTGACGGTGAACAGACCGTCCGCCAACTCGGTGGCCACGGCAATACCCTTGGGGCCCAGCGCCGAGATGAGGATGGGAATGTCGATCGGGCGTGCGGGTGCGTGTCCGTTCGGGTGCATCATGCGGATACGCGTGTCGCGCCAGTTCACGGTTTCACCCTTGAGCAAGCCCCGGAACGCGATCACGTAGTCGCGCAGATACGACCAACTGGTGGGAGTCTCGCCGAGCGCGCGGGCACCAGCAAAGCCGGTGCCGAACGCGACGGCTACACGTCCGGGGGCCAGCGCCGTCAACGCCGCGGTAGCGGAGGCATTGACCATCGGGTGGCGCAGGTCGGGCACGAGCACACCAGGACCCAGACCGATGGTGGTGGTGCCTTGGGCCGCCAACGCGAGCATCATCCACACATCGGGGCCTTCGTGCGGGATGTCGAACAGCCATGCCCGTTCATAGCCGAGGCGCTCGGCTATGGCGATGTGTTCGGGGGAGTTCAGTGAGGTGGCGAACTGGGCGGAGATCTTCATGTTGGTCGGCATGGCGTTAGGCGCTCGTGGGGAAGGTGTCGCCGAGCATGGGCATCGGGGATGTGAAACACAATGGCGCCCAGTGCGAACGCCGCATAGCGTATGACGAGGCCGGTCGGACATTGGAATGTCCGTATGCCGACCACATCGCCAGCGGCGACTCCCAGGTCGTTGCTCATCGCGTCAGCGGCGTACTCGATCAGTCCGAGAAATTCATAGCCGGAGAGCCATAGGCGGTGGCTGGACACTGTTTCCCGATCGGCGCGCTCGGCGATACGCGACAGCAGTCTGTCGATGAAGTCCTCGCTCACGGAATGCAACTTTCTTTGGTCGACGGTTACCGCTCACGCGCCCGGCAGGCGGATTGTGCAGAGCTTGGGATCGACACAATTGGCGCCGATCGTCGGAGTCGCCGAAATGGACTGAGTGCCAATCACATCACTGTCACTGTGGGGTCAGTAGTGCCGATCGCCCCGAGTCGGGCCGGGCGGCCGGTCGTCCACCGTCGATGGCGATGTCGGCGCTGGTGATATACGACCCGCGGGGAGAGGCCAAGAATCCGACGAGGTCCGCGATCTCGGACGGTTCGGCGGCCCGACCCAGTAGCGTGGTCGTGCTGCCCGAGACGTCGAACAGTTCTCGTTTGGCTGCCCCGGTGTAAACGGGTCCTGGTGAGACGGAATTGACACGGACGCCGCTGGGTGCGTATTCGGCGGCCCAGGAGCGGGCGAAGGAGGCGAGCGCGGCTTTGGTGGCTCCGTAGGCGGAGCTGTCAGGCTGACCGATGGTGCCGGCCCTGCTGGCCATGTTGATGATCACGCCGCTGCCGCGCGCCACCATTTTGGGCGCCAGTACCGTCACCAACAGGTAGGGGGCCTGCACGTTGGCGGCGAACAGCTGATCCAGGGTGTCGGCGTCCAGCTTTTCCGTCGGGCCGAACCAGGGGACACCGGCGTTGTTGACCAGGATGTCGACCTCGCCGGCCTCGTTGGCCAGTTGCAGCGCATCGGCGGGCTCGCTGAGGTCGGCCCCGACGAATCTGGCCGAACCGCCGTTATTTTCGATCTCAGTGACGACGTCAGCGCCGCGGGTCGCATCGCGGCCGTGCACAACCACCGTGGCCCCCTGCGCGGCTAGCTGCATCGCGATGGCTCGACCTATCCCTGACGTCGCGCCTGTTACGAGCGCGACCTTGTCTTGCAGATCCCTGACCACAGCGGGGGTTGCCATCACTTCTCCTCTCGTTTGAACAGATCGGTATAATTACTTCGTCAACATCCGCCCGCCGTCGATCTATTCCCGGACGTGCACGCTGCTCGGTGCCGGAGAACGTCCGCACACGGGAGACGTAAAGCGCCAAGGGGATACCTTGCCGGACAAGCAGATTGGTCTAATCATGAACTAGCCGACACCTCGTGGAAAACACGGATAGGTCGTCCCGCCTCGAAGGCGGCGATGTTCTCGACCGCGTCGCGGTAAAACGTCTGGTACTGCTCCTGGGTCACGAAACCCAGATGGGCCTTGAGTGCCATGGTCATGGCTGTGCGTCGGCTGCGGCACCGCATATCGTACAGACTAGTACAAACAGTGCCATCCGCCAACCTGGCGGTGCGCTTCAGACAAGTCTGTCTGGTACCATGCGGTGATGGTGGAGACGAAGGTGGGCAAACGGCCGTCGGCGCGGGAGCGGCTGCTGGCTGCCTCTGATGAGCTGTTCTATCGCGACGGTGTGTTTTCCACTGGGATCGATGCCGTCATCGAGAAGGCAGGCGTGGCAAAGGGTTCGCTGTACTACATCTTTGGCGGAAAGGATGAGTTGGTGGCCGCCTATCTGCGTGGCCGTTTGGCGACGTGGCGCAACGCCGTTGAGGCGGCGCAGGCCGGCGCGCATGACGCCGACGGGAAGATCCTGGCGATCTTCGATGCGCTGGCCGACTACGTGTCGCGGCCCGATTTTCGGGGCTGCCCCTTCCACAATGCCGCCGCGGAGGGGCCGGCCGGGCAGGCTCAGCAGTTGGTCACCAACGAGTACCGTGACTGGGTGAACCAGATCTTCCGGCAACAGGCAACTGAGACTGGGGTTTCGGATTTTGAGGCGCTGGCCGATGCGCTGATCGTGTTGTACAACGGGGCGTTGGCCACCGGGAGTTTCGCCCAGCCGGGGCCCGCTCCGGCGTTGACGGCCAAACGCATCGCCCGCCTCACCGTGGCCGCTGCCAGAGCCTCCAGCTCCATCTGACGGGAGCGGAACCTGCCCGCATTGCGCGGTGATCGACCTCGGTTCGCATCTCGACGTCGGGCCCGTACCTTTCATCAGCAGGACAGGTCTCAGATTCTTCCGTCTTGCGATGTGGACCACACCTACCGAGCAGGTTTGGCACCGAACCGCATCTAAGGCGGTTGTGGCGCCGCCCTTGACTCGTCGTCGCCAATGTTCACCGTCGCACCTGCAACGACCACACCTCAAATGTTTTGACGACCCTGTCTGAACACAGGCCATTGACGCAGCCTGTGGGACTTAAACGTCATCGCGGCTCCGTTGAGTGGTGCGAAGGCGTTTCATCGCCGTTCGCCGGGGGTTGACGAGTACCCACCCGCATCGTAACCTGGCATCTAGACTGATCGGTCTAAGGATGAACTTGGCAGCCGGTCGGTCCCGGGAACGATGGAGTCCGCACGAAAGTCGCAGTGTCACAGGACCGTTACTGCCCCTGGTCTGCCAAGGCCCGCGGACGCGGGTCAGTGAAACCGAGCCGGCCTAGCCGGCTGCGACCCCGACGTGGCGGCAGTCCACCCACCGAAGAGAACCCGCCAATAGCTGAAGGAAGTCAGACGATCATGCGACTCGACGGCAAGGTCACCCTTGTCACCGGGGTATCCCAGTACATGGGCCCGGCTTTCACGCGAACGTTTACCGACGCGGGCGCGATCGTCGTCGCCCAAGATCGGACGCAAGCCGCTGCTGAGCCGCACGCTGAATATGCAGCGAGGAATGGCAAAGGCGGCACCATCATCGAGGCCGATCTCACACGACCGGACGATGTCGACACGATGTTCTCCGCCATTGACGAACAGTTCGGCCGCCTCGATATCTTGGTCAGCAACTACGGCGTCGTCGGTTCGATCCCTTTCGACGAGCTCGACGAGGAGCGCGTCCATGACATGTTCGAACAGAACTTCTTTTCGTTCTACCGTGACACTCGCGCCGCCGTCGCACGAATGAAAAACCAAGGCGGAGGCAAGATCGTGGCGATCACCGGACTCGCCGGGATCACCGGCGCGGCGACCTTGCTCACCCCGTTCGTCGATGTGGTGCCGCCGGCGTACCTATCGGCCTACGGCGCATCTCGGGGAGCGCAGAACGCATGGGTGAAGGCGATTGGTCTGGAACTGGCACCGTTCAACATCAACGTGAACGCCATCGCCCAAGAGAACGTCGACAACAACCTGATGCGCAGAGCCGCAGGCGGAACCGACGAACACTGGAACAAACTCGTCAGCCGGATGCCGGGCAAGAAAATGGTGTCGGCGGAAGAGTCTGCCAACCTTGGCCTGTATCTGTGCTCGGACCTCACGGATACGTTCTACGGCCAGGTGATACCGCTGTCTGGAGGTACCTACCGTTAAGCGACGACCCCGGATGACCATCGGCCGGCCCGCCGGTGTCGCCATCATCTCGCCGTTCGCCGATCTCGATGAGGACGGCGGCCGCGAATCAGTCGAAGGCGGGTGGTGCCAAGCTGGTTGCGCTAGAGAAGTTCTCGCCGAGTGTGCGGTGAGGGCGGGATTCCGGCCGCCAGAGTTTCGCCCTCACCGCACATTCGGTGCGTCGGTCGAGCGCTATCGCAGCCAGGCCGCCGCGTCGGGGGCAAGCTTGCCGTCGACCAAGACGCTTGCGATCAGCAGCTCTCCGTCGGGCAGCGCGACCGCCGTCGACCCCGCGTTCAGCACGCACACCAGACCGTCGCTGCAGCGGAACGTCACGACGTCCGGGGCGCCGGTCACGAACTCGACGGCCAAATCGCTGAAATCTGCTCTGCCGTGCCGTATCTCGATGGCCTGACGGTAGAACGACAACGTAGAGCCGGGATCGTCGCCCTCTGTCTCGACCGTCAACGTCGCCCAATCCTCAGGCATTGGCAGCCAGGTGTCGGCATTGTCGGAGAAGCCGAACGGCGGTGCCTCACCCGACCACGGCATCGGCACCCGGCACCCGTCGCGCCCGCGCTCCTGATGCCCCGACCGCTCCCACGTCGGATCTTGCAGTACCTCGTCGGGCAGGTCGACGTTCGGCAGCCCGAGTTCCTCGCCGTTGTAGACGAACACAGCGCCCGGCAGCGCAAGCATCACCAGCGCCATCGCCTTGGCTCGCTCCACTCCGAGCGCACCGCCGCCATAGCGGCTGACTTCGCGCTCGACGTCGTGATTGGACAAGCACCACGTCGGCGTCGATCCCGCGAGTTCGGCTGCGGCCAGCGAGTTCTCGATGGCCGCCTGGATGTCGGCCGCGTCGAACTTGGCTCGCACCAATCGGAAGTTGAACCCGAGGTGAAGCTCGTCGGGGCGGAGATACTTGGCGAAGTCGCCATTGTCGAACACCCAGATCTCGCCGATCGTGACGGCGTCCGGGTAGTCGTTGAGCACCCTGCGGATGCCGCGGTGGATCTCGTGTACGCCGTCGTGGTTGAACCGCGGGTCGTCGTCATCGAGCGTCAGCATCGGCAGGTTCGGGTTCTTCATGTCCGGCAGGCCGGGTGGTTTGGCCATGCCGTGGGCGACGTCGATGCGGAACCCGTCGACGCCCCGATCCAGCCAGAACCGCAGCGTCTTCTCCAGATCGTCGAAGACCTCGGGGTTCTCCCAGTTCAAGTCGGGCTGCTCGGCGTCGAACAGGTGCAGGTACCACTGGCCCGGGTTGCCGTCCGGCTCGACGACGCGCGTCCACGCCGGGCCGCCGAACACCGACACCCAGTTGTTGGGTGGATGAAGCCCGTTGAGCCCGCT
>Ga0193717_1001982_pt1 | contig 12150 bp, 9 predicted proteins | sample U2c2metaG_FD_145900 | JGI IMG/M metagenome (GOLD analysis project Ga0193717, IMG submission 145900) | Soil microbial communities from a riparian zone of the East river system, Colorado, United States - U2c2 | ecosystem: Environmental > Terrestrial > Soil > Riparian zone | place: USA: East River...
AGTCATTCGTAAGGTAGACGTTGCATCGGCGAAGAACATGCCGGGCGTCGTCGCCGTGATCACTGGCTGCGACCTGGCGGCGGACAGCATCGGCGGCATTCCCCCGGTTGCCTCTTTCAACGGCCGTGACGGCAAGCCGATGTTTCAGGCCCGGATGCCCGTACTCGCCGCCGAGTGCGTGCGCTACGTCGGTGAGGCCATCGCGTGCGTCATCGCGGAAACGGCGGATCAGGCGCAAGATGCAGCCGAAGCGGTCGAGGTGCAGTTCGATCACCTTGCTGCTGCGTCGGATGTGGATCGTGCGCTGGCGAAGGATGCGCCGGCGATTTGGCCGGGCGCGCCCGGCAACATCGCGCTCGACTGGGAGGACGGTGACGCGGCCGCGGTCGACGCCGCATTCGCCCGCGCCGCACATATCGAACGGGTGAAGCTGATCGACACGCGTCTCGCGCCGAGCGCAATTGAGCCGCGCGCCGCGATCGCTAGCTTCGACCCTCAAACCCAGCGCTATACGCTGATCGCGCCGACCCAGGGCGTGGCGGTGGTACGGAAAATCCTTGCGGAAAACGTCTTCAACGTGCCTGCCAATCTGATTCGGATCCTGACATACGACGTGGGCGGCGGCTTCGGCATGAAGGTGCAAACCTATTCCGAATATGCCGCCTTGCTATACGCCGCACGGCGTGTCGGGCGGCCGGTGAGATGGTGCGCCAGCCGCCTGGAGAGCTTCCTCACCGATACCCATGGACGCGACGGCGTGCTGGAGGGTGAGCTCGCGCTCGACGTCGCCGGAAATTTCCTCGGCTTGCGCGCGCGCACCTCCGTGGGCATCGGCGCCTATACGTCAACATTCTCCGCCATCTTTTCGACCGCCAATACCAAGAATTGTCTATCGAGCGTCTACGTCATTCCGGCGATCCACATCGGGGTGAAGATGGTGCTGACCAACGCGGCGCCGCTCGGGCCCTATCGCGGGGCCGGCAGGCCGGAGGCCATTTATTTGATAGAGCGGCTGATCGATAAGGCGGCGCAGGCGATCGACATTGATCGCGCGGAGCTGCGCTGCCGCAACCTCATTCCGTCGTCGGCAATGCCTTACAAAACGCCCAACGGGCCAATCTACGACAGCGGCGAATTCCAGGCGATCCTGGAAAAGGCAGAGGCGTTGGCGGACTGGAATGGCTTTGCGGCACGCCGCAAGGCCTCGGAGCGGAACGGAAAATTGCGTGGCATCGGCATCGGCTGCTTTCTCGAAGTCGCCGGCGGCATTCTCGACGAAACCGTCGACCTGCGGTTCGAGCCGGATGACAAGGTGACATTGCGCACCGGCGCTCAGGCGATGGGTCAGGGGCATTTGTCGACATTTGTGCCACTGGTGGCGCAGAGGCTCGGGATTGATCCCGCGGCAGTGCGGCTCGTTCAAGGCGACAGCGATGAAGTACCGGCCGGCACGCCGAGCGTTGCATCGCGCTCGATCATGATGGCGGGCAGCGCCACCAGGATCGCCTGCGACGAAGCCATTGAAAAAGGCCGGCAGCGCGCCGCCCACCTCTTCGAGGCCGATGCCAATGATATCGACTTCACTAACGGCGCATTTCGGGTCGTCGGGACCGACCGTGTGATTTCGATTCTCGATCTTGCGGCCCGTATGCGCGTGACGGCAGTGCCGGAGGACTTATCAGGCGGACTCGACAGCGTCGCGAAATTCGTGTCCGCGCAGATGAGCTTTCCAAACGGATGCCACGTCTGCGAGGTCGAGATCGATCCAGAGACAGGGGCGGTCGCCGTCGTGGCCTACACGGCAGTCGATGACGTCGGAAATGTGCTGCATGAGACGATCGTGGAGGGGCAGATCCACGGCGGGGTAGCGCAAGGGATCGGGCAAGTTCTCGGCGAGCAGGTGATCTACGGCGACGACGGTCAGCTGCTGACCGCGTCGTTCATGGATTACATCATGCCGCGCGCGGCCGACATGCCACCCCTGTCCGTGCACCACCATGTTGTTCCGTGCACGACCAACCCGCTTGGCGCCAAGGGAGCGGGCGAGTCCGGCGTAGCCGGTTCGCTTCCATCGGCGGTCAACGCCGTGCTTGATGCCTTGGCGTGCCGCGGCGTCTCCCATCTGGATCTACCGATGACGCCACAACGGGTGTGGTTGGCTCTTCAACAGAGGCATTCCACTGATCAATAAGAAGACCAGCGAAGCGTATTTTGATTGTGGCGTGTGTGCGCACCGCTCGCGGAGACCTACGTGATATAGCCGCCGAAATCGTCCGACGTGTGCCCGCGTCGTTCGTTATCCGCTTGAGCAAACCGCCGACTTCGGACGAGCGGCTGCAGCTGCTGGCCTCCCGCCTGCAGGGTAGGCCCATCGCCCTCATGCCGCACAAGTGCAAGACCGTGGATGAATGGCTGGAGCGCTACGGCGAATTGAAGGCCCGCTGAGGGCCCGGCATTCTCCCAGCGCGGCCCGTGTGTGCGTGATTCGGCGAAAGCCGCCTTCACCTCGCCGCTTGCTTAATCAACGCCGCGGTGGACTCGCTAAAAGTATTTCAGAGGCTGCGCTGAACTACGCTCGTGTTCGCTGCTGCAACATGAATTAAGCAATTACATTGCTCCGATTGTGGATTCATACAAAGGGCAAACGGTGGTATGCCCTTTGTATGGATCGCGCTGTTGCCTACCTTCGTGTCTCTACTCGGCAACAGCAGCGCGCCGGCCTCGGGATAGAAGCCCAACGCGCAACGGTCACCCGGTTCGCTGAAGCCGAAAACCTCCAGATCATCGCCGAGTTCGTTGAGGCCGAGTCCGGCAAGGGCGCCGACGCGATCGAGCGGCGCCCACAGCTCGCGGCCGCCCTCGCCTCTGCCAAGCCCGCGAAGTGCTGTGTCCTGGTCTCGAAGCTGGACCGCCTTTCCCGCGATGTCGCGTTCGTTGCTGGCCTTATGGCACAGCGCGTGCCGTTCATGGTCGCCGAACTCGGGCGGGATGCGGACCCGTTCATGCTGCACCTTTACGCGGCCTTGGCCGAGAAGGAGCGGCGGCTGATCTCCGAGCGGACCAGGGCTGCCCTCGCAATCCGCAAAGCGAGCGGGAGCAAGTTGGGCAACCCGGTTAACATCCGCGAAGCGGGCGATATGGGGCCGGCGACACTCGCAGCAGCAGCCGATATGCATGCCCAAGGGCTCCTAGGCGTTCTGCGTGCGGTCCGAGGAGAGGGCGCGATCACCATCGGCGCGATCACGCGATCGCTGAACGAGCGAAAAATCCCGACAGCACGCGGATCGCGCTGGCATGTGTCGAGCGTCACCAATTTACTTGCGCGTGCGCACAAGCTCGAAGAGCTGCGTTGATTGCCCTTTTATAGGCGGGAAGTAACGCGCGCGATCGACGAGATCATCGGTCAGCAATGTGCCAGGCGCTCAACGTTCCGATCACCTACTTCTACGACGCCGATCATCGGTCGCGACCTGCATCCGACGGAGCGCTTAAGGGAACGAAGCTGTTCGATCTCCTGCAGCGCCGTGACGCCTTCGAACTTGCCACAGCGTTCAACAAGATCCGCGACCGGAGCCTTTGTCGCGCTGTGGTCAAGGTTGTCGAGCACCTGGCCGCGGCTTCGCGCACATCGTTCGTCCGCAGCCAAGTGTCGAGTTTATCGCGCTCCAGAATGACTGGCATGCGGTCGTGCACACACTCTTCGCGCGGAAGGCACGATGACGATCGGCGCCGTCACTCGTTCGCTGAACGAACGGAAGATCCCGACCCAGCGTGGAGCGCGGTGGCACGTTTCGTCTGTTGCCAATCTGCTCGCGCGTGCGCGGAAGCTCGAGGCGGTGCGCTAGAGGCCTTTTATAGGCGGGAATTTTTCATGCACGCCCGGCACAAGCGTGCGCGAGGCCTGCGGTTGATCTAGGCGACCTGGCCGAACTCCTTCGCCACAGCGTTCGCGGAATTCCCGACCCGGTCTACGACCCTTTGCAGTTCCTCGCGCGTCGTGCCCAGGCTCCAATCTCGTTTCGCTGAAGGGATCGGACCATGGAGCGTCCTCGGGCACGAGCCCATTGTGACGGCCCCATCCGGCAATAGCCTGCACTGCACCCGGCTGCTTGTTGACCGTGCCCGTTGAGTCCTTCTGAACGGTTGGGTGCACTCGCCGCGCACGCCCCTCGTGAGCAAACTAGCGCCATCCCATGACTTGCTTGTTAGACAAGCGGCCGGCGCAAGGCCGGCCGTTTCAGGCTGAGAACCGGCGAGAGGAGACACCGGTTCTGGCGATACCAACGTCGGCGCTTAATCGCCGCCACCGGCGTAAGGCGACGACGCGCGATCATTGCGGTCAACGTTAAAATCGTAATCGCCCTCATAATTGCCCTCGCCGACCACGCGACCGTTGGTCATCCCGGCGGGGCGGCTAGCCTCGGCAGGACGCGGGGACTGGGCAGCGGCGGCCTCGGCAGGACGCTGGAACTCGGCAGCGGCAGCCTCGGCAGGACGCGTGGACTGGGCATAGGCAGCCTCGGTAACGGCCAGCGTGGCAAGCGCAATCGAGGTCGCGATTGCCAGCCTGGTAACGAGCTGCTTCATCTCACATCTCCATGTTGCTGTTCGTTGAAAGTAACGGTTGGATCGGAGAGATGCTCTGTTGCCCTTGTCCCCCTTGGGGTGGAATTGCCGCAATCGCGCGCGCATCGGGACGAGCGCTTTCGCCGCGCCGACCTTTGTGGCGTCGCCTATCGGAGGCAGCGCTCAAATTATTCCACGCCCGCTATCCGCACGTTCAACTACATCTGATTGAAGGCTGGTATCCGACGCTTGAGGCCGGGCTAAAGGATGGCACCGTCGACTTCTACGTCGGGCCGAAGCACGAGCGGCCGCCGGCATCCGACTCGTTCAGGAGCATCTGTTCGACAACACGCGCATCGTGCTCGGGCGTCGCGGGCACCCGCTGTCGCTGGCGCGCTCGCTGCACGACCTCGCCGACGCCGAGTGGGCGACCACGTCCGTGACCTTCAAGGCTGAGGAAGACTGCGCGAGCTGTTCGAACAGCATGGCCTGCCGGCACCCCGTCTTGCTCTCCAGAGTCAGTCTGCGTTGACCATCATCGTCGCGCTCGCCAATAGCGATCTTCTGGCGATGGTCCCAATCCAATGGACGAAGCTTGCGGCCGTCAGCCAGTCGCTGGCTCCGATCCCGGTGAAGGAGACTTTTGCCGCCCCCTCGATCGTCACGGTCCGCTGCTCCGGGCTGCCGCTCACGCCGGCCGCAGAGTTTCTGCTGGATTTGCTGCGGCGGAATGTGCCGCGATCGCGCGCTCAATCGAAATAACAATTGGAAAAATTGGATTTCGGTCGCGCTCGGTAAAGCGGGATTCGCGCTACAAATTCAGAGACCGTTGCCGTTGGATCCCAGTCGCACTTCCTCGGCCAGCGCGAATGGCGCCTGCCCCTTAAGCTGCGCGCCCCGCATGCCGCTGGTCGCCCGTTTTTCCGAACGTGGCGGCACCGGCCTAGTTTAGTGCTGCGTTTTATCGCCTCCTACGGTCCCGATGGGTTCGCCATTCAGTTCGATTGAGAACTCGGTCTGGAGAGACTTGGAACGAAGTATTCGATGCACATTTTTGGCACGACCAGGCCGAGGGTCATCGCCAGAATGACCAGTATGGCGGTCGCGCCGTCCGCGAACGTGTTGAGCAGCAGATCGGCTGATGCCTTGCCGCCGAGCATGACGAGTTCGACGAACCCTCCGGCCATGCGGAACAACAGCACCCCGGGAATCAACGAGACCACGGATGCGAAGGCGAAAGCCGCAAAGGGCATCCGCAACCGGTCGGCGACCGGCGTGGCGATGATGCCAACCAACAGACACGAGACGAGCGCCGCGGCCTCAAGGCTGGCGCCGGCGAACGACATCATCGCCCAGTGGGCGGCGTGCGCGACCATCCCGACCACGATCGGGATCGGCAGCATCCGCCACGGCATCGCGAAGAACGTCCCGTAAGCCGCGACCGCCACACCCGCCGTTATCACGTCATAGCCAAGCGGCACCGGATAGGTCGGCCCGGAAACCGGCAGGGTCGCACCGCCGAGCCAAAGCCCGGTCAGCAGGCCTGTGCAGATCATGAGAATGATCAACCCCGCATAGCTGATGCGCGCGGCGCCGAGCGCGATCCGGGTCCGCGCGAGGTCGATCGCGCCGTTGAGGAGGTGCGGGCCCGGCACAAGCACCATGCAGGGACATACCGCGATGAGACGCAGTTCGGAGCTCACCTCTAGGCGGACCGCAATCGCGCCGATGACGCCCGCGAGCAACGATGCGCAAAGCGGCTGAACGAACGGGTTGGGGCTGACGCGGGCGAGCCATCGGCGCAGGCACGCGCCGGCGCCCGCGCTGAGCGCAATCAGCATGAGGCCGAACGGATGCGCGGCGCCGAAGATCACGCCGAGCGCCGCGGCGCCCGCCGCCGCAAGCAGCGCGAAGCGCGCAACCGACACCGGTGGCCGCCGTGCGATGGCCTCCAGCGCCGCGCGCGCCGCCGGGACATCGAGGCGGCCGTCGATGACGCGGTCCACCACGTCCGTCGCCGCCGCGACCTTGTTCATGTCGATGCCCATCGGCACCACGGCGGCGATGTCGTAGTGCGAGCCGGTGTCGTCATCCGTGCGCACGATCAGTTCGCCCCAGCGTGCAAATACCGTGACGCGAAGCCTCAGCCGATCGGCGAGTTGCCGCGCGGCCGCGACCGTCCGTTCGGTGGTCTGTCCGTTCGCAAGCAGGAGAGCGGCGCTTTCCGCTATCAGCGCGCGCGCTTCCACCGGCGCAATTTGCGCCGGTGTAACGTGCCCTCGGATGATTTCGACCTTCCCCATGCGGCCGCGCGGCTATCCGCCGGTCGCCACGTAGGGCCTCACCATCTTGGCGGGATCGACGACGCGGTCGAACTCCTGCTCGGTGACGAAGCCGAGCTTGAGTGCCGCCACCTTGAGGGTCAGGTCGTTGTCCATCGCATAGTGGGCAATCTTGGAGGCCTTGTCGTAGCCGATCACCGGCGCTAGCGCGGTCACTAGCATCAGCGAGCGGTCCACGTATTCCTTGATCTTCCTGACATTCGGCTTGGTGCCTTCGACCAGGAACTTGCGAAAATTGACGCAGCCGTCGGCCATGATCGTGATCGAATGCGTGAGATTGAAGATGATCAGCGGCTTGTAGACGTTCATTTCCAGATAGCCGCCAGCCCCGCCGAGGCCGACCGCGACATCGTTGCCCATCACCTGCGCGGCGATCATCGTCAGCGCCTCGGCTTGCGTGGGGTTGACCTTGCCGGGCATGATCGAGGAGCCGGGCTCGTTCTCCGGGATCATCAGTTCGGCGAAGCCCGCGCGCGGACCGCAGGACATCAAACGGATGTCGTTGCCAATCTTGTAGAGCGAGACCGCCAGCGTGCGGAACGTGCCGGAAAGTTGCACAAGCGCGTCATGCGCGCCCTGCACGGTGAACTTGTTCGGCGCGGTGACGAAGGGAAGGCCCGTGAGCTTGCCGATCTCAGCTGCGGCCGCCTCGGCGAAGCCCGGCGCGGCGTTGATCCCCGTGCCGACGGCGGTGCCACCGAGCGCAAGGCGGTAAACACCCTTCAACGCGTCCTCGATGCGCTCAAGATCGTCCGCCAGCATACCGGCATAGCCCGACCATTCCTGCCCGAGCGTGATCGGCGTCGCGTCTTGCATGTGGGTGCGGCCGATCTTGACGATATCGGCCCATTGCGCGGCCTTCTCGGCGATCGCGTCATGCAGCGCGGTCACGGCCGGAACGAGCCGCTGCGTCACGTTCACCGCCGCCGCGATGTACATGGCCGACGGGAAACTGTCGTTCGACGATTGCGACATGTTGACGTGATCGTTCGGGTGAACCGGCGTCTTGCTGCCGAGCGGCGTACCGGCAAGCTGACAGCAGCGGTTCGAGATCACCTCGTTCACGTTCATGTTGAACTGCGTGCCGCTGCCCGTCATCCAGACGTGGAGCGGGAACATATCGCGATGCTGGCCGCTCAGGATCTCGTCGCAGACACGGACGATCAGGTCATGGACGCGATCGTTCAGCCGGCCGCTGGCGCGGTTCGCGTTCGCGGCCGCCTTCTTCAGGGTCGCATAGGCGGTGATCATCTCGCGTGGGATCAGATCCTTGCCGATGCTGAAGTGCTCAAGCGAGCGTTGCGTCTGCGCGCCCCAGAGCTTGCCGTTCGGGACGCGAACTTCGCCGAGGCTGTCGGTCTCGGTGCGAAATTCGCTCATGGGCTCTCTTCGAAGGGCTGTCGACATGGTGTCCTCTGTTCAAACGGCCTTTGCGGTCCGCCGCGGCTCGATTTGCCGTGCAAGGCGAGATGTCGTCGGCGCCGAAATGTTTTCCACCTTGAGAACCGCCGCCGTCGTAGCGCGCACCTGACGGGTCAGCGCTGCGTCTTCGATCAGCGATATTCCATACGACGGGATGATCGCCTTCAGCTTCGGCAACCAGGCGCTCGCCGTCAGTTCCTCGGCGAAGAACTTTTCCAGCACGCTGATCGCGATGAAGGCCGCCGTGGATGCGCCGGGCGAGGCCCCAAGCAGCGCGACCAGCGAACGATCGGACGCGCCGACGAGTTCGGTCCCGAATTCCAGTAAGCCGCCGCGCTTCCCGTCGGGCTTGATGATCTGAACGCGCTGGCCCGCGACCTGCAATCTCCAGTCCTCGGCCTTCGCATTGGGAAAATACTCGTCCAATGTCGCGAGCCGATGGCTCTCGGACTGAAGGAGCTGCTCGATCAGGTACTCGGTGAGATCGAAATTGTCGCGCGCGACTGAGAGCAGCGGCTTGACGTTGCTCGGCCGCACCGACTCGAACAGGTCGAGCAGCGAGCCATGCTTCAGGAACTTGCTCGAGAAGCCCGCATAGGGCCCGAACAGGAGCGAATGCTGACCACCGATCACCCGCGTGTCGAGATGCGGCACCGACATCGGCGGCGAGCCGACCGCCGCCTTGCCGTAGACCTTCGCATGGTGGCGCTTGTTGATCGCGGGATTGTCGCAGCGCAGCCAGATCCCGCTGACCGGAAAGCCGCCATAGCCGTGGCCCTCCGGAATGCCGGACTTCTGCAATAGCGGCAGCGCGCCGCCGCCTGCGCCGATGAATACGAATTTCGCCGTGACCGACAGCGCCTCGCCGGTCTGAAGGTCCTGGACCTCGACCCGCCAGCGCCCGCCATTTTCTCGAACGAGGTTGGTGACGCGATGCCGGTAGTGGACCGCGAAGCCAGGCAGAGAGGACAGATGGCCGACCAGATGGTGGGTCAACGCTCCGTAATCCACGTCGGTCCCGGTGACGATCCTCGTCGCCGCGACCGGCTCGTCGCCGGTCCGGCCCTCCATCACCAGCGGCACCCAATCGGCGACCTGCTGGCGGTTCTCGGAATACTCCATGCCGTCGTAGCAGTGATGCGCCGTCATCGCGGCGAAACGCTTGCGGAGAAATTCCACGTTCCTGTCGCCGTGCACGAAGCTCATGTGCGGCACGGGATGGATGAAGGAGCGCGGATCGGCGATCGCGCCCTTGTTCACCAGATAGGCCCAAAGCTGGCGCGAGAGGTCGAACTCCACATTCCTGCAGCGCCTTGGAGATGTCGATGCTCCCGTCCGGGCGCTCGGGCGTGTAGTTCATCTCGCAGTTGGCGGCGTGGCCGGTGCCGGCATTGTTCCAGGCCTCCGAACTCTCCAGCGCGCAATCCTCAAGCGTCTCGAACATCGTGATCGTGAGTGATGGCTCAAGCTCCTTCAGGAATACCCCGAGCGTCGAACTCATAATCCCCGCGCCGATCAGGACGACATCGGGCCCGTTGATGGTCGTTGTGCTCATCAGACTTCTTCCATGGTTGGAGACAGGTGCTTGCTCCGGTTCGCTTGAAACGGCACGGAAGCACCGGGCGCGAGGATCACGTAGGCGCGCCGCCATGGCTGACCGTCGGTCAGCCTCCAGCTATGCCCGCTTCCGACGGTATCCTCGGCGAGCAGGATGTCGCCGGGTCGCAGGATGAAGTGCTCGCCTTCGCGGGTCTGGAAATCCAGCGTGCCGCTCAGCGTGATGACGAGTTGCCGGACCGGTGCGACGTGCCAGGCAAACGTTCCGCCGGACCTCGTTTCCTGAAAGGAAATGCTGGTCGCCCCCAGCTTCCCGCTCAGCAGGTCGCCCCGCGCGCCGGTTTCGAGATCGATATGCCCATCCTCGAAATGGGAGTTGCGGCCTTCTCCCGTCCACAGGCGTACGCACCGGATCATGAGCTCATTCCTTGTTCGGATGCCGCTCGGAGCGGTCGGCCGGTGTAAAAGGGACCACGGTTTCAGGATCGAGGAGGGCATAGAGCCGCCGCCACGGCGTGCCGCCGGTCAGCTTCCAGTCGTGCCCTCGCCCGGATGTGTCTTCGGTGAACAGGATGTCGCCGGGCTTGAGTCGAAAGGCGCCGTCGCGCGTCTCGAAGGTAAGTTCGCCGCTCAGCGTGATGACCAGTTGCCGCGCTCCGTCCGTGTGCCAGCCCAGTCTGGGATCGGCATCTGTTTCCTGGAACGAGACCGCCCCGACGGGGAAGGTCTTGCTCAGCGCATCGCCGCGTACGCCGGGCGCAAGAGCGATCACGCCTTCCGCAAAATGGGACTGACCGTCCTCGCCGCTCCACAATCGAACGCACCGAATCATGAGGCCTCCACGCATACCGCCGCGACGGTTCTGGCAAATCGATCCGCAACCGTTCCATGACGGTGCGTCGTGCCCAGTGGTGCAATCTAACGTTCTCGTCAGCAGCAGCTCGTTTCGGATTGCTTTGATTTGTGTGCGCCTGCCGAACTCGTCTGCGATTCTTCATCGCGAGCGATTGTCCCCGCGAATGAGCGCGTCGTGTCGCAGGCGGACCGCCGCGAAGGGAGGCCTGATGATCGGATGGTCGGATATGCGCGGTATCGTCACGCTGGCTGCCGCGATGGCGCTCCCGCCCGGCTTTCCTTACCGTCCGCGGCAAGAAGCTTTATCCTAACGCGACGGTCCACGTGAATCAGAAGGAGCTCGACTTCTGGACCGATAAGTCGGCCGGCGATAAAGCCGTCGACCCCACCAAGGAGTTCTTCGGCCAAGTGCCTTCGACGGTTGGTCCGTACATCTCGTCGGGCACGGTAAAGACGTTCGAAGGCGAGACGCAGATCGTTCCCGGCATCCGGTCAATTCCTGCTTACGGACACACCCCCGGGCATACCTTCTACATACTCGAAGACGGCGGCGAGAAGATCGCGTTCATGGGTGACACGATCCACGTCCAGGACGCGCAGTTCGAGGATCCTTCCATCACTGTCGCCTTCGACGTCGATCCGAAGCAGGCGGCCGCGACGCGTGTCAGGGCGTTCGCCGACGCGGCACAAGAGGGATACTACGTCGCGTTCGACCACATGAGTTTCCCGGGCATCGGCCGGGTGACGAAGGAGAACGTCGGCTACCGCTGGCTCTCGGTGCCCTACATCAACGACTCGGCCAAGCCCTAGTTTTGAGTGCCGCCTCCCCGCGCGGACGGTTTCGTCGGCGCGCTGGAGGAAAGCAGTTGAGGAGCGGCGACGTGTTCGCCCTGCTGTAGCCCATGAAGGAAAAGCCATGACAAAACTAATTCTATTCTCCCTTGCGGCCGCCTTGCTGACCGGCGCTTCCGCCGCCTCGGCCCAAGGCCTTACCGAAGCACAAGCCCGCGCTGTCATCGCGCCTTGGTACAGCCTCTTCAACGTGGCGAGCCGCGGCGATGTCAAAACCATTCAGGAGCAGGTGCTAACCGCCGACTATGAGTCTTGCTCGGGTTATCTGCCGGGCGAATGCTGGGGCCGCGATACGTCGATCAAGGTGGTCGGAAATTTCGCCAACTCCATCCCCGACATGAAGTTCGAGATCAAGGAAGTGCTGGTTGCCGGCGACCGCGTGATCGTGCGCGGCGAGGTGACAGGCACGCCCGCCGGCGAGCTCTTCGGCGTGCCGCCCACCGGCAAAAGCTTCAGAATGATGGCGATCGATATTCAGACCATCAAGGACGGCAAGATCGCCAAAACCTTCCACATGGAAAATTGGCTCAGTGCGTTGGGGCAACTGCGCGCGAAG
>Ga0193717_1001983_pt1 | contig 12144 bp, 11 predicted proteins | sample U2c2metaG_FD_145900 | JGI IMG/M metagenome (GOLD analysis project Ga0193717, IMG submission 145900) | Soil microbial communities from a riparian zone of the East river system, Colorado, United States - U2c2 | ecosystem: Environmental > Terrestrial > Soil > Riparian zone | place: USA: East River...
CTGGGGCCATCGCCGGCGAGGAAGGATCGTCTATGCCAACGCGAGTTCCTGATATCCCTTCGCCGCCACCGCGTCGCAGCGCGCGCGGTACGCCGGCGCGCTGCCGCTGTAGCGCGCGACGATGCGGACCTGCTTGCCCTCCACGTTGCTGTTGATGCCGGTCATCCATGAGTTGACCTCGTTGGACAGCAGCCCCTCGCCCAGCGCCTTGACGTGCTCGGTCCACGACGCCACGCCCTCGGGCCGGGCCTCGACGCGGCTGAGCTTGTGTGCGCGCATGTGGCGGATCAGGTCCGTCACCCACTCGACATTGTATTCGATGCTGCGCGGGATGTTGCCCAGCGCGGTGTGCGGTCCCATCAGCATCATCATGTTGGGAAAGCCTTCGACCTGGACGCCGAGATAGGTCTGCGGTCCGCCCTTCCACTTGTCCTTGAGCCTGAGGCCATCCGCGCCGCGGATATCGATGCGGTCGAAGCTGCCGGTGATGGCGTCGAAGCCCGTGGCGTAGACGATGATGTCGAAGGCGTATTCGGCGTCGCTGGTCTTGATGCCCCCCAATTTTATACCCGTCGGCGTGATGCGCTCGATCGGCGTTTCGTTGATGTCGACCAGCTTCACGTTGGGCTGGTTGTAAGCCTCGTAGTATCGGGTCTCGAGCGGCACCCGGCGCGTGCCGAAGCCGTGATTCTTCGGGATCAGCTTCTCGGCCGTTTCGGGGTCCTTCACGCGCTCGCGGATCTTGCGCGCGACGAAGTCGGAAATCAGCGCGTTCGCCGCCTTGTCGGTGAGGATGTCGCGGAAATTGCCCTGCCAGATGCCGAAGCCTTTCTCGCCGTAAAGCTTCTCGAAGAACGCCTCGCGCTCCTCCGGCGTCACCTCGAAGACCCCGCGCGGGTCCGGGGTGTGCAGGAAGCAGGCGAAAGTCTCGCGGCAGCGCGCGAACATCTCGGGATAGCCCGCCCTGATCCTGCGGCGCGCACCAGTTCGGCGTGCGCTGGAACACGGTGAGGTGCCCGACGGTCTTGGCAACCTCCTGGATCGTCTGCACGCCGGTGGCGCCGGTGCCGATCACCGCCACGCGCTTGCCGGCGAAGCTCACCGGCTCGTGCGGCCAGCGCGCGGTGTGGCAGGACTGGCCCTGGAATGTCTCCACGCCTTCGATGCGCGGCATGGTCGGCGCCGATAGCGGGCCAATGGCGGTGATCAGGAAGCGCGCGCTGGCCCGGCTGCCGTCCTCCAGGGTCACATCCCAGGCCCGCGTCTCCTCCCGATAGTGCGCCGCCGTCACGCGGCTGCGGAACTGGATGTCGCGGCGCAGGTCGAACTTGTCGGCGACGTAGTTGAGGTAGCGCAGCGTCTCCGGCTGGGGCGCGAAATGCTCCGACCAGTTCCATTCCTCCAGCAGCTCCGGCGAGAAGGAATAGCCGTAGGAGTAGCTCTCCGAATCGAAGCGGGCGCCCGGATAACGGTTCCAGTACCAGGTGCCGCCCACGCCCGTGCCGGCCTCGAACACGCGAACCCGCATGCCCAGCTCGCGCAGGCGGTAGAGCTGGTACAGGCCCGAAATGCCCGCCCCGATGACGATGGCATCGTAGTCGAGAGATTGCGTTTCGTTCGTGGCCATCTGCGTCGCTCCTTCATGCCGTATCCGGCGAAGCCGAAGCTACCATTGCAAAACGAACCTGATTGTCCAATAGGCAAACAAAGGCGCGACCGCGGCAAGTAAGAACAGAAATCGCTGTGCGCAATCGGCCCGGCGGAAAAGGCTGCGGCCCGAGGGAGCCACTACAGCCGGGAAGCGGCGCGCGGCGAGGAATGGTGATGCACGATCAACCATTTGCCGTCGCGCTTCTCCAATACCATGGTGTATCGCGACGGTCGGGGAACGTCCTTCTGGTCCGGCCGAAAGAAATCGTAGAATCCCGTCCCGACGACGGCATCGTCGCCGAGAACGATCATACGCCGCTCCGTAATCACGTTCTTTCGCCCGCTGCCCGGCAGGTCCTTGAAGTATTCGCGAATACCCCCGGTGTTCTCCGAAAGGATCGGGCTGGTGGTGCCGAGCAGAATTGCATCCGGTGCGTACAGCTTGACCAATGCATCGACATCATTGGCGGTATACGCAGCCGACCATTGGTCGATGACAGCGTTCGCCTCCTCCGCGGGAGCGGCGTGCACCGCCGCAGAGGCCAGGGTGGCGACAAGGCAAGCAAGCTGGAACGACACCCTCATCGTTGGCTCCTTCGTGCTGAAGTTCGACGGGAAACGGACAGCGGACGCAACATCGTAGCATACAACGCAAAATCCTCTCCGCCGCGCGTGCAGCGGAGAGGATGCCCGGGTTCTGGTCAGGCGATCGCGCCGGAACCCGGTTGCCACGGCGTTACTCGATGATCGGGTACGAAATCAGCCGGCATCGCCAGTCGAAGGCGACACCCGGCGCCGGCGAGCCGTTCGGATTCCACGACAACACCGTGATCTGCAGATCGCTGAACGAGGTCGGCAGGCCCGGGTTCTGCACGAGCGTGTACTCGGCGGTCACGTAGAACGGGGTCGTCGAGCGCGGCGTCACGACGAGGTTCACCGGGGCATCGAACGCGTTGACCGTGGAGCACAGGAAATCGGTAAGCAGGAATACCCGCTTGCCGCCGTCGGCAGTGACAGAGCTGCCGGCCACATCGAGCAACCGTCGCTGCGAGCAGCTCTTGCTTGGAAAAAAGATGCGCTGATACGTGACGACACCGTTGTCGTCGTAGGATTGCGAGGCGATGGGAAAGATGAAGTGAAGCGCCTTGTCTACGCTCACATCGACGTCCCTGCCCGCGATGTCGTCGAGCCGCTTCTTGAGTTCCTTGAGCTTGGCTTCTTTCTTGGTGTCGATCTCCATGTTCCTCTCCCTTGCTGAGGTGGTATCAGCCGCACTATCGCGAGAGAGGGTTCGACAACCGTGAGGGAAACGCTCGACTCGTGTGAATAATGCGTTAGCGGCGAAGCGGGTTTCTCAAGGCAGGCCGAAGCGATAGACTGACCCCATGAGCCAGCTTCCCCTGCGGGCCGTCGAAGCCTTCGTCGCAGCGGCGCGTGCCCTCAGCCTCACCGGGGCGGCAACGGCGCTGAACCTTACCGTGCCCGCCGTCAGTCGCCGGATTCACATCCTCGAGCGGTATCTCGGCGTGCGGCTCTTTCATCGCCTGCCGCGCGGCCTTGCCCTCACCGAAGCAGGCCAAAAGTATTTCGCCGAACTCGGCCCGGCGTAGGAGATCGTCGGCAAGGCGACGGCGGCAGCCAGGAGGCCGGCGCGCTGCGGCCTGTTCAAGATCAGCGTCATGCCGACATTCGCCGCGAACTGGCTGCTGCCCAGGCTTGTGGAGGGCCGTGCTCGGCTGGGCGGGATCGAGATCGAGCTCGAGACCTCGGGCGATTTGACCGACCTTCAGGCGCGCCCGGATCTCGATTGCGCCATTCGTCTCGGAAGAGGGCCCTGGCCCGGCCTGGTCAGCCAGCACTTCCTGCCGGTCGAGGCCTACCCTGTCGCCAGCCCGGACTTCCTGGCCGGCAAGAGGCGCCTGCGAGGGCCGCAGGATCTCGGCCGCCATACCCTGATCGGCTCGAACCATCAGCCCGATTTCTGGCCGGAATGGTTCCGGAGGACCGGCGTCCCCTTCGGAGACGGTCCCTACAAAAGCTTCGACAACCTGCAGCTCGTCTACGAGGCGGCGGCGGCAAGGCTGGGCATCGCCATCGGCCTCGATCCCCTCGTGCGGCCCTATCTGGCGAGCGGCCGGCTGGTGCGCGTCTGGCCGGCCGAGGTTACGCTGTCGCGAAGCTTCCATCTCGTCCGGCGCGCGGACCGCGCCACCGACAGATCCTTCGGGATCTTCCGCGATTGGCTCTTCGGCGAGGCCGGCAGCGTTGCATTTTCCTGAAGTCGGCGGCAGCAAGACTGAATGGTGAGCCGCAGGGCCGCTCGCTAGGCTCGCGCATGACCCATTACCGCCTCCATTACTTTCCCGAATCCGGCAACAGCTACAAGCTCGCGCTCATGCTCACTTTGTGCGGCCAGGCCTTCGAGCCGGTCTGGACCGACTTCGCCGGCGGCGTCACGCGAACCGCGCAATGGCGCGACACGGTGAACCGCATGGGCGAGATTCCCGTCCTCGAGGACGCAGGCCGGCGCTGGACCCAGACCGCGCCTCTCCTGCTGCGCCTGTCCGAGCGCTATGGGCGCTTTGGCGGAGACAATGACGACGAGCGTTTCGAGATCCTGCGCTGGCTGTTCTGGGACAATCACAAGCTGACCGGCTACATGGCGACCTATCGCTTCCATCGCGCCTTCACCCCGTCGCCCGATCCCGTGATCCTCGCCTTCCTGCGCAAGCGCATCGACGATTATCTCGGCATCCTCGATCGTCATCTCGGCGACCGGTCGTTCGCGATCGGCGCGCGGCCGACGATCGCCGACATCTCCATGATGGCCTACTTGTCCTTTCCCAAGCACGAGAGCGGCTACGATCTTGCCGTCAGCCATCCCGCCGTGGACGCCTGGCTCTCCCGCATGGCGGCGCTCCCTGGATGGCAAGCTCCTTACGACCTGCTGCCGGGCACGCACATGCACTGCTACGTGTAGGGCGCCAATCCGGCGTTCAATCCGCTCTATGGTAATCGATCACGACTTGGTCGGCAGGAAGCGCCTGAGCGCCATCTTCCGCCTCAGCCGGTTTACCAGCCTCGCGAAGCGCAGATGCACGATCGCCGGGATACCGCGTCTGCTGGTGGCGACGTGCCAGATGACGGTGTCGCAGCTTCGCTTCGCCCATCTGTATTTGTAAGGCTCATTGCCGATCCGGAGGTCGAAATCGAGCCCCCGGTCGAACGCCCATTGCAGCGTATACTCAGACAGGATGTTCCCTGGTGAGTAGGATTTCCATTTCGGATCGTAGGCAACCATATAGCTTTCGAAGCGGCCTCGATCGACGCTGGCGATTTCGGCGGCGATCGGCACGCCGTCCACCGTGAGCGCGAACAGCGCGACACCACCCGTCGCATCCTCCCGCGTGGCCAGCGCCACCAGGAAATCTCGGGAGTCCGACTCGAACAGCCAATCGCTGTCGAGCTCCGCGTGAGCAAGCCAGCGTTTCTTGTGCTCCAGGGTCCAGTCGATCAGTTCGGCGCAGCCGGCCCGGCTCGCGCGCTCGAGAACGACCTTGCCTTCTGCCGCCAGTTTCCGGCGTCGGCGCTTGATCTGGGTCCGCAGCTGCGCGCTGATCGTCGCGTAGTATGCCGCCCAGTCCGGATAATCCGCGCGCGCAATGTAGGGCGCCGGCACGGCATCTTCGGTAACGCTCCAATGGCGCCCTGCCTTCAGGACGCCGGCAAGCGGCGTGTCCGCACGCACATGACGCAGGACGGCGAAATCGGCGGAGCGCGCCGCCGCTCGCCACAAAAGAGAAGTCCGGCTCTCCGCCTCCTCACCCCGCTCGACCAGCGGTGCGCAATACTCATGGCCTCCGAAGCCAAGACGACGAATGATTCGCAAGCCACGCTCGCGACTGACGACCAGGGGCCACACCGCCACCAGCCGCCCCCCCGACCGCAACGTCAGGCAGTTCAGTTCATAGCCGCGCGGCCGGCCGATGGTTTCCCATGCCGCTTCTGTCCATTGAAAGGTCTGCGACAGGAAATATCCCGGGCAACGGAAGGCGAGGTCGTTCCATTCCTCAGCCAACGCCGAAAGATCGTCTGTGGAGCGTATGACTGCGACTTCGGAGCTTTGCATGAGGTCTGGAAGACTAGGAAGGTTCAACCGTTGAAGAAGCCCGGCGAGTAAGCATCGCTTTCAGGCGGCCGCGCCATCCGGACGACAGGAAGCGCCCAAGCGCCAGTTTCTGCCTCGCCTGGCTTATAAACAGCGCGGCGCGCAGATGCGCCACCGTCGGGATGCCGCGCTTGCCGGTGGCGACGTACCAGCTGGCAGTGTCACAGCTTCGCTTCGCCCATTTGTATTTGTAGGCCTGGTCGCCAATCCGGAAGTCGAAGTCAAGGCCGCGCTCGAATGCCCATTGCAGCAGATATTCGATAAGGATGACCCCCGGCGAGTAGTGGTTCCATTCCGTATCGTAGCTGGAGAAATAATACTCGACGTGATGGCGGTCGACGCTGACGAGGTAAGCGGCGATCGGCACGCCGTCGACCTTGAGCGCGAACAGGGCGACGCCGCCCGTCGCATCCTCCCGCGTGGCCAGCGCCGCCAGGAAATCGCGGGAATCCGCCCGGTGCATCCAGTCATTGGTGCTGTCCGTGCGAACAAGCCAGCGTTTCTTGTGGTCCAGAATCCAGTCGATCAGCCCGGCGCAGCCAGCTGCGTTCTCGCGCTCGAGGACGACCTTGCCCTTTTTCGCCAGCTTCCGGCGCCGGCGCCGGATCTGCGATCGCAGCTGCGGGCTGATCGTGGCGTGAAATGTGCCCCAGTCCGGATAATCGGCACGCGCAACGTATGGCGCGGGACCGTCGTAACTCACGCTCCAATGGCGTCCGGCCTTCAGGATGCCGGCAAGCGGCGTGTCGGCGCGCACATGAGGCAGGACGACAAGATCGGCGGAGCACGCCGCCGTTCGCCACAAGAGAGAAGTCCGGCCCTCGGCCTCGTCGCCCGGCTCGACCAAAGGCACGCAATATTCATCGCCTTCGAAGCCGAGCGGATGAACGGTTCGCAGGCCGCGGTCGCAGCTGATGACCAGCGGCCACACCGCCACCAGCCGTCCCCCCGACCGCAGCGTCAGGCAGTTCAGTTCATAGCCGCGCGGTCGGCCGATGGTCTCCCATGCCGTTTCCGCCCACTGAAACGTCTGCGACAGGAAATACCTCGGACAGCGGAGGGCGAGGTCGTTCCATTCCCCAGCCAGCGCCGAAAGATCGTTTGCGGAATTTATGACTTCGACTTTGGAGCTTTGCATAAGGTCGAAAAACTACGAGGGCCTGACCGTTGAGGAATCTTGGCGAAACGGGATCGTTTTCAGCCGATCACGCCATCCAGGCGGCAGGAAGCGCCCGAGCGCCAGTTTCCGCCTCACCTGGTTTATGAATAGCGCGGCGCGCAGACGCGCCACCGCCGGGATGCCGCGTTTGCCGGTGGCGATGTGCCAATTGACGGTGTCGCAGCTTTCCTTCGCCCATTTGTATTTGTAGGCTTGGCCGCCAATGCGGAAGTCGAAATCAAGGTCCCGCTCGAACGCCCATTGCAGCAGGTATTCGATGAGGATGGCGCCCGGTGAGTAGGGACTCCATTCCGGATCGTAGGCGGAGAGATAATACTCGACGCGGCGGCGATCGACGCTGATGAGATAAGCGGCGGTCGGCACGCCGTCCACCTTCAGCACGAACAGGGCGACGCCGCCCGTCGCATCCTCCCGCGCCGCCAGCGCCACCAGGAAATCGCGGCAATCGGTCCGGTCCGTCCAATCGTTGGTGAGGTTCGATCGAATGAGCCAGCGTTTCTTTTGTTCCAGCATCCAATCGATCAGCGCAGCGCAGCCAGCCGGACTCTCGCGCCCGAGAAAGACTTGCCCCCTTTTCGCGAGCTTCCGGCGCCGGCGCCGGATCTGCGAGCGAAGCTGCGAGCTGATCGTCGCGTGATATGCCGCCCAGTCCTGATAATCCGCGCACGTGACATACGGTGCGGGCGCGGCGCCATCCGTAGCGCTCCAATAGCTCCCGGCCTTCACCTTGCCAGCGAGCAGCGAGTCGGCACGCATGCGACGCAGGACAGCGAGGTCGGCGGAACGCGCCGCCGTCTGCCACAGGAGCGTCACCCGACTGTCTGCCTCGTCGCCCGGCTCGACCAAAGGCGCACAATAGTCCTCGCCCTCGAAGCCGAGCGGATGAATGGTTCGCAGGCCGCGGTCGCGGCTGATGACCAGTGGCCACACCGCCACCAGCCGTCCCCTCGACCGCAGCGTCAGGCAATTCAGCTCATAGCCGCGCGGCCGGCCGATGGTCTCCCACGCCGTTTCCGCCCATTGAAAGGTCTGCGACTGGAAATATCCCGGGCAGCGAATGGCGAGATCGTTCCATTCCCCAGCCAGTGCCGAGAGTTCGCTTGGCGACCGTATAATCTGGAGCTCAAGGTCTTGCACGCGACGACGACGCTCCAAATTCAGGGAAGCTACCGAGAGTCCTGGCATCGATGGAGGATTTCGCCCGACGGCCAGTCGCTACGCATCAATTGCTCAGCCGAGAGACCGCTGCAAGCTTAAGGCGCCCGCAACACAAATAGCGGAATTGCTGACTACCCATATCAATCACAAATATAAAATGCATCACATCTGCTGCAAATATAATAACGTTATCACGCCTGCCTCGCAAATGATGGCGACAGGAATAAGGCCGAAGAGGAACTGGACAATGCCCGTTTAATAGGCACTTCGGAACCTCTTCCTATCGGCCCGGCTTGGTTCTACGCGCCGCGACGGGCTTTCTTAGCCCGGATCGAGGCAATCAACGCCTTGAGCTGGACGCGGCGCCGGGTATCGAGCAACAGCGCCGGCGTGGCGCAGCATAGTAGGCCGAGTGCCACCGCCTTGGGCCAGTTTATCGAAACTTCATTCCAGGTCACGACGGCGCACAGTGTGACGACGGCCAGCCCGGCCAACCAAACGAGCACCGTGCGGCGTTCGGGGAAATAGCGGTAGCGACGCCAGGTGACGGCGACCACGACCATCATCGTGACGGCATGTGAGACGAAATCCGCGAAGCCCAGCCCGCCGATGCCATGGAGCCACGGGATCGGACCGGCACCCGCGGGAAAACCGACGGAAAGCCAGCCGATGAGGAGGAAGCCGCAGCCGTATCCCACGCTCGTGGTGGTGTAGATCGTCATGTGCGCGCGGGTGGTCGAGACCATGGTGAACAGCCACATGACGACCGTGAAATAGTTGCCCAGCACCAGCCAGTTCAGCATCTCGATCGCGGGCAGGAACTGCGAGTTGTAGAGGATGCGGATGACGAGCGGCTGGAAGACGATCAGGCCGCCGATCAGCGGCAGCGAAAACAGCACGGCCAGGAGCGCGGCATCGTTCAGGACCTTGCGGCGCTCCTCCTCGGTCTTGGCGCCGCTCAGGACCGGTATGAAATACGTGCCGAGCGAACTCAGCAGGATCGCGAGATTCTGTATGCCGATCGTCCACGCCGCGCGGAAATAGCCGTTGGCGTCCGCACCGTAATTCTGAATCAGCAGCGGTGGCAGAACGAGGAAGACGACGGAGCTCGCCAGCCCTACCGGCAGGGTCATGGCGTGCAAACGAACATAATGAAAGAAGTCGTCGCGGCGCGGCCTGACGCGAAACGACGCGCCGACCTCGCGCAGCCAGCCGAGCTGACGCACGATCGGCAAAGCGAGCAGGATCTGCAGGGCCGGCGGCGCGATCAGCAGGCCGACATAGCCCCATTGATCGCCCTCGGCCGCCACCCTGGCCAGCGGATAGGAGAAGGCGAGCGACGCCACGGCTGGCGCCACCATCACAACGCCCAACAGCTTGAAGGAGCGCGACACGCTGAGGAAATTGTAGGCAATCGCGGCGAACTGAATGAGCGCGATCGGCAGGCCGAGCCAGGCGATCGCCCATTCGATCGCGGGGTCCTGTCGAACGAAATAAAATCGAGCGATGGTCGGCGCGAGGAACATCATGACCAGCGCCGTCACCACGATGGCACAGGCGTTCAGCCACATCGCCGCCGCCAGGCGCCGCAGCCGCGCCTCCCCTTCGGTCGAGCTCAGCGCCTGAACGAAGGCTCCGGAAGAACCGATGGAGGCAAGCGACGAAACGATATCGACGAGCTGGCGGTAGAGGCCGTACATGCCGATCCCGGCCGGTCCCATGACGGTGGCAAGAATCTTGTTGGTGAAGATGCCCAGCACCTGACTGAGCAGGCTGGCGCTTGCCATCGTCGCCAGCACCTTGAGGATCTTGATCATGCCGTCGGGTCCTCAGAGCCTGGCTGGAAAAAGTCGAGTGATTTCCGTCGCGTGCAAGCGACCTGACGGATAGCGAAAGCGAGGCGATCGAGCAACGCCGGTCGCCTAGTCGAATTGGGCGCGGCAATGATACAAAGAGCGGATGTCGAGCCCGGAGCAAGCGATGCGATTCCTGTTGGAGGAACGGTTTGAGGCGTGGAGTCGCCGAATCCGGCCCGGTGGCCGACGGCTCGTCCGGATGCCGCCGCAAGTCGAGGCACGCGCGGCCCGGCGAATATGAGCGGCAACAATCGTTACACGACTGAGATCATCCGCGACCCGAACGGCCTCAACGCCCTCGGCCCGGCATGGGATGCGCTCTTCGAACGCGCCCTGCGGCCTCAAGTCGGCCAGAGTTTCGAGTGGGCCTCATGCGTATGGGAAACCATCATGAAGCCGCGCGGGGCCCGCTTGCACATTCTCGTCATCCACGAGGGCACCCGGCCCGTCTTGATCTGGCCGCTGGTCGTCCTCCCGCACCGCCGGTTCTGGCGGGCGGTGCATCCCCTCATCATGGACTCCTACCACGACGTGCTTGTCGAACCTTCTCCGGCGGCGGGAGACCTCGCGGTCCTCGCGGTCCGAACGCTGCGGAGAAGCCGGGGGCATGACCTCTTGCTCACCGACTGGGTGCGAGCGGACTCCGTCCTCGAAGGCGCGCTTGGCGCGGCACCCACGACGGATACGAAAGTCGACTACTCGATAGAGTGGAACGGATTTGCCGATTGGGCGGCCTACGAGCAAAGTGTGTCGACGCGGCAATCGATCCACCGAAGACTCCGCCGCCTGCGGGAGCGCGGACGCGTAGCCTTCGAGTTGATAGAGGATCCCGACCGCCAACACGCGCTGATCGCGTGGCTCATACAGCGGAAGCTCGACCGCCTGGCCGTGCAGGGCACGGAGCCGCTTTGGGAAGGCGGGGCGATGGAGAATTTCATCGCCACGACGGCCCGTCGGATGAGCCGTTTCGGCAGGCTCGTTTTCTTTGCGCTGAGCCTCGATGACGAGATCATCGCGGCGCAGATCGCGGTCCAAGACACCAACCGGCTCGTCGCCTTGCAGATCGCGCATGAGCCGAAGTTCGAAAAATATGGCCCCGGGATACTCATCGCCCACCAATTCCTGCACTGGGCCTTCGAGCGCCAGCTCCCCGTCGAGCTCGGATGGGGCGACTCTCCCTTCAAAAAGGCATTCAGAAACCGCGAGGACAAGATCTCCACGCGGATTCTCGCGACAGGCAAATGGGGTGAGGTGAGAATGGCGATACGACGGCTACGAGGGTGGCAAGGTCAACGGCTCGCGGCACGGAAGCCCGGAGAGGCAGGCGGCCTCGAGCGGAACGAACGATCCGGTCCGGCATGACAGTATCACCGGGAGGTACGCGATGGACGCGAAGACCTTGATCAGGAAGGCAGCTAACCGGGCGCGGTGGGAATACCACGACGCAATGCTTTCGATCATCGAGAACTACGAGCGATTTGGCGACTGGCGCCACGGCGTCGATACCGCGGGTGAAATGCCCTTGGAGAAGCTCTCAATCGATTCGTCCAGCAGATTGCAAGGCTATCCCTACGGCCCGATGCCCATGGCAATCTTCAATCAGATCATGAAAAAACTGAAAATCCGATACGAGGATTACGTCTTTATCGATCTCGGCTCCGGCAAGGGGCGAATCCTGCTCTCGGCGTCGCGCTATCCTTTCCGCGAGGTCATCGGCGTCGAATTTGCGAGGGAGCTGCATGAAGCGGCGGAGAAAAACCTGCAGATCTATCGTCGCCGCCACAAAGGGCAGCGATGGCACGTCGAACACGGCGATGCCGCCGAGTTCCGGTTCCCTGACGAGAATATCGTTCTTTTCCTGTTCAATCCTTTCGGCGAGCCGGTTCTCCGCAAGGTGCTGGACAACATCGAGACGTACATCCGCGACTTCGGGAAATCGATCTACGTCGTTTATTCCAACGCCGTCCATGGAGCCATGCTCGACGCGTCCCCGGATCTGCTCCTGCGGGAAGCCTTCCCCATGCCGAGGCTTTTCGGTTTGCCGGCGCCGCCTCAATACTGTCCCTTTGGAACCAGGATCTACAGCGGCCGTCGATAGGTGCGAGAGCAAGCAAGAGCGGCGGCCGAGGCGC
>Ga0193717_1001984_pt1 | contig 12131 bp, 11 predicted proteins | sample U2c2metaG_FD_145900 | JGI IMG/M metagenome (GOLD analysis project Ga0193717, IMG submission 145900) | Soil microbial communities from a riparian zone of the East river system, Colorado, United States - U2c2 | ecosystem: Environmental > Terrestrial > Soil > Riparian zone | place: USA: East River...
TCCCATCGTGCTGAACACTCGCGAGAAACACCATCCGCCGAAGGCGCCGCAGGTCGTCTTGAACGTGAGCCGGAAAATCTCGGCGCTGCTGCATTCCACGGACGGCATCCGGTTGGCGTTCGTCGAACGTGTCGCCAAACGCCAAGGTGCGGCCAAGGTGCAACTGCTGAATGCCAGAGAGGTCTACTTCTCTTACGGTGAACCGATGCGTGAATAAGGCGTGGTGGGTGCCGCTGGCCGTGGCCCTTGTCGTAACAAGGGCAATGGCCGGAAGCCCGCTCGTGGGTGCAGAAAATCGCGGCAGCTCGAAAGAGTTTGTGCTCGAGTTGCCGGAAGGTCTGGAGGCGGCCCGCCGTGTCGCGCTGGTGTTGAGCAATGTTCGGCTGCCGCGAAAGGCCGCGGTTGTGTTGCGAGCGAGAGTCGCGGAGAGCGCCGCCGACGTGCCGTTGGGCTCGATCGGCGTGCTGGCAGAGTCGAAAGACGCCGAAGGCACCAAGGTGCACGCGACGCTGCGCATCGATGTGACGAAGGCGCTGAAGCGGTGGCGGCAGGATCATACTGGCCACAGCGCGATTAAAATCCGCGTGGTCCCGTACGCGGGCAAAGACCCGCTTGCCCATCTCGAGTGGGCGATCGAATCAGCCGGCTTGACGCTCGAGAATCGCTAGCGCAGCGGAAAGTTCACGGGCCAAGGCGTTCGACCGTGCCATCGAGTTTCGCGCGCCAGATCTCATTGCGTTTGATGAGCAGGCTCTCGAAATTCGGGCGCCCCGCTTCATCGCGCCGCGGATACACCTGCACGGCGATAACCTTGCCTTCATACAGCGGCGTGACCGTGGGTACGATGGTGTGGCCGATGAGAATCCGGTGTACGCCGAACGATTCGAGCGTGCCGTCGATGTCGGCCATCGTTGCCAACGGGAACGTCGTCTGGTCGGCGAAATAACCGCGGTACCAGAGCGGGCCCGTATTGCCCATGAGCAAGGCGGTTTGAGAGCCATCTGCGGGCGCCGACCCATCGAGCACCGAACGCACGCCCGCATTGATTTCACGCAACGACATGCCGCTGTCGATGAGCGCGCGTGAAATGCCGGCGTGCAGACACAGCAGGTCATTGATCTTGAGCACCGTGGGCAGCGTGCGCAGCCACTGGCCGAGCAGGCTCGTGGCGCCAAACAACTCCGAATACGAACCGACGCCCAACACCTGCGCCGCCTGCACGTACTTGGGGTTCAGATATCGCAGGTCTCCCAGCATCACCATGGTTTCATGGTTGCCGAGCACCAGGTGCACGCCGCCGCCCGCACGCCGCGCTTCGTCCTGGAGCTGGTAGAGCAGCCACAGGATTTCGGTGTGGTTAGGGCCGCGGTCGAAGACATCGCCGAGCACGACCAGGTCCCCGCGTCCGAAGTTCCATCCCAGACCTGGGTTGATGACGCCGTGCTTCCGCAGCATGGCCACCAGGATCTCGTATTCACCATGGGTATCGGCGACCACGAACAGCGGCGCCTTGCCGGAAATGCGGATCTCATCCGACGCCGGCTTTGCAGGGCCGCGAAGCTTCACCGTGAATGCGGGCAGCTCGCCCACGGCTTTCACGGTGATCGACGCGCCCGCGGCGAGCGGCAACACGCGCTTGCGGGGAACGCCCGCGGCCTCTTCGACCGACACGGCCTGCCAACCGTTCGCGCCATCACTCAGCACGTAAGGACCATCGGCCGCGCCCGCGACGGCGGCAACCAGCAGGATTACGAAGAAAAAAGCGGCAGCTCGCATCGAGGAAGGATACCGTAGGCGGCATAACAAGAAGCCAGGGAGTCCAAGATGACTCGTTTTCTAATCGCGCTCATTTTGCTTCCGGTCGTCAGCTACGCGCAGGCGCCGCCCGCCGAATCACCAGCCACCGCATCGAAGGCCGTATTGGTCACGGGCGCCAGCACTGGCATCGGCCGCAAGATCACCGAACATCTCGCGGCCAAGGGATATTTCGTCTACGCCGGCGCGCGCAAGCAAGCCGACCTCGACACGCTGGGCACCATCAAGAATGTTCAGGCGGTGAAGCTCGATGTCACGAAGCAGGAGGACATCGATGCGGCGGTTGCCAGCATCACCAAGGCCGGTCGTGGCCTCTACGGCCTGGTGAACAATGCCGGCATCGCAACCCTGGGCACCGTCGCCGAAACGCCAATGGAAGAGTTCGACCTGCTCATGCAGGTGAATCTCTATGGACCTTATCGCGTCACCCGGGCGTTCATTCCGCTGATCGTCGCGAGCAAGGGACGCATCACCACCATCGGTTCGATCTCCGGAATTCTCGCGGGTCGCGATCTCTTTGCGTACGCCATGAGCAAACACGCCGTCGAGGCTTTCGGCGATTCTCTCGCCGCGCAGATGGCGCCGCTCGGAGTACTGGTGAGCATCGTCGAGCCCGGCAACTACGATTCGGATATCGGCAAAAGCGCCACGAAACGCACCGGCAAGGAATCGCGCTTCACGGATCGCAGCAAGTACAAGAAGCCGGATGAAGTGGCCGCAGCGGTCGAACTCGCGCTGTTCGATGCGAATCCCAAGCGCCGCTACATGGTGGTGCCCGAGCAGCGCGAAGCGGAGATCACGATCCGCAAACAGATCGAGCAGCTCGTGCAGCTCAACGAGGGGCAGCCGTATACCTACGATCGCGATGCGTTGATCAAGATGCTGGACGAATTGCTGGCGACGGCGAGGCCGAAAGCCCAGTAGCTAGTGACTACTTGACGCAGTAGCGCCCCAGCGCGTCGCGCAGCTCCCGCAGTCGTGGCGGTTTGGCGAGCACCAGGTCCACGTGCGCGGGCAGATCGCCTTCGGCCTGCAGCCGCTGCCCCCAACCCGTGAGCAGGATCACCGGCACGTCCGGTGCGGTGGTTTTCACCGCATTCGCCACCTGGCGCCCGTCGACGTAGGGCATGCCGAGGTCGGTCACGACCGCGGCGAAGGGTTGCTGGTCCTCGTGCGCCTCGCGGAACGTCTCGATGCCTTCGCGCCCGCTGTTGGCGGTGACGATGGTATGGCCATCCGCTTCGAGCGCGTCGCGCAGCGACTTGAGCAGCACGGGATCGTCGTCGACGAGAAGAAGGTGCAGACCTGTGGGTACTTCAACCGCCATTGGTGCCTGGACCGGCACTTCCCCGACCGCGGCGGCGAAAGTCAAACGGACCGTGGTGCCATGCCCCAGCTCGCTTTCGATGGCGATGTCACCGCTGTGCCGTTGCACCATGCCGTACACCATCGGCAGGCCGAGACCGGTGCCACGTTCGCCCTTGGTAGTGAAGAACGGTTCGAGGCATCGGCTTCGCGCATCCTCGTTCATGCCGATGCCGGAGTCGCTCACCTCGACGATCACGCGCGCGGGCGCTTCGGCGCGCGTTCGCAGCGTCAGTGTGCCGCCTTCGGGCATCGCGTCCACGGCGTTGAATACGAGATTGGTGAGCCCCTCGCGAATTTCGCTGTCCGCGCCCATGACCACCGGCAGAGGATTTTCGAGCGCAAGGTTCAGCACGATCGTGACGCCACGCTGCTGCGGCATGTCGCTCCAGCGGACGTGCGTGAGCGCCATGACCTGCTTCACGAGTTCATTGAGCTGCACCCGTTCGAGCACCATCTGTGGTGGGCGCGGGCGATAGAACTCGCGCATGCGCGCCACCGTCTCGGCAACATCGCTGATGGCCCGCTGAATGACCTGCAGTTGCCCGCGACCGGGCGCGCTGAGACTCTTCTCGCGCTCGAGCAGTGCCTCGGTGTAGAGCGAGACCGGCGATATCGCGTTGTTGATGTCGTGCGCAATGCCGCTCGCCATTTGCCCGAGCGCGCGCAGGCGCTCCTGCTGCATCACGACCGACTGGGTATTGCGCAGATCCTGGTAGGCCACCTGCAACGCGCCATAAAGCTGCGCGTGCTGGGCGGCCTGCGCCACGTGTTCGCTCAGATGCGTGAGGAACTCGCACTCGCCGCTGCTGAAACTGCTGGGCGCATGGCGCGCCGCGACCAGCACGCCAAACACTTCGCCGTCGATGAGCATCGGCACCGTGACCATCGCCCGCAATCCGCCTCCCGCCAACTGCTGCGGAAACGGCGACTGCACGAGGCTCGTGTCCGGCTCGTAGATCAATTGTCCGAGCTCGACCTTGGCCACGTAGTCATCGCCGATGTTCACGTGCTGCTGTTCGGTGAGCGCCAGCGCCACCGCCAGCTCGGCGCTGCGCCGCCCCAAGCTCGCGATCATCACGTCGTTGAGCGCCTTGTCATAGAGGCAAATGCAGCCGAAATCGACGGGCAGCTGGTCTTCGAGCGTGCGGATCACGACCCCGAAAATGCTCGGCATGTCCTGGCGTTCGCCGACGGCGCGCGTTATCTGGTGCAGCAGCCGCATGCGCTCGTATTGCGCACGGAGTTTGACTTCGGCATTCCTGCGGTCGGTGATGTCATTGAACAGGATGGCGACCTTGCGGCTCTCCTGGCCGCCCACCCGATATGCGCAGACCTCGTAGAATCGGCCCAGCGCCTTCGCTTCGTTTTCGAAGCGCAGCGATTCGCCGGTCAGCGCGATCTTGCCGTAGAGATCGAACCAGTGCTGCTCATGGTTCGGCGCGAGCTCGCGCATGAGCTTTCCCTGCGCATTGTTCAATCCGGTCTGGCGTTCGAAGGCGGGATTGATCTCGAGAAAACGATAGTCCACGGGCTTGCCGTGCGCATCGAAGATCACTTCGATGGTGCAAAAACCCTCGATCAGGGTGTCGAATAGCTGCCGATATTTCGCCTCAGCATCGGTGGTCTCGGTCATTACGCGTGGAATGTAGTTGCCCAACCCGCGAAACGCAAAACAACTCCGCTGGAGTTCACTTTCATAGGTGGTACTCGCAGCAACTTCGCGCCGCAATGAGCGGTACCGTACAGATAAGGGCACGGGTTTTCGCGCAGCCTGCCGCGATGGCAAAGACCGCGACCCGACCGGTGTTCCTGAAATCGCTCACGGGCATTCAGGGTTTCGATGAGATCAGCCTCGGCGGGCTGCCCCGCAATCGCGCGACACTCGTCATGGGTGGCCCAGGCACGGGAAAAAGTGTCTTCGCGCTCCAATCCCTGGTAGGAGCGGCCAGCAAGAACAAACAACCGGGCATCTTCGTCGCCTTCGAAGAGAACATCGAAGCGATCTTCGCGAATGCCGCCGGCTTCGACTGGGAACTGCCGGCGCTGGCGCGAAAGCGCCTGTTCTTCATGAATGCGCAGCTCTCGCCCGCCTTCGTGGCCACCGGTGATTTCGATCTCGGCGGCATGCTGGCCATGCTCGAGGCGAAACAAATCGAAATCGGCGCGCAATGGGTGGTGTTCGACGGCATCGACGTACTGTTGTCGCTGCTGCGAACGCCGCGCGCCAAGATGCGCGAAATCTATCGCCTGCGCGACTGGCTGACGCGTCGCGGACTGACCGCCATCATCACCTCGAAAATCGACAATGAAGGCAATGGCTCTGAAGGCGCCAACTACGGCTTCATGCAGTTCATGGTCGACTGCGTGGTGCGATTCGATCGCCGCATGGAACAGGGGATTCCGGTCCGACGGCTCGAGATCTCCAAGTATCGCGGCTCCGCGTTTGCGCCCGGCGAATTCCCGCTGAGTTTCGGTCCACACGGCATGGAAGTGGCGTCACCCGGACCTACCGACGTTGCGCAGGAGACCTCGACCGAACGCGTCTCGACCGGCTTCGTGGGCCTCGACGAGATGCTGGGCGGCGGCCTGTTCCGCGGCAGCAGCACGCTGATCACCGGCGCGCCCGGCACCTCGAAGACGACTCTGGCGGGATTGTTCACCGAGAGCGCCTGTGCACGTGGTGAACGCACGCTATTCGTGAGCTTCGACGAAGGCGGCGACCGCGTGCGCCGCAATCTCAAGTCGGTCGGCATTCACCTCGACGCACACCTGAAACACGGCGTGCTGCAGATGTATTCGGGCCGTACCGACGCGGTGAATCCCGAGGAACACCTTATCCGCATCACTGCCCTGATTGCCGAGCACAAACCACGCTGCATGGTCATCGACCCGCTGTCGGCCATTGCCAGGACGGGCTCACTGAGCTCGGCGCGCGCGATTGGCAACCGGCTCATATACAAGCTGCGCGATCACCACATCACCGCCGTCATCACGGCGCTGGTCGAAGGCGAGGATCCGCAGGCGGAAGCCACCGAGCTGCAGATCTCTACGATCGCCGACAGCTGGATCCAGCTTTCATACCTGGTGTTGGGCGGCGAGCGCAATCGCGCGCTCACCATCGTCAAGTCCCGCGGCACGCGGCACTCCAACCAGGTGCGCGAGCTCGTGCTCAGCGATAAGGGCCTCGCGCTTTCCGACGTCTATTCCTCGGGCGGCGAAGTGCTCATGGGCACGCTGCGCTGGGAAAAGGAAGCCGAGGAAAGGTCCCGCGCCCTGATTTCCGAAACAGAATCCGACGCGAAGCGACGCGAGCTGCAGTTCGCCGAGGCGGACACTTCCGCGCGTATCACCGCGCTACAACTCGATCTCGAAAGACAACGCGCCGCGCTCATGCTCAACACGCGCAACGTAGCTGCGCGTCACGTGACCTCCGGCGAACACCAGACCGAGGCGCGCAGACTACGCAGCGGGAATGGCGGTGACGCCGTGGTACCCAGCGCGAAGCGCCGGGCCAGCGTCGCTGGAAAATCCCGCGGAAACGGCAACGGACAGGAGCGAGTGCGTCGTGGCTAGTAGGCCCATCAAACAAATCGCGAAGGCGCAGTCGGTTACGACAGTCGTGGTCATGCGTCTGTACGTCGCGGGACGCGCGCCGAACTCCGTGAAGGCGATCGCCAATCTCGAAGCGATTTGTCGCGAGCACCTGCAGGACGCTTACAAACTGGAAATCGTCGATGTCTGTGAGCATCCGCGGCGGGCGCTCGACGATGGTGTCCTCGTCACCCCCAGTCTGACCAAGCTATCGCCCTCGCCCGGTGCGCATGTCATCGGGAATCTGAGTGACACCAGCAGCGTGCTTGCTGCATTGGGCCTGGCTTCGGCGCGCGCATAAATGCTGGACGCGCCGGACAAGTCGCAGGTCGCATTCAGACACTGGGTTCGGCGCCTGGTCACCGGTGCCGCCGAGCTCAAAGCCTTCGATGCGGGCGAGATCGACGCGGTCATGGATCGCGACAGCGGCATCGCCGTACTGATGCCCGAGGCGCAGAGCGCGCTGCATGACTCGAATCGCATCGCCCTGAGTGCGCTCGATGCACTGCCGGGCGAAGTCTGCGTACTCGACGCGAATGGCGTGGTCGTCATGACCAACAAGGCGTGGCGCCTCGCCAGCATGGCCCATGAGCGCGTGGGACTCGACGCGCGCGCGGGCGAAAACATCTTCGAAGCGTGCCGCGACGTACCGGAAAGCGAACGCAAGTACGCTGCGGAAATCGCCGAGGGGCTGCGCCAGGTGCTCACGCGCGGGCGCGAGTCAATGAGCTGCAAGTATGACTGCCGCGCTTCACGCACGCGCCGCCAGTGCACGTTCACCATTGCGGCCGTCACAGGCAGTGGGCCGGTGAATGCACTCGTGACGCGCGAGTGGAGCGGCGAGCCTCCGGCAGCGAAGAAAACGCGTAGCCCGAGTCAGCGACGCATGAGCAAGAGTGCCTTGCTGGTACAGGCCGGGGCAAAGAACCGCCTGCTCGCCTCGTTGCCGGCCGCGGACTATGCGCGAATGGTGAGCGGATTCGAACCCGTCAAGCTCAGCTACGGCGAGGTTCTGTACGAACCGGGCGATCCGATGGACGCGGTGTACTTTCCGGACAATTGCCTCGTGTCGCTGCTGACCCTGGTCGAAGGCCATCGGGCGCTCGAAGTCGGGCTGGTCGGCCGCGAAGGCATGATCGGTGCGCGCCTCGCGCTGGGCGCGGCCACTTCTTCGGTGCGTGCGCTGGTCCAGGGAACCGGCACTGCCATGCGCATGAGCTCGCCGCGATTTCTCAAGGAGTTCCGTCGCAGTCCGGCGCTGCAGCGAACGTTGTTTCAGTTCACCGACACGCTGATGATCCAGATCAGCCAGACCGCGGCCTGCAATCGTTTTCACCTCGTGGAAGCGCGGCTGGCACGGTGGCTGCTCATGACCGCCGAGCGCATGGCCTCGGTCGACTTTCACCTGACGCATGAGTTCCTCGCCGACATGCTTGGCGTGCGCCGCGAAGGCGTGACGGTGGCGGCCAGCGCCCTGCAGCGCCGTAATCTCATTCGCTACCGGCGCGGCGACATCACCATTCTCGACACGCGAGGACTCGAGGCGACGTCGTGCTCCTGTTATCGGTACGTGCAGTCCCAGGGCGCAGCGCGCATGAATGGTGGTTAGTTAGCGCACCTGGCAATCGAATGGCAGCCACGCATGCACGCCCGGAATCGCGTGCTCCATCCACGGTCCGGCGAACGTCAGCAGCGCACTGAGCAGCAGCACCGACCCGGCCACGTGCCGCGCAACCGGACGCGCTGCGAACGCCGAGAGTCGTTGCGCGCCGCAGGCGGCAATGAATAGCGCCGGTGCCGTGCCCAATCCGAATGCGGTCATGATGAGTGCGGCATTCATGGCATCGAGCTGCAAGGTGGCAATCAGCAGCACGGAATACACGAAACCACAGGGCATCCAGCCCCACACCATGCCGAAGGCGAAACCGCGCGGCAGTGTCCTGATGGGCAGCAGACGCCGACCGAGTGGCGCCAGCTTTGGCCAGAGCCTGCGCCCGATGCCGGTGCCGGGATCGCGCACGCCACCGAACGCGACCAGCGCGCCGAGCAGCAGCGCCAGCCCCGACAACGCGCGCAGCGTTCGCCGCACCGACTCAATATCCAGGAGGCTCACGAGGCCGCCAAAGATTCCGGCGAGCAACAGGCCCGCGAGGGCGTACGAAAAAATACGACCGAGTTGATAGGCCAGGATGAGGGGCAGCCGCGTGCGCCCCTGCGCATCTTTCGCCGCCGCCATTCCGAGCGCCGCGGAAATGCCTCCGCACATGACGAGGCAGTGACCGCTGGCAGCGAAGCCCAACAGCAATGCCGCGCCAAGTGTGAGCCCATTCATGGCAGCGGCGCCTCACGCTTGTCCGAATCGTCGAGCGGCTGCAGACCCGGAGTCTCGAGATCATCGAACTGACCGTTATCGACCGCCCAGAAGAACACCCACACTGCGCCGGCCAGGAACAGCAGCGACAGCGGAATCAGCAGCAGGAGAATGTTCATGCGGCAGGCCGTGGACAGGCTACCGCGGGGGCTTGCTCGAGACTCGCCGGACTTGCGGGGCGCAATGCCGAGTCCCGGCCAATACGCAGTGCATTGAGAATGACTCCCAGCGAGCTCAGCGACATTCCGAGCGCCGCCAGCCACGGTGGAACGAAGCCGAGCGCCGCGAGCGGCACCGCAGAGAAGTTGTAGTACAGCGCCCAGCGCTGGTTCTGCCGCACGATGGCGAGCGTGCGCTGCGCGATGTCGCGCGCGTAGGCGATCGTGTCGAGACGTGTGCCCTTGAGCACGATGTCGCTGCTCGCCTGGGTGAGCTCCGATCCTTCGGCGAGCGCTACACCCAGGTCGGCGCCGGCCAGGACGGGCGCGTCATTGACGCCATCACCCACCGCCAGCACGCGCGCGCCTTGCGCGCGAAGCTCCTTCAGCCACGCCAACTTGTCCGCCGGCAGTAACCGCGCGCGCCAGGCGACATTCAGACGCGCGGCGATGCTTGCGACCTTTGACGGCGCATCGCCGCTTGCGATGAGCACCGTCACCCCTTGCGCACGCAAGGCATCGATCGCGGCGCAGGCATCGTGCCGCAATCGCTCACTCACGCGGAAGGCGGCGATCGGCCCGTCGTCGTCGGCGAGCAGCACGGCGTCCTCGTATTCGTGCGCCAGCGGTTTGCCTGCGACTGCGAAATCGCTGCGTCCCAACCGGAACACGCGGCCCGCGATCTTTGCGCTCACCCCCAACCCGCTGTAGGTCGCCACGTCGCTCATTGCGACGCCTTCGATGCCGGGATCTGCGGCGGCGATCGCACGCGCGACCGGATGACGGCTCTGGCGCGCGAGCGTTGCGGCCATGCGCAACGCCTCGTGACGCGAGACGCCATCGAATGTGTGCAGGTCGGCCAGCGACAGCGTGGTTTCGGTCAGTGTGCCGGTCTTGTCGAATATCGCATGGGTGCACTCGGCGAGCGCCTGGATGGCATCCGGCTTCACGACCAGCACACCTCGACGCGCCAGCGCGCCGAGCGCGCGAGTGAGCGCCGCGGGAACTGCGAGCGCGAACGCGCAGGGGCAGGAAATCACCAGCACGGCGATGGCCGCGGAGAATGCGCGCGCCGGATCGACCACGGCCCAGATGGCGGCGGTGAGCGCGGTCAATGCCAGAACGCGCGTGACGAATCGGCCCGCGGCCAGTTCGCCCGCCATCTGCAGTCGCGGCCGCTCAGCAGCAGCGCGACCGACGAGCGCGGCGATTCCCGCGAGCGTCGTATCCGCGCCGGTGCGCTCGATGCGCACGAGTATCGGACCATTTTCCAGCACGCTGCCCGCGATCAGCGGCTCGCCGGAGCGCTTCGTCACCGGCGCGGACTCGCCGCTGAGCAACGCTTCGTCCACACGGCAACGTTCGCTCAGCAGCACGCCATCGGCCGGCACGATGCCCCCTTCGGCGACGCGCACGCAGTCGCCGACGCGCAGCTCGTGAATGCCGACCCGTTGCAGAGTTCCGTCCTCACGCTGCCTATCGGCGAACGGCGGCGTCAGCCGGGCCAGCGCATCGGTGAGATCGCGCGCGCGATGCCGCGCACGCATTTCCAGGTAGCGGCCCGCCAACAGGAAGAATACGAACATGGAAATCGAATCGAAGTACACCTCACCGCCGCCCCGCACAGCTTCGATGACGCTGGCCGCGTACACGGCGGCGATAGCCAGTGCCACCGGCACGTCCATTCCGACCCGGCGTGTCTCGAGCGAGCGCCACGCGCCTGCGAAGAACGGCCGCGCTGAATAAAGGACGACCGGCGTCGCCACCAGCAATCCGAGCCAGCGCAGCAGATCGCGCGTGGACGCATCGAGCGCTGCCGCGGCGCCGAGATAGATCGCGGTGGCATACATCATGGCCTGCATGGCGCCGAAGCCGGCGACCAACAACCGCTTGAGGGCATCGCGCGATTCGCGGCGCCGCAGGTCATCGAGGCCGTGTGCGTCCAGCGGCAGCGCACGATAGCCGGTGCGCGCGAGGCCCCGCAGCAGTTGCGGCAGCGAGGTCGCAGTCTCACGCCAGATGACGCGGGCGCGTTGCGCGACGGCATTGACCTGCACACTCTCGACGCCAGGCATGGCGCCGAGCGAACGTTCGATCAGCCAGACGCAGGCGGTGCAACGCACGCCTTCGACCAACAACAGGGTTTCGCGCCGGTCGCCACCCAGATCGCGGATCACGTGGCGAGCATTCTCAGCTCGCTGCCAGGAGTCGTGCGCGGCGTTGTCCGCCTCCGGGGCCGGCGTTTGCGCGGGCGCCGTGCGCAAGGCGTAGTAGTCAGAAAGGCCGAGTTGCTCGATCCATTCGGCCGCGGCGCGGCAACCCTGGCAGCACATGGGGCGCGTCGCGCCGGCCACTTGCACATGAATGACGACGCCCTCGGTGAGCGCTTCTCCGCAATGCCAGCAGCTAGGGGGTCTCGCCATTGCAGCGGCTCATCCGGATGTCGCCACGACGATCAGCGCAATACATCCGGCGATCGTGGCGAGCAGGATGGCGGCGCCCAGCCACATCACCGGTGGTCGATACCAGCGCTCACCACCGGGATTCATTTCGCCGCCACTTGCGGGGCCACTCGCCTGCCCTGGGCAACGATCCACGCCGTGATCAGCCGCACCTCATCGGTCGAAAGCCTCTGGCGCCACGCCGGCATGACGCCGCTGCGTCCATCGCGCACGCTGGCCACGACGCTTTCGATGTTGCCACCGTAGAGCGAGGCGCTGTCGAAGAGATTGGGTGCTCCCACCGCCGGATTTCCGCGGCCGTCGGCGCCGTGACAGGCGACGCACAGGGCTTCGAACCGCACCTTGCCCGCGGCGGCCCAGTCCGGC
>Ga0193717_1001985_pt1 | contig 12123 bp, 11 predicted proteins | sample U2c2metaG_FD_145900 | JGI IMG/M metagenome (GOLD analysis project Ga0193717, IMG submission 145900) | Soil microbial communities from a riparian zone of the East river system, Colorado, United States - U2c2 | ecosystem: Environmental > Terrestrial > Soil > Riparian zone | place: USA: East River...
CGGGCTTTTGTCGATGCGCGAAGGCTCGCCGTTCACGATCTACGCACATCCGCGCGTGCTTGCGATCCTGAAGACCAATAGTATCTTCAATGTGCTCAGCGAGACCCACGTGCAACGTCACCCGATTGCCATTGACGAGGCGTTCGAACCGGCGTTGCCCGATGGTTCGCCGTCAGGCATCGAGATTGTGCCGTTTGCCGTGCCCGGCAAGAGCGCCTGGTATCTGGAAGGGAAAGCCCATCCTGCAGGGGACGGCGGCGCAGGCGATACGCTGGGCCTTCGCATCGCGGACAAGGCCAGCGGCAAGCATTTGTATTTCCTGGCCGCCTGCGCGCAGGTAACGCCCGAGCTGAAAGCGCGCCTCGCCGGGGCATCGCTGATCTTCTTCGACGGCACGGTCTGGCGCGATGACGAATTGATCGCGGCGGGCCTCGGCATCAAGAGCGGGCAGGTCATGGGACATATTGCAATGTCGGGAGAGAACGGCGCGATCGCGGCCCTGGCCGATCTCGGCATCGACAGCAAGATTTTTCTGCATATCAATAATTCCAACCCGGCGCTGCTGCAGGATTCCGCTGAACGCAAGGCCGCCGAGCGTGCCGGCTGGCAGATTCCCGCCGATGGGACGGAGATCACGCTTTGAACGCAACGACAGCCTTCTCAACTGGCCCAAGCGCGCCGCTGCAAAGCGCGGAAGAACTCGAGGCGAGGCTGCGCCACATCGGCGCGACGCGATATCACAGCCTGCATCCGTTTCATCACCTGCTGCATGGCGGCAAGCTGAACAAGGGACAGGTACAGGCCTGGGCGCTGAACCGCTACTATTACCAGAGCACCATCCCCATCAAGGACGCCGTGGTGATCTCGCGTTTCCGCGACCGCGGCATCCGGCTCGAATGGCGGCACCGGATCGAGGACCATGACGGCGACGTCGCTACCGAGGGCGGCATCGAGCGCTGGCTGAAGCTGACCGAGGGGCTCGGGCTCGACAACGCTTACGTGGAATCCGCCCAAGGCATTTTGCCGGCGACGCGTTTCGCGGTGGACGCTTACGTGCACTTCGTTCGCGACAAGACACCGCTCGAAGCCATCGCCTCCTCGCTCACCGAACTGTTCGCGCCGAACCTGCATGAAGAGCGGATTTCGGGGATGCTGAAGCACTACGATTTCGTCAACCCCGACATCATGCGCTACTTCAGCCGGCGCATGGAACAGGCGCCGCGCGACGCCAATTTCGCGCTCAAATATGTCAGGGAGCACGCGACCACGCCGGCCGAGCGCGAAGCGGTCTGCAATGCGCTGATCTTCAAGACCAATGTGCTATGGGTTCAGCTCGATGCGCTGTATCATGCTTATGTCGATGGCCATGTGCCGCCGGGCGCGTTTGTCCCTGCGGCGAACTAGAGGCAGCCGATGGCAGGCTTGCGGAACCGCAATATCAGCGTCAGCGAGGCCAGCCGGCCCATCATGCCGCGGCATGCCAAGCTGAAGTTCGATGAAGTCAGGCAGCGCTGGGTGATCCTGGCGCCGGAGCGGGTTCTCGCGCCCGACGACACCGCGGTTGAAATCCTGCAGCTCTGCGACGGCGTGCGCAGCGTCGAGCAGATGATCGACCAGCTCGCCGCCAAATATAGCGCCGAGCGCGGCGCGATCGGCGCCGACGTGATCGCCATGCTGCAGGATCTCGCCGACAAGGGATTCTTGACCGAGGCGCGGGAGAAGGCGTCATGAGCCCGACGCTCACCGATGCCAGTCCGGTTGCGACCGACCCTTCCGATGGGCTGGCGATCATGGAGCAGCGCGGCTCGAGGGCGGAAACTTATGGAATTCCGCTCGCGGTTCTGGCCGAGTTGACGCATCGCTGTCCGCTGCAATGTCCCTACTGCTCCAATCCGGTGGAGCTGGAGCGTGGCGGCAGCGAACTCACCACCGAAGAATGGAAAAAAGTTCTGACCGAACTCGCCGAGATCGGCGTGCTGCAAATCCATTTCTCGGGCGGCGAGCCGACCGCGCGCAAGGATCTGGTTGAGCTCGTGCAACACGCCAGCGATGTCGGGCTGTATTCCAACCTGATCACGTCCGCCGTGCTGCTGACGCGCGAGAAGCTCAAGGCGCTCGCCGATGCCGGGCTGTGCCACGTCCAGATCAGCTTCCAGGGCAACGAACCCGTCGTGGCCAATCGCGTCGCCGGTTTGAAGAATTCGCACGAAAAGAAGATCGAAGCCGCGCGCTGGACCCGCGAACTCGATCTGCCGCTGACGGTCAATGCGGTGATGCACCGGCAAAACCTGCATCAGTTGTCCGATATCATCCAGATGGCGGTCGATCTCGACGCCGACCGCCTGGAAGTCGCCAATGTGCAATATTACGGCTGGGCGCTGAAAAACCGCGCCGCGCTGATGCCGACGCTGGAGCAGATCGAGCAAACCAGCCGCATTGTCGAGGAAGCCGGCGTCAGGCTGAAGGGCATCCTGGCGATCGACTATGTGGTGCCGGATTACTACGCGCTGCGGCCGAAGAAATGCATGGGCGGCTGGGGCCGGCAGTTCTTCAACATTTCGCCGTCCGGCAAGATTTTGCCGTGCCACGCCGCCGAGACCATCACCGGCCTGGAATTCCTCTCGGTGCGATCAAACCATTCGATCGCCTGGATCTGGCAGAATTCCGAGGCTTTCAACCGCTATCGCGGCACCGGCTGGATGCCCGAACCGTGCCGAAGCTGCGAATTCAAGGAAGTGGATTTCGGCGGCTGCCGCTGCCAGGCTTTTGCACTGACTGGCGACGCAGGCAATACCGATCCGGCCTGCACGCTGTCGCCGATGCACGAGCAGATTTTCAAGATGGCCGAGTCTGAGGCGGCGGCCGATCACAGCCGCTTCATCTACCGCAACTTCGCCGGCGGCACGCTCGAACCGGACGACAACGATGGCGCCTGACGCCGATGCGGGCAAATCCAGCAAGCGTGCCGATCCCTTCACACCGCTGACATCACAACTGCTGCCGGTAGGGGACGGTCACGAAATCCATGTCGAGACCGTCGGCCGCGCCGATGGCATTCCCGCCGCCTATCTGCATGGCGGCCCCGGCAGCGGTTGCCAGCCGGACCATCGGCGGCTGTTCGATCCCGAGCGCTTCCATGCCGTCCTGTTCGATCAGCGCGGCGCCGGGCGGAGCCGTCCAAAAGGACGCCTTGAAGCGAATACGCTGCCCGATCTGATCGCGGACATGGAAACGATCCGTAAAAACCTTGGACTTAAGCGCTGGATGCTCGTTGGCGGCTCGTGGGGTGCCACACTGGCGCTGGCGTATGCGGAAGCTTACCCTTCGCGCGTCAGCGGCATCGCATTGCGCGCGACGTTTCTTGGCACCCGCGCCGAGCTGGAACAGGCGTTCCTGCAAAACCTTCCCCGTTTCCATCCCGGACTGAGCGACGATTTCTTCGGCCTGCTGCCTCCGGCGGAACTCGGGCAACCGCTCGACGCCTACTGGCGCCGCATCCTCGATCCGGATCCGTCCGTCCATGGCCCTGCCGCCCTCGCATGGCATGATACCGAACGGATTCTTTCCGAACATGCGCCTTCACGAACGCGGCTTGACATCGCCTCGCTCCGGTCGGCACGCCCCCTGCCCACCACGCCGTTCATGGAAGCGCATTATTTCCAGAATGATTGCTTCATGAAACCAGATCGGCTCATGGCGGGAGCCGGAAAGCTGAAGGGAATCCCGGGCATCATCGTGCAGGGCCGCTATGATCTTCTGTGCCCGCCGTCGACCGCGCATGCGCTGGCATCCGCGTGGCCGGATGCGGAAATTCGCATCGTAGAGGGCGCCGGCCACTCGCTGTACGATCCCGGCGTCAGGGATGCGGTGATGAAGGCGGTCGCGGATCTCGCCTCCAAAGTGACCGGATAGGAGATTCACAGATGCCGTTGGCCGGAAAAGGAATGCTGCTGACGTCGATGGACGTCGATCCCGCCGATGAGCCTGAATTCAATCGCTGGTACGATCGCGAGCATCTCGAGGAGCGCGTGGCGATCGACGGTTTCCTTGAGGCGCGGCGTTACGTCGCGCATGCGGCCAGCCCGAAATATCTCAGCCTCTATTCCACCGAGACCTTCGAGGTGCTCGACAGCCCGGCCTATCGCAAGGCACTCGCGAACCAGACCGAATGGTCCAGGAAGAACATTTCGCGATTCCGCAACATGATCCGCGCGGTCGCCCGCATCACCATCAGCCGCGGACAGGGCCGCGGCGCGGCGCTGGGCATCGTCCGCGTCCGCCCCTTGGCGGATGGCACGGAAAGCTTGCGTGCTACACTGCGGGAGGGGCTCGATCCGTCAAGATTCGACGGAATCATCTCCATGCACCTGATGGAAAGCGATCCGGCGCTCTCCAAACCGATCACCGATGATCCCGCGGTTTCCAATCCCGGCGCCGGCGACTGGTTGATCCTGATCGATGGCACCGACGTGAATGCCGTCTCGGCGATTGTTGCAGCGCGCTTCGCCGATGCCGCCGGGATCAAACCTGCGACGGTGATTTCAACGGGCGTTTACAACCTGATGTGGGATCTGGCGAAGAGCGACATCCCGATTGAACCCCGCACGTGAAATATCAGGCATATATTGCACTGCCGCATGAACAGCATCGGCATTTAAGCTGGGGTTCCAGACCAATGGCCAATGACAATTAAGTAAAAATGGCTTTTAACTGCGGCCCCAATCATATTGAATGGGCCGATTCATTAAGCCCATGATATAGCTGATAAACAACAAGAACGCCGCCATGAGCGTTCACAGGAAACATCAAAGGCCGCGTGAGCCGTCACGTCCGCGCGGACAAGGTAGGAATGAAACCGACTGATATTTCGGCGCCCGACTACTTTCATAAAGTGGTGGATTGCCAATGGGCCTGCCCCGCGCACACGCCCGTGCCTGAATATATCCGCTTGATCGCCGAAGGCCGCTATAGCGACGCCTATATGATCAACTGGAAATCGAACGTGTTTCCGGGAATTCTCGGCCGCACCTGCGACCGGCCGTGCGAGCCCGCCTGCCGCCGCGGCCGCGTCGAGGAAACGCCGGTTGCGATCTGCCGCCTGAAACGCGTCGCCGCTGATTTCAAGGATGACGTCAAACATCTGATGCCGCGGCTGTCGGCGAAAAACGGCAAGCGCATCGCGATCGTGGGCGGCGGCCCCGCCTCGCTCGCCGTCGCCCGCGATCTCGCGCCGCTCGGCTATCACTGCACGGTGTTCGATTCCGACCCGAAGGCGGGCGGGATGATGCGGACGCAGATTCCGAAATTCCGCCTGCCGGATTCGGTGATCGACGAAGAAACCGATTACATCCTCAACCTCGGCATCGAGTTCAAAGGCGGCCAGCGCATCGACAGCCTGAAGAAACTGCTCGCTGAGGATTACGACGCGGTCTTCGTAGGCTCCGGCGCGCCGCGCGGCCGCGAACTCGACATTCCCGGCCGCAAGGAAGCCGCGAAAAATATTCACATCGGCATCGACTGGCTTTCCAGCGTGTCGTTCGGCCATGTCGAGAAGATCGGCAAGCGCGTGATCGTACTCGGCGGCGGCAACACCGCGATGGACTGCTGCCGCACCGCGCGCCGCCTCGGCGGCGAGGACGTCAAAGTGATCGTCCGGTCGGGTTTTGAGGAGATGAAGGCGTCTCCCTGGGAGAAAGAGGACGCGCTGCACGAGGACATTCCGATCCTCAATTTCATGGTGCCGAAAGCCTTCACGCACGACAACGGCAAGCTCACCGGCGTCACCTTCGAGAAGGCGAAGGCCGAGTACGACGCCAAAGGCAAGCGCAGTCTGGTGCCGTCGGGCGAACCGGACCAAACCATCGAATGCGACGACGTGCTGGTCGCCGTCGGCCAGGAGAATGCTTTCCCGTGGATCGAGCGCGACTGCGGCGTGGAATTCGACAAGTGGAACATGCCGGTGGTCGACAAGACCACCATGGCATCGACCAATCCAAAAGTGTTCTTCGGCGGCGACGCCGCGTTCGGGCCGAAAAACATCATCTGGGCGGTGGCGCACGGCCATGACGCCGCGCTGTCGATCCACAAGCTTCTCTCCGGCGAGGACATCACCGAGCGCCCGCTTCCCGACGTAAAAATCTCGTCGCAGAAGATGGGCATCCACGAATGGAGCTACGACAACGACATTTCCGGCGACAAGCGCTTCAAGGTGCCGCATCGCGACAAGGTGGTCGCGCTGAAGGACATCCGCGCGGAGGTCGAACTCGGCTACGACGTCAAGCTCGCGCTCGGCGAGGCGCAGCGCTGCCTGAACTGCGACATCCAGACCGTGTTCGAGGCGCCTCTGTGCATCGAGTGCGACGCCTGCGTCGATATCTGTCCGATGGATTGCATCACGTTTACGCAAAACGGCGAGGAAGCCGACCTGCGGCAGCGGCTGAAAGCGCCCTCGCAGCATCTCGATCAGGCGCTCTATGTCGCCGACGGCCTGAAGACCGGACGGGTGATGGTGAAGGACGAGGACGTCTGCCTGCATTGCGGCCTGTGCGCCGAACGCTGCCCCACCGGTGCCTGGGACATGCAAAAATACCTCATCGACATGGTTCACGCGGAAACATCATGCCCGTCCAAAGCCCGATCAGCAGCGTAAACGACTTCGTCGTCCGCTTCGCCAACGTCAACGGCTCGGGTTCTGCGAGCGCCAACGAGCTGTTTGCCCGTTCGATCCTGCGCCATGGCGTGCCGGTCAGCCCACGCAACATCTTCCCGTCCAATATCCAGGGCCTGCCGACCTGGTATGAGGTTCGCGTCACCGAGGACGGTCATCTCGGCGCGCGCGGCGGCGTCGACCTGATGGTGGCGATGAATCCGCAGACCTGGGACAAGGACGTCGCCTCGATCGAACCGGGCGGCTACCTGTTCTACGATTCCACCAAGCCGATGCCGTCCTCGAAATTCCGCGCCGGCATCACGGTGATCGGCGTGCCGCTGACCGCCATCACCAACTCGACCTACACCGATCCGCGCCAGCGCCAGCTGTTCAAGAACATCATCTACGTCGGAGCGCTGTGCGCCCTGATCGACCTGGACCCGAAGATCATCGAGCAGCTGATCGGCGAGCAATACAAGGGCAAGGAAAAGCTGCTCTCCTCCAACGTCCACGCGCTGCATCTCGGGCGCGACTGGGCGCTGCAGAACCTGAAGTGTCCGATCGGCGTGCGCATCAAGAAGGCCGACAAGGTCGGCGATCGCATTTTCATCGAAGGCAACAGCGCGGCGGCGCTTGGCGCGGTCTATGGCGGTGCCACCGTCTGCGCCTGGTATCCGATCACGCCGTCATCGTCGCTCGCCGACGCCTTCGGAAGCCATTGCAAGAAGCTGCGGCACGATCCGGAAACCGGCAAGGCGAAATACGCCATCGTTCAGGGCGAGGACGAACTCGCCTCCATCGGTATCGTCATCGGCGCCTCCTGGAATGGCGCCCGTGCGTTTACGGCGACCTCCGGTCCGGGCATCTCGCTGATGACGGAATTCATCGGCCTGTCCTATTTCGCCGAGATTCCCGCGGTGATCATGAACGTGCACCTACGCATCGCACGGCGACACCAAGCACGTGCTGCTGTTCCCGGAAGATCCTGCCGAATCCTTCGAATTCGCGGCGCAGTCGTTCGATCTCGCCGAGCGGCTGCAGACCACGATCTTCCTGATGCTCGACCTCGACATCGGCATGAACCACCGCCTCAGCCGCCCGCTAAAGTGGGATGACGCGCGGCTCTACGACCGCGGCAAGGTGATGACTGCGGAGATGCTGGACGAAGGGCGCGATTTCGGGCGCTATCTCGACGTCGATGGCGACGGCATCCCGTTCCGCACCTATCCCGGCACGCATCCGACCAAAGGCTCGTACTTCACCCGCGGCACCTCGCGCGACCGTTATGCGCGTTATTCCGAAGAGGGCGCGGTTTACGCCGACAACATGCAGCGGCTGCTGCGCAAATTCGAAACCGCGAAAGACATGGTGCCGCGGCCGCTGCAGGCCAATGCGCAGAAACCCACCAAATACGGCGTGATCTATTACGGCTCGACCTCGCCGGCGATGGATGAGGCCATCGGACTGCTTGAGGCCGGTGGCCATCACCTCGACCGGTTGCGGATACGCGCTTTCCCGTTCCATTCCAGCGTCGCAAGCTTCCTTGCCGAACATGACTTCGTCTATGTCGTCGAGCAGAACCGCGATGCTCAGCTGCGTTCGCTGATCGTCAACGAAAACGGCATCGACCCGGTGCGGCTGGTGCCGATCCTGCATTACGACGGCACCCCGATCACCGCGCGCTTCATCGCCGGCGCCATCGGCGACCACCAGGACCAGCTCAAGGTGACGCCGCTGCGGAAGGTAAAGTCATGACCTACATCGCAAAACCAAAATTCCAGCATCCGGGTCTGCCGAAGAACGATCTCGGCTACACCCATCGCGACTATGAGGGCAAGGTCTCGACGCTGTGCGCCGGCTGCGGGCATGACTCCATCACCGCGTCGATCATCGAAGCCTGTTTCCATCTGTCCATCGAACCGCATCGCGTCGCCAAGATTTCCGGCATCGGCTGCTCGTCGAAGACGCCGGACTATTTCCTCGGCAATTCGCACGGTTTTAACTCGGTGCATGGCCGCATGCCGTCGGTATTAACCGGGGCGAATCTCGCCAATCGCGATCTGATCTATCTCGGCGTCTCCGGCGACGGCGACAGTGCCTCGATCGGCTTCGGCCAGTTCGCGCATTCGATCCGGCGCGGCGTCAACATGACCTATATCGTCGAAAACAATGGCGTCTACGGCCTCACCAAAGGGCAGTTCTCCGCCACCGCCGACCGCGGCTCGAAGTCCAAGAAGGGCGTGATGAATACCGACAATGCCATCGATCTGGTGGCGATCGCGCTGCAGCTCGGTGCGACGTTCGTGGCGCGCAGTTTTTCCGGCGACAAGACCCAGCTGGTGCCGCTGATCGAGGCCGCGATCCGGCACAAGGGCGCGGCGTTCATCGACGTGATCAGCCCGTGCGTCGCCTTCAACAACCACGCCGGCTCGACCAAGAGTTTCGACTACGTGCGCGAGCACAACGATGCCGTGAACCGGCTCGACGTCATCACCGGTCGCGAGCCGATTACGGTCGATTACGCCCCGGGCTCGGTACAGATCGTCGAACAGCACGACGGCACAAGGCTGGCGCTGCGCAAGCTGGATGCGGACTACGAGGCGCACGATCGCCTCGCGGCGATGGCATTCCTGCAGAAGCACACCGCCAAGGGCCAGGTGGTCACCGGGCTGCTGTACGTCGATCCCGAGGCGGAAGATTTGCACGCCCATCTCGACACTGTGGACACGCCGCTCAACCAGCTGGACGAGAAGGCGCTTTGCCCCGGCTCCGCGGCGCTGGACAAGTTCAACGCCAGCCTGCGCTGATCCTCCCTCCCCGATCCTGCATTATGGTCTTGCCGCGGACCGCACCGTTTGAACGGCCTGCCCCGTCGGTGCGTCTAATCACCAGACTGGTCGAAACATCATTCGGCCCAAACCTGATGATCATTGCGGGAAATCGCCATGAAACGCGTCCTCTCGGCTGTAATTCTCGCGGCGGCAACACTCATCGCCGCACCCGGCGCCATGACATCCCCCGGCCACGCCGAATTCGACGCCGTGAAGGAGACGAAGGGCAAGGAATTCGACAAGCGGCTGTTCGGCAAGCCGGTCGGAAAAGACAAGAGCTGGGCGTGCTTCGTCCGCCGCTACGACGCTGATCACCTCGCTCGACATCCTTTGCAGAAGGTCAGCGCCATGAAGCTGCTCGTTACCGTCGAATATCCGCGGGAAGACAAGGTGCACCGCTATTCCTTCCGGCTGGGCCTCAAATATCACGATCGCAGGGTGACCTACGACTCCGCCGGAGATTGCGGTCATGTCCTCAACGAGGACACCGGCAATGAAGTGCGGCTCGGCTGCGGCATCGATTGCGACGGAGGCGGCCTCGGCGTCACGCTGGCCAAAGACGACAAGTCGGCCACCGTTGAGCTGGAACGGATACGTATCTGGCAGCATGACGACCCGGACGCGCATGATTCGCTGGTCGCCGGCGCCGACGACAAGGCCTTCCGGCTCGACCGCGCCAACATCCGCGAATGCATGCCGCTGGTGACCGACCGCAAGGAACTCGCGGCGATCAGGCGCAAGTGACGGGAGACCGCAATGAATCGACGCAGCATATTATGGGCGGCGCTCTCGTCGGTCGGCGCGGCATTTGCCGCCGCGCCGCGGGCACGTGCTGCTCCCGAGGCCGCCGCACCTGGCGGGCTGAAAGTGGTCTATCATCTCAGCGATCTCGACAGAGTGAACTTCGTGATCGGCAACATCCAGAATCATCTGGATGGCGTCGGCGGCCCGGACAAGGTGACGATCGCATTGGTCGTCCACGGCCCCGCGCTCCGGGCGTTTCACGCCGCCTCAGCCAACCCCAACCTAAGCCGGCGCGTCGGCCAGTTTTCCGGCGCCGGGCTTGAGCTTGCCGCCTGCGGCAACACCATGAAATCACAAAATGTTGTGCTGAGGGATCTGCTGCCCGGTTTTGTCAGCGCCGACAGAGGCGGCGTGATCCGGATCGCCGAGCTGCAATCGCAGGGATACCTCTATCTGAGGCCCTGAACGGCACGCAATGGAACACGATCACAAACTTGCGCTGAGATCGTCCTCCCCAAGCCCGTCTCCCGGGATCGATATGCTGTGAGTGGCGTTATCCTGCCGGGATACGCATATTCCGCTCACCAGCACGCCCAACGACTTGTTGACAATCCGGCTTGACGCCAGAGAAGGTGCTGCAGCCCGCAACGGACCAGATCAAAGCAAGGCATCATGAATCCCGTCAAAGAACTTGAAAAGCACGGCCAGTCGGTCTGGCTGGATTTCCTGGCCCGCGGCTTCGTCGCCAAGGGCGACCTCAAAAAGCTGATCGATACCGATGCCGTAAAAGGCGTCACATCCAATCCGTCGATTTTCGAGAAGGCAATCGGCAGTTCGGATGAATATGACGGCGCGATCGGCGAGGCGCTGAAACGCGGGGACCGTCCGGTTGCCGAACTGTTCGAGCACCTTGCGATCGAGGACATCCAGAATGCCGCGGAAGTGCTGCGGCCGGTGTACGACCAGCTCAAGGGCGACGACGGGTTCGTCAGCCTCGAAGTCTCCCCCTATCTCGCCATGGACACCAAAGGCACGATCGCCGAGGCCGAACGGCTCTGGCAGCAAGTCGATCGCAAGAACCTGATGGTCAAGGTGCCGGCGACGCCGGAGGGCCTGCCCGCCATCGAGCATCTGATCGGCAAAGGTATCAGCATCAACATCACGCTGCTGTTTTCCCAGAAAGTGTATGTGCAGGTGGCCGAGGCCTATCTTGCGGGTCTGGAAAAATACATCGCCGGCGGCGGCGAGCCTTCCCATATCGCCAGCGTTGCCAGCTTCTTCGTCAGCCGCATCGACAGCGCGGTCGACAAAGAACTCGATGAGAAAATCGCCAAGGCAAACGATCCGACCGAAAAGGCGCGGCTGCAGGCGCTGAAGGGGAAGATCGCAATCGCAAACGCAAAGATGGCCTATCAGGACTACAAAAAGCTGTTTTCCGGCCCGCGCTGGCAGAAGCTGGAAGCCAAGGGCGCAAAACCGCAACGGCTGCTATGGGCTTCGACCGGCACCAAGAACAAGGCGTACCGCGATGTGCTCTATGTCGAGGAGTTGATCGGCAAGAACACCGTCAATACCGTGCCGCCGGCGACGCTGGATGCGTTTCGCGACCACGGCAAGCTACGCGACAGCCTTGAGGAAAATATCGACGACGCCAGACGCGTGCTTGCAGAACTTGAGAAATCGGGCATCTCACTCGACGCCATCACTGCCGAGTTGGTGAAGGACGGCGTCAAGCTGTTTGCAGATGCCGCCGACAAGCTCTACGGCGCGGTAGCGCACAAGCGCGCCGCGGTCATCGCCGGTGCCATCGATCAGCAGAAGCTTGCGCTGGGCACGAGTATTTCCAAAGCGGTCGAGACCGGCACCGAGGAATGGCGCGCGTCGGGCAGGATTCGCCGG
>Ga0193717_1001986_pt1 | contig 12122 bp, 12 predicted proteins | sample U2c2metaG_FD_145900 | JGI IMG/M metagenome (GOLD analysis project Ga0193717, IMG submission 145900) | Soil microbial communities from a riparian zone of the East river system, Colorado, United States - U2c2 | ecosystem: Environmental > Terrestrial > Soil > Riparian zone | place: USA: East River...
CGCGAGGTCCCGCTGAGCACGCTGCCCGCCGCCGAGCAGCAGGAGCTGATTCCCCGGCTGGTCCGCGACTCCGGTCGCGTGTTCCGCGAGCTGTGCATGGGTGCCGGGTCGACCAAAGTGGACGCCGCGAAGGTGAGTTGCCCCGTCTTGTGTGTCAGCGCAGGATCCGATGAGAATGTCGCGCAATGGATTTCACGGGGTATCGCCAAACGCTACGGGGCCGAACATCAAGAACACCCCGGTGCGCCGCACTGGATCATCGCCGGGTCGCTCGTCGACGAGGTGGCGCCACCCGTACTCGACTGGCTGCGACGAATGGTGGGCTAGCCTCCAACTACCGCCGGTAGGAGGACGAACATGGAGACCGCACGTCGCAGCCGCCACGGCGCGATCACCCGCAGTGCCACCGGGCCAAGTGTGGTGGAAGCGTTCATCATCATCGCCATCGCGACGATCCTGCTGACCCGGCTGTACCTGCAACTCAGCGGCTATCCGCAGCTCGGGGGCGGCAACCTACACATCGCCCATGCTTTGTGGGGCGGCGCGCTGATGATGTTGGCCCTCGTCATCGGTTGGCTGGCAATGGGTTTCGGCATGAGGGTGCTTTGCGCGGTGATGGGCGGAATCGGGTTCGGGCTCTTCCTCGACGAGGTCGGCAAGTTCGTGACCAAGGACAACGACTACTTCTACGGTCCGTCTGCCGAGATCATGTACATCCTCGTGGTGCTCATCCTGGTCGGTTCACGCATCGTGCGTGACTTCCGTCCGCTGAGCGCAGGGGAGTGCCTGGCCTCGGCCGCCGCGATCGCCGCGGACGGCGTGGCCCGCGGACTCGCGACCCGGCGTCGCGAACTCGGGTTGAGCCTCGTCGAACGCGCCAGCGCGGCAGGTGCCGACCGCGACGACGCGCGGTGCGTGCGCGACCTGCTGATGTCGGCCGACCCGGCGTCGGATCGACTCAACGCGCTTCAGCGTCGCGCGATCGCATTGATCCCGGACTTCTTCAAGAGTCCGTGGTGGGTGCCGGTCGTGGGGTGGCTGCTGGTCGCAGGCGCGTTCCTCGGGGTGGCGCTGGGTGCGCTCGGCGTGGCGCTTGGGGGCTACTTCTATGAGGACGACCGATTGACGGTCACCCTCGACGGGCTCAACGTGCCGTCAGTGATCCTGCTCGTCAGCGCGGTCCTCACGCTCGGCATCGGCCTGCCCGCGATGGTCGCGATGCGCCGCACCACCGCGACGTGGCCGCTGCGCTGGCTTCGCAACGCGGCCATGCTGTTCACGGCGCTCAACGCACTCGTCGACTTCGCGACAGAAGGTTTCGGAGCCCTGATCAACCTGTCGATCGGGTTGTTCGCGCTGGCCATCCTCGGCTATCACATCGACGTCGCCGAGCGGGCCGTCGTCAGACCGCCCTCACGTACCGCTTGCTGACGGTGCGTTGCACGAGGGCGGTGAACGGGCCTGCGAGCCGGCTCCACCACGTGCCGTGGCGCGAGAACGCGGTCACCTCCGCCGTCACGGCATCGCTCGTCGGGTCGTAGCGGACGGCGAACAGTTCCTCACCCGTTTCGGCGTGGCCGGGCAGCGTGCCGTAGGCGAATCCGCGGTGGTTCGGTTCGTCGAGGACGTAGACGACGCGACACGGCGCGCGCACCGGGCCGAGCCGAACGATGACCTCCGAGCCGACCTCGGCGACCTCCGTCGTCGCGTCGACGCGCACCCCGGCCCCCCTCAACATGCCCCACCGCATCACGGCATCTGTAGCCTCGTCGAACCGCTGGCGGCCGTGGCCGATCACCGCCGATTCGTGGACGTGGTGGTAGTCCTGCGGCAGCACACCAGCGGTGGCGCCAACTTCGCTGTACGTCCAGGGGAGTGCGGCGAGGTCACTTAGCTTCACCTGCCCACCTTCGCATCATCGGAGTACGTTCGACGAGGTGACCACACCATCCATTGCACACGAATCGGGCACCTTCGCCATCGGCGGCGACCTCACCGTAAATCGGTTGGGCTACGGGGCCATGCGCCTCACCGGCCAGGGCGTCTGGGGTCCGCCTGCCGACCACGACGAGTGCGTCCGCGTGCTTCGCCGCGCGGTTGAGTTGGGCGTCAACTTCATCGACACCGCCGACTCCTACGGGCCCTTCGTGTCCGAGGAGCTGATCCACGAGGCGCTTCATCCGTACGCCGACGAACTCGTCATCGCCACCAAGGCCGGCCTGGTCCGCACCGGGCCGGACGAGTGGCCGGTGCTTGGCTTCCCGCCGTATCTCCGCCAGGAGTGCGAAATGAGCCTGCGCAGGCTCGGAGTCGATCGCATCGACCTGTTCCAGCTGCATCGCATCGACGACAAGTTCCCGCTCGAGGACCAGCTCGGCGAACTCGTCGCACTGCAGCAGGAGGGCAAGATCCGCCACCTTGGACTGTCCGAGGTAAGCGTCGAGCAGCTGGCTTCGGCGCAGAAGGTGGCGACCATCGTGTCGGTGCAGAACATGTACAACCTGACCGTGCGCACCTCTGAGGCGCTGCTCGACAAGGTCACCGCGGAGGGCATCGCGTTCATTCCGTGGTTCCCGCTGGCGGGTGGACCATTGTCGGCGTCCGATGGGCCGCTCCAGCGCATCGCCGCCGACCATCACGCCACCCCGTCGCAGCTGGCGCTGGCGTGGCTGCTGAAGCGTTCCCCGGTCGTCTTGCCGATCCCTGGCACGTCGAGCGTCGCCCATCTCGAGGAGAACGTCGCCGCGGCGGCCATCACGTTGTCAGACGAGGAGTTCGAGACGTTGAGCGAAGCCGGTGCGACCGGCTGAACGAGCGGGCCATACGGTTGTTGGCGTGACAGCTGAGCGTGACGACGTCGATGAGCACGTCGGTGGTGGTTTCAACCCGCCGGTACCGACCAACCGGGGTGGACCCGAATACGGGCGCTTCGTCGAGGCCGTCCGCACGCTGCAAGACCTGACGCGTGGTGCCGACGCCCCCGACGGCGTCATCGCCGAGGCCGCCGAGCTGATCGAATCCGCCGGCCGACTGCTGGCGCCCTACGACGCCGACGAGTGGCACTCGCCGTCAGGGCGACGGATGGACCTGCCCAACCGCGGCAACATTCTGCAGATTCCGGTCGACCTGACCGTCACCGAAGCGGGCCGGATCGGCGGCACCGCACGCTGCCGCCGCTTCCCCCTGGGACGCAACGGCGCCGTGCACGGTGGTTCGTTGGCCCACCTCTTCGATTCGCTCTTGGGCTTCGCCGCGTTCAAACTCAGCGACACGAAGCGGCAGCGCACCGCGTATCTGCACGTCAACTACCGCAAGATCGTGCCGATCGACAAGGTCCTGCAGGTGGACGCGGGCGTCGACCGCATCGAGGACCGCAAGATCTTCGTCGCGGGTCGGCTATGTGACGGCGATGACGTGCTGTGCGAAGCCGAGGCGCTGTTCGTGCGGTTGAACCCGGGACAGCCGTGAGCAAGGCCAGCGACCTCAAGCGGCGCTGGGCGCGGTGGCGGGATCGCCTGCGCGAACGGCGGGCGGCAGACCTGACCTACCGCGTAGTGGTGGGAGTCGTCGGACTGGTGGTGCTGGGCCTCGGGATCCTCGCGATCCCGTACCCAGGACCCGGTTGGGCGATCGTGTTCATCGGCTTGGCTATCCTGGCCACCGAGTTCGAATGGGCGCACCGACTGTTGAAGTACGCCCGCGAGCGCTACGACCAGATGATGAACTGGTTCAAGGTCCAAGGATTGTGGGTTCGGGCGCTCGGGTTCATCCTGACCGCGGCGGTCGTGGTGGGAACACTGTGGCTGCTCGGCGCACTGACCTGGTCGGCCAAGCTCGTCGGTGTCGAGTCGTCCTGGCTAAAGAGCCCCATCGGCATAGGGTCCTAGTCACTCTCACAGATAGCATGGTCGCGTCCCGAACGCCTGATTGCCATGATCCCCATGACGAGGAGACCGACCGATGAGCGCCGTCGCCAGCACTGCCCCAGCAGCCCTGATCCGGGTCGCTGCCGGGACCACCGCTGGCGCTGCCGTGCGCGACGCCGGGTGGCCTAGTCGCGGCGCCTCCGACGCGGTCGTCGTCGTGCGGGATGCCGAAGGCAGGTTGCGTGACCTGTCGTGGGTGCCCGAGGCCGACGTCGAGGTCACGCCCGTGGCCGCCGACACCGAAGACGGGCGCAGCGTCATCCGACACTCGGCGGCGCACGTCTTGGCCCAGGCGGTGCAGGGTCTGTTCCCGGAGGCCAAGCTCGGCATCGGTCCACCGATCACCGACGGCTTCTACTACGACTTCGACGTGCCACGCGCGTTCACCCCGGAAGACCTTGCTGCGCTGGAGAAGCGCATGCAGAAGATCGTCAAGGACGGCCAGCTGTTCGATCGGCGGGTATACGAATCGAAGGACCAGGCGCGCGAAGATCTCGCCGACGAGCCCTTCAAGCTGGAGCTCATCGACGACAAGTCCGGCGACCCCGACGTGATGGAGGTCGGCCCCCCCGGCTCCAATGACGAGCTGACCGCCTACGACAATCTCAATCCCCGTACCCGCGAACGGATTTGGGGCGATTTGTGCCGTGGTCCGCACATTCCGACCACCAAGTACATTCCCGCCTTCAAGCTGACCCGCAGTTCGGCCGCGTACTGGCGCGGCAACCAGGACAACGCCAGTCTGCAGCGCATCTACGGCACGGCGTGGGAGTCGCAGGAGGCGCTCGAGAAACACCTGGAACTCCTCGAGGAGGCGCAGCGCCGGGACCATCGCAAGCTCGGCACCGAACTGGACCTGTTCAGCTTCCCCGATGAACTGGGTTCCGGGTTGCCCGTCTTCCACCCGAAGGGCGGCGTCATCCGCAAGGAGTTGGAGGATTACTCGCGGCGCAAGCACCTAGAGGCGGGCTACGAGTTCGTCAACACTCCGCACATCACCAAGGAACAGCTGTACATCACCTCTGGTCACCTGGAGTGGTACGCCGACGGCATGTTCCCGCCGATGCACATCGACGCGGAGTACAACGAGGACGGCACCGTGCGCAAGCCGGGCCAGGACTATTACCTCAAGCCGATGAACTGCCCGATGCACCACTTGATCTACCGGGCCCGGGGCCGCTCGTACCGCGAACTTCCGTTGCGGCTCTTCGAGTTCGGGTCGGTGTACCGGTACGAGAAGTCCGGTGTCGTGCACGGCCTGACCCGGGTGCGCGGGATGACCCAGGACGACGCGCACATCTACGTCACGCGTGAACAGATGCGCGAGGAGTTGACCTCCCTGTTGCAGTTCGTGCTCGACCTGCTGTCCGACTACGGGCTCGACGACTACTACCTCGAGTTGTCGACCAAGGACCCCGACAAGTACGTCGGCTCCGACGAGGTCTGGGAGGAGGCCACCGACACGCTGCGGGAGGTGGCCGAGGCATCGGGTCTGGACCTGGTGCCCGACCCGGGCGGCGCGGCGTTCTACGGTCCGAAGATCTCCGTCCAGGTCAAGGATGCGCTGGGCCGGAGCTGGCAGATGTCGACGATCCAGCTGGACTTCAACATGCCGGACCGATTCGAGCTGGAGTACACCGCAGCGGACGGCAGCCGTCAGCGCCCCGTGCTGATCCACCGGGCGCTGTTCGGCTCGATCGAGCGGTTCTTCGGTGTGCTCACCGAGCACTACGCGGGCGCGTTCCCGGCCTGGCTCGCGCCGGTGCAGGTGGTCGGCATCCCCGTCGCTGAGACGCACGTCGCCTACCTGGAAGACGTTGCCGCGCAGTTGAAGGCGCGCGGGATTCGAGTCGAGGTCGATGCAAGTGACGACCGGATGGCCAAGAAGATCGTCAACCAGACGAACCAGAAGGTGCCTTTCATGTTGCTCGCGGGTGACCGCGACGTCGAGGCCGAAGCCGTCAGCTTCCGGTTCGGCGACCGCACCCAAATCAACGGCGTGCCGCGCGACGACGCGGTCGAGGCCATCGTGGACTGGGTTGCCCGTCGGGAAAATGCCGCTCCCACAGCGGAACTGGTCGAGGTAGGAGCGGGCGATGAGCGCTCGCGCGAAGAGTAGATCGTGATGTCGTGACTGAGCAGGACGATCAGACGATCATCGATCATGGGGCCGGCGACGCCGACCACCTCCAACGCTTGTGGACGCCGCATCGGATGACCTACATCGCCGGGGCCATCAAGGGTGGTGCGGGTTCCGCTGGTTCGTCGGAACCGTTCACCGACATCCCCAACATGTCCGACGAGGACGGCCTGGTCGTCGCCCGCGGCGAACTGGTCTATGCGGTGCTGAACCTCTACCCGTACAACCCTGGGCATCTGATGGTGGTGCCGTACCGCAGGGTGGCCGAACTGGAAGACCTGACCGACGCCGAGAGTGCAGAGTTGATGGCGTTCACACAGAAGGCGATTCGCGTGATGAAGGGCGTGTCCCGGCCACACGGCTTCAACGTCGGGTTGAACCTCGGAACCTCGGCGGGCGGATCACTCGCGGAGCATCTGCACATGCACGTGGTCCCGCGCTGGGGTGGTGACGCCAACTTCATCACGATCATCGGTGGGTCAAAGATCATCCCGCAGCTGCTGCGCGATACCCGCGAGTTGCTCGCCACGGAATGGACGAAGACGACATGAGTGATGTCTATCTGTTGACCCGGGCGGCGTACGCGAAGTTGAGTCGGCCGGTCGCCAAGGCGGCGCTGCGTCTGGGGCTTACTCCGGACAGCGTGACGATCCTCGGCACCGCAGGCACCGTGATCGCGGCGCTGACGCTGTTCCCGATCGGTCAACTGTGGTGGGGCGCGTTCACCGTCTTCGTGTTCGTGCTTGCCGACATGCTTGACGGCGCCATGGCGCGCGAGCGCGGCTTCAGCACCCCATTCGGCGGTGTGCTGGACGCCACCTGCGACCGGATCAGCGACGGCGCGGTGTTCTGCGGCCTGCTGTGGTGGGCGGCCTTCGGCATGCACAGCACTGCGCTCGTGGTGGCGACGATGATCTGCCTGGTGACGTCCCAGGTGATCTCCTACATCAAGGCCAGGGCAGAGGCGAACGGGCTCAAGGGTGATGGCGGAATCATCGAACGCCCCGAACGGCTCATCATCGTGCTGGCAGGTGCTGGCCTCTCCGGCGTGGGGTTCCTGCACGTGCCGTGGCTGGTGCATGTCGCTATGTGGCTGCTCGCGGTCGCCAGCATCGTGACCCTGGGCCAGCGGCTGCATGCGGTTCGGACCTCACCCGGCGCGATGGATCAGTCGGCGACGGACGCCAAACCCCCGAGCGACGCGCCCGAGGAGCCGAGCGAGAAGTGAGCACGCCAACATCGGGACTGCCGAGCATCCGCGGTTTTCGTGTCCCGTTGGGCGGCCAACTCGCGGAGCTGGGCTACGCCGCGGGCTGGCAGCTCGTCCGCGCCATGCCGGAGTTCGCTGCGCGCAACGCCTTTGACGCTGGTGCGCTGTATGCAGCGCGCGGCGGTGGGCCCGATCAGCTGCGCAAGAACCTCGCGCGGGTGATCGGCGTGCCGCCCGCCAAGGTGCCGGGCAGCCTGATTCGTGCTTCGCTGGCCTCCTACGCCCGATACTGGCGGGAGGCGTTCCGATTGCCGTCGATGAATCACGAAGTGCTCGCCCGAGAATTGCAGGACACCGCCGTAGGTGTCGAGCACGTCGAGCGAGCACTGGCCGCGGGCAAGGGTGCCGTCCTGGCGTTGCCGCACAGCGGAAACTGGGACATGGCCGGCGTGTGGCTCACCAACAACTACGGCCGCTTCGCCACCGTCGCCGAGCGGCTCAAGCCCGAATCGCTGTACAAGCGTTTTCTCGCCTATCGGGAAAGTCTTGGCTTCGAGGTCATCCCGCTGACAGGCGGGGAGCGGCCTCCGTTCGAGATCCTCGCCGAACGGCTACGCGGCAACGGGCTGGTCTGCCTGATGTCCGATCGCGACCTGACACGGTCCGGCGTTCAGGTCGACCTCTTCGGCGAGCCAACCCGATTTCCCGCTGGCCCGGCCAAGTTGGCCCTCGCTACGGGCGCGGCCCTGTTGCCCATCCACAGCTTCTTCAAGCCGGACATCGCGGTCACCAAGCTCTCTCCGCCGCTCGACACGTCGTCGGGTGACGTCACCGTCATCACCCAGGCGCTGGCCGACCGGTTCGCGATCAACATCGCCGACCATCCCGCCGACTGGCACATGTTGCAGCCGCAGTGGATTGCCGATCTGTCTGAAGAACGCCGCGCCCGACTCGGAGCAACGGACGAGGGGGGCTAATGCGCATCGGCATGGTCTGCCCCTATTCGTTCGACGTACCCGGCGGCGTTCAGGCCCACGTTCTGCAGCTCGCCGAGGTGATGCTTGGCTACGGGCACGAGGTCAGCGTGCTGGCGCCGTCGTCGCCGCACGTGACACTGCCCGACTACGTCGTCTCCGGCGGCAAGGCCGTGCCCATCCCGTACAACGGGTCCGTCGCACGGCTGCGATTCGGGCCCGCCACGCACCGCAAGGTGAAGAAGTGGATCCTCGAGGGCGACTTCGACGTCCTGCACGTGCACGAGCCCAATGCGCCGAGCCTTTCGATGCTCGCGCTCATGGTCGCCGAGGGGCCCATCGTCGCAACGTTCCACACGTCGACCACGAAGTCGTTGACGCTCAGCGTCTTTCAGGGCATCCTGCGGCCCTGGCACGAGAAGATCGTCGGCCGCATCGCGGTCTCCGACCTGGCGCGGCGCTGGCAGATGGAGGCGCTCGGTTCGGACGCCGTGCAGATTCCCAACGGAGTCGACGTGGCGTCGTTCGCGTCCGCGCCGAAGCTGGATGGATATCCGCGGGCAGGGAAGTCCGTGCTGTTCCTCGGCCGCTTCGACGAGCCGCGCAAGGGCATGGAAGTCCTGCTGGGTGCACTGCCCGCGTTGGTCGAGGCGTTCCCCGACGTCGAGGTGCTGGTCGTCGGACGCGGCGACGTGGAAACCCTTCAGGAAGAAGCCGGCGACCTCGCCGGACATCTGACCTTCCTCGGACAGGTCGACGATGCGGCGAAGGCTTCGGCGATGCGCAGCGTCGATGTGTATTGCGCCCCCAACACCGGCGGCGAGAGCTTCGGCATCGTGTTGGTCGAGGCCATGGCCGCAGGCACTGCGGTGGTGGCCAGCGATCTGGACGCCTTCCGCCGAGTGCTCGAGGACGGTGCGGCGGGCCGGTTGGTGCCGGTCGACGATGCGCCGGGATTGGCCACGGCGTTGGCCGAGGTGTTGTCCGACGACGCGATGCGGCAGCGCTACGTCGAGGCGGCCGCCGACGCGGTCGATCGGTACGACTGGTCGGTGGTGGCGCACGAGATCCTGCGCGTATACGAGACGGTCGCCGGCGCGGGCGTGAAGGTCCGGGTGGCGGGCTCGGCGGGCAGGAGCGAAGCGACCCGGGAAAGGAAAGAGGCGGGCAGGAGCGAAGCGACCCGGGAAAGGAAAGAGGCGGGCAGGAGCGAAAGCAAGAGCGAAGCGGCTAGGGGTACGGCGTGATCACGTGGATCGTGGTCGGCGCACTGGTCGGGCTTCTGGTCGCCGTCGTGGTCGTGATGGGCGCATGGGCGCTGCAGACCGCAAGCAGGCTGAACCGACTACACGTCCGATACGACCTGTCGTGGCAGGCCCTCGACGGCGCACTGGGGCGACGCGCCGTGGTGGCGCGGGCGGTGGCCACCGATGCCTACGGACGCAGCCCGGCGGGCAAGCAGTTGGCGGCGCTTGCGGCTACCGCCGAACGGGCGCCCAGATCGGGCCGCGAGGCCGCGGAGAACGAATTGTCGACGGCCCTGGCACTGGTCGATCCGGCGTCGCTCCCGGTCGCGCTGGTGGCCGAGGCGGCCGACGCCGAGGCGCGCGTACTGCTGGCCCGGCGCTTTCACAACGACGCCGTCCGCGACACCCTCGCGTTGCGTGAGCGACCGCTGGTGCGCTGGTTTCACCTCGGCGGAACTGCAGCGATGCCAACCTATTTCGAGATCGCCGAACTCGCAGCGCAGGACACCGTCGGGCAGGTGAGCAGGCGCACGTCGGCGCGCGTCGTGCTCCTCGACGGGGACGGGTGCGTGCTGCTGTTCCGCGGTTCGGACCCGGCCAGCGAGTCCGACGAGGCGCCGCATTGGTGGTTCACCATCGGCGGTGCCGTCCAGCCGGGCGAGCAGCTCCCGGAGGCCGCCGCCCGTGAGCTCGCAGAGGAGACCGGACTTCGGGTCAGTCCGGCCGACCTGATCGGGCCGGTGTGGCGGCGCGACGCGGTGATCGACTTCAACGGGTCGGTGGTGCGTAGCGAGGAGATGTTCTTCGTCTACCGCGTGGCCCGGTTCGAGCCGTCGACCAGCGGGCACACGGCGCTCGAACGCCGCTACATTCACGGCCACCGCTGGTGTGACGAGGCTGCCATTCGTGCCCTGGTGGACGGAGGCGAGGCGGTGTACCCAGTGCAGCTCGGTGAGTTGCTCGTGGACGCGGTCGCCATCGCCGAGCAGCGGTTGGGGCAGCAACCACGCCAACTGCAGTCGATTCGGTGATCCCCGGACGAGCGTGCGGATCACCAGCGATTTGGCCAGGCCACTAGACTGGTTCAGTACTTATTTGGAGGAGTTGGCAGTGGATATCGGCGGGCCGGAGCGCAGCGACCAGGGAATCAGTGGCGCAGCTGATAGGAATGGGTCTGCGGAGGGCAACCAGACCGGCACCGCTCGCGTGAAACGCGGCATGGCTGAGATGCTGAAGGGCGGCGTCATCATGGACGTCGTCACCCCCGAACAGGCACGCATTGCCGAGGGCGCAGGCGCCGTCGCAGTGATGGCACTCGAACGCGTCCCCGCCGACATTCGCGCGCAGGGCGGCGTGTCCCGGATGAGCGACCCCGACATGATCGAGGGCATCATCGCGGCGGTCACCATCCCGGTGATGGCCAAGGCGCGCATCGGCCACTTCGTCGAGGCGCAGATTCTGCAGAGCCTCGGCGTGGACTACGTCGACGAGTCCGAGGTGCTCACCCCGGCCGACTACGCCAACCACATCGACAAGTGGAAGTTCACCGTGCCCTTCGTGTGCGGTGCGACCAACCTGGGCGAGGCGTTGCGACGGCTCACCGAGGGTGCGGCCATGATCCGCTCCAAGGGTGAGGCAGGCACCGGGGACGTCTCCAACGCCACCACTCACATGCGCAAGATCGGTGGCGAGATCCGTAGGCTCACCTCGCTGTCGGAGGACGAATTGTTCGTCGCGGCAAAGGAATTGCAGGCGCCGTACGACCTGGTGGTCGAGGTGGCGCGCGCAGGCAAGCTGCCGGTGACCCTGTTCACCGCCGGTGGCATCGCCACGCCTGCCGACGCCGCGATGATGATGCAACTCGGGGCCGAGGGCGTGTTCGTCGGTTCGGGCATCTTCAAGTCCGGTGACCCGGCGGCGCGGGCGGCGGCGATCGTCAAGGCCACCACGTTCTACGACGACCCGGACATGCTGGCCAAGGTGTCGCGCGGGCTGGGCGAGGCCATGGTCGGCATCAACGTGGAGGACATCGCGCAGCCCCACCGGCTCGCAGAACGCGGCTGGTAACGGCGATGAGCGCTGGCACGAAGAGCAGACGACACTAGCCGCATGGCGATCGAGGAAATCCTTGATCTCGAGCAGCTCGAGGTCAACATCTATCGCGGTCGTGTGTTCAGTCCCGAATCCGGCTTTCTGCAGCGCACCTTCGGAGGCCACGTCGCGGGCCAGTCGTTGGTTTCGGCGGTGCGCACCGTGGACCCGAAGTATCAGGTGCACTCGCTGCACGGCTACTTCCTGCGGCCGGGCGATGCCCAGGCGCGTGCGGTGTACACGGTGGAGCGCCTGCGCGATGGCGGATCGTTCTGCACCCGCCGGGTGAATGCGATCCAACACGGCAACACCATCTTCTCCATGTCGGCGTCGTTCCAGGTCGACCAGAGCGGCATCGAGCATCAGGACGCGATGCCTGCCGCGCCGCCACCCGACGATCTGCCCGGTTTCCGGTCGGGTGCAGCGTTCGACGACGCCGGCTTCGCGCAGTTCGCGGAGTGGGACGTGCGCATCGTGCCCCTTGACCGGGTGGCCCGGCTGCCCGGCAAGGCCTCTCAGCAGCAGGTGTGGTTC
>Ga0193717_1001987_pt1 | contig 12120 bp, 11 predicted proteins | sample U2c2metaG_FD_145900 | JGI IMG/M metagenome (GOLD analysis project Ga0193717, IMG submission 145900) | Soil microbial communities from a riparian zone of the East river system, Colorado, United States - U2c2 | ecosystem: Environmental > Terrestrial > Soil > Riparian zone | place: USA: East River...
GTCCTCGTCACACCCAGCCCGGTCGGCGTCAACGACTTCCTCAAGCTCGCCGTCACGGGCGCGGAGAACGCCGCCAAGGCACACGACGGCACCCAGAACGTCTACCAGAGCACCGACCCCGCCTCCATCCAGCAGAACGTCGCCGCCGCGGTCCGCGACAAGCCGGACGTGATCGTCGCGGTCGGCTTCAACTTCGCCGACGTCATCGCCCAGCAGGCGGCACAGCACCCCGACCAGCAGTTCCTGTTCGTCGATTCCTGCACCGAGAAGCCGTTCAAGAACGTGACGTGCGCGGTGTTCCGCGAGTACGAGGGCGTCTTCCTCGCCGGCGCAGAGGCGGGCCTGCTCACCAGGTCCGGCAAGGTCGGCGCCGTGGTCGCGGTCGACGCGCCGCAGTTCCACCGCTACTCCGACCCGTTCGGGCTCGGCGCGCGGAAGGTCAAGCCGGCGGCGACGCTCAGCCCGCTCTACATCGGCGGCGCGAACCCGTTCAACGACCCCGGCCGCGCCAAGGAGCTGACCGCCACGCTCGCCGGCCAGGGCGTCGACCTCGTCATGGGCGCCGCGTCCGCGTCCGGCAACCTCGGGGTGTTCGAGGCGGCGAAGGAGCACGGCATCCTCGCGTTCGGCGTGGACGCCAACCAGTGCCCGGCGAGCCCCGGCCAGGTCGTGGACAACGTGATCAAGCGGACCGACGTGGTGATCACCGACGGCGTCGACGCGATCCTGTCCGGCAAGCGTGGCGAGACGCGCTCGTACGGGGTGAAGGAGGAGGGCATCTCGCTCACCGGGCTCCAGCCGGACGTCGCGACGTCGCAGTGTGTCATCGCGGCTCACCCGGACGTGTTGGCGCAGGTCGGCAAGCTGCGCGACGAGATCAACGCGGGCACGATCACCGTCGATGACCCAGCAGCAGCCTGAGCCCGCCGCCGTCGAGCTGCGGGGCATCGTCAAACGCTTTCCCGGCGTGCTCGCGAACGACCACGTCGACCTTTCGGTCGCGGCCGGTGAGATCCACGCGTTGATGGGGGAGAACGGCGCGGGCAAGTCGACGCTCATGTCGATCCTCTATGGACTGTCCCAACCGGACGACGGGGAGCTGTTCCTCGGCGGCCGGCCGGTGTCCTTCGCCTCGGCCGCGCAGGCGATCGATGCCGGGATCGGCATGGTGCAGCAGGGTTTCGCGTTGTTCGACACCCTGTCGGTGACCGACAACGTGATCTTCGGCGCGGAGCCGACCCGGCGCGGGCTGCTCGACAGGAGAGCCGCGCGCACCGCCGTCGCCGAGCTGATCGAGCGGCACGGGCTGCGGTTGCGGCCCACCGACCGGGTCGGTGACCTGCCGGTCGGGGTGCGCCAGCAGGTGGAGATCCTGAAGCTGTTGTACCGCAAGGCGCGCGTGCTGATCCTCGACGAGCCGACCGCCGTGCTCACCCCGGCCGAGACTGACCGCCTGTTCGACGTCCTGCGCGGGCTCGCCGCCGAGGGCAACACGATCCTGTTCGTGTCGCACAAGCTGCACGAGGTCCTCGCCGTGAGCGACAACGTGACCGTGCTGCGGGACGGCCGCGTCACCATGCGGTCGGCCACCGAGGACACCGACCGGGCCGCGCTCGCCGCCGCGATGACGGGTCGCGCCGTCGAGCTGGACAAGATCTACCCGCCCGGCACGCCGGGCGATGTCGTGTTGGCGACCTACGACCTGACCGTCCACGGTCCCGGCAAACCGGTGCTGGACCACGTGTCCATCGAGGTCCGCGCGGGCGAGGTCGTCGGCATCGCCGGGGTGGCCGGCAACGGCCAGACCGAACTGGTCGCCGCCATCGCCGGCCTTTCGCCCCCCGACTCCGGCGCGATTCTGTTGCACGGCAAGGAGATCGGTGGCCGGTCCGTGCGCGAGCGGCGGGCCGCCGGCATCGCGCACCTCCCGGAGGACCGCGCCGAGGTCGGCAGCGCGCCGGGCGCCCGGCTGGCCGACAACCTCGCGGTCGGCTTCCAACGCCGTCTTGCCAGGCGTGGTTTCCTGCGCCCGCAGGCGATTCGCACACACGCGGCCGCGATCGTCGAGCGGTTCGGGGTGCGTGCCGCGAGCACGTCCGCGCCGATGCGGACACTGTCCGGCGGCAACCAGCAGAAGGCGATCCTCGGCCGTGAGCTGACCCACGACGCGCCGGTCCTGCTGGTCGAGCAGCCGACCCGCGGCGTGGACATCGGCTCGGTCGTGAACATCCACCGGCAACTGGCCGAGTACCGCGACGCCGGGCACGCCGTGCTGCTGGTGTCCGCCGAGCTGAGCGAGATCCGTGCGCTGTCCGACCGGGTGCTCGTGATGTACGAGGGCCGGGTGGTGGCGACGTTCAGCAAGGAGGAGGCCACCTACGAGGCGCTCGGGCTGGCGATGGCCGGGGGTACGCCGTGAGGACCGTCGCCGTCACGCTGCTCGGCGCGCTCGTGCTCGGGGCGGTGCTGCTCGCCGCGACCGGCGCGAACCCCCTCGAGGCGTACGGGGCGATCGTGACCGGCGCGTTCGGCCAGGACGGCATCCAGGACACGCTCGCGTACGCCGTGCCGGTGGTCGGCATGGCGACCGCGCTGGCGATCCCGCTGCGGGCCGGCATGGTCAACCTCGGCGGCGAGGGACAGCTCGTGCTCGGCGCGATCAGCGCGGTCGCCGTCGGACTGCACGTGCCCGGCCCGTTCGGTCTGGTCGTCGCGTTGGTGGCGGGTGCGCTGGCGGGCGCGTTGTACGCGGCGGCGGCCGCGTTGTGCGAGGTTCGTCTCGGCGTGCCGCTGCTCGTGACGACCCTGTTGTTGAGCTACCCGGCGATGTCGTTCGCGGCGTACCTGGTCCGCTTTCCCATGCGGGACGCGGGTTCGAGCCTGCCGCAGAGCGGTCAGCTGCCGCCGGACGTGCGGCTGCCGGCGATGGGGTCGGTCACGGTGGGGCTGTTCCTGATCGTGGCGGCGGTGGCCGTGTACGCGGTCGTCGACGCCAGGACACCGGTGGGGTTCGAGGCGCGGGTGACCGGGTGGGGGCCGAGGTTCGCGCGGTACGCGGGCATCGACCGGCCGGCACTGACCGTGCGGCTGCTGGCGTGTTCCGGTGGGCTGGCGGGGCTGGTCGGGGCGGTGGTCGTGCTCGGCTTCCCGTACCGGTTCATCGACGGGGCGCTGATCACGCCGCAGTACACGTGGATCGGACTGCTGGCCGCGTTGCTGGCGGCCGCGAGTCCACTCGGGACACTGGTCGCCGCGGTGTTCTTCGCCGCGCTGACGAGTGGCGGTTTCGCGATGGAACGCGCGACGCAGGTGCCTCGTGAGCTGACCGCCGTCCTGCAGGCGGTGCTGATCATCTTCCTGGCCGCGGCGACCGGGCTGCTCCGCAAGAGGAGGAGCCCGGCATGACGGCCGCGCGCTGTTCGCGAAAAGGCAACTCACGGGTCCTGAAAGGGGGACTCGCGGGTTCTGAAACGGGGACTCGCGGGTCGCGAGTGTTGAACTCACCTGTCGTGAGCGTTGGACACGCGGGGTCTGGGTGTTGGACTCGCGGGGGTTCTTGTGGTTGACGCCGCGTTGTTCTCCTCCGCGCTCGGGGCGCTTACCCCCATTCTCTTCGCCGCGCTCGCGGGCGCGCTGTGTCAGCGGGCCGGGGTCTTCAACATCTCGCTCGAGGGCACCATGCTCGTCGGGTGTTTCGCGGGGGTCGCGGGTAGCTGGTACACCGGGAACGTGTGGCTCGGGGTGCTCATCGCGATGGTGGCGGGGGTCGCGTACTCCCTCGTCCTCGCGGTCGCGCACGTCTCCCTCGGCGGCGACGCCATCGTGCTGGGGGTGGCGATCAACCTGTTGGCCGTCGGGCTCACGTCCTTCCTCATCCGCACCGTGTTCGGCACCAGGGGCACCTTCAGCGACCCCGCCCTCCAAGGGCTGGACGCGGTCGACCTCCCGCTGGTCAAGGACATTCCGTTCGTCGGCGAGGTCCTTTCCGGACACTCGCCGCTCGGTTACCTCTCGTGGCTTGCCGTGGTGGCGCTCGCGGTCCTGCTCTACCGCCACCCGTGGGGCCTGCGCCTGCGCGGCATCGGCGAGCGGCCGGACGCCGCCGCGAGCCTCGGCGTCAGCGTCACCCGCTACCGGTACGGCGTGATCCTCGTCGGCGGCGCGCTGTGCGGGCTGGCCGGCGCGCAGCTCGCGCTGGGCAACGTCACCCTGTTCTCCGAGAACATGACCGCGGGCCGAGGCTGGATCGCCGTCGTCGCCGTCATGCTCGGCCGTGCCCTGCCCTACGGCGTGCTCGCCGCGGCCGTCCTCTTCGGACTGGCGGAGGCGTTCGGCTTCCGGCTGCAGGGCATCGGCCTGCCGCAGCAGGCGACCGACGCCGCGCCGTACGTCGTCACGCTCCTCGCGCTGTTCGCGTCCTCCGCGCGCATCAGAAGACGAACCAGGGAGAGCAGTCCATGACCGACGTCCTGCCGATCACCAAGATCCCCCGCGCCGGCCTCCCCGGCCACGCGCTGGTGGTCGGCGACCCCGAGCGGGCCACCGCGATCGCCGAGCTGCTCACCGACTCCGTCCTCATCGGACAGAACCGGGAGTACCGCAGCTACCGCGGGAACTGGCGACACACCCCGGTCGTCGTGTCGTCGCACGGGGTCGGCGGGCCCGGGGCGCTGTGCCTGTTCCAGGAGCTGGCGGCGGCCGGGGTGCACACGTTGCTGCGGTTCGGCACAGCGGGCGCGCTGCGTGCCGACATCGCCGACGGCGACCTGGTCATCGCGGTGGCCGCGGTCCGCGACGACGGTGTCACCCAGCAGTTGGTCCAGCCCGAGTACCCGGCGTTCGCCACCCCGGAGGCGGTGCTGGCGCTCGACCGGGCCGCCGCCGCACACGACGTGACCGCGCACCGAGGGGTCGTCTGGACCCGCGCCGTGTTCAGCCCGATGGCCCGCGAGCTGCCGATGCGCGAGTACCTTGCGGCCGGGGTGATCGCGATCGAGATGGAGCTGTCCACGCTGCTCGTGTTCGCGAGCCTGCGCGGTCTGCGGGCCGGCGGTGTGCTGGTGATCGACGGCAACGCCACCGTCGACAACACGGACCCGACCTCGTACGACCCGCACCGCGACGTGGTGCGGAAAGCGGTCGCGCGCGGCAGCGCGGTCGCATTGGACGCATTGGTGGAGCTGGCCATGAGCGAGCTTGCGAGCGAATCATGATGCAGGGCGACCGCGAGCGGCTCCCCGGAGCCAGCGAGGGGGAGTCAGCGCGAGCTTGCGAGCGAATCATGATGCAGGGCGACCGTGAACGGCGCCACCGAGCCTGCGAGGGGGCGACATGAACTGGCATGAGGCTGCGAACAAGTTGGGCGAGACGCTGCGCGGCGACGCTGCGGAACGGGACCGCGCCGGCGCCGATCCGACGCGGGAGGTCGCGCTGCTCAAGGAGTCCGGCCTCCTCATGCTGCTGATCCCCGCCGACCTCGGCGGCGCGGGGGAGAGCTGGCTCGCCGCCAACGCGGTCACCAGGATCGTCGCCGCGGCGGACGCCTCCGTCGGGCATCTGCTCGGCTACCACTACCTCCAGTTGTGGCGCGCCGAGCTGTTCGACAACCCCGACCTCGTCACCCTGCTGCAACGGGAGACGGTGGCCGGCAACCACTTCTGGGCCGGTGTCAGCAACCCGCTCGACGCGGCGCTCGAGCTGACGCCGGTCGACGGCGGCTTCCGGATCAACGGCCGCAAGACGTTCGCCACCGGCGCGATCGTCGCCGACCGGCTGGTCGTCAGCGCCACCAGGACCGACGACGAGTTGAAGCTGACGTTCGTCGTCGACGGGAAGGCGCGCGGCATCGAGTACCGCGGTGACTGGGACAACCTTGGGCAGCGGCTGACCGCGAGCGGTGGCGTCGTGTTCACCGACGTGTTCCTGCCGGCCGGCGACGTGCTCGGCCCGCAGCCGGATCACCCGTCGCCCCGGCTCTCCCTCGCCGCCGTCGGCTTCCAGCTTTTCCTCACGCAGATCTACGTCGGCATCGCAGAGGGCGCGCTCATCGAGGCCGCCGGGTACACGAGGCACCGCAGCCGGCCATGGCCACTGTCCGGAGTGGACGAGGCGGCCCGCGACCCGCACATCGTCGCCGGGTACGGCGAGCTGGTGGCCGAGGTCCGCGCGGCGGGCGCGTTGACCGACGACGCGGCCGCCGCACTCGGTGACGCGTTCGACCACGGGACCGAACTGTCCGAAGTGGACCGTGCGGAGGCTGCGGTGACGGTCTCGGCGGCCAAGGTGGTGGCGACCAGGGTGGTCAACGAGGTGACGACGAAGGTGTTCGAGCTCGTCGGCGCGCGGGCCACGGCCAACAAGTACGCCTTCGACCGCTTCTGGCGCAACGCACGCACACTGACGCTGCACGATCCGGTGGTGTACAAGGCAAGCGAGGTCGGCGCGCACTTCCTCACCGGCGACAACCCGCCGTACACGGGGTATAGCTGATGGCGCTCCCGATCCTCGCCGACAGCGTACGGCTGACCGACGACGGGGTGTCCATACTGGACCGTCGGGTGTTCCCGGCCGAGCGGGTGTGGCTGCACTGCGCAACGGTCGAGGACGTGGCACGGGCCATCGAGGACATGGTGACCCAGTCGTCCGGGCCCTACTTCGCGGCGCTGTGGGGCATGGTGCTGGCCGCGCGCGAGGCGGCCGGCTTTGAGCCGGCGGCCGCCCGTGCGCACCTCGAGAAAGCGGGCGCGCGCCTGATCGACACCCGCCGCACGAACAACCACCTGCGCAAGGCCGTGCACGCGGTGGTGTCGCGGGTGACGGTCGGCATGACCGGCGCAGAACTGGTCGCGGCCGCGCTCGACGGCGCACGGGCGGGGGACGAGCGGTACCGCGCCCGCAGTGCGGCACTCGGCACGCACACGGCGAACCTGTTGCCGGACAACGGAACCGTGCTCACGCACTGCTGGGCCGACCTGTACCTGGTGGAGCTGGTGCGCGCCGCGCAGCGGGCCGGCAAGCGGCTCGGGTTCTTCTGTACGGAGACCCGTCCGTACCTGCAGGGCGCCCGGCTGACCGCGGAGACGCTCGTCGAGATGGGCGTCGACACCACGGTGATCACCGACGGGATGGGCGCCGCGGTCCTCGCGAGCGGCGAGGTCGCCGCGCTCGTCACCGCCGCGGACCGGGTCACCATGGACGGCAGCGTGGTCAACAAGATCGGCACGCTCGGGCTGGCGGTGGCCGCGCTGGCGTTCGACGTCCCGTTCCACGCGATGGTGCAGGCGCCGGACCGGCTCGCGCCGACCGCGGCGGACGTGCCGATCGAGTACCGCGACGGCGCCGAGGTGCTCAACCCCGGCGCGCATCCCGGGATCCGTGGCCACTACCCGGCGTTCGACATCACGCCGCCGCGCTTCGTCACGACCGTGGTCACCGACCGCGGCCCGTACGACCCGCACCAGCTCGCCGACTACTACCGGGAGACCCTGTGACGATCACGGCCGACTGGGTGGTCCTCGACATCGAGGGCACGCTCACCACGACCAGCCAGGTGCACGTCGTGCTCTACGACTACGCGCGCCCGCGCCTCGGCCCGTGGCTCGACGCGCACGGCGACGATCCCGTTGTGGCGCGGGCGGTCGAGGAGACGAAGAAGCTCGGCGAGCTGTCGGCCGGCGCGACCACCGATGACGTGGTCGCCGTGCTGCACGGGTGGATGAACGCCGACCAGAAGATCGCGCCGCTGAAGACGTTGCAGGGCCTCATCTGGCAGCGGGGCTACGCCGACGGCGACCTGACGACGGAGTTCTTCCCCGACGTGGCACCGAAGCTGCGGGAGTGGCACGACCGGGGCCTGCGGCTCGCCGTGTTCTCGTCCGGCTCGGTCGCCGGCCAGGTCGCGTCGTTCTCCCGCACCACCGACGGCGACGTCACCGGCCTGTTCGGCAAGCACTTCGACACCGTCAACGCCGGGCCGAAACGGGAGGCGCCCTCCTACCGGGCGATCGCGGCCGCGCTGCCGGCCGACCCGGCGCGGGTGGTGTTCCTCTCCGACGTGCCGGCCGAGCTGCACGCCGCCGCCGAAGCGGGCTGGCAGACGGTCGGGGTGGCACGCGACGGCGAGCCGTTCGGCGACGCCGACTTCGGTCCACACCGGACGGTCGCGTCGTTCGACGAGGTCGAGGTGACGCCGTGACGCCCGGCCGGCAGCTCGCGACCGAGGCGGCCCGGTACGCGTCGATGGGATGGATGCGCGGCACGTCCGGCAACCTGTCGGTGGTGCTCGGCCGCGACCCGCTCCGGCTGGCCGTCACCGCGAGCGGCCTCGACAAGGGCGAGCTGACCGACTCCGACCACGTGGAGATCGACGAACACGGCGCGGCCGTCTCGGGCGGCGTGCCGTCCGCCGAGGCGGGCCTGCACGCGCGGATCGCCGCGGTCGCCGGCGCGGACGCGGTCGTGCACGTCCACGCGCTCGCCCCGGTACTCGCCGCGGAGCGCTGGCCGGGTGGGGTGCCGCTGCGGGACCTGGAGATGCTGAAGGGTTTCGGCCGCGCGGCCCACGACGACCTGGTGACGGTCCCCGTGGTGCGCAACGGCCAGGACATGCGGGTGCTCGGCGACGCGTTCGAGCGTGGGTACCGCGCCGACACACCGGCCCTGATCGTCGCCCGACACGGCATCTACGTGTGGGGCGCGGACCTGCGGCAGGCGCGGCACCGGCTCGAATGCCTCGAGTGGCTGCTCCGCTTCGCGGTCGAGTCCTAGTGCAGCACCTCCCGCAGCACCTTGGCGTTGGCCTCCGGGTCCGCGCTGAAACCGTTGTGGTCGCCTGGGAAGTCCACTGTGGACACATCGAGCAGCTTGGCCACCGCGAGCGCGGCCCGGTGCGCCACGTCGCCGACGGTCGTCGTCCCCGTGCCGATCACGATCTTCGTCGGCGCGGCACGCAGCGCGTCCGCGTCGGGCAGGTAGCCGCTCATCGGCGCGAGCATGTGCCCGAGGAACATCTCGAAGTTCGGCCGCATCGCCGCCATCTCGGCAGGCGACGGCCCGCCGGACTGCTCCGCGCCGTCGTCGTCGAGGCCGGCCTGCGCCATGAACACGCCGAGCCCCGCCCACACGCCGTCCCGCCGGTAGGCGTCGTGGATCGCCTGCTCGTCGGCGCGGTGCTTGTCGCGGTCGGGCAGCAGCTCGGTCACCGGCGGCTCCATGGCGACGAGCGTGCGCACCCGGTCGGGGTGGCGCGCGACCAGGTTGAAGGCGGTGAGCGCGCCGCCGCTGTGCCCGAACACGTGCGCGGGCTCGGCGCCGACCGCGTCGAGCAGCCGCAGCGCGTCGTCGGCCTGGGTGTCGACGGACACGTCCTCGTCGGGGTCGGTCCGCGTGCTGCGCGACAGCCCGCGCGGGTCGTAGGTCACGACCGTGTACTCGTCGGCGAGCAGCGGCGCGATGCCGGCGAACGCCGACGAGTCCAGCGGCCCGCCGGGGATCAGCAGCAGCGTCGGGCCCGACCCCTGAACCTCGTAGTACAGCGTCGCGCCTGGCACGTCGGTGTTCATATGTGTGCTCCTGTTCGGATGAGTGCGTCTCATTCAAGGTGACGGAGCCGACCGGCGGTTTTCGACACACCGGTGCGGAAAAGTCCATACTCGAAGTCGCGGGAAGGGGAATGCGATGACACTGCTGACCGTGTGGGCCGACGACGACCCGGACACAGTGCTGACCAGGACGTCGGACGGCGCCGAGGTCGCCGACGAGCTGAAGCGGTTCGGTGTGCGGTTCGAACGGTGGCCGGTGGTGGCCGACCTGCCGGCCGAGCCGACCTCGGCGGAGGTGTTGGCCGCGTACGCCGACCGGGTGGCGGGGGTCGTCGACAACGAGGGCTACGTGCTGGTCGACGCGCTGCACATGACCCCGTCGGACACGCCGGAGTGGGTCGAGTCGGCGGCGCAGGCCAGGCAGAAGTTCCTGTCCGAACACACCCACGACGACGACGAGGACCGGTTCTTCGCGCGTGGCGCCGGCGTGTTCTACCTGCATGTCGACGGGAAGGTGTACGCCGTGCTGTGCGAGGCGGGGGACCTGCTGAGCGTGCCGGCGAACACGACGCACTGGTTCGACATGGGCACGCGGCCGGACTTCGTCGCCATCCGGTTCTTCCACGACGAGGACGGCTGGGTCGGCAACTTCACGGGCGCGCGGCTCGCCGACACGTTCCCCGACTTCGACACGTTGGTGTCTACGCGCTGAGCTTCCGCGCCGCCACCAGCTCGACGGTGGTGAGCACGGCGATGCTCTCGATGGCGAGCAGGGCGATCAGCACCAGTAGCTGCGTCGCGCCGGCCTGCAGCGGGGTGCCGCCGCCGAGCAGGATGCCGACGAACGTGCCGGGGAGGGTGACGAGCCCGACCGTGCGGGTCTGGTCGAGTGCCGGGACAAGGGCCTGACCCGCGGTGTGCCGGCAGATCAGGCGGGCGGAGTCCTGGCTGGTCATGCCGAGCGCCAGGGCGGCCTCGTACTCGCCGCGCCGGGCCGCCAGCTCGTCGAGTGCCCGGCGACCGGCGAGCGAGGTGGCGGTCATGGCGCCGCCGATGAGGATGCCCGCGATCGGGATGACCGCCACCGGGTGCAACGGCACCAGCCGCGTGGCGAGCAGTAGTCCGAGCACGGGCGCGACCCCACCCGCGATGGCGGCGCCGGCCCACCAGCCGTGGCGTGCCCCGGTGATCCGTTTGGCCGACGTCAGGGTCGCGACGCTGAACATGAGCAGCACGAACGCCGCCGTGAACCACCCGTCGCGCAGGACGAGCACGATCACGAACGACACGGCCGCCAACTGCGCGACCCCCCGGGCGGCGGCCGTGACCACCGGCCGCCACGACCCGATCCGCCCCACGGCGACAACCGTCGCCGCGGCCGCGGTCAACAGCACGAGCACCCCGAGAAGAGGCCAACCAACGGCGACGTTCACGGGACCAAGGTGACACACGCGGCCGCCGCTGCCACCGAGACGTGCCGGAGTCGGCTGGCCTCCGGCCCCCAAATTCCACGCTACCGCGGAGCACCGACAGAAATGGTCGGCGCGGGCGGAGCCTGTGGACAGGTCGTGGCCTCGGTTCCGGGCTGCCGACGGAAGGCCGGCCCACCACCCCTTCAGGGCACCGCCACTGTCCACAAAGCACCCGGGGCAGGGTTCCGGCGAGGTCTCGTGTGCGCTGCCTGTCCCGAAAGGCGCGGGTCATGCCCTGAAAGGCGCGTTGACGGCACTGGTCGCCCTGAACGCGCCTTTCAGGGCACCGCAGGGGTTCACCAGCGTGTGATGCGTCCCCGCCCTGTGTCGCGAAGGGCGTGCACTGGCGTGGCCTCCGGCCCCCGAATCCACGCTACCGCGGAGCACCGACAGAAACGGCCGGTGCGGGCCGGACCTGTGGACAGGTTCGTACCCTGTGGACAGACGCCGTCGCGACGGCCGGTTCTGTCGGTGTCCGCCGGTAAGCTGGATACCGGGGGCCGGCGGCCGCCCACGTCGACCCCGCATTGACATGGAATACCGTTTCACGCGAGGCTCGAGCCATGAGCATCGAGCGGCTCGCGGACGGTTACCTTCTGCGCGGTGACCACGTCGCCTACGCCTTCACGTTGCACGAGGACGCCGGCCTCGATGAGCCTGTCCTGCGTCACCTGCACTGGGGTGCCCCCATCACGGCCGACGACGTGGCCGCGCTCGCCGCCCGGGTGCCCGATCGGCGGCGGCCGTCCGGCGCGTGGTCGCGCCCGCGCGCGCACGAGGAGGAGTTCGTCGCCCAGGGGGCGCTTCGTCGTGACGAGCCGGCGCTCGTCGTCGAGTTCGCCGATCGGGTGCGCGACGTTCGGTTGCGGCTCGTCGACCACGGGCTCGACGACGACACGCTGCGGATCCTGCTGAACGACGTTCACTATCCGCTCGAGGTCGAGCTCACCTATCGCGTCCTCGCCGGCGTCGACGCGATCGTCCGCACCACCCGGCTGCGCAACACCGGCACCGAACCAATGCTGGTCGAGCGCGCCGCGTCGGCCTGCTGGGCGCCGCCGCCTCGCGACGGATACGCCCTCACCACCCTGTCCGGCGCGGTCCCCACC
>Ga0193717_1001989_pt1 | contig 12113 bp, 10 predicted proteins | sample U2c2metaG_FD_145900 | JGI IMG/M metagenome (GOLD analysis project Ga0193717, IMG submission 145900) | Soil microbial communities from a riparian zone of the East river system, Colorado, United States - U2c2 | ecosystem: Environmental > Terrestrial > Soil > Riparian zone | place: USA: East River...
CGCGTTTTTCGTGCTCTCGGTGGTGCGACGACCCTCCCCGGACATAGCGACCGTCCTCGGCGGCGGTTGGGTCGCTTCGGGCCCGCCCGGCAACGACCGCTTGCCCACGATCGCCTGGCCGCGTGGCCTTCGGTACTCGCCGACCGAGGCAGCCGGTGAGGTGCAGACACCGGTGAGTGGCGCCGCGGCGGCGGATCTCGTCATCGGCGACCGCGTCTGGTTCCGCCACGCTAAAGCCGGCGAGCTGTGCGAACGCGTCGACGTCCTGCACCTGGTATACGGCGACCGCGTGGTCGAGGCCGTGCCGACCTACCGCGGCGAAGGGAAATACTTCTTGTAACCGGTGATGTAGAAGTTCATGTCCATGAAGTCGAAAGTGATGGCGTAGGGCTTGAAGAAGCTGTGCGTGAAATTGGCGATGGTCTCGAACCGGAAGCGGTCGTCCATCAGCAGCGGGCCCGCAATGCCGTAGATGTCCTGGGCGACCGCGCCGCCAAGACTTGCTTTGTCCGGGATACAGGGATAAGCCGCGATTCTGTTGAAAGATCCTGGGCGGTCATAGTCCACCCTGATGCCTGCTCGCTCGGCCATTTCCGCGGTCGTGACGACGCCCATGCCGCCGGCACCGCCCGTGTCGAGGGAGACCATCCTCGGCCCGTAGTCGTTGAGACTGCCCAGTGTGCACGGGAAGTGATCGGCCGCCAGCCACAACGGCAGGGTTTCGGCACCGGTGTGCCTGGCCTCCGCCTGGAACTCCCGCAGGTGCGCCCTGGTCTTCCGGCGCAGGATCAATGCCCGGTTCGCGTAGTCCATCGTGGTCAGGAAGTGGTAGAAGATCGTGGTTCCGATGACGCCCGATGGCTGGGGATCGCCGAGGGCGCTGGGCATCACGGCGTCATGCCAGTGGACCGGGAGGTTACGCAGTTCGATGTCACCCATCCGGAACGAGTCCAGGACGCCGAAGTACATGGTGAAGGTCTGGCCGCCGGCACGCCCCTTGCCGGTGGCCACCGCGCGCAGACCGGCCTCCTGGGCCGTGGCCATCGAGAGACTCAGCGTTCCCCCGGTGTCGAGAAGGAACTTCCTCGGACTGCGCCCGCTCACCGATGCTTCGACGAGGGGCAGCGGATCCATGGCCAGGAAGGGCAGCCGCGTGGTCTGCGCGCCGTGCACCTCATACGAAGTGCCGGTCACACTCGCGAGCTGCGTGGCGTATGCCTCGTTGCCGGAGGCCCGCAACAAGGGCACCGCACGGGAAAGCTGGTCCTGCCGGACGAAGCAGTCCGCCAGCTGCTGCTTGGAGAAGGTGTCCGCGGGCGCCAGATCGACGGCTTTGGCCAAGAACGTCTCGGCATCCTCGAACTTGTTGGACAGCAGGGCGATATACCCGCGCTGCGCGGCGGCACGGGCGTTGTTCGGATCCTTACGCAGGATCAGCGCGTAACCTCGATCGGCCTCCTCGAATCTTCCGGTCTTGAAGAGCTGGTCAGGATCCGGCGAAGCTGCCGCGCTTTCCGTCCCGGAGCCCAGAAAGGGCAGGATCGTGCCGGCACCGACCGCCAGACCGGCCTGCCGCAGGAAGGTACGCCGACCGGGATCAGGAGTCTTCACCACGAGATTTCTTCCTTACGTGAGCAGGAGTCGGGATTCGGTTGATCACGTCAGGCCGACGATCGGGTTTCGTTCCCTGTCGATGATCGCCGCGAGGTCGACTTGGTCGTAGTTGCTGAGGATGACCCCGCACCAGTCCAGGTCGCGGTAAATGGTCCAGTTGGTCGACTCGCCCGCGGCACCGCCGCCGTGGGTGAAGAGCCGGTGGTTGTTGGCGATGGGGGCGGGCGCGCCATAGGCGATGAAGCTCCGGATGGCGGGATCGGCCATTCCCCGTGGGCGTTGGGGTAGCTTCGCGCTCATGAAAAGCTCGGTGTAGGCGGGATTGAGCAGTTGCCCACCTTCGAGCGCGAGCGCGAACCGGACGAGGTCCGGCGCCGTGGAGAACGCGTTGCCGCCGCCGGTACCGATGAACATGCGCGACGCGCCTTGTCCCGTGCGCACGGCGTCGACACGCCGGCCTGAGGAATCAAGCGTGTAGGGATGGGCGATGCGCCGGTCGGTCAGCCACTGCGGCCTGGTGTAGAAGTCGCTGCGGGTCATGCCGGCTCGGGCGAAGACGTGTTCGCGGACGTAGTCGTAGAAAGACTGTCCGGAAACCTTCGCCACGATCGCGCCAAGCGTGTCGTAGCCGTTGTTGCTGTAGCGATTCCCGGTACCGGGGGCGAACTCCAGCGGGTCCTTCCGGATGATCTTCACCAGCTCGGCCATGACCTCGTCGGCACTGGTCCACGTGCCGGCTTTGGCGAGGAACTCCTGGTTGTCGAGCAGGTCGCCCATGCCGGAGGTGTGGGTGAGCAGGTGGTGGACGGTGACGGTGTCGGCGATCGCGGCCGGGAAGCCGTCCAGGTGGGTGCCCAGTGTGTCGTAGAAGTTGATTTTGCCCTGCTGGGCGAGTTGCAGGATCGCCAAGGCGGTGAACGGCTTGGACGCCGACGCGAGAGCGAAGATGGTGTCCGCTTGATTGGGGATGGCCAGTTCCTTGTCGGCCATGCCGTAGGCCTTGGACAGCACCGTCCTTCCCCGGTGGCTGAGCAGCACGGTTCCGGAGAACTTGTCCTCGGCGGCAAGCTGTGCGACGAATCGGTCGTACGCGCCGCCGGGTCGCAGGTCCTCGGGTATCCGGCCGGTGTCGGCCTGAGCGGAGCCGGAGGCCACAAGCATCGCGGCGGGAACAGTTCCCAGCATGCCGAGTACCGACCGCCGAGAAGTGGGTTGGTGTTGAGTCATTGCACGATCCCTTTCGAACAGGACCAAAGTTGACGGATGGGATGGCTTGGGTGATGCAACGCGGCGGCACGTTTCCCAGGTGTTTGCGTGGTCGCTAACAGAAAAGAAACACCTCGATCAGCGATCATGGACACTGGCGGGAAGAAGGGGCGACACAATGCGAGTGCTGGTGGTGGAGGACGAGCCACTGCTCGCCGACGCGATCGCGGAATGGCTACGTGACGAGGCGCATGCGGTGGACATCGCCCACGACGGCGGCGCCGCGCTCGATCGGCTGTCTGTCAACGACTACGACATCGTCGTCCTCGACCGGGATCTGCCCGTCGTACACGGCGACGACGTCTGCCGCGAGCTGGTCAAGTCGCAATCGTCCGCGCGGGTGCTGATGCTCACCGCGGCCTCCGAGGTCACCGACCGCGTCGCCGGACTGAGCCTCGGCGCGGACGACTACCTCACCAAACCCTTCGCCTTCCCCGAATTGGCCGCTCGGATCCACTCGCTGGGACGACGCTGCCGCCCCGCCGATCCACCGGTGCTGAGCCGGGCCGGGATCACCCTCGACCCGGCACGCCACCAGGTCTTCCGCGACGGGCACTACATTCCGCTGTCCAAAAAGGAGTTCGCCGTCCTCGCCGAACTGCTGCGCGCCGACGGAGCCACGGTCTCCGCTGAATTCCTGCTGGAGAAGGCATGGGACGAGCACGCCGACCCGTTCACCGGGGCCGTCCGGCTCACCATCCTCAAACTGCGCCGCAAACTCGGCGACCCGCCCGTGGTCGAGACCGTCACGGGAGTGGGGTATCGCGTACCGTGAACCGCCGGCTGCTGCCGCGCCGCATCACTTTGCGGGCCCGGCTGACCCTGATCTACGGCGGCCTGTTTTTCGTCGCCGGCGTCGTGCTGCTCGGCGTCACGTACGCGCTGTTCAACCAGCAGCTCTCGAAACCCGGGCGGACGCTCGTCACCCGAGGCGTTCCACCCGTCACCGGCAGCGAGTCCTCGAAGCAGATGTTCGTGTTCACCGGTGACGGCAAACTGCTCACCGGACCCGATGCCGAGCGGTGGATGAAAGAACAGCAGGCGATCCTGCACGACGCCGCGACCACCTCACTGCTCACCCAGGGCGGGATCGCGCTCGGCCTTGTCGGCGGCGCGGCGGCCGGCGTCGGCTGGCTGGTCGCGGGCCGGGTGCTGGTCCCGCTGCACCGGGTCACCGACACCGCGCGGCGAATCGCCGCGGCCCCGGCCGCGGACCGGGGCCTGAGGGAGCGCATCGCCTTGCGTGGCCCGGACGACGAGGTCCAGGATCTCGCCGCCACCTTCAACACCATGGTGGAACGGCTCGACCGATCCTTCGACGGCCAGCGCCGCTTTGTCGCCAACGCCTCCCACGAACTGCGCACCCCGCTGACCCTGGGACGCTCACTGGTCGAACTGGCCATGCACCGCAAGTCGGCCTCGGCGGACACCAAGCAACTGGGCGAGAAACTGCTGCAGATCAACTCCCGGCACGAGCAACTGATCACCGGGCTCCTGCTGCTGGCCAGATCGGAGAACGAGATCACCGGACGGCTCCCGGTCGACCTGGCCGACCTGGTCGCCCACGTGGTGCAACAAACCGCCCCCGAGGCCGCGCAAGCCGGGATCACCATCCACGATCACGCCGGTGAAGCGCCCACCGCCGGCGACGCGCTCCTACTCGAGCGGCTGGTGCACAACCTGGTGGAGAACGGCGTCCGGCACAACAACGGGCCTGGCGGCCAAGTAGAAGTCACCAGTCGCACCCGCGACGACGGCCACGTCGAAGTCGAGGTGCGCAACAGCGGTCCGGTCGTCCCGCACGACGAGATCCCGGCACTCTTCGAGCCGTTCCACCGCCTGCCCGCCAAGCGCCTGCCCACCGCCAAAGGCGCCGGTCTCGGGCTGTCCATCGTCCGGTCGGTAGCCCACGCTCACGGCGGACAAGCCGCAGCCCGCCCCCGCGACGGCGGCGGGCTGGTGGTCACCGTCACGCTCCCAGCCTGCCCCGAAGGGCCCCCAACAGAATTACTACGGTGACAGGCATGATCGACAACGGTTTCTGGACCTGCCCGCCTGACCGCAAGGTCTACGGATGGGGCGAGTACACCATCACCATCCTCCACCCTCCCTTCCCCACCACCACCGACCGCAGCACGCTCACCACGATCGCGGAGCTCGCTCCCCACGACCCGGCACAGGCCCGTCAGTTCGCCGAAACCTTCGGCACCGTCGATGCCGTCCTTGAAGAACTGCCCCTCACCAACACCGTCTCCGACTTCCCGGCGACACGGGCCGACCTGGACATCATCAAAATCGGCTGCTGGGGCAACATCATCGGCATCTCCGACCCCGCGCTCGCCGACAACGGGAACGACCGCCCACTGCTGGACGAAACCACAGCCCTCCACCAGCGCTACCCCGACGCCCGGATCGTCGGATCGGTCAGCAACGACATGGGAATGACCCACTACGAAAGCACCATCCACCTTCCCGAAGGACTGATGCTGCACTACGAGGGCTGGAGCGGTGAACCGCACTGGGATCTGACCGGCGACCCCCACGCCATCCTGCATGCTCTCGGCAGCACGCCCGAGTCCCTGGCCGGACATGACGCCGAACTGGACGAGGACGACCCCTCCTGCACCAACTGGAATGCCTTCGGCAACCTCGCACTCGGACCCCGCGCCCCGTGGCATTTCGAAACCGTCCAGATGTCCTCCTTCCGCGTCCGCCACACCGAGGACTACACGAGCCTGATGGAAGAGATCTGGCGCTTCGAAGACTGAAGCAGCAACGGCGCTGTGAGGTCAGCCGGTGAAGGACTCGGGTCCGAATCGGCCCCACGCCACGAATACGGCCATGGCGAGATAGGCAAGATCAGGCACGATCGTTGCCTTCTCGCCGCGGCGGAGGCGCACGGTCGTCGCGCCGACGAACAGCGCCGCCACACAGGTAGCGGTCACGGGCACCAGAACCGGCGCGATGTCGAGTATGGCGGGCAGGATCAGGCCCGCCGCAGCCAGGATTTCGAGGGTTCCGATGACCCTCAGTGCGCCGGGACTGAAATCCATGACCCATTCCGCGGCGTGGCCCAGCGTGGCCATCTTCTCCCTGGGCACGAATATCTTGGCGGTGCTGACCAGCAGGACAGCGGCCAGCAGTCCGGCAACGATCCACAGCGCGAGATCCATGGGGGTTCTCCTTGCAAAGTGTCGGCATCAGGTCGTGCATAAGACACCGCCGACGCGATCCCTGTGACAGCTCGCCTAGGTAATGCCCGTCACTCCCAGCGAAACGCTTGAAGTGAGCCCTCGAACGTTTCGCGGTCATTTCCGCCGCGGACAAACAAGGTTTTCGCTATGACGGATGGCGAACTGTTTCCGGAACGGATAGCGGACCCGCCCGCCCTCGCTCAGCTTGCCTTCCTTCAGCGGCCCGTCCATGAACGACGAAGTCCGCCGCCGAGTCAGGCCGGCGAGCCGAACCAGGTGGACAGTGCGCCGCGCAGGCCTTCCCACTGTCGATGGTCCGCTTCCGGGGCGACTGCCCAGGCCACATAACCGTCCGGTCGGATGAGCAGCGCGGCCGCGGCGGTTTGGTCACAGCCGGCTGTGACCACGTCGACCCGGTCGGTGAAGCCTGCGGCGATGTCACGCGGCGCAGCCTGGTCGGCCAGGTCGAGCAGCACGGGGCGCCCGGTGTGCATGAGTTCCGCGACGCGTGTGGTGCCCGCGGGGGTCTTCAGGGAAAGGTCGGGGGCGAACCGGCCGACCAGGGGATGGTGGTCGTCGTCGCCGGACATGTCGTAGCACAGGTCTGCACCGCTGAGCAGTTCGGCGACGTGACGAAGCGGCTGCTCGTAGGTGAGGAGTTCGGCCCACAGTTCACGCAGGGCTGCGCCATCTTCTCCCGAAGTCGCGAGCGCCGACTGCGCGCGAGTCTGCAGCATGGTGCGCGCGCCGGCCGCATACCGTTCGGTGTGATAGGTGTCCAGCAGCCTTGGTGGCGCCCATCCGCGGAGTTCCGCAGCCAGCTTCCACCCCAGGTTCACGGTGTCCAGCAGGCCGACGTTCAACGCCGCACCGCCCGCCGCGAACAGGTGGGCGGCGTCGCCGGCGAGGAACACCCGGCCCGCGCGGTAGCGATCGGCCAGCCGGCTCTGGCCGACGATCCGGGACAACCAGATCGGGTCTCCCAATGGGAAGTCGATGCCGAGCACCCTGCCCAGACTGAGCCGCAGCTCGTTCAGCGTCATGTCGGTGTCGACGTTCATGTCCGATTGATCCGTCTCCTCGGTGGCGGCGACGATCAGGACACCGGGCGTGAACGATGCGATCGAGTAGGCCCCGCGGTCTGTTCGATGCGTTCCGGGCCGCAACCGGCCCACTCCGGGAACCTCCAGCTCACCGGTCGGGAGCACAGTCACCGAGCCGGGCATCGTGACGTGACCGAGCCGGGTGACCTCGCCGGCGGTGGTACCGGGAAAGCCGATCTCGGCATGGTGCCGGACGGGACTGCGGGCACCGTCGCAGCCCACCAGGTAGCGGGAGCGGAGCTGGTAAGTGCCTTCCGGGCCGCGGACGTCGATGGTCACGCCGTCGTCGTCCTGGGTCAGCCCGATCAGCTCGTGCCCTCTGCGGATCTCGACGCCGAGTTCTTGCGCGCGGCTGTCCAGCAGTCGCTCCAGGCGCGGTTGCGGGATCAGTGCCCCTGGCAAGCCGCTCGCGCCCAGCGCGGAGAAGTCCAGTGGTGCCGAGCCGAACGGGAAGGACGGCAGCGGGCCGACATACGAGCTGTCCTGGCGGATCCGGTCGAGCAGGCCACGGTAGTCGAACAGTTTCACGATCATGCCGGCAATGCCGTTCGCCTTCGGCAGCTCGCTCGGCTCGGGTCGCTGTTCCAGGACCAGCGGGCGCACGCCGGACAGACTCAGCTCACACGCTTGCATGAGGCCGGTCGGACCGGCTCCCACGACCACCACTTCGTTGTTCACCACAGCGACTCCTGTCAGTCTAGATTGACACGGGGTGTCAGTTTGAGTTGACAGACGAGGCTTTGTCAAGCCAAACTGACACGGTGGAACCAGCGGAACTCTCGGAACGGATCAAGTCGAACGATCCAGCGGTCGGCTTGCGCGCGGTGGGTGCCCTGCGCCGATTGGCCGAGCAGATCGAGGCTTCCGCGGTCGCGGCCGCGAGAGGACAGGGCTGGTCCTGGGAACAGATCGGGGACGCGCTGGGCGTGTCCCGGCAGTCAGCGCACGCGAAGTACGGAAAGTGAGACTCCGATGTTCGAACGTCTCCACCAGAAGAGTCCTGCGATTCAGGTAATCAGGTCCGCCGTGGAAGAGGCCCGGCGACGTGGCGACCGGCGGATCGGAACCGAGCATCTGCTGCTCGGCCTGCTACACGACCGCAGTGCGGATCCGGCCCGGGTGCTCGGCGTGGAACTCGAGACCGCGCGTGCCGAGTTGGACAGCCTCGACCGTGACGCCCTCATCTCGATCGGCATCGACGCCACCGGGTTTCTGCCCCTCGTTCCGGTGCCGTCGCGCAAGCCGCCGTCGCCCGGCGCGCTGACCTCCGGCGGCCGGTCCGTACTGGAGTCGCTACTTACCGCGGCCCGCTCGAAAAACTCGCGGCGCGCGCCCAACCACTTGCTGGTTGCCCTGCTGGCACTTCGGCCACCGGACCCAGCAGCGGAGCTGATCTCCAAGTTCGGTATCGACCGATCGAGCGCCCGCAACCGCCTGCCCCTGCGGTAACAACGACCTTCGCCATCTGTCGACAGATGGCGGTAGTTGCGGACGCGGGGTATCACGAGATGTCGACATCTCGTGGCAAGCAGACCGGGCTCTGCTGAGTGGGTGGCTCAGCTGTAGGCGGCCATTACGACGCTCAGGCCCCGGTCGTCTCCTAGCGGGCCTTGCTCGATCATCTGGTTCATCACGTACGACACCGTCATGTGCCTGTCGAAGTCGACCAGGACGATCGAACCGCCCCAACCGCCCCAGGAACAGGTCCGGCCCCGCAGGGCGTAGCCCATGCCGTACTGAATCCGGGCGCCCAGGATCTGGTCCTCACCGACGAACTGTTCCTCCAGGACCCGTTCGCAGCCGGCCGCCGACAGCAGCCGCACGCCTCGAACCTGGCCACCTGACGCGAGTATCGACTGCACGGCGGCCACCGACCGCGCGTTGCCGAATCCGCTGGCGGACGGGACGTCGGCCCGCCGCCATGCCTCGGTGTTGGCGGTTTCCGGTGGGATAGGCGGATTGCCGGGCGCCCTGGTCTTGGCCGGGATGATCGGAGCGACCCGGTGGTCGTGCTCGGCGGCCAGCCCGATGTGGAAGTCGGCGCCCAGTGGCCCGGCTACTTCCTCGGCGAAGAATCTGCCGAGGCCGCGGCCGGTGACCCGGCGGACCACCTCGCCGATCAGGTACCCCTGGGTGACGGCGTGATAGGCGCCCACCACGCCCGGTTCCCAGCTTGGCGCCTGCTCTGCCAGCAATGCCGTCACAGTGGGCCAGTCGTAGAGCTGATCGAGCGTCAACGGTTTGTTCCAGGTCGGCAACCCCGCGGTATGCCCGAGCACATGCCGTAGCAGCAGTTTTTCCTTGCCCGCGGCGGCAAACTCGGGCCAGTACTTCGCCACCGGCGCGTCCAGGTCGATATCGCCGCGGTCGGCGAGGATCAACGCGCACAGCGCTGTCATCGTCTTCGTCGTGGACCAGACATTGGTGATCGTGTCGCGTTCCCACGGGTGCGTGCGCTCCGCATCGGCGTACCCGCCCCAAATGTCGACCACCGGCTCGCCGTCTACATATGCCGCAACAGAAGCACCGACATCGTCGGTGTCCAGTGACGCCGCCAGGGCGTCACGCACTGCTTCGAACCGTTCGTCACAAGTACCCTCGATGTGGGCCATGGGCAGTACTTAACCCGGTTTTCCCGCTGACGCCAACGGATTTAAACGGGGCCTACGGCTTGCGATCGGTGCGGATGGCGGTGCTGACGGCAGCGATGGTGCCGACCGAGAGCACCGCCGCGAAGCCGATCATCGTTGCCCTCAACGGGATGTGCTGGATCAGCAGGCTGAAAGCCACCGACGGCAGACCCATCCCCAGGTAGGCGATGATGAAGAAGACAGCCAGGACGCCCGCGCGGGAGGCCGGGACGGCGGCGATGGCGCTCTGCGTAACAGAACCCTTGAACAGCAGGCCCGCGCCCGCGCCGGAAAGGCCGGCGGCGACCAGCACGAGCCAGAGGGCCGGCTGGTAGAGCGACAGCGCGGTCAACGCCAGGCCCACCGGGAACAGGACGGTGCCGGTCGCCAGTTGCCTGGACAGCGTGAGCCTGCCGAGCGCCAGCTGTGCGACGGCAGACGCGGCGAACGCGGTGAACGGGGTGAGACCGACGATGAACTGGGAGGTGATCTCCAGTTCGCCGCGCACGATGATCGCGCCGAGTGACGAGAACAGGCCCATGAGGGCGAAGGCGAAGAACCCGACGACGGATGCGGCGCCGAACGTCGCGCGGTGGCCGTGGCGCAGTGCGAAGCGGACCGGACGGGTTTCCTTGGTGGCGTGGGGAGTCACCGTCTCCGGGATCAGCAGGACCAGCAGACCGGCGAAGCCCATGACAACGGCGAACACGACGTGGGAGGTCACCAGCGGGAAGGACACCCACTCGGAGAGCGCACCCGCGACCAGCGGACCGAGCGCGAGGCCACCGAGGTTGGCGGCGGTGGAGATCAGCCCGGGGCCGGCCGAGCCCGGCCGATCCGGGTGGGCGGCGCGGTGCAGGTCGGCGATGTAGGCGGTGGCGGTGGACGCCATCAGGCCGACGGCGACGCCGGTGAGGACGCGGCCGGTGATGAGCCCGGCCAGGCCCGGCCACACCGACATGACGACCGCGGCCACGATGCCGAGCACCAGCGCGGGCACGATGACCTTGCGGCGCCCGATGTGGTCGGACAGGTGTCCCAGCGTCGGGAACGTCACGGCAGCGCCGACCACCATCGCGGCGAAGGCGATGGTGACGCTGGTCGAGCCGAAGTGGTCGCGGACCTGGTAGAGCGGCCACAGCGGCGTGGGCACGGTGCCGAACGCCATCAGTGTGGTGAAGGCGGCGGTCACCACCCACAGCCCGGCGGCGGGCGACAGGACCGCCCGACGTCCGGCATGTCGGTGGGCGAGGGTGGTGGTCTCCGGGGTGCGCGTTGCGGGCGGATGCGTGGTCACGGGGTCAGGCGCGCTCGGGGAACGGGCCGCGGCGTACGCCCTCTTGACTTTGGGGAATGACCGGGAGGAGCAGGTAGGAGGGCTCGGCACCGCCGGAGACAAGGGTCGTCACGCCGCCGAAGACGTCAGCCGGACGGTCATCGGGGTCGTTGTGCAGAAAGATGGCGTGCCCCCTCATCTCCACGCCGAACGACTTGGGCCAGGGGCCGTCGCCGGGGAACTCGAAGTCGCGGCCCTGGACGGTCACCGCGAGGCGGTAGCCGACCGGGACGACCACCGAGGTCGGCCAGATCTCGACGTCCAGCGGGACGGCTTCCCCCGGGACCAGCGGGTCGAGGTGGTCGTGCGGGTGCCAGGGGCGGTAGGGCAGGGTCCGCTCGGCGTCGACGGCTCGGTGCGAGGCGCGCAGCCAGCCGTGGGCGACTACGCCGGCCGGGTCGAGCGCGCTGGCGAAGCGGATGTCGCGGCCCTGCGGGTCGAGCACGCGAATGGTCAGGAAAAGGTCGGCGTCGGTAGTGCTCGAGGCGGCCACGAGCCGCGCCGCCGCCGGGCCGGTGATCTCGGTTGGAGCGGTGAAGGGCTCGGTGGTGAAGGTCAGCCCCTCCCCCAACGCCTCGAAGTCGGCCGTGCCCCGGTCGGCGGGGGCCTCGGTGGACAACGAGCCGTCACCGGTGTGCAAGTAGAACTTCGTCCAGTCGGTGCGTGCCAGCGGCCATTCCTGCTCGGCGCGAAGTTCGAAACCACCGTCGACGTGGCGGACGTTGAGTTCGACGGGCGGCTGCCGGTCCCAGCCGGTGTCCTCGCCCTTCAGGAAGTGGCCGAAGAACCGCTTCTGCAGGTCCAGGCCGTGCGCGGTGTAGAACTCGGTGACGTGGCCGAGGCCATGCACCTCCAGCCACTTCTGCTCCGAGGACGCCTGCGCCCAGCCCTCGAAGCCGCCGCGGCTGTGCAGGCCGTGCGCCCAGTTGGCGGCCGACAGCAGCGGGACGGTGATCTTCGGCAGGTCCGC
>Ga0193717_1001990_pt1 | contig 12109 bp, 12 predicted proteins | sample U2c2metaG_FD_145900 | JGI IMG/M metagenome (GOLD analysis project Ga0193717, IMG submission 145900) | Soil microbial communities from a riparian zone of the East river system, Colorado, United States - U2c2 | ecosystem: Environmental > Terrestrial > Soil > Riparian zone | place: USA: East River...
CGCGCGCAGCGATGCCGAACATTACGTCTCAGAGAAGAGGCGTGAGGAGCGTGAAGTGGTAGAGCGCACTCGCGACGAGGAAGAAGAGATCTACGAAATCTTCGAACAGTACTCGGTCCCTCGTAGCCATGCGGCACCTGTTCTCGAAGCCCTCAAGCAGAATCCGTCGGCATGGGTCGATTTCATGATGCGTTTCGAGCTCGGCCTTGAGGAGCCAAAGCCTGGCCGTGCTCCTCGTTCCGCCCTTACCATCGCAGCGTCCTACATTACCGGTGGACTGGTTCCCCTGCTTCCTTACATGCTGGTCTCGAACAACGGACTCGCGCTCCGGCTCTCCGTCGTGATCACGCTGGTGGCTCTCGCCGTCTTCGGCGCGCTGAAGGGAAGAATCGTCGGAACCGGCGGGCTCCGCAGCGCCACCCAGACTGTCCTTATTGGAGGAACAGCTGCGGCCGCTGCCTACCTGTTAGCCAGTCTTCTCAATCACTCGACTTAAGGCGATCTCGCGATAAGAGTGAATAAATCGGGCTGGCCGTTCGATGCCGCGCTGACCAGAAAAAAGCAACAAAAGCCGCTCCGAACCCATCCCATGATTACGTAAAAGGACCAATATGCCAGCCTTCACCGAAAATGCCGCCCCCCCTCTCCTCGACCGTTTCAAGGCGGTCCGGAATACTACGAAAGCGCTCTGTCGACCCCTCTCCCCTGAAGACATGATGGTGCAGTCCTGTCCGGAAGCCAGCCCGGTCAAGTGGCATCTTGCTCATACCAGTTGGTTTTTTGAGACCTTTGTACTTTCCGAATTCCTCGCCACCTACACTCCCTTTCACGCAGACTTCCGCTGGCTCTTCAACAGCTACTACAACTCCCTGGGAGACATGCCGGAAAAGAAGCTCCGCTCTTCCTTCTCCCGGCCCCCTCTCGATCTCATCCTCGCCTATCGCGCCCACGTCGATTCTTCGATCGAGCAGCTTCTCCAGCATCCTGTAGAAGATGAAGCCGCCCGTCGCATCGCCCTCGGCATCGAGCACGAACAGCAGCATCAGGAGCTCATCGCCACCGATATCAAGCATGGGCTTTTCACCAATCCGCTCCACCCGGCCTACATCGAACGCGTCGTGCCGACTTCAGCCACAACCATCGCTCCGCCGCTCGAATGGATCGACTTTGCTCCGGGTCTGACTGAAATCGGCCTCACCCCCGATTCCTCCTCGACCGAACTCTTCGCCTTCGACAACGAGGTGCCGCGCCACCCGGTCTATATTGCGCCCTTCCGTCTCGCTACCCGTCTCGTCACCTGTGCTGAATATCTTGCTTTCATCGACCAGAACGGCTACAACCGGCCCGAGCTTTGGCTCTCAGAGGGATGGACTACACTTCGCGCCGAAGGATGGCAGGCCCCCCTCTATTGGCAGCGCGATTCGGAGACCAAATCCGGCTGGTCGATCTATACGTTGCGCGGCCTCATCCCTCTTGAAGACCTCTCCGAGACCCCCGTCTGCCATCTCAGCTTCTTCGAAGCCGATGCCTACGCCCGCTGGATCGGTCATCGTCTCCCCACCGAGTTTGAATGGGAATATGCAGCGGTGCAGGCCTCGCCGCTTCACAGGGAATCTTCTCGATCTGAGACTGAAGCAAGATCCTCCGGTACGACGCAGGCCAACCTGCTCGACAGCGGCAGTCTCCACCCTTCCACTGCAAGCCATCTTGCGGGCCTCCAGCAGATGTTTGGCGATGTCTGGGAGTGGACGGCGAGCCCTTACACGGGCTATCCCGGTTATGCCCCGTTGCCCGGAGCCCTTGGCGAGTACAACGGAAAATTCATGAGCTCGCAGATGGTCCTGCGTGGAGGCTCCTGTGTTACGCCTGCAACGCACATCCGCCCCACCTACCGCAACTTCTTCGCGCCGGCCACTCGCTGGCAGTTCTCGGGTCTCCGCCTTGCCCGGGACGTCGCCAGGTAAGTCGCACCGATCTGTCTTTATTTTCAAACGGCATCGTAACCCGATGCCGTTTTGCCTTTAAAAAAGGCAATGCAACCCGTAACTGAATATATTTCAATTTTTACGGGAGTTTTCCTCACCTCCTTTAGCATCTCAACACAGGGACATACCCATGTCGCTAAAGGGGAATAAATGAAAGCTAGTTTCATCGTGCGTAAGCTTCTACAAGGTGTGTGCATTCCAGTTCTGGTCTTCGCCATCTCCACCAGCGTCGCACAGGGCCAGGGCCACGATCATCATGACGATCACGACGACCATCACGATCAGCACGACGACCACCATGATCAACACGGCCAGGACTTCCGGTTTCACGACCAGGATCGGGGTCACTTCGCGCCCCATTACCAGAAAGACGTTAACCGTTGGCAGCACAATTCTCATGGGCGGCCCCATTTCGAACGTGGGGAGCGCATCCCCGGTAACTATCACTTCCAGGCTGTTCCACGTTCCTATTACGCACAGGTCCCGCCGCCACCCGGTTATCAATATGGCTATTATGACGGCTATGTCGTAGCCTACGACCCGACCACGCGCGTCATCGCCGATGTTCTCGATCTTGTCGGCGCCGCGGTCAATCGCTAAAACAGAAAAACTCGATATCCCCGGGGCCGGAATTCTTTCGGCCTCGGGCCACATGGATCACTCGCGCGGTGTCGTCGTTCCTGCCCACACCATCGCATCTTCCAGCAGACGATTCTGAATGTCGCTGGTAAAGATTCTGTCGCCGTGCCCCATGTTCATATAAAGCATGCGATAGCGCGTATTGGTCCACATCACCGGAAGATCTCCGCCGCGTACGACATCCTTCATGCCCAGTGGATAGTTCGACGGCGACAGGGTCAGAAGAACCTTCACGTCCTTGTTCTGGCGCGGTGACGGCTGCCAGATATACCACTCGTTCGCAGGCGCGACGAAGCTCGCGGGAAGATGCCGTGTCACCGGATCCTTGGGATCGTCGACTGTAAGAGTAACTGGCATCGGAGGCCAGTTATTGCCATGGAAGACTCCGCCCCCAAGAAAGCTGACGAACCATGGCCAGTGGGTATCTTTGTCGTTATAGGCGGCGATATGAAACCCGAGCCATCCCCCGCCATGCTCCATGTATTGCTCGAATGCGCTTCGCTGTTGTGGCGTATGTGGAAAATCATCCAGCCAGACAATCAGCTGATATCCCGCCAGCTTTGCGGCATTCATGTCGTCCCAGTTCGTGGTTGTCGCGAACTCGAATTTGTCTCTCTTGCCAGCATCTTTGTAGAACTGGATCGCCTGATGAGCAAAGTCCACGTGATCGTGCTCGACGGTCTCGGAATAAAACGCAAGCACATGAAACTTCGCCTGCTGTGCGTGAGCAGTGGCGTCGTCGTTCCCCTGCGCCACCGTCGAGGCGGCACAGGCGATCATCATCAAGGCGGTCACGCGCCAGCAAAATCCTCGCATCTTTCGAGCGGCCTCATGGGGTGAAGTAAGCTACATCTGCGACACGGCAGTCAGGCAAGATGATAACCTTGCTAAAATCGTCTTCCATTGTAGACAAACGTTTGCTTCATAAGGTCAACCTTTGTGTCTGCAACGAGAGGATCAGGATGCAGCGCCTTTCCTTGAGCGTTCTGATGTTGTGCATGCTGTCTGGTGGCACTGCTTTTGCGCAGATGTCCTCGCCGCAGACCGGGCTCATCAATCGCGATGCCTCGGTCTACAGTCCGAAGACCGGAAAGATCTATCTCGTCGATTCCTCTCACGACGCAGTGGTCGTTCTTGCTCCCGCAAAACCTCCAGTGAAGATCAAAGTCGGCAGCGAGCCCATTGCCCTCGCGCTGAACCTTCGCACCGAAAAAATCTATGTGGTTGACTCCGGCAGCCGTTCTGTATCGGTCATCGATGGCCGCACGGATAAGACGATTGCTACGATCCCCACCGCGGCACGTCCCTACGCAATCGCGGTCGACGAGGCAGCAAACAAAGTCTACGTCTCAAATACCTTCAGTGACATGCTTACGGTGATCGATGGCCAGAACGATACGGCAACCAATCTTCGGACTGGCTCAGCCGATGCCATTCTTGTGGACTCCGATCGTCGGCGCATCTATCTGCTCGGGTACGAGAGCGATACCGTCACAGAGCTCAATTCCGTTACAGGAGCCCTGACAAAGCTTCCTGCCGGAGCCATGCATCTCTGGGGAATGGCCCGGCAGGGGAAGACCCTTTACATATCCCACGTTCAGGATGCGAATATCGCCGCCATCGACCTGGAAAGCCATGCAGTACTTGATTTGCCTGCCGGAGCCATGCCGTGCGCGATTGCAGTCGGCAAGACGACGGGGCTAGTCTACGTCGCCAACTATGCCGACGGTACAGTCAGTATCCTCGATAAGGACAGAAGATTAGCCACCGTAGCGGTTTCAGCTCATCCACAGGCACTTACGCTGGACGAAGACACGGGTCTTCTTTATGCAGCCAGCCCCCAGCAAAATACCGTAACTGTAATCGATACAAAGACGCGCCTCGTCAGCCGGACCTATCGCGATCTGGATCATCCTTATGCCATCGCGTTCAACCCATCCACGCACGAGGCCTTCTCCGTGAACCTCGGCGGCTCTCCTTTCACGGCTTTGCAACATCCCTGACGCACTGCTGACACCTGGCGTCAGCAGGATGCCGATTTTTGGTTGCCTCCTGGTACCAACCTGCATCCAACGACTGAGCGGTTCAGACCGCAGAACATAGGGAAGGGAATTTTTCATAGTGCCTACTACCCCAGCGGTCTCTGACTCGCTTTCTCCATTTCGCGAGTCGTTATTCTCCCCATCGCCCGCAGACGCTGTCGCCGTCGAGGTTCGCGCCGGTCTCACCAGCACTCCAAAGACTCTCTCTCCCTGGCTCTTCTACGACGAGCAAGGCTCCCGTCTCTTCGAGCAGATCCCACAGCTTCCGGAGTACTACCTCACGCGCGCCGAGCGCCATCTCTTCACCTCACATGCGGATGAGATCATCGGGCTCGCAGCCGAACCCACTGGAACCGATCCCGCGCCGATGCTTACACTCATCGAGCTCGGAGCAGGTACCGCCACCAAGACTGGCATTCTTCTCGCTGCAGCGGTTCGCCGCCAGCGCACCGTCGTCTATCAGCCGGTCGATGTCTCCGATACGGCGCTTGCCGAAGCCACCGAAAATATTCGATCCAATATTCCCGGGGTGACCGTGCGATGCCAGGTCGCCGACTATACAACCCAGGCCCTGCCGTTGAATCGCCTTCCCAATACCCGAACGCTCGCGCTTTACATTGGCTCCAGCATCGGTAACTTCTCACCGCGTGACGCCCGCGACGTTCTCCGCAACCTTCGCGCGCAGCTTCTTCCCGGAGACAAACTTCTGCTCGGTACCGATCTGGCCCCTGGAGAGGGAAAGAGTGTTGCCCAGCTCCTCGCAGCCTATAACGATGCCTCGGGAACAACCGCTGACTTCAACCACAATGTGCTCCTCCGGCTCAATCGCGAGTTAGGCTCTGACTTCAAACTTGATGCCTTCGAACATGATGCGCGCTGGAACGCCGTTGAATCCCGCATCGAGATGCATCTTGTCTCCCGCGCTGAACAGCGGGTCCATATCCCGGCCAACTCTGCAGGTCCCGCGCTCAAGATCCATTTCGCCGCCGGAGAAACGATTCATACCGAGAACAGCCATAAGTTCACTCCCGGCCGTATCCGCGAACTGCTCCAGTCAGCAGGCTTCGCGCTAACCCAAACCTGGGACAACTCCAGGCATCTCTTTGCGGTGAATTTGGCGACGGCGATCTAGGACTTCAGGCTCTTCGCCACTCTCCGCTTTTCCCCCCGCTCTTGCTGACAAGCTCAACCTCGCGAATCCGGATTCCCTTGTCGAGGGCCTTCGTCATGTCGTAGACCGTGAGCGCGGCGATGGAGGCAGCAGTCATCGCCTCCATCTCCACTCCGGTGCCTGCCACAGTCGCTGCGGTCGCTTCGATCTTGACACCTCCCTCAACGATCCTTGCCTCGACGTCGACAAAGCTCAGCGCCAGGGGATGGCACATCGGGATCAGGGAGGCGGTTTGCTTCGCGGCTTGGATTCCCGCAAATCGCGCTACTTCAAGCGGGTTTCCCTTCGGGTTCCCGGGCAGCGCCGCAAGCGCCTCCGGCGACAGCTCCACGAAAGCCCGCGCCTTCGCCTCGCGCCGGGTTGCGGGCTTCGCACCCACGTCCACCATGTGAGCCTGGCCCTCATCGTCATAGTGCGATAACTTCATTTCTTGAAATGCCTCCAAAACATCGTAAGAGTACAGGGATGCCAGCTGCGATCGCTTACCGCAGAAGAACGGTAATCACATCGCCGGGCCTGAAGCTCTCGACCTTATCAGGCAGGACCGCATAGCAATTTGCTCGAGCATTCGCCGCCATATCCCCCGAGCCCTGCCAGACCACCAGCCTCACCTCGGGCCGTATTCTGTTTGGGGTTAGCTTTGCAGGCAGAACCCGCGTCAATCCTGGCTTGCCCGGGACCTCGTCGGCAAGCGTTGCCTGCACAAAACGAGGTCCTTCGACATTTGTCCCACGCATCGCACTCAACATCGGCTCCACAAAGCAGGTGAAGGTGACCTGTGTGGAGACCGGATTTCCCGGCAGTCCAAAGAAGAATGTGGCGGGCATTCCATCCCGCTCGGGCAGGCGCCCGAAGACCACGGGCTTGCCCGGCTGCATTCTCACGCCAGTGAAGAAGAACTCAGCTCCAAACGACAGCAGCACCTCTTCCACAAGATCGTATTCGCCCATGGAGACACCTCCCGTAAGCAGCATCAGGTCGGCTCTTCGCGCTCTCCGGATCGCATGCTCCAGCTCATCGCGGCGGTCCGGAGCGACCGGTTGCCGCAGGGGCCGTCCTCCAGCCCGGCCCACCAGCGCTGCCAGCCCATAGCTGTTGGAGTTGCGTATCTGCTCAGGGCCTGGGGTCTCCAGCACATCCACCAGCTCATCGCCAGTCGCCAGGATGGATACGCCTGGTTTTTGGAAAACCTCAAGCATCGCCGCTCCACACGCGGCGGCGAGTGCAACGGCAGCAGCATCCATCTCCGTGCCGGCTGCTAGCACGATATCTCCCGCCCTAGCCTCGCTTCCTCGGGGAACGATGTTCTCGCCCGAAATCATTCGACGACCGTCCGCCAATCGAATCGCTTTCCTCTCCTGCGAGTCGTTTCGCTCCACGTGCTCCAGCATCACCACCGCATCCAGGTCTGCGGGAACCGGTGCTCCCGTCATAATCTCGATCGTCTGATGCGGAGCCAGCGAGCCCTCCCACCGTCTCCCCGCCTGGACCTGGCCGACGACCTCCAGCCACATTCCCGTCATGACCTCTTCGGCTCGGACGGCATAGCCATCTCGCGTCGAACGATCGAAGGGCGGCTGATCGCGATCCGCCAACACAGGAGTGGCTAATACGCGCCCCATGGATTCGGGAATTGCCACCGTCTCTATCGCCTGTCGCCCGACGTTTGCCGCTTGCGACAAAACCGTGGTCATGGCCTCATCGAAGCTCACTACGCGCTCATCGTGCCCCCCGTCGCGCACACTGGCCGATCGCATCCTCAAATCCTTCCTTGGCAAAGCCCAGCTTATCGCAAAAGCAAAGGCCCCGGCTTCGCGCCGAGGCCTCTGTTCTGCAATCGAGGTATCTACTTCTTCTTGCCTGCCTTATAGCTGGATTTAACCTCAGCTCCAATTCCCGAAAGAATGCCCTTCACCTCTTCCGAGCGAGGACCCTCCGGCACCAGCTCGAGATACTGCTGATAGGCTTCCACGCATCCCGGAGGCGCCGTGATCTTCTGCGTCTTCGGATCTACCGTGGCTTTTGGAATCAGCGCCTGGCCTTTGATGTAATACGCATCGGCGCGCTTTGGATCGGCAGCGATGGCCTTATCGGCCGCCGCGGCCGACTCGTCCAGCTTGCCTGCGTTATACAGGGTGGCCGCTTCGTTGTAGAAGTACATGCCGGCGTTCGCGGGCTGAGCCTTGGCAGCTTCCTCATACGCGGTGGAAGCTCCCGCACCGTCGCCGCCCTTCGCCAGCGCCTGTCCCATCTGGTTGTAGGCGGCAGCAGCGGTTTCAATATTCGGCTTCTTCGACGCCGCATTGGCATCGACGGCCTTCTTGTACGAAGCGGCTGCTTCCGTGTACTTGGCCTGTACCGCCGGATCTGTCGGCTTGCCTGCTGCCTTGGCCGTCTTCGCCTCCGCATCAGCCGAGCTCAGCTGCGCGTCGCCCAGTGCTACCCACAGGATGCCCTCATCCGGCTTCTGCGTGGTCGCCTGCTTCATCGCGGTAATGGCAGGTTCAAAGTTCCCCGCCTTCGTGTCCGCGCGCGCCTGGGTCAGAAGTGTATTCAGGTTCGCGATCTTCGCATTGGCTGCCGACGCCTCGGAGTTCTTCTTCTTGAACTCCTCCAGCTGCTTCTTTTCCTCAGGAGTCATCTTGTCGAGGTACTCCTTACGGGTCATATCGAAATTCAGGGGATGATCCTCGCCTGCGGCAAAGGTGATGTTGTCGAGAAAATCCACGCTCTTGTCATCGACGAAGACGATCGCAACGTAGCTTCCCGGCGCAATCCCCGAACCCTTGAAATTTCCCGACGGGTCGATCTCAAAGGTGTTTGTATATTTGCGGCTCTTCTCGTCGCCGCTTCGATCCTGCGTCAGCTTGACCTGGCCTTTGGGCAACGGAGAGCCGATAGCGTTGTTTACATGTCCGTGAACACTGGCTGGTGCAGGCTGTGCCCATCCGTTCTGTGCCGCCAGAGCGAGCACAAGCGCCAGGCAGGCTCCCACGCCTACGCTCCACTTTCTTCCAATACGATTCATCGTTCGTTCTCCTGGTTTCAGTTCTCGGCTGACCTGCCATTAGCCGGTCATGGTTGATTCTCAAAACTTTGCGGATTGCTGCTAAAAGTTAGATGCCGCTTTTGAGCCGGCATAGGGTATAGGATCTGTGGCCCCGGCCTCGCGAAATGCCCTCAGGCGCAGGACGCAGCTTTCGCATACCCCGCATGCCTCCCGCGAACCGGAATAGCATGACCAACTTACATGGAACGGAGCGCCCAGTTCAACTCCCAGCCGCACGATTTCACTCTTCTTCATGTGGATCAACGGTGTCTCCACCCGAATATCGCCCGCCTTCGTCCCCTGCCGAATCAACTTGTTGAAGGCGTCATAATACGCAGGGCGGCAGTCAGGATAGCCCGAACTGTCCTGCTCCACAGCCCCAATAACAATCTTTCCCGCTCCCACAACCTCGGCCCAGCTCACGGCCGCCGAAAGAAAGTGCGCATTGCGGAACGGAACATACGTTACCGGGACCTCAGCTCCAATGGCCGCCTCCTCCGCTGGAGCGTCCGGGACGGCAATCGTCTCATCCGTCAGCGCCGATCCTCCAATCCTCCGGAACAGATCCATCTTCAGGGGCAGGAACTCCTTCGCTCCGGTCAGCCGCGCAATCTGCTCCGCCGAAGCCAGCTCCTTCTCCTCGGTTCGCTGCCCATAACTGAAGTGCAGCGCATAGACGTCATACTCCTTCGCCGCCAGCGCTGCGCACACCGTGGAATCCATCCCTCCGGAGAGGCAAAGCACCGCCTTGGGGCGCAGATTCGTCTCGTTTGCAACCGTCATTCTGCCTCGTCCTCCGACTCTTCCTCCGGCTCCCCGTCCTCTGCATCCCGGGCTGCCAAAAGCTCGCGAGCCGCGCTCTCGTCCTTCTTATGCACCAGCAGTCTCGCGCGAAACGCGGCGCCCAGCAGATGATTGGCGTTCTCTCCCTGCAGAAAGCATTCAAACCCGGCGGACTCGATCATTCCCTTTGCCATCTGCGCCTCCACCGGGTCTTCGAACCGCGCCACGGTTACCATTCGGTCCGGCTCAAACGCTTCTGTTGTGGTCAAATCATCCATCGCTGTCCCTCACTTCGTCTCATACGACTGCAGCTTTGCAGTAATCGTGCCCCAGAACAGGCTCGCCCGCACCTGCACCGGGACGTGCCGGGCATCGTCCGTATACCAGATCCAGATCTTTCCCCGGTTCTTCACCACGCCTTCATCGGCGGTCGGCTGCACCCGTACTGTTTGGAAGGTTCCCGCCGGAGTCTTGATCTCCTCCTTGGCCTCCACCTTCATTGTCACCGTAACCGTTCGCATCGAATCAGCCAGTGGAAACCGGAAATCCTGACCCACAACCAGCGGATGCGACCCCGCGTAAAAAATCGCCGACAGGGAATCGGTCACGCACGCCGGAATCGAAGCCGTCAGCTGCTTGGTCGTGCCTTTTACAAGATTGCGTTCAACCAGCGTCTGCTTGCCTTGGCTGTAGTTGAAGCTCAGATCGCTTGAGATCTTCCTGCGCCCCTCAAGAGTCTGCTTCGAGAATCCCGTGGAGCAGCCCGTCTTGTTATCGAAGGCCGACTGAAACTTGTCTGCCACCGGAAACAGCATCGTGACTCCGCCGACCGTATCGGCGCTCGCCGTAATCTTTTGCGTTGTCCCCTGCTGTTCCACCTGGAAGGTCGCGACGGCGGCCGTAAACACGCGCCAGTCGACCGTGTAGGTAAGCGTCTGCTTCGTCGGAAAGGTGTACCCCGCAGGAGGAGGCTCCAGCGTTGGAATCGTAACCGGCTGTGGAGGAGGAAAGAACCGTTGCGACAGCGACTGCGCCGTGCACGCCAGACACGAGAGCCAGAGAAGAATCGGGAGAAAAAATACCGGGGAACGTTTCGACAGGGCTAACTCACAGATTTGGAATGGAACGGTTAAAGATAAAACCCGCTGTGCAATTCGTCTACCGGCATCGCTTGCAAATTAAAATTCCAGATCAGGCTCAGGCTGCTCTCCGGCAGTCTTCAGGGCGTCCCGTATTCCTCTATCGCGGAAGCAGGAGACGCGCAGCCAGCGCCGCATAAAGTGCCGCAGCGCCCATACATGCATTGTACTCGCGATGGTGGAGATATCTCTCGCGAGAGAACCGTCCCGGAGGCAGATCACTCTTCGCCCGGGTCAGGCGGGGAAGAAGCCGGGGAACCTGCCGGGCATAATCGTCGAATCCTTCAAAGTGCGTCCTCAGATACTCCTCCTCCGACCGGATCGTCGGAAGATAGATAGCCAGAAAGCCCACCGCCAGCGCGAGGAAGATCACCCAGCTCCCTGACGCCCACGCAAATCCGAAAGCGATCATCATCGAGCCCAGATACAGCGGATTGCGCGTATACGCATACGGCCCTGTGCGCGTCAGCTCCGCGTTTTTCTTCACGTACCCCGCCGCATAGCCGCGCAGCCATACTCCAGGCGCCACCAGAAGGAGACTCAGCAGCATCAGCTTCCATGTCGGCCGCGCCAGCCAAAGGAACATTGCCGCAAACAGAAACCCCAGCGGCACGCGGATCCGCCGGGCAATGCGCTGCCAACTGCTTCGTTCGCTCACTCCTCTACCTTATCTCGTTTACTGCCAGTCCCGACCCCCCAGGGCATAGGACCATGCTGAAAAACTCCGTCTTGCTAAAACTCGCACCGCAAAAAAAAACTCGCACCACAAAGGTGTCATCTTGAGCGGAGCGTAGCGCAGTCGAAGAGCCCGCGCTGAGCAAAGCCCGAACGGGACCGGCGGTTGTATTTCGCCACGCCGTCCGAAGCGACCAAAACCTATCGTGAACTGCGGGCTCTCAGCAGCTCCAAAGCAGCCGCCACAACCTCATCCACAGTAATCGCCAGCAAGCCTGCCTCCGGCTCGGCCAGCCGCCGATGATCCCGCCGCTCCTCACCGTGACGAAGCACCCACGCTCGCGTTCCATAGGGCCCATTGCGTGCCGGGTCGGTGGGCCCAAAGAGGGCCACCACAGGTCGCTCCAGAGCCGCAGCCAGGTGCAGCGGCCCCGTATCTCCCGCAATCACTGCGCTCGCTCTCCTCGTCAACGCGATCAACTGCGGAAGGTCTCCACCAGTCGCGGCGGCATAGCCCTCGCTCGATCGCACCACCTCTTCTGCAACGGGATCGCTTCCGCCTGCAGCGTTCACCAGCGTGCGGATCCCCCGACGTCCCAGCTCTGCCGCAATTGCGCCGACCCGCA
>Ga0193717_1001991_pt1 | contig 12096 bp, 9 predicted proteins | sample U2c2metaG_FD_145900 | JGI IMG/M metagenome (GOLD analysis project Ga0193717, IMG submission 145900) | Soil microbial communities from a riparian zone of the East river system, Colorado, United States - U2c2 | ecosystem: Environmental > Terrestrial > Soil > Riparian zone | place: USA: East River...
GCGTGCCTTGCGGTGGAGGTCCAGGGTGTCGGGGTTGTCGAAACGCCGTGGGTCACGGTTGGCGGCCAGCAGCGAGATGATGACGGTCGATCCCTTGCCGATGGTTTCGCCGCCGAGTTCGATGTCGTCTGTGGCGTAACGGAAGAAGATGTCGCCGATGGTGAGGTAGCGCAGGAGTTCCTCGACGGCGTCAGGCAGCAGTGCCGGGTCGGCGCGTAGTTCGGCTAGCTGCTCGGGGTGCTCCAACAGTGCGAAGGTGCCCAGTCCCAGCATGTTGGCGGTGGTCTCGTGGCCGGCGAGCAGCAGCAGGAAGGCGACGCCGGTCAGCTCCTCGATGGTGAGGTCGTCCTGGCGGGCGAGGTCGGACAGTATGTCCTCGCCTGGCTCGCCGCGTTTGTGTGTGACCAGTTCGGAAAGGTAGGTGTTCAGTGCGAGGTAGGCGGCCATTTTCTCGTCGAGTGTCTGGTCCTTGACCAGGAACTGGGCGGAGTTGGCCTGGAAGGTCTCCCGGTCCGCGTAGGGGACGTCGAGCAGTTCGCAGATCACCAGTGAGGGCACCGGCAGCGCGAACTCCTTGACCAGGTCGACCGGCGGGGTCAGGCGCGCCAGCTCGTCCAGCCGCCGCTCGGTGATGTCGGTGATGTGCTCTTCGAGCTGCTTCATGCGTTTGACGGTGAAGGCGCCGGTGAGCCTTTTGCGTAGCCGGGTGTGGTCCGGCGCGTCCATGGCGATGAACATGCCCGGTATCTGCGGGGACGGTTCGGTGGCGGCGGGCATGCCGGGGGTCTCGTAGGGCATGTGGAGAACGCCGATGTCCTGGCGGGAGCTGAACCGGGGGTCGGCCATGAGTTGGCGGACCGCGTCGTAGCCGGTGACGAGCCAGCCTTCGTGACCGTCGGGGAAGACCATGGGACTGACGGGGCGGGCCGCGCGCAGTCGGGTGATATCGCGGGGCGGGTCGAAGGGGCCCGCGTCGCGCTCCATGGGAAGGCCGTGGGGGATGGAAACCGTCTTGCTCATGACGCCCCCTCGCAGGCTCCGTGGCGCCGCTCGCGGTCGCCCTGTGACATTGATTCGCTCGCAAGCTCGCTCATCGGTTGCGCTCCTTGTTGTACAGGGACTTCGACCACGCGTAGCCGATGGCCGTGAGTGCGACGCACCACGCGACCGCCAGGTACCCGCTGTTGCCGATCGGGGTGCCGAGCAGCAGCCCTCGAATGGTCTCGATCACCGGGGTGAACGGTTGGTACTCGGCGAACCAGCGCAGCCAGGCAGGCAGGGAGTCGGTCGGCACGAACCCGCTGCCGAGGAAGGGGAACATCATGAAGATCATCGGTGTGTTGCTCGCCGTCTCCACGCTCTTCGCGACCAGGCCGAGCGCCACCGACAGCCAGGTGAGCGCGACGGTCAGCAGCAACAGCACGCCCGCGGCCGCGACCCACTCACTGAACCCGGCGGTCGGTGCGAACCCGACGAGCAGTGCGACCCCGAGCACGACGGCGAGTCCGAGGACCGTCTGGATGACCGTGCCGACGACGTGCCCGGTCAGCACCGACGCCCTGCTGATCGCCATGGTGCGGAACCGGGCGATGATGCCCTCGGTCATGTCCATGGCGACGGATATGGCCGTGCCCATCGCGGCGCTGACCACCGTGATCAGCAGGATGGCCGGCGTGACGTAGCCGACGTACTCCGCGCGGCCACCGGCGCCGCCGAGTCCGTCGCCGAGGGTACCGCCGAAGATGTAGACGAACAGCAGCAGGAACACGATCGGCTGGCCGATCAGCATGAGGGTCAGCGAGGGATACCGCTGCATGTGCCGCAGGTTGCGGCGCAGCATGGTCACCGAGTCGCTCATCGAATGGGACAGCGTGGTCATGAGGCCAGCTCCTTGGTCTGCTCGGTCCGGTGGCCGGTGAGGGTGAGGAACACGTCGTCGAGATCGGGGGTGTGCACGGTGAGCGCCTCGATCTCGACCGCCGCGGCGTCGAGGCGGTCGAGGACCGCGCGCAGCGCTGGGACGGTGCCGTCGGTGGGTACCTGGAGCGCCAGCGCCTCGTTGTCCATTGTGGACTCGGCGAGCGCGCGGGCGGCGCGGTTCAGCGCGCTGTCGTCGGCGAACCGCAGGCGCAGGTGGCCACCTGGCACGCGGCGCTTCAGCTCGTCCGCGGTGCCCTCCGCGACGAGCTTGCCGCTGTCGAGCACGGCGATGCGGTCGGCGAGCTGGTCGGCCTCTTCGAGGTACTGGGTGGTCAGCAGGATGGCGACGCCGCCCGCGACCAGGTCGCGGATGAAGTCCCACATGGTGCGCCTGCTGCGTGGGTCGAGGCCGGCGGTCGGCTCGTCGAGGAAGATGACCTTCGGGTCGCCGACCAGGGTCATGGCCAGGTCGAGTTTGCGGCGCATGCCGCCGGAGTAGATGGCCGGCGTCTTCTTCGCCGCCTCGGTGAGCTCGAACCGGTCGAGCAGCGCCGCGGCGCGCTGACGGCCCACGCGGCGCGGCAGGTGGTGCAGGTCGGCCATGAGGAACAGGTTCTCCTCGCCGGTGAGGAGGTTGTCGACCGCGGAGAACTGGCCGGTGAGGCCGATCACGGCGCGGATCGCGTCCGGGTCGGAAGCCAGGTCGTGGCCGGCGATCCGGACGGTGCCGGCGTCCGCGCCGACCAAGGTGGACAGAATGTTGACGGTGGTGGTCTTGCCGGCGCCGTTGGGGCCGAGCAGCGAGAAGATGGTGCCTGGCGCGACATCCAGGTCGATGCCGTCGAGCACGACGTGGTCCCCGTAGGACTTGCGCAGCCCGGTCGCGGAGATTGCCGATTCGGTCATGGGAGTGTCCTTTTCGGTCAGGAGCGGTGGACGGTGATGTCGCCGAGCGTGGTGTGGGCGCGAACCTCGACCGCGTCGGTCGTGTCGCGAGGGGAGTCGGCGGCGTTCATGAGGTTGCGCACGCGGCCGAAGCGGGTCTTGACGTCGAGCCAGGCCGCGCTGCCCTCGCGGATGCCGACCTCGATGTCGCCCATGGCGGTCTCCAGGGTGACCGCGCCGCGGACCGCGTCGAGCACTTTGACCGAACCGTTCGCGGTCTTGGCCTCGACGGCGCTGTCCGCCTGCTCGATCGTGATGTCGCCGTTGGCCGCCCGTACCCGCACCGAGCCGGTGACCGCGCCGACCGTGGTCTCGCCGTTGCTGTTCTTGACCACGCCGGTCCCGGCCAGCTCGCCGACGCGGACTCGTCCTGAGCTGGTGCTGATGTCGGCGTTGCCGGCGACGCGGTCGACGATGACGTTGCCGGCCGCGGTGTGCAGGTTCAGCTCGCCGGTCCGGTCGAGCTGAAGGTGTCCGGTGCCGGTCTTGTAGCGGCACTCGCCGAGCCGGCCGGTGGCGTGCAGGTCGCCGAGCCCGGCGTTGCCGTGCACCCGGGAGCCGTTCGGCAGCTCGATGGTGACCTCGATCGACCGCGTCTTGTTGGAGAAGTCGAACGGGCGCATCTTCGGCGCCTTGACCGAGAGCGTGCCGCCGGAGAACTCGACGCGGGTCTGCTCGGCCGCGTTCACGTCGGAGGTGTTGTGCTCGTCGCTCGGACGTACGTCGACGACCGTGTCGGCGCGGTCGCTCGCGATGACGCGGACGTTGCCGACGACCGGTTCGAGGATGACCGAGATCGGTTCCGGAGTGGCGAAAGTAGGCATGGCTGTCCCCTTGGAAGGTGTGTGATTGGTGTTTGTGCTGGTGAACGGGCTAGCTGACCCAGCCCGTGTAGTGCTGCGCCGACCGCCCGCCCGCGCTGCCGCCGGCGGGCTGGGCCGGCGACGGTGTGGTGGTGTGCAGCGCGGCGGCCGCGGCACGCACCAGCCAGGCGTTGACCGAGCGGCCTTCCTTGGCGGCCGCGTCCTCGACCCTGGACTTCAGGTTCTCCGGCAGCCGCAGGTTGATGCGTGCCACCGCGCCGTCCTCGTCGACCACCGGCTCGGCGAACGGTTCCGGCTCGACCGCGTTGCGGTCGGGCGCCGCCGACAGGTCGGTGGCGGGGGCCGTCACCGCGAATGTCGGGTCACCCGACCGCAGTCGCACCTCGACCGAACCGGGCGCCAGGTCCCTGGTGATCTCGTCGGCGGCGACCGACAGCGCGTCCAGCAGTGCGAGTCGGATGGCCGACGCCAGTGGCGCGGTCAACCGTTCGGCGAGTGCGCGAGCGTCCGCGCCGCCCGCCTCGGCGGCGACAGCCAACTCCTGTCGGACGTTGTCGACATACGGCGTGAGGTCCATGGCACTATGATGGCATCAAACTGGCACCATGGCAAGTCTGTTTGGCACGCGAGTGCATCAGGGTGGCACCACGGTGTCGTACCTGGCGCCGGCGTCGGTCTCGCTACGGTGTGCGGATGAGTGCGCGGTTCCAGGAGTTGGACTGGCGGGCGACGCCGCTGGGTGAGCTCGTCCTGCGACGCCGGTGGGACCCGGTCTTCGACAGGGAAGTACATGAGATCAAGCTGAACGACGAGTTCCTCATGTCGAGCCTGTTCACGGTCGCCGAGGTGGAGCTGGGGCGCCTGGCGCTCGCGGAGCTGTCCGGACCGCTGGACGTGGTCGTCGGCGGGCTCGGGCTCGGCTGCACGGCACAGTCGGTGCTGGCGAACTCCGACGTCCGCCGCCTGGTCGTGGTCGACGCGCTCGGCGAGGTGATCGAGTGGCACGAGCGGGGGTTGCTGCCCGCGGGCGCGGAGCTGACGGCGGATCCGCGGTGCGCGCTCGTCCAGGGTGACTTCTTCGAGATGGTGCGTTCCGGCGCCGAGTTCGACCCGGCGTCGGGACCTGAAGGGCGGTGGCACGCCATCGTGGTCGACATCGACCACTCGCCGCGCCACCACCTTCATCCCGGCAACGCCGACCTGTACCAGCCCGCGGGCCTGCTGCGCCTCGCTGCCCGCCTGCACCCTGGCGGGGTGTTCGCGCTGTGGTCGAACGACCCGCCGGACGAGGAGTTCACCGCCGCGCTCAACGAGACCTTCGCCGACGTGCGGGCCGAGATCGTCCGGTTCGACAACCCGCTGCAGCAGCGGGAAGCCACCGCCACCGTCTATCTGGCGCGGACGGCATCGGCTCGGTAGCGACCGCGGGCGCAAATGGTGGTAAGACACACGCATGACCGGTGCCGACCGTGCTGGCATGGTCCTCGCCGTGTCCTCGACCATGCCCGACGCTCGGCCGGCCTGCGCGCCGCCGGCGCGGTGGTGGCGAGCCGCGCTCGTCGAGCCGGAGCGGTCGGCCACACGGGAGACCCCGGAGTGGGCGCGGACGATCGAGCACGCCGCGGCCAACGCCGTCCCCCCGGGCCCGCCGACCGCCTTGTGGGACGCCGACTCGTGGACCGAGGCGTTCGCGCTGGTGCTCGCACCGCTGCGGGACCTCGCGGTCGAGCGGTTGAGCGAGGCCATGACCGCCTTCCCGCCAGGACTCGTCGACCGGGCGGCGGTCCGAGGACACTTCGCGTCGACACTGTCGCGCCGGCTGGTCGGTCAGGCCACCCCGGTACTGGTGCACGAACTGTCGCGGCGCCGCGACGCCGGCGAACTGGCCGGTGCCGACGGCCGGGAGCGGTTCGCCGACTTCGTCCGCCGGCAGAGCGCGCCCGACCGGTTGGTCGAGCTCATGACGGCGTACCCGGTGCTCGCCGCGTTGCTGGCGCGAGAGTGCGCGCGGGCGGTCGACGTCCTCATCGAGCTGCTGACCCGTTTCGTGGGCGACCACGACCGGCTCACCGAAACGTTGCTCGGTGACGTGCGGCCGGGTCCGGTGGTCGCGGTGCTGGCCGATCGTGCCGACCCGCACGGCGGCGGCCGGCGGACCAGCGTCGTCGAGCTGGCCGACGGCGCGCGAGTCGTCTACAAACCCCGCGGCGTGCGCGCCCACCAGCGTCTCGACGTCTTCGTCGAGCTGCTCAACCGGTTCCTGCCCGGCCTCGGACTCGGCACCCCTGGCTTCCTGGACCGCGGCGAGTACGGCTGGACCGCCTTCGTGTCGGTCGCCCCGCTCGCCGACCGCCTCGCGGCCGAGACCTTCCACCGGCGGTTCGGCGCGTTGCTCGCCCTGATGCATCTAGTGCGTGCCACGGACCTGCACTACGACAACCTGATCGCCGCGGGGGACCAACCACTGCTGGTGGATGTGGAGACGCTGTTCCATCCCGAGCTGTCCGGTTCGGTCGGTCCCGACCCCGCCGGCGCCGCGCTCGCCCGGTCGGTCGCCCGCACCGCGATGCTGCCCGCCGCGGCGGGTCGCCACGGCCTCACGGACGTGTCGGCGGTCGGCGGCGACGACGGGCACGAGATGGCGGTGGACCACGTCTGCTGGCTGGACGCCGGGACCGACCGGATGCGTGCGGGCCGTCGCCCCGGCCGGCTCCGCGGTGCGGTCAACCGGCCGGTGTTGGCTGGTCGTCCCGTCGACGCCGCCGACCACGCGCCAGCCGTGCTCGCCGGGTTCCGTGACGGCTACCGAGCGATCTCCCGGCACCGGGCCGAGTTCGCGCGTGCCCTGCGCGACAGCGCCGGTCTCGAGACCAGGGTGGTCGTGCGCCCCACGCGCCAGTACACGGCGCTGCTCGCCGGCGCCGTCCGGCCGGAGCTGCTGCGGGACGCGAGCGACCACCTCGCGGCGTTGCGGCCGGCCGACGCGGCCACCCTTCCCTTCGCCGGGCTGGTCGAGCACGAGCTGGCCGACCTGCTGGCTGGCGACGTGCCGCTGTTCACCGCCCGCCCGGCCGCCACGGACGTGTGGACCGATCGGGGCGTCCGGGTGGCCGGCGCGCTGCCACGGCCCGCGCTGGACGACGCCCTCCTCGGACTGGCGGCGATGGACGAGATCGAGCAGCGCGGACAGGAATGGGTCGTCGAGGCCGCGCTCGCCAGCCGGCGGCCGGTCACCGGACATCCCGGTCGCACCGCCGAGTCGGCCGCCGTCGGCGGGACCGCCGCGAGCGCGGACCAGTTGTTGGCCGCCGCGTGCTCCATCGGCGACCGGCTGGTGTCCGCGACCATCGGCCGAGGGCGCACCAACTGGCTCGGGCTCGAGTCGGTCGAGACAAGCTGGCTGGTGCTGCCGATGGGCGCCGGACTGGCCCACGGTTACACCGGGGTGGCGTTGTTCCTCGCGCAGCTCTCCGCACTCAGCGGCGTGTCGCGCTATCTCGACGTCGCCCGGCGGTCGCTCGCCGCGGTGCCCGAGCTGTTGAGCGGCCTCGGCACGCGACCCGACCTCGTCGCCGCGGTCGGCGCCGGCGGCCTGCACGGCTTCGGGGGTATCAGCTACGCCCTGGCCAGGATGGCCACCCTGCTCTGCGACGACGAGGTCGCGGGCTGGTCGCGCACCGCCGTCGGGCTGGCCGCACAGGCGGCCGAGCTGGACGAGACGCCCGGCTGGGCCGACGGCCTCGCCGGCTGCGCGGCGGCGATGGCCGCGGTGCATGTCGAGGTGGGGTGCGCGCGGGCCGGCGAGCTGGCCGAGGAGTGCGTGACCCGGCTCGGGACCGGCCAACCGCCGGCGGCGCCCGGCTTCGCGGACGGCGCCGCCGGTGTCCGCTACGCAGTGGCCATCGTGACCGGCGATCGGCCTTCTGGTCCGCTGTCCGCCGGTGACGGGCCCGGTTGGTGTCGGGGTAGCGCCGGCGCCGCGCTCGGCAGTGCCGACCTCTCGCCGGACCGGATGATCGACACGGTGCTCGGCCCGACGGCACTGAGCGACCTGACCCTGTGCCACGGCGAGCTCGGCCGCACCGATGTGCTCGCCGCCCTCGGCCCGCCGACGGCCGTCGCGGCCGCGCTGCGCCAGCGAGCGGGTCTGGTGCTGGACATCCTCCGTCGTCGCGGGCCGCGGTGCGCGACCCCGGACGAGGTACGGACCCCCGGCTTTCTCACCGGCCTGGCCGGTATCGGCTACGGACTGCTCCGGCTCGGCCATCCCGAGCGGGTGCCCTCCGCGTTGTTGCTGGCACCGGCCAGCACGTGACCGACAAGTGGAACGAGAAGGAGAAAACATGGACAACGACGGTGCGCCCCGTGACGAGTTCGCCGACCGCGCACGACCGAGACCGCGTTCCGTCGGCCTGCGGGTCGCCGCACTGGCCGGTGTGATCGTCTCGGCCGGTGTCCTCGCGGCCGGAGCCGCGGCCGTCGCCGACTCGCCCGACTCGCCGGTCGACAGCGTGCAGTCCGGCATCTGGCCGATGGGGTCGACGTGTTGTCCGGAGGAGGCAAACTAGGCCTGCCCGTGGATCGGCACTGCCAGAGCCGCTGGAGTCGCCCAGTTCGCGCGGGTAGGGTCCCTGGATCGTGGGGTTTCGGGGTTCGGTCGTGGTGGGGCGGGACGACGAGCTAGACGTGATTCGCGATGCCCTCACGACGGTGGCGTCCGGCCGGGGGCAGGCGTTGTTCCTCACCGGCGAGGCCGGGGTCGGCAAGTCCCGGCTCGCCGCGGAGGCGGCGGACCTTGCCTACGTCGCCGGCCTGAGTCTCATGCGGGGGCGGGCCAGCGCACTCAGCCGGATCGTGCCTTTTCGTTGTCTCACCGAGTCGCTGCTGTCCCTGCCGCGCCTCGGCACGTCGGTGGATGTGACGGAGCTGGGGCCGTACCTGCCGATCCTCGCCCGCCTGATCCCGGACTGGGGCACGCCCGCCAACGAGGTGGGTGGCGACTCGCTGGTCCTGCTCGCCGAGGCGGTGCTGCGGCTGACCGGGCTCGCCGGCCGGTCGCACGGCTGTGTGATGGTGCTGGACGACCTGCAGGACGCGGATCCGGACACCATCGCGGTACTCGAGTACATGATCGACAACATCGAGCACCAGCCCACTCTCCTGCTCGGCACGATCCGGACCGGCGGGTGTGCCGCGCTGGATCTGGCCATAGCCGCGAATCGGCGCGGTGCGGCTCGGCTCGTCGAGCTGACCCGTCTCGGACGCACGGCGGTCGCCGGGCTGGCCGCGTCGGCCCTGAGCGCGGAGGACGGCGCCGGCGCGCGGGAGACGGTGTCCGAGCCGGTGGTCGACCTGTTGTTGGCGGGTAGTGGCGGGCTGCCTTTCCTGGTGGAGGAACTGCTCGACGAGCTGGTCACGGACGAGCGGCTGGTGCGGGTGGGACCGACCTGGCACACGACCGTGCCGGCACGGGACACCCCGCCGGTCGCGCTCGTCCGCAGCCTGGACGTGCGGCTGGACCGGCTCGGTCGGCAGGCCCGCGAGCTGCTGTCGGTGGCGGCCGTCTTCGGCGCGCGGTTCCCGGTCGCCGTCGTGCGGGCCGCGACCGGCCTCGACTACCGGACCCTGCTGAACCACCTGCAGAGCGACCTGGCCAGCCACATGATCCAGCCGGATGACCACACGCCCGACTGGTACGTCTTCCGGCACGCGCTGGTCGCCGACGCGCTGCTGGCGCTGCTCGGCCCGGACGAACGGCTCGCCATCGCGCGACGGGCCGCGGACGCCGTCGAGGAGGTGTTTCCCGGGCTGCCGGGTGAGTGGTGTCAGCTAGGTGCCACCCTGCGGTACGAGGCCGGGCAGCCCGCCGTCGCGGGCGCACTGTTCGCCGAGGCGGGCCGTCGAGCGCTGGCACAGGGCGCGGCGCGGTCGGCGGTCACGTTGCTGGACCGTGCGCTGGAGCTGCTCGCGCACGATCCCGACGCCCGGGGCGACGCGCTCGAGGCCCAGCTGTTCGCACTGGCCGAGGCGGGGTTGGTCGACAAGGCACTGGCGATGGGGGAGCGGCTGGACGAGGTCAGCTCCGGGCTCGGCCGCGAGCGGCGTGCGCAGCTGTGCACCCGGCTTGCCTGGGTCGCCAACCTGGCCGGGCGCACGGAGGACGGCCAGGCCCAGGTGCGGATGGCACGGTCGCTGCTCGGCGCGACGGCCTCCGAGGAGCTGACCGCGCCCATCGACGTCGTCGCCGCGCACCTCGAGCTGGACCATCCCGGTCCCGGCCGGCTCGACAGGGCGGAGGAGATGGCGCGCAGCGCCGCGGCGGTCGCCGAGCGGCTGCCGCTGCCGGTGGTCGCGTGTCAGGCATGGCAGCTGCTCGGCTCGTTGGTCCGCGGGCGGGACCCCGAACAGGCCACCGCCTACCTGGAGCGGAGCCGGTCGTTCGCCGTCCAGCACGACCTGCCCGTCTGGGAGATCCACGCGCTGGTGCGACTCGGTCTTGACGACGCGCTGCGCGACGGCGGGATGACCAGGCTCGAACAGGCGCGACAGATGGCTACCCGCATCGGCGCGGTGACCGCCCAGTACCAGTCCGAGGTGAACATCGGCCTGCAACTGGTGCTGCGCGGTGAGTTCGACGCCGCAAGGGAGCTCGTCGACCACGTGTGGACGGCCGCACACCGGCTGCGGCTGCTGGAGATCGAGCAGTTCATGCTGGTGCTGAGGGCGGTGCTCGCCGGCCATGAGGGGGACCGGCCGGAGATGGCCAAGGCGATGACCGAGCTGGCCGACTCCAGTGGCGACCTCGCCCAGCACACGTCCCGGCTGAGCGGTCTCGCCATGGCGTTCTGCTCGTTGCTGGAGGAGGACCGCGCGCGTGCCGTCTCGGACCTGGCGGCGGCGCTGGCGGCCGAACAGGCCAACCCGACGACGTTCCACCTCAGCGGTCGGTACGGCCTCGCGCTGTTACTGCGGGCGCTCGGCGGCGACCTGAGCCGGGAGGAACACACGCGGCTCACCGCGAACCCGGCCGCCGAGCTTCGGTGGGACCGCCAGTTCTCGCTGTTCGCCGCCGCCGTGTTGGCGGGCGCCGCGGCCGACCAGGACACGGCGATGGCCTACGTCGCCGACGCGTTGGCGGCGGCCGAGCTCTATCCGACGGCGCGGCACCTCGGTCTGCGACTCGTGGCCGAGGCGGCACGGCGGGACGGGTGGGGCACCCCGGAGGTGTGGCTGCGCACGGCCGAGCAGTACTTCTACCGCACGGACCGTCCCGCGGTCGCGGGAGCGTGCCGGGCATTGTTGCGCCAGATGGGCATGCCGGTCGCCCAGCGCAGGGCCGGCGTGCAGGACATCCCCGACCCGCTGCGGGCCGCGGGCGTCACCTCGCGCGAGTACGAGGTGCTGCGGCTGCTGGGTGCGCGCCTGGCCAACGGAGAGATCGCCGCCCAACTGCACGTGTCGCGCAGAACGGTCGAGAAACACGTGTCGAGCCTGATCGTGAAGACCGGACTGACAAACCGACGGGCACTGGGACAACTGATCGACGGCGAGGGACACTAGGCCACGTCCCGTGGATCTTTGTGCGAAAGTCCGCGCCTGACCATCAGTTACCTCAGGGGAACGTGACGACACCCAGCCACTAACCACCGGCGGTCCGCAACATTCGCTGGGACGCGACCCACACTTTTAATTCCGGGGAGGCGGACTAGTAGAACCATGCTTTGCCGGCGGGTAGGTACATGCACACGACTCCGGCGAGGATCGTGGCCGTGTAGGCCAGGAGGATCACGCTCACGAGGCCGCCCCGGTCGCCGAGCATCGGCTCGGTGAGCGATGTCGAGCAGAACGCCGTGTAGGCCACGGCGACCAGCGCGACGACGACGAGACAGACGCGGGCCCCGTTGCGGCCCGCGCGCATCAGGCCCGCGACGACGAGACCCAGCACACCGAGGATCGCGCCGGTGCCGATCACCGCCAGGACCGACACCGCGGCGACCCTGTCGATGGTGGCCGTCGACGCCTCGGGGTCGCCGATCCCCGCCAGCCGCGCGAACTCGGCGCGCATCGGGGCCGTCCTCGTCGACACGAGCCCGACGGCCGCGGCGACCAGCAGGCTGCCGGCGAACCAGCACCAGAACGACACGTCGACCGCGCGTGGCCGAGCGAGGTCGAGCAGCGCGGCCATCGGTGGCGCCGACAGTCGAGCCGTGCTGGGCCGGGGCGGAGGCGCGCCGACTCCGCTCACGGCGTGCCCTCGTCGGGCGGCGGTTCGTCGGCGGGTGTGTCGCTCGGCGGTGGTTCACTCGTCGGCGGGTCTTCCGTTGGTGGTTCGCTCACTGGGGGCTCGCTGGCCGGCGGGTCACTCGTCGGCGGGTCGACCGTCGGCGGCTCACTGGCGGGTGGCTCA